>Ga0182010_10000096_pt1 | contig 46813 bp, 43 predicted proteins | sample 611E1MmetaG_FD_120488 | JGI IMG/M metagenome (GOLD analysis project Ga0182010, IMG submission 120488) | Permafrost microbial communities from Stordalen Mire, Sweden - 611E1M metaG | ecosystem: Environmental > Terrestrial > Soil > Wetlands > Permafrost | place: Sweden: Stordalen | collected... | reverse complement strand
TCTTCAGCTCATCAAGTGACGCAGCCGCGACCTTTGCGGTTGCCACCGTGACCCCGTCCACCTCCACACCCCCTCGTGCCAGAGAGGCGAGCGACGACGATTCCTCCCTCATCCTTGTGCGCGAAATCTCTTTCCGGAGATCAATGGTCTCCTTTCCCAGGCCATCGACGAGTTCCTCGGCTTTCCGGACGGCATCCTGGACGCCCTCGAGATGTTCACGTGTCAGCACGCCCCCGGGGAGAACGATGGCGCCCAGGGAGGGGCGTGCCGGTAAAGGCGGGGAGGAGGCGAGGCCGAGTTGTTTCTGAAGGGTCTCTTTCTCTTCCACCATTCGCGCGATCTGCTCATGCAGCCCCCCCGCTTTCCTGGCCTGTTCTTCGATGTAGCGGCGGAGGCCGTCGCCGGTCACCGCTTCGATGCGGCGGACGCCGCTGGCAATGCTCGACTCGTTGATGATCTTGAACAGCCCGATCTCCTTCGTGTTCCCGACGTGCGTGCCGCCGCAGAACTCCACGCTGTAGCGTTCGTCCATGATCACCACCCGCACGATGTCGCCGTACTTGTCGCCGAAGAACATCTTGACGTTGGGGATCTTTCTCGCCTGTTCGATGGGAATGTCGACTTCGGTGACGACCGGAAATCCCTCGGCGATTTTTCCGTTGACCATGTCCTCGACTCTGCGAATCTCCTCCGGTGTCATCCTGCCGAAATGGGGAAAATCGAAACGGAGATAGTCCGGGGCGACGAGCGAGCCCTGCTGGTGGACATGGGCCCCGAGAACGCGCCGCAGCGCTTCATGAACAAGGTGAGTGGCGGAGTGATTGCGCTGGATGTTCTCCCGGCGCTCCCTGTCCACCCGCGCGGCAACGGCCGTTCCGGCGGAAGCCTCAAGGGAGCCGCGGATCAGGCGGATTTCATGAATGATCTTCTTGCCGGAACGAAACGAATGCACGATCTCGGCGGAAAAGTCCTTCCCCTCGACGATGCCGGTATCGTCTACCTGGCCGCCGGACTCGACGTAAAACGGGGTGCGATCGAGGGTGATGAAGCGCCCCTCATCGGCAACGGCAAGCGTGGCCGGAGTCTCAAGAGTCTCATAGCCGACAAACGAGGAATCGCCGACAGCGTCGAAAACATCCGCGAGCTGCGTTCCTCCGCCGGCCGATTTCATCTTGTCGTTCTTCCGTCCCCGTCTCCGCTGGTCTTCCATCAAAGCCGTGAAGCCCCCGGCGTCAACGGTCAGCCCCCGCTCCGACGCCATCACCTGGGTCAGGTCAAGCGGAAATCCGTATGTGTCGTAGAGCTTGAAGGCCTCGTCCCCCGGAAATTTCTTCTCGGCTCCGAGGCGCTCCAGGACGGAGGCGAAGATCTCCAGACCGTGATCGAGGGTCTGGTTGAAGCTTTCTTCTTCCGCGCGAATCACCTTCTGGATATGATCCTGTCGCTCCACAATTTCGGGAAATGCCTTCCCCATGGAAAAGGCGACTGCGGGGGCGATGGAGTGGATGAACGGCTCTTTCATCCCCAGATTCCTTCCGTAGCGTGCTGCTCTGCGAAGGATGCGCCGCAGGACGTACCCCCTTCCCTCGTTTCCCGGAATCGCGCCATCAGCGATGGCGAAAGAGAGCATGCGGATGTGATCGGCGATGACGCGTATGGCGATCTCATTCGCTTCCCCCCTGTACGGTTGTCCTGTCACGTTTGCCACGACGTCGATGATCGGGGTAAACACGTCCGTGTCGTAGTTCGATGACTTCGCCTGAAGTATCGCACAGGCCCGCTCGAACCCCATCCCGGTATCGACGTGCCGTGCGGGAAGGTTCTCAAGCTCCCCATTCTCCCGCCGGTTGTTCTGAATAAAGACAAGGTTCCATATCTCCATGACACGCGGGTCGCCGGCGTTGACAAGCGCGGCCCCGGACCTGTCCGCCGTCAGATCGATGTGGATCTCGGAGCATGGCCCGCACGGCCCTGTCTCGCCCATCTCCCAGAAGTTGTCTTTCTTCCCAAACCGGAGAACATGGGAGGGGGGAATGTCGGTTTCTTTCTTCCAGAGTGATGCCGCTTCTGTATCGGTCTCAAACACCGTGGCGTACAGCCGGGTCTTGTCCAGGCCCCAGACATCGGTGAGCAGTTCCCACGCCCAGCCGATGGCTTCTTTCTTCTCGTAGTCGCCAAACGACCAGTTGCCGAGCATCTCGAAGAACGTGTGATGGTAGGTGTCGCGCCCCACTTCCTCAAGATCGTTGTGCTTGCCGCTCACGCGGATGCACTTCTGCGTGTCTGCGGCACGGACGTAGTCACGCCGGCCGGTACCGAGGAACACATCCTTAAACTGGTTCATCCCGGCATTGGTGAACAGCAGGGTCGGGTCGCCGTGCGGGATCACCGAGGCGCTGGGGACGATGCGGTGGCCCCTCTCCGCAAAGAAGTCAAGAAAACTCTGTCGTATCTCCGATGAGGTCATCACATTTCAATTTGGGTCAGGAGGTGTATCTCTTCAAGAATTCCGCTCACTTCCATGCAGCGAACGACCTCTCCGCTGAACACGATCGCCTTCCCTCGCGAGTGCACCTCCCATGCCAGGGCCTCCGCCTTGGCCCGGGGGCATCGCGTTGCCTTGATCAACTGGACAATGACCTCGTCGAAGGTATGGACCTCATCGTTGAAGAGGACGACCTTTGCGGGATCCTGCGTGAGGACTTCCTCTTCCTGATCGGATTGTCCCTGTGGAGTTGTCGCCATATCACGCAAAATTAGCAAAAAATGGGCACTATTGCAAACACCAGCCCTTGCAGGGGAATCCATTGATGTGTATATTGCTCGCAATCAAGAGAATTTCTCCACCCTTCTTCACTTCCAGGACCTCCCCCATGGTTTTCGACATCGACATGATCGAGCGAGTCTACGCAAGGACAGGCGGCCGCCTGAAAGCTGCGCACCGCATGATCGGCCGCCCCCTGACTCTGACCGAGAAGATCCTCTACGCGCACTACCGGCGCGTGCCAAAATCATTGGCGGAGCGGGGAACCTCGTACATCGAGTTCTCCCCCGACCGGGTCGCCATGCAGGACGCGACGGCGCAAATGGCTCTGCTGCAATTCATGTCTGCGGGAATGTCCCGCGTCGCAGTCCCCTCCACCGTCCATTGTGATCACCTGATCCAGGCGGAAAAGGGGGCGAAGGACGACCTCGTCAGGGCGCTCGGAGAGAACAAGGAAGTCTATGACTTCCTCGCAGGCGTCTCGGCCAAACATGGGATTGGTTTCTGGAAACCCGGTTCGGGGATCATCCATCAGGTGATCCTGGAGAACTACGCGTTTCCTGGAGGCATGATGATCGGCACCGATTCCCACACGCCAAATGCCGGCGGGCTGGGGATGTTGGCGATCGGCGTCGGAGGAGCTGATGCCGTCGACGTCATGGCGGGGATGGGGTGGGAATTGAAATTTCCGAAGATCATCGGCGTGAAGCTCTCGGGTTCCCTCCGCGGATGGACATCCGCGAAAGATGTGATCCTGAAAGTTGCCGGCATCCTCACCGTCAAAGGAGGGACCGGTGCCGTCATAGAGTACTTCGGCGATGGGACCGGCTGCATTTCAGCGACAGGGAAGGGGACGATCTGCAATATGGGAGCCGAAGTAGGCGCCACCACATCGATCTTCCCCTACGACGAACGGATGGCGGAGTATCTCAGGTGTACCGGGCGTGAGGAAGTGGCGCGGCTTGCCGACGGGATTGCACAGGATCTGCGCCCGGACCCGGAAGTGACGGAAGATCCGCGTGCGTACTATGACAAGGTTATTGAGATCGACCTCTCTGCGTTGGAACCGATGATCAACGGGCCGTTCACCCCCGACAAGGCCTGGAAGCTCTCAGAATTTGCCGCTGCGGTCCGGCAGAATCATTATCCTGAAGAGCTGCGGGTCGCGCTCATCGGGAGCTGCACCAATTCCAGCTACGAGGATATTGAAAGGGCGACAAGCGTTGCGAGGCAGGCGCTCGCTGCGGGCCTGCATGTCCGATCTGAATTCACGATCACGCCCGGTTCGGAACAGGTGCGGGCAACCATTGAACGGGACGGACATCTTGACGTTCTGAGAGGCGTGGGAGGGACGGTCCTCGCCAACGCCTGCGGTCCCTGCATCGGACAGTGGAAGCGTCACGATGTCAAGAAGGGAGATCGGAACTCCATCATAACGTCGTTCAACCGCAACTTTGCCGGGCGCAACGATGCCAATCCCGATACTTATGCTTTCGTGGCCAGCCCGGAGATCGTCACGGCAATGGCGCTGGCGGGGCGGCTGACATTCAATCCGCTCACGGACACTCTTTCGAATGATCGGGGAGTAAAAGTCAAACTCCGGCCGCCGACCGGGGAGGAACTGCCTGCCAAAGGGTTCCTGCGAGGTTCAAGCGGTTATGTTCCCCCCGCCAGGGACGGCGCCAGGATCAGCGTGAAGGTATCTCCCGCAAGCGATCGGCTGCAGGTTCTTACGCCGTTTTCCGCCTGGGATGGGGGGGATCTTCTCGAACTTCCGCTTCTCCTGAAGGCCAAGGGAAAGTGTACGACCGACCATATCTCCCCTGCGGGGAAATGGCTGAAGTACCGGGGACACCTGGACAACATTTCCAACAATCTCTTCAGCGGCGCGGTCAACGCGTTCACGGGTGAGGCGGGGTTCGGGAAGAACGTGTTCACGGGGGAGAAGAAGGAATTCTCCGCAGTTGCGCGCGAGTACAAGGCCAGGAATTTTGGATGGGTTGTTGTCGGCGACGAAAACTACGGCGAGGGTTCAAGCCGCGAGCATGCCGCGATGGAGCCGCGCTGGCTCGGAGGTCGGGTGATCCTTGCGAAGAGCTTCGCCCGCATCCACGAAACCAACCTGAAGAAACAGGGGATGCTCCCCTTGACCTTTGCCCATACGGCCGATTACGATGCGATCCGCGAAGATGATCGGATTTCGATCACCGGGCTGTCGGACTTTGCGCCGGGGGTGCCTCTCACCATGGTCCTGACGCACGCCGACGGCAGCACACAGGAAGGCGCTCTCATCCATACGTTTAACGACAACCAGATCGGCTGGTTCAAGGCGGGAAGCGCTCTCAACCTCATCGCCGCCCAGATGGCCGGGGCTCTGCCGCTCCCGGAAGAAACACCCTCCCCGGGAAAGAAGGAACCAGGGGGGCGGAATGCCGTACCCCGGAAAGCCGGAGCGAAAAAGAATCCCGCAACGAAAGGGAAGCGAAAGAAGACGGTGCGGGCGAAGGCAAAGCGACGTCCGGCGGCAAAAAGAAAGAAGCGGCGGAACTCCCGGCGGACGTAATGGGTTCTTATGGCAACGAGGTATTCCGTTTCTTGCCATTGAGAGAGAGGGGGAGGGACCATGCAGTACGATGCAACGATCATCCAGCCGTTTCGGGACGAGCTAACGCGGATCGGATTCCGCGAACTGCGGTCGGCGGCAGAAGTAGATACGACGCTGGCAAAGAAGGGCGGGACGAACTTCCTGGTGATCAACTCGGTGTGCGGCTGTGCGGCAGGGAAAGCGCGCCCGGGAATTGCAATGGCACTTCGTTCGTCGCCGATGAAGCCGGACGAATTGACGACGGTGTTTGCCGGGGGGGATATCGAGGCGACTGCACGCGTCCGCGAGCGGATTGGTTCCCTCCCTCCTTCTTCTCCTTCCATGGCCCTCTTCAAAGACGGGCAACTGGTTCATTTTGTCCCCCGGTACCAGATTGAGAACCGGGATGCCGCCCAGATTGCCAGGCACCTCATGGATGTCTTCCAGGAATACTGCGGGGGAGGGTCCGCCCTGGCTGCTGGATGAAATGGCTTCCCGCCCCGCAACGAAAACGCCGGGCATTGAAGACCCGGCGTCCTCTCCATAGCGTGAAGCGCTCCGAATAAAGTTCTTGCCTTCGCCGGCGGCAGCGGCCCCGTTAGCGGCCCCGGGGCTCCATGTGAGCCACGATTGCCTTGCCGAATTCGGAGCAGGAGACCTCCCGCGCTCCCTCCATCAGTCTCGCAAAATCGTATGTCACCACTTTGTCCCGAATCGTCTTTTCCAGAGCGGTGACGATGAGGTCCGCTGCTTCCGGCCAACCAAGATAGCGGAACATCATCTCGCCGCTGAGGATGACTGACCCGGGGTTCACCTTATCCATTCCCGCATATTTGGGAGCCGTACCGTGAGTGGCTTCGAAGACGGCATAGCCGTTTTCGAAATTGATGTTCCCTCCTGGGGCGATCCCAATTCCGCCGACCTGTGCCGCCAGCGCGTCGGAGATGTAATCGCCGTTCAGATTCAGCGTGGCGATGACATCATACTCTCCTGGGCGCGTGAGGATCTGCTGCAGGAACGCATCGGCAATCACATCCTTGACAAGGACCCGGCCTGGAGGCGGAGTTCCATTGCACTCATCCCACGTCACAGTCTCCTTGCCGAATTCCCGCTTCGCCAGCTCGTACCCCCAGTCACGGAACGCCCCTTCCGTGAACTTCATGATGTTCCCCTTGTGTACCAGCGTGACGGATCTTCGATGGTGCTCAAGAGCGTACAGGAGGGCGGCGCGGATGAGCCGTTCGGATCCTTCCCGGGAGACCGGTTTGATGCCGATGGCCGATGAGGCGGGAAAGCGGATCTTTGTGACTCCCATATCCTGCTGAAGGAAGCGGATCACCTTGCCTGCTTCGGGCGTCCCCGCCTTCCATTCGATGCCGGCGTAGATGTCTTCGGTGTTTTCCCGGAAGATGACCATGTCGATGGCTTCCGGGTGCTTGACAGGGGAAGGGACACCGCCGAAATACCGGACCGGGCGAAGACACACATACAGGTCGAGCAATTGGCGGAGAGTCACGTTGATGGAGCGGATGCCTCCTCCCACGGGGGTCGTGAGAGGCCCCTTGATCGCTACGATGTACTCCCGGATCGCTTCAAGCGTGTCTTCGTGCAACCAGATCCCTTCGCCGTAGATCCTGTTTGACTTTTCGCCGGCATACACTTCAAACCAGTGAATGGATCTTGTCCCGCTGTAGGCTTTGGCGACCGCTGCATCGAAGACCGTCTGTGCCGCATGCCAGATATCCGGTCCCGTTCCATCTCCTTCAATGAAGGGGATGATGGGATGGTCGGGAACGCGGAGCTTCTTCCCTGCAAGAGTGATCTTGTCTCCCGAGGCAGGGGGGACGATTTTAAGGTAGGCGGTCATCCTTTTCTCCTTTTGGTCTCTCCGTGGATTGCACAGCGACTATTCATCGATTCCATCCTCTTCGCTGCCCTGTTGATATTCCCCCGACGCGCAAAGAGACGCCGGAATAGCGCCCCCTCTCCGGGGCGACGGGTGCGGTTGGGGTTCCCGGAAAACAGCGGGATATGTCACGGCCGGATGTGCGTGCGTATCTTCCGGCCGTACTCCTCTATGACACCCCGGGAATAGGACTTCAGGTCGAGAACGAATCTGATATTGTCGTTGGGATAGCGGGGGGTAATATGCATGTGGAAATGGAAGACCGACTGCCCGGCGATCCTGCCATTATTTGAAAAAATGTTGTAGCCCTCGAGGTCGAGACTGCTCACCAGGGCCCGGGCGACGATCTGTGAGGCGTGCAGCACGTCGTGCAGGTCCCCCTCGGGAATCGAGAGGAAATCCTTGCAGTGGACCTTCGGGAACACCAGCGCATGACCGTGATGAATCGGATGGATGTCAAGAATCGATATGACCTTGTCATTCTCGTAGAGGATCTCAGCGGAAAGGGTCCGGTCGGCGATCTTGCAGAAAATACACTCCATAAACAAAAAATTACGGAAAATGGCGGGAAGAATCAAGAACGGAAATCTTGCTTTTCACCCCATCCTTCGCTAAATTCATCTGATAACCTCTTTGCCATCAGCCCATTCAGGAGTCCTTATGAAACGCTATCTCCCCCTCGTCCCTCTCCTCGTCGCGGTCGTATTTCTCTCTTCGACAGGGTTCCAATGCGGTTCCGCGGAATTGACCAGCGCCAAGCTCTACATTCAACAAAAGCAGTTCCAAAAGGCGGAAGAAAGCCTGCTGAAAGAGGTCGCAAAGAATGACAAGGATGAAGAGGCGTGGTTCTTGCTGGGGCAGGTCCGCCTCGAGGTCAGGAACTATCCGGGGATGAACGAGGCCTACAACAGGGCGCTTGCAATATCGGATGCGCACAAGAATGATATCACGCGGAATCGGCTTGCAACCTGGGGAGCTCTTTACAATGAGGGCGTGAGCTTCTACAACAAGGGAAGGGACACATCCTCGTACTTCGAAAGGGCGGTACAGGATTTTAAGTCGGCGGCGATGCTCGAACCCGATTCCTCCTCCACCTACTTTGTCCTGGCCCTTGCACAGAGGGCCCAGAATGACAACGACGGCGCGCAGCAAAGCCTTGAGACTGCCCTTGCAAAGAAACCGACATATGTCGAGGCAGCGCGTTTCCTCGGCCAGTTGAGGTACGCTTCGGCGGTCGAGAAGCTCGAAGCAAAGGATACCGTGGCCGCCAGGGCCGCATTCCTGAAGTCCGTCACGGCGTTTGAGCTGGCGTACAAGTCCCAGCCGGACAACGTTGACAACATCACAAATCTCATCGACGTGTACGACCGCGCCGGAGAGGACGAGAAGGCGGAGAGCGTCACTCGCGACGCCGTCGCCAGGGATAAGGCAAACCCGCTGTTCCGGTACGCCTACGGAGTTTTTCTGCTGAAGAAGGAGCAATTCGCCGATGCGGTGGAGCAGTTCACCGCCGCGCTGCAGATCAATCCGGCGTACGGCGATGCAAAGTACAACCTCGGGGTTTCGTATCTCAACTGGGGAGTGTCGCTGAAGGGAATGAGCGACAAGAGGTACGATAGTGACAAGAAATCCGCAGCGAAGGCGACGTTGAATTCAAAGGACGATGCTGTCTATAAAGAGAAGTTCAAACAGGCGCTGCCGTACCTTGAAGAAAGCGCCCAGGTGCGGACAGAGGACGCTGCATTGTGGACGCAGCTCGGCCGCCTCTATGCGATCCTGAATATGCCGGACAAATCGAAGACCGCGTTCGAACGGGCGGACAAGCTCATCAAGAGCAAGTGACCCACGTTGAAGACCATGGCCCCGCCGTTTCCGACGGGGCCTTTTTGTTTCGCAAGGAGAAACAGTATGACTGAGCAACAGCCGCAGGGACAGCAGATCAACATCGAGCTCGGAGAGAAGGAAGCGGAAGGAATCTATTCGAACCTTGCCATCATCACGCACTCGCCGGCGGAGTTCATCATCGATTTTACCCGCGTCCTCCCCGGGGTGCCGAAGGCCAGGGTGCACGCGCGGATCATCATGACGCCGCAGCACGCAAAGCTCCTGTTGCGCGCACTTGAGGACAACATCGGCAAGTTTGAAATGAAGTTCGGAGAAATTGCGATCCACGGCGAGGGACCGGGCGGGTTTGGGTTCCAGCCCATCGTTCACGACGAGAAGGTCCACTGACGCCATTCCGCTTTCCATGGACCCCTGCGTTTTCCTCCCACCGAGGTAGAGACATGGTCCTCATACCGCCTCACCCTTCTCCGCGGTAGATTGAAGAAACCTCCTGCGGCGTCCAACCGACGCGCGGGGGCGAAAGGGCGATCACCCAAGGACGCACCTGTTTATCCCCCTTTCGCACCGCAACGCCCTCCCACCACAAGAGTTTCACTGGCACTCCGTTTGACCCTCTTCCCTGTATGATTCGGCGCACCATCGCGCCGAAAAGCGGAGGATCGGTGAACAGAGGACCAGTCGAACGAATGTATGCGATAGTGATGAAGGGGATGCCTGCCATCGCGGCGCTCCTCTCCCTGACGGCGTGGAATTGCTTCAAGGGCCCGCTGGCACCCGTGCCGCCGAAGTGGGACACCGACCTGACCATGCAATTGGCGAACAGAACGATCTATCTGCTTGATGTAGTCACGAGCGATACGGCACTGCTGAAGACGGGGGCGGGCAACCAGCTTATCTATAACGCGTCTGCAACCGCATCACCAATGTCATTGAACGACATGATCGCCCTGAGTCCTTCCGATGCATTCAGCAGTGTTGTCATCGGAGCGTTCGGAATCTCCGTGGCGCCGCTGACGATTCCCGTGCAACTGCCGGGACTGACAGGCGGATCGATGACGCCTATTCCCCCGATGACGATTGATGTCCTCCCTCTCACCGCCTCGATGGGGGATGGCACGGATGCAACACTGGCCGCAGGCCGGATCAGGGTGACCTTGCAAAATAACCTCCCTGCCCCCATAAGCGTCCCTTCACCCGTTGTTCTCACGGACAACGGGGTCATCATCGCGACGTTCGTTTTTGCAGGAACGATCCCCGCCTACGGGTCGGCATGGGCCGAAGACGATCTGGCCGGCGATCATGTCGGCGGTAACGACCGACTGGAAGGCCTGCACATCGCGACAACCGGGACCGGTGGGAATAGTGTCTCCATCCCGAGCGTCCCGCTTCAGGTGACGTGCAGCTTGACCGGCCTGGTCGCCACCAGCGCCACGGTGCCCATACTTCCCGCCCAGCAGCTTCTCAACGACGAGACAACCCGAATCCCGCTGCAGGATTCAACACAGATTCTGAATGTCGTCCTTCGGAGCGGCCGCCTCGATTTCACATTCGCCAGCCACCTCCCTATTGATGTACGTCTGAAATTCCGATTGAGCGGCTTCCGGAGGTCCGGGGCGTCCGCGGGATTTGAAGATAGTCTCCTCGTCCCCAGCCGGACGGCGGCTGTCTATCCCCTGGAGCTTGCCGGGATGATTATTCAGTCGGATCGTCCCAATACACTGCTTGACTCCGTCATCCTGATAAGCAGGGTGAGCATCCCGCACGACGTCAACGCGCCGGTAACCCTGCGGGCTGTCGATCAGATCGATGTAGGCATGCACACGGTCGAGGCCCTTGTGGCCGACACCGCGTCTCTTGTTCTTAAACCGACCTGGGTCAATGTGAACGCCGCCGTTCCCCTCAATCTCGGCAAGCTCCCTGCCCGTTTCTCGGGCCAGTTGAATCTTCCCGCCGCCGCCCTGGAGTGGACTCTCTCTTCGTCGATTGGGTTTCCGGCAGATCTGCATATCCGGATCATCGGCCGTACCGCATCGGGCGAATCCGTTGTTCTCCCGATTCCGTCAGGGCAAATGCGCATCCTCCCTGGGACGAGCACCGTGCGATTCGACGATGCACAGGTGGGAGCATTCCTTTCCCGGCTTGCGGGAAGGTTTCCGGATTCACTTCGCATCGAGGGGAGCGTACTTGTCAACCCGCCCGATGTCTACAATCCATCCCCGGGTGGATCGGGACATTTCGGATGGAATTCAAGCGTGGGGGGAACGATGAACCTGCGGATCCCTATGAGATTCGGACTGATGAACGGTACGTTTTCTGACACGCTTGCATGGGGCGATACTGACGGGAACGGAATCGTCGATGACGCGTATGACCGGTCGCGGCTCCACGAGGTGAAGAATGGAACGATGTATCTTGAGATCGAGAACTCGATGCCACTCGAGGCAAATGTACAGGTGCACCTCCTCGACGCGTCGGGTCGGCTCCTCATGGTTCTTCCACAGACGGGATTGGGCATGGAGGTCTCGCCTGCCCCCATGGATGCCCTTGGGAATGTTACCGTACCGGCGACCAGCTCCACCGTGATTCAATTGAGCGGAGCAGATGTCCAGCAATTCATTCCAGCCCGCTTTGTGGCCTATGCGGTTGTCCTGAACACCAACGGCAATGGAGATGTCGTGGCCTTCAGGACGACGGATTCGATTCACATCCGCCTCTGGACAACATTTGTCTATGAGGTGAATCCTTGAATCGAACGCATCGCATTCTGGCCGCGACGACCTTGGCGGTCCTGATGTCCGCTCCCCTCCCTGTGTTTGCGGGCGGCGGGGGAAGGGTGGACGTCGCCGGCTTGGGAATGGCCGGGACTTTCGTCGCTTCGTCCAGGGGTTTGGATGCTGTGGGAATCAACCCTGCCAATCTTGCATTCGCCGACTCAGGGGGGCCTGTATTCCTGCTGATGCCGATGAGCATCCATATGGGAAGCGACGTCATGACGTACGGTCTCTACCGGGAGTATTTTACCGGGGTTCAGACGGATAGCGGAAGGGTGGGAAGGTATCTCACTCCCTCCGACAAGCAGAAAATTCTCGATGCATTCCCCGGCGGCGTCGGACACGTTGCAGGGGACGCGGCGGTCCGCCCCGTCGGCTTCTCCATTCCCATCGCCGCGCTGGGGGTGTTTGCCCTCACGGTAACGGAAGAGGCGGCGTTCTTTGCCGACGTCCCGAAGGACTATGCGCAGCTCATTTTGATGGGCAATACTCCGGGGTCGGTGTATGATCTCGCCGGAACGAGGGCAAAGGCATCCTGGACGAGGGAATATGCTTTGTCCTTTGCCACGTCACTCCGGCCGCCTCCTTTCCTTCTGACGCTGCAGGGGGGTATCAGTCTGAAGTATGTGCAAGGACTTGCGTATTACGAACTCAACAGGATGAATTCATCCCTGGTGACCGGGAACGACGGCATTCTGCACGGGAAGATCGACGTGGAAGCGACCTCGGCCTCCGTTGACGGCCTGACAGGGGGGGGAGGAACATTCTCCTATTTTCCGGCGCCGGCAGGTACGGGATGGGGGATGGACATCGGGGCGAGAGGCGGCATCACAGACTATATGACGGTCGGTCTTGCGGTGACGGACATTGGGGCGATCCATTGGGGGAGGAATGTCATCGTTGCGCGGACCGACAGCTCATTTACGATCGACGATCCATTAAACGCGGATCAACGGAACGCGGTCGAGCGCGCTTCCCGTGGTACGAATGGTCCGGGCAGCCCCTTCACTACCTCCCTCCCCACGACGCTGCGGATGGGGGTTGCGGTGGAAATGACGAAACTTCCCTTTTTCAAGAAGATGCTTTTCGGTGAAATGACTCTTGCGGCGGATTACAATCAGGGCTTCGACGATGTCCCCGGTTCAACGACGCGAGGAAGGGTCTCACTCGGAGCTGAATACCGTCCGTTCACATTTCTTCCCCTGAGGGCGGGCGTGGCGTTCGGGGGCGAAGACAGGTTCAATCTCGCATTCGGGCTGGGTTTCCACAGCAGCGTCTTCGATCTCGATCTGGCATCGGAAAACCTTAATTGGATATTCAACACCGACTCCTTCTCGTACGTGTCGTTGGCCCTGGGAATGAAGATCAAATTCTGAGGTCGGAGAGCCTGCCCGGCTTACAGGATGTACTTCGACAAGTCCGTGTCCTGCACGATGCCCGCAAGCCGCGATTGCACCATCTCCCTGTTGACGAGGATCTTCCGCGCCGTCAGAGTATCCGGGGCATCGAAGAGCACGTCTTCAAGGAGCGTTGTCATGATGGTGTGGAGCCGGCGTGCCCCGATGTTCTCCACCTGCTCATTTGCCTTTCCTGCCAGGGCGGCGATCTCCCTGATGCCGTCGTCGGTAAACTCCACCTCGACCCCTTCGGTCGCTACCAGCGCCGCATATTGCTTGATGAGCGCATTCTCGGGGAGCGTAAGGATCTTCACGAAGTCTTCGTCGGTCAGACTGTTCAGCTCCACCCGGATGGGGAATCGTCCCTGCAGTTCGGGGATGAGGTCTGATGGCTTTGCGACATGGAAGGCGCCCGACGCAATGAAGAGGACATGGTCGGTATTGACCATCCCGTATTTCGTGTTGACGGCGGATCCCTCCACGATCGGCAAGAGGTCCCGCTGCACCCCTTCGCGCGAGACGTCCGGACCGGCCATCTGCCCCCGACCTCCCGTGATCTTGTCGATCTCATCGATGAAGACGATGCCTGAATTCTCGACACGGTGCAAGGCGTCCCGCACGGCGGCGTCATGATCGATCAGTTTCTGGGCCTCTTCGTTGGTCAGGAAAAGACGGGCCTCGGCAACGGTGACCTTCCGGCGTTTAAGCTTCTTCGGCATCAGGTTGCCGAACAGGTCCTGGAGGTTGATCCCCATTTCCTCCAGGTTCATCGGTCCGATGACCTGCATGAGCGGACCCGGGGGCGCGGCGGGGATGTCCATTTCGATCGTCCGGTCCTCCATCTCTCCGTTTTGCAGCCTGCGCCGGAACTTTTCGCGCGTCGCCCCGTTCTCTCCCTCATCCGGATGTTCCGCATCGGCTTCAACGCCGGGAGATGACTTCCGGTGGGAGGGAGGGATGAGGATGTCGAGGATTCTCTCCTCGGCCATCTCTTTCGCCTTCCCGTTGACCTCGGCGCGTTTCTCGGCCTTGACCATGGTGACTGCATATTCGGTCAGATCGCGGATGATCGATTCAACGTCCCGTCCTACGTACCCGACCTCCGTGAACTTCGATGCCTCCACCTTGATGAAAGGGGCGCCGGCGAGACGGGCAAGGCGGCGGGCGATCTCGGTCTTGCCGACTCCCGTCGGTCCGATCATGATGATGTTGTTCGGCATAATCTCTTCGCGGAGTCCGGAAGGCACCTGAAGCCGGCGCCAGCGGTTCCTGAGCGCAATTGCCACCGATCTCTTCGCCTTGTCCTGCCCGATGATGTACTTGTCAAGCTCGCGGACGATCTCTCGGGGCGTGAGCTGTCGATCCCGGATGGATCGCTCGCGTTCGTCGGACGCGGAACCTTGTGGAAGCGCTGTTGTCACAGTTCCTCGATGGCAATATTGTGGTTGGTGTAAATGCAGATATCCGCCGCCGCGCCGAGCGATTCTTCGACGATGGCCCGCGCAGACAAATCTGAATGTTTGATCAGCATCCGGGCCGCAGCCAGCGCATAACTTCCGCCCGAGCCGATGGCCAGGATGCCGTCATCCGGTTCGATGATGTCCCCCGTCCCGGAAATGACAAGGGAGATCGACCCGTTGAGGACCGCCAGAAGGGCCTCCAGTTGCCGCAGGTACTTGTCAGTGCGCCAGTCCTTGGCCAGTTCCACCGCTGCCCGCTCGAGATTGCCATTGTATTTTCCGAGTTTCTCTTCGAAACGGGAAAACAGGGCGAAGGCATCGGCGGCGGCGCCCGCAAATCCCGCAAGGACGGTCCCGTTGTGGAGTTTCCGCACTTTGCGTGCGTTCTGTTTCATGACGGTCTGTCCGACCGTCACCTGGCCGTCGGAGCCGATGACAGTGGCTCCCTTATACGTAAGGCCGATGACGGTCGTTGCATGAATGAGAGAGGGCATCGACGTGTTCCGGATGAGTGGTTGATGGGTCCTGGGTGCGGGTGGGAGAACCGGCCCGACGGTGGTTACATGATGCGCCGCCGGAGTCTGGCGACGGGAATGAGCATCTGTTCGCGGTACTTGGCGACGGTGCGTCGTGCGATGTTCAATCCCTGCGATTTCAGGATCTCCGCCAGCTTGTGATCGCTCAACGGCCGCCGTGGATCCTCTCCCTTGATGAGGGTCTCCAGCGTCCGCTTCACTTCCTTGTTGGACACTTCCTCGCCGCCGGTCGTGCTGATCGAGTCGCTGAAGAAATGACGGAGCGAATAGACGCCGTAATCCGTCTGGACATACTTGCTGTTGACGACCCGGCTGATGGTGGAGATGTCCATGCCGATGATTTCGGAGATATCCTTGTAGATCATCGGCCGGAGCCCCTCCCCGGTCTCGAAGAATTCCCGCTGCTTCTCAACGATCGACCGCATGACCTTCACCATGGTTTCGCGCCGCTGGTGAATGGAACTGATGAACCACTTTGCCGCCTCGAAGCGCTGGCGGATGAAATCCTTGGTTTCGGTGGACACGCCGTTCTTCTTCCGCTTCGACATGAGTTCCTTGTAGGCCCGGTTGATGCGGAGAGGGGGAATGTTCCGATCATTGAGGGTGATGATAAATTCTTCCTCGCTCAATGTCACGATAAAGTCGGGGACGACGTAGTTCTCCTGGGCGGAGATCTCTCCTTCGCCGGGTTTCGGATTCAGATGCTGGATGAAGTCGATGACCTGCTTGAGTTCGTCTGTCGGGATTCCGAGCTTCTTGGCGAGATCCTCGAAGTGCCGCATCGTGAAGTCGTCGTAGAATTCCCCGAGTATCCGCAGCGCCAGGGCCTTGAGGGCCGGATCGACCTCCCGGGTTTCCAACTGGACGATGAGGCACTCCTGAAGGGAACGGCTGCCGATGCCCACCGGATCGAGACGCTGGATCATTGTGAGAACCTTCTCGGCCTGGTCCACGCCGATCTGGGTTCCGTGCGTCAGGTTGAGATCCTGCACGATGGCGGCAAGGTCGCGCCGCAGGTATCCGTCAGCATCGACGTTGCCGATGATTTCCTGGCCGGTCAGGAGTTCTTCGTCGGTCAGCTCGAGCAAACTGAATTGTTCCAGCAGGCGTTGGTACAAGGGGATGGCATCGGGGATCGGGTAGTCTTCCTTCTCTTCCTGATCGAACGGCTCGCGGGTCTTGTGCCCCGATTGTTCGTCGTTCATGAAGTCTTCGATGCTGTACTTGTCGTCGTCTTCCGCGCTCGCGGTCTCCTCCGCCTTCTCGTCGACAACCGGCGTCTCATCGTCGGAGGATTGTTCCATCTCCTCCTCAAAACCCTCTTCCAGAAGCGGGTTCATCTCCAGTTCGGCTTTGATCTTCTGCTCCAATGCAAGCGTCGGCAGTTGCAGCATCTTCAGGTATTGCACCTGCTGCGGCGACAGCTTCATCAACATCTTATGTTGGAGCGAAATGTTCAGCATGCCGTTACCGGATCACTCTCCTGCCCGGGAATCACAATATCGTTTGAACCCCTCGTACCACTCCTCGCCGTATTTCCGGATGAGAGGTTCCCTGAGGAAGTCGTGAAGTCTGACTCTCTGCAATGTCCCATGCTCGCGCCCCGGTGCGCATTCATCGATCTCCTCATACCGCACGACATCGTTTCCCCATTGCCGTATGCGGATGGGGAAGAGGTGGCAGGAGAGGGGTTTTCGCCAATCGGTGAGGCCGCCTTCGTACGCCCGCTCGAAACTGCATTGAGCCACTCCGCCGTCAAAGAGGGCAAACACGCATTCCTGTTGCCCGATGCACGGAGTGGCGTAATCGCCCGCCCGGCCTTCGGCAAGTCCTGATGTTTCGATCACCTGTATGCTTCGCGCGGAGAGAAATTGCCGTGCGGCAGGGAACGCTTTGGCGATCTCAAGAACTTCATCGTCTTCAAGCGGTGCGCCGCGGCCGCCGGGGAGTGTGCAACAAGCTCCTTTGCAGACGTGCACGTCGCAGCAAAAGGAGGTCCCGCAAACCGAATCGTCAAGTACTGCTTCTCCTATCACAAACATACGGAATTCTCCGACAAGAAAAAAGGACCATCACAGCAGCAGGAACATCTTGCCCGGCATCTGCTTGACAATACCCTTGAATTCCAGCGAAAGCAGGTGAACCAGTGCATCGGACGGTGATAGTCCCGTCCGTTCGGTGATCGCTTCGACAGACACGGGAGAATCCCCGAGCGCCTCCACGATCTGTCTCTCAAACAGATTCAGATCGGGAGACGGCGCGCGCCTCTTTGTGCTTCCCTGCGGGAGAATCGGCGCGAGCCGGGGAGCCAGTTCCACCAGGATATCGTCGATCGTCTCCGTAAGCTTCGCCTTCCCCTCCTTGATCAACAGATTCGTCCCGCTCGGTTTTCCCGGCACGAGGGGGGAAGGGAGGGCGAAGACTTCGCGCCCCTGGTCCACCGCCATGTTGGCCGTGATCATCGCGCCTCCGTCGACGCCGGTCTCGACGACGAGCGTGCCGAGCGTCATCCCGCTGACGATCCGATTCCGGCGCGGAAAATTGACGGCATCCGGCTTTGTGCCGAGCGGAAATTCCGAGAGGATGGCCCCATTGGTGCGGATCCTCTCGGCCAGTCCCTTGTTCTCCGCCGGATAGATGACATCGAGCCCCGAACCGATGACGGCGATTGTTCTTCCGTGACCGCGGACCGCAGCCGTATGCGCGGCGGTGTCGATGCCCCGTGCCAGCCCGGAGACAACCGGGATACCGAGCGTCGCGCAGGCCTTGGCAAACACATCGGTCAGACGGATCCCGTACGGCGTCGGTGATCTCGTTCCCACAATCGCCAGGGAGTAGTTGTCGCTCTCATCAAGTGTCCCATGAACGAAAAGAAAAGGGGGAGGATCGTAGATCTTCTTCAGCAGCGAAGGATAGTCGCGCTCCCAGACGGTCAGCAACCGCCCGCCGAGCTTCGCCAAACGCGCAAGCTGCTCGTCAGCAAACTTCTCCGCCGCTCCTGCGGCGCTTCCGCGAAAAAATGACGTCAGGAGCGCCGCGGTTTTCTGCTCAATCCCCTCCACTGCCACCAGTTGCCGGCCCGGGGCGCGAGCTACCGCACCGGCGGATCCAAAGTGGGTTACCAGGGCACGAAGGCGGCGGGTGCCGATTCCCGGTACCTGGGAGAGAATTAACAAATCACGGTGAGTGTCCGTCATGGTCATATCGACAGGGAAGCAAATCCCTCATTCGTGTGCGCACGCAACGATGGCTCCGCGGAATTCCTCCACAACCATCCGCGCCCGTTCGAGTGTTGCCGCTTCAGCAATGACCCGGACAATCGGTTCCGTGTTGGATTTCCTCATGTGCACCCAGCAGTCATCAAAATCGATCTTCAGTCCGTCGTCCGTGTTGATTGTCCCGCGGTTCGCGTTCCGATCCCGCAGGCGCGCCAGAACAACGTCGGGAGACATGGAGCCGACGTCCATCTTTCCCTTTGCGATGGCGTAGTGCGGCATCGATGCCTTGAGCTCCGAGAGACTCGTCCCTGCATCTGCGAGGAGTTGAAGAATCAGGCCGATGCCGACGCTTGCGTCGCGCCCCAGGTGAACGTCGGGGAGGATCACGCCGCCGCTTCCCTCGCCGCCGATCACGGCACCAATGCTCTTCATCCGCTTGGCGACGTTGATCTCGCCAACGGGCGTGCGGATCACTTCGGCACCCAGGTCCGTCGCGATATCATCCACGGCGCGCGTTGTGGAAAGATTGACAACGACGCGCGCAGGCGGGGATTGCTTTCCCTTCTTTCCCAGAACAAAACGGACGGCCGATGCAATGGTGTATTCCTCGCCGTACGGGTCCCCTTTTTCCGTCATGAGAACGAGGCGGTCGACGTCGGGATCGACGGCAATGCCGAGATCGGCCTTTTCCGCTCTGACCCGGGCGGCAAGATCCGTCAGGTTCTCAGGGATGGGTTCGGGTGTGTGCGCAAAGACGCCGCTGACATCGCAGTTCATGCGGACAACGATGCATCCCAGACGCTCAAGGAGCTGCGGAATGATCAGCCCCCCTGCCGCGTTGACGCAGTCGACGACGACACGGAAATGCTTCTTCCTGATGCTTTCGGGGTTGATGAGGGGGAGAGAGAGGACCGCTTCGATATGCTTCAGCAACCAGCTCCCATCGGTGGAATGCCGGCCGAGCTCGTTCCATGGGCGGTACGACGGCGCACCGGAGGCCAGGGCCCAGAATTCCCGGTTCTCCTCGCCGTCGAGAAACATCCCCGTGGATGCCATGAACTTGAGACCGTTCCACTCTATGGGATTGTGACTCGCGGTCACGGCAATTCCTCCCGCCGCGTGTGTCTTCTCCACCGCAAGCTGGACCGTGGGGGTCGGACAGATGCCGATGTCCAGGACGTCGATCCCTTTGGCAGCAAGGGCCGACGCGGCAATGTTTGTCACAACCCCCCCCGTGATGCGTCCGTCGCGTCCGATGACAACGGTTGGACGAGCTGATCCTGCCTTCCTGCAATACTCGCCAAAAGCGCCGGCATAGGTGACGATGGCTTCCGGCGTCAGCGACGAACCGATGATCCCCCGGATACCTGAGATGCTGACCATCAATGGCATAATGTGCGACTCTCCCAAAGTGAAACCCGTAAAGATAAATGTACTCAAGGAGCCCCGCAGAATCAAGGAATCGACTTGTCTCAGCTCATTTCTGCTCGTAACCGGGTTGTTGTGGCGCGGAAGATCGTCGTCCGGAGGCGAGACATCTGCGACACAACAAGGGAAGGCGCTGCGCAACTGCCTTGAACATCTACGACTTTTTGCGTACGTTACCGCATACGAAACCCTGGATTGCCGAGATGCTGACCCGGAACGAGCGAAAGGAATTGCTCGCCATTGCGCGTGAAGCTGCTGTCCGTGCCGTCCGCCATCAGGAATGGCGTATCGACGCGCCCCGGGGGGCATTGGAAAAACCGGGGGGTGCCTTTGTCACGTTGCGCAAACACGGCGAACTGCGGGGTTGTATCGGATACATCGAATCCAAGGAACCGCTTGCGGAAGTTGTTGCGGAAGTCGCTGTAAAAGCGGCGTTGGAAGATCCGCGCTTTCCCCCCGTGACGGAGGACGAACTTGCGGAGATCGCAGTCGAAGTTTCAGTCCTCTCCCCCATGCGCCGCGTTGCTGAGATCGAAGAAATCCGGGTGGGCGAACACGGTCTGCTTCTGGAACGGGGATGGAACAGGGGTCTGCTCCTTCCGCAGGTGGCGAGCGAATACCACTGGGATCGAAAACAATTTCTTGAGCAGACGGCGCGCAAGGCGGGACTTCCTGCCGACGCCTGGCGGGACCCCCAGACGAAACTTTTCTGCTTCTCAGCGGAGGTCTTCGATGAAGAGCACGCTGACTGATCCGGTAAGAAAGTGCGCCGTTTGCGGGACGTTCTATCCCGGCGACGCTCGTGAGTTGGCGGAGAGTATCGACTCCCTGGTGAGGGACGTTCCTCCGAGGGACAAGGGAACGGTCCGGGGAATTGTTGCCCCCCATGCCGGCTATACCTACTCGGGCGCCACGGCCGCAGCCGCCTATGGCACCTTGCGGGGAAGTTCATTCGCGACGGTGGTGATCGTTTCCCCAAGTCATCATGAGTATTTTGAGGGCGTGTCGATATTCGACGGGGATGCGTATGCCACACCGCTGGGTGTCGTTCCCATTGATGCCGACGCGAGAAAGGCATTGCTGGAATATTCTTCCGTGATACATGCTTCGCGGGAAGGGCACGGGGCGGAGCACGCCGTTGAAGTGCACCTTCCGTTTCTGCAACGGATGGTGGGGACATTCTCGCTGCTTCCGCTCGTGATCGGCCACCCGACCCGCGCGACGTGTTTGGCGCTTGCAGAAACACTGGGGGGGGCCCTGAAGGGACGCCCGCTTCTCTTTGTGGCAAGTTCCGACCTTTCACATTTCTACCCCGCGACGGTTGCCCACCAGTTGGATCGCGTCGCCCTGGACGATTTGATAGACTTTGATGCGCTCGCATTGATGTCTCACCTCGAGGAAGGAAAGACCGAGGCGTGCGGCGGCGGTCCCATCGTGGCGGTCCTCACCGCGCTGAAGAAACTTGGGGCTTCCCGCGTTGATGTGGTGGGCTATGCCACGTCGGGTGACGTGACCGGAGATGACAGAAGCGTTGTGGGATATGCGAGCGCGGTGGTGTCATGAGGAAGGCCGTGCCAAAGAAGAAGCGCCGACCGGCTCCCCTCCGCGTCGCCATTGTCGGCGGAGGGATGGTCGGTTCGGTCCTGGGGAGGATTCTGACGGAGGGGGGAGGGCGGGTGACCGCTGTGGTATCCCGCTCCCGGTCGTCGGCGCGGGCGGCTGCAGTATTCGTCCGATGCCGGAATTTTTCCACGGCGTTGACGGCAATCCCACCCGAAACCGATATCGTGCTGATCGCGACGCCGCATGATGCCGTCGGGGACGTTGCGCGGACGCTTGCCTCCCTGGAGGAACTCAACTTCACCCGGATGGCCGTCTGCCATGCGTCGGGGATGCTCACGGCGGAGGTCCTGGAGCCCCTGGCAGTCCGCGGGGCGGCTGTGTTTTCGTTCCACCCGCTGCAAACGTTTCCGAGGGATTTCAGGCCGGCGGAGATCCTCCCCACTGCGCGCGGTATAGTCTTCGGCGCGGATGGTTCGCCTCGCGCATTGCGCCGCGCCCGTCAATTCGCTGCTGCGCTCGGAGGGCGGGTGATCATGATCCGTCCCGAGATGCGGAGATTCTACCACGCGGCGTGCGTTGCCGCGTGCAACCACCTGACGGCGCTGCTTGCCAATGTGGAATCCATGTACCGGATTCTCCAGCCGGAGCGGAATGACTTTTTTCCGGTTTTTCGCCCCATCATCGAGGCAACCCTGCAGAACATCGGTCTGCATGGACCGGCGGAAGCGCTGACAGGTCCCGTTGCCCGCGGAGGAGTTGCCACGGTGGCACAACATCTGGCAGCGGTCGAACGGTACGCCCCCCACCTCATCCCGTACTTCACGCGCATGTCTTTGGAAACGGTCCGACTGGCCGTCGCGAAGGGATCGCTCGTTCCGGAGCGGCGCGAAGCTCTCGAGAGACTTATTCGCTCGTACACAGAGGAAGCACATCCCGCCGAAGGAAACCCGTGAAAGCACTCATTGCCAGCGGTGGACGAGGTACGCGCCTCCGCCCCATCACGCACACAAGGAACAAACACCTGATCCCGGTTGCCAACAAGCCCATTCTCTCTTATGCCATTGAAGCAGCCGCTTCCGCCGGGATCACCGAGATCGGCATCGTGGTGAACGCTGACAGCGATGAAGTGCCGAAAGCGATAGGCGACGGAAAACGATGGGGCGTTGCCATTACCTACATTCCGCAGGCAAGGCCCGGCGGACTGGCCGAAGTCGTGGCGCTCGCCGAGCCCTTCATCGGCCGGGACAAGTTCATCTTCTATCTCGGCGACAACATGGTGGTGGGGGGCGTACGCCGGTTTATCGAGGAATTTGAGCGGAGCGGCTGCAATTGCTTTCTGACGCTCGCACGCGTGAAGGACCCTGAGAGATTCGGCGTTCCGGAACTTCGCGGCGGGAAGATCGTCGGTGTGGAGGAAAAACCGAAGGTGCCGAAAAGCAATTTCGCCGTCGCGGGTATCTACCTCTACGATTCCACCATTTTCGAAGCGGTGAAGGCCATCACGCCGAGTGCACGGGGAGAACTGGAGATCTCCGATGCCCATGAATACCTCATCCGGAAAGGGTATAACGTCGGGTATGCCGAGATCACCGGGTGGTGGAAGGACACGGGCAAACCCACCGACCTCCTGGAGGCGAACCGGCTCGTTCTCGACAATATTGCGCCGGGGATACGCGGTGAGATCGACGGGCGCTCCACCGTGGCCGGACGCGTTGTCCTGGAATCCGGAGCGCGTGTGATCAACAGCGTCGTCCGCGGTCCGGCGATCATCGGCGAACATTGCGTCATTGAGGATTCCTATATCGGACCGTTCACCTCGATCGGCAACAACTCCGTTGTCCGGGGAAGCGAGATCGAGTACAGTATCGTCCTCAGGGATTGCAAGATCCTGAATGTCGGCATACGCTTGGAAGGAAGCATCCTGGGAAACGATGTGGAAGTTGTTCAGGCGACCGGGAAACCGCGCGTCCATCGATTCATGATCGGCGACCAGAGCAGGGTGGAAGTCGTGTAGGACCCTGTATGGCGCACGAACGTTCTTTGACCGCAGGAGAGGGTATGGACTACCGCACGCTGCTGTGCAACATTGATGAGCGTATTGCAACCGTAACGATCAACCGCCCGGACAAACTCAATGCGCTCAACGCGGAGATCAGGGCAGACCTGAAAAGGTGCTTCGCGGCGCTCAAGAATGACCCGGAGGTCGATGTCGTCATCGTGACGGGGGCCGGAGAAAAGGCGTTCGTTGCCGGCGCGGATATCGCTGAGCTCGCCGTGCTCAATGGCGAAACGGGGCGCGCGATGTCTTCCTCCGGCCAGGGAGTCTTTGACGATATCGAGAACCTGGGGAAACCGGTCATCGCGGCCGTCAACGGCTACGCGCTTGGCGGTGGCTGCGAACTTGCGATGGCGTGCCATCTGCGTATCGCTTCGGAAAATGCGCGCTTCGGTCAACCTGAGGTGAACCTCGGCGTCATTCCGGGCTACGGAGGAACCCAACGTCTCGCCCGGCTCGTGGGGCGGGGGAGGGCGATGGAATTGATCCTGACGGGCCTCCCGATCGATGCCCAGGAGGCGTTCCGCATCGGCCTCGTGAACAAGATTGTTCCTCCCGCCGAACTGCTCGATCGGGCCCGGATGATGGCAAAGGCGATCGGATCCTTCGGTCAAATTGCTGTGCGCATGGCCTTGAAGGCGGTGAACATCACCGAAGAAGTTCCCCTGTCCGAGGGAGAACGGCTCGAGGCGTCCCTCTTCGGCGTGTGCTGCGAAAGTCCGGATTTCAAGGAAGGAACACGCGCGTTTCTGGAAAAACGAAAGCCGATCTTCCGACATTCATGACAAGAGAAAGCCGCCATCGTTCGCTCCGTTTCCGGGCAATCACCGCCGTTGTCCTCGCCGCCTGCGCCCTGGGGATGACGACAGTCGAGTACTTCGGGGTGGGAGGAAAGCATGAGACCGAGAAGGAACGCCGGAATGCCGAAGCGGGCATTGCGACGGTCGTGGATACGGTGCTGGCCCGCTATGCCGTCCGCCGGGACGACGTGCGAACCTGGCGGGCGACGGTGGGGGGTGCGCCCGGCGAGCGTTGGGAGCAGCGCGTAACGGTTCCCCCTGGCTTTCCCGGCATCGAAGTCAACCACGAAATGAGCCTCCTCCTCGCGCCGTTCGATGCACACGTGGTGGCGACGGAACGGACGAAGGAGGAGAGCGTGACAATGCACATCGTCCGGGGCGGTCGAACGGTGCGGAGCGTGATCTTTGTGACCGGATCGCCCGATGAACAGGGACGGGATCGAAACCCACATCCATAGTCAAGGAGGTTTGCCATTTCCTCGGATCAGAAACCTGCGAAGCCGGATAAACCCGCCGGCGGCCCGACAGCCATGGAGAAAATTGTCTCTCTTTCCAAGAGACGGGGGTATGTCTTTCAGTCGAGTGAAGTGTACGGTGGGTTGAATGGATGCTGGGACTACGGTCCGCTCGGCGTCGAGCTCCTGCGCAACATTAAGGAGCAATGGTGGCAGACCATGACCTCCCGGGAGGATATCGAGGGGATCGATGCGAGCATTCTCATGCACCCGCGCGTCTGGGAGGCATCGGGACACGTTGCCAACTTCACCGATCCGATGGTGGACTGCAAGGAATGCAAGGCGCGATTCCGTGCAGACCAGATCGAGGACGCCATGTGCGGCAACCCCGCCTACAAGGGGCGCAAGGCGTCGAAATGTCAGCATGAAGGAAAGTTTACGGAGGCACGGCAGTTCAATCTGATGTTCAAAACGTTCATCGGACCAACGGAGGATAATGCTTCGGTCGTGTACCTGCGTCCGGAAACCGCCCAGGGAATTTATGTCAACTTTCTGAATGTGCAGGCGGCATCGCGGCAGAAGCTGCCGTTCGGCATCGCGCAGATCGGGAAGGCGTTCCGGAATGAGATCAACACGAAGAACTTCCTTTTCCGTACCCGCGAATTTGAACAGATGGAGATGCAGTTTTTCGTCAAACCGGGGACCGACGAGGAATGGTTCCGCTATTGGAAGGCCGAACGCCTCGCCTGGTTCATTGGACTCGGCATCGACAAGGACAAGCTGCAGTACCATCAACATGAACCCGACAAGCTTGCGCATTACGCAAAAGACGCGTTTGACATCGAATACCTGTTTCCCTTCGGCTGGGGTGAGATCGAAGGGATCCACAACAGGACGGATTTCGACCTCTCCCGTCATGAGGAATTTTCCGGTAAATCAATGAAGTATTTCGATGAGGAGGCAAAGGAACGGTACACCCCGTACATTATCGAGACCTCGGCCGGTGCAAGCCGTTCGTTCATGGCTTTCCTCGTCAATGCGTACCGCGAGGAGGAAGCTCCCACGGCCGACGGGAAAACGGAGACAAGGGTCGTCCTCGGGCTCCATGCGAAACTTGCGCCGATCAAGGCGGCGGTATTTCCCCTGGTGAACCGCGACGGGATGCCTGAACTTGCGAGGAACATCCTCCAGGGGTTGCGTCCCCATCTTCGCGTTTTCTACGACGACAGCGGGGCCGTCGGCAGGCGGTACCGCCGCCAGGACGAAGCCGGCACGCCGTACTGCATTACCGTCGATTCCCAGACCCTTCAGGATAACACAGTGACGGTACGGGAACGTGATTCCATGCAGCAGACAAGGGTCGGTGCGGATGCACTTCCGGAGTATCTTCGGAAGAAAATCAATGCTGCCTAAGTTCCACGAACGGGAATTCCGGGAGGATGCATGAAATCGTTGATCACTATTCTGTTGAGCGGGATGCTCGCTCTCGGCTGCGGCAAAAACCTGGCCGGACCTGGGACTGATCTGCTTCTGCAGCCACCGGGGGGACTGTACGCGTATTCGGCGGACAGCACGCACGTCATGCTGGTCTGGAGCGCCTCCGCGAGCGCGTCGGCTTCCGATTTTGCCGGTTACACCGCGTCGTGGGGTTCGGTGAAGGATACGGTGGGGGCGGCCACCTTCTCATACCTGGCGGGACCGCTGCCCCAGGGTCTGATGCAGTTTTCAGTCATGTCGCGCAGATCTGACTCCTTCACCAGCACGCCGGTGACGATAGCATGGGCTCCTGCCTATCGTTTTGACAACGGGTCGCTGGTGATTTTTGAGCAAGACGCTTCACGTCTCGGACGGGTTGCGGGCATTAGTCTGGGGAATCAGACAACGCCCCCCTCTGCGCAGATCCTCGACCAGACCTCGCAGGCGTCCATTGCTTTCTACCTGGAAGGGAGCGGCGGACAACAACTCGCCCTGCACAGCGGAGCTGACTTTTATTCCCCTTGGAACGTCACCATGTTTTCGACGGTGACGACGGCAGCGGCCTCCCTTGACACCGCGCTTGCCGCCTTCCCCGGCGATGCAACATTCACGGAACACCTCATCCCTGTCAACGATAACGTGATCTATTATGCACGCGTTTCCACAAGTACCTCGGAAATTCATTACATCAGGATCCACGTCAACGTAAGCGGGGCGGTATATCCGGACCGCAGTGCCGTCATCCGTCTGTCGATTCAGCGCGTGGCGGGCGTCCCCTCCGCCGCAGCAGGAATTCCGGAAAGGGACGTCCCATGTTCGTGACGGGCACGGCCGGGGCATCGGGTTCTGCCGGGAGCTGCCATGTGCCGTTCACCGGGAGTGGAACTCCACGGGGCTCTCAGGCATGAGCACAAGGGTGGGGATCATTCGCAACCGTCACGGAGAACTCCGGAGCGGTTGGCGTATGGCGTTGTTCCTTGTCATATCGGCGGCGGTCGCCCTGGGCCTGAGCGGGTCCTTCCTCCTCATCCCCGGCAGTCTGGCCATGTTCCAGACGGTTGTTCTCCTCTGTGCGGGACTAGCGGCCACATGGGTGATGACCCGATGGGTGAACAAAAAACCGCTCTCCGCGGTCGGCTTGGCTCTCCACGAGAAGACGTTCAAGGATATCGGGGCGGGATGCCTGCTCGGCTTTTTGATGATGACGGGTATTTTTCTCGTCGAAGCCGGGATGGGATACGCGACACCTGCTTTTCCGCAGCACTCGTTGGGAGAATCGATGGGGGTCGCGGGGGGCTCTTTGCTCTGGTTTGCCCTCGGTGCGATGGGAGAAGAGGTCTTCTTTCGCGGATATCTCTTTCAGACCCTGATCCAGATGGTCACATTCCTCCCCGCTCTGCTCCTGATGGCGGGTGTGTTTGCAGTCGCTCATATCTTCAACCCACACGTCTCGGCACTCCCCATGGTGAATATTGGCTGTGCGGGGGTTCTTTTCTCCGTTGCGTACATGAAGACACGAAGTCTCTGGCTTCCCTTCGGCATTCACTTTGCATGGAATTTTTCACAAACGACGATCTATGGTTTCCCGACGAGTGGTCTTGATCCGACTTTGCATTCTTTGATCAGGCTCACCCAGTCGGGACCCGCATGGATCGTCGGAGGGGAGTTCGGTCCCGAGGGGGGAGTGCTGGCGACGCTTGCATTGATCCTCGGGGGGTGGTATGTCCTCAAGGCACCGTATCTGCGCGCGCCGGAAGGGATTGTGACACTTGATTCGATTGAAGACTTGATTGCGAAGAAAGGGGTGCCGTCGTGAAACGCATGGGGAGCATCCTGGCAGCCGTGCTCGTTCTCTGCGCCCCCCGCGGCCATTCGCAGGTCCCTCCCCGCGATGAATTCGATGCGACCACGCGGCAAGGGATCGACCACGTGTACAATCTGGAATTCGAACAGGCGGAGCACGACTTCCGTCTCCTTGTTCAAATGGCGCCGGATCATCCCGCCGGACATTTCTTCCTGGCGATGGTTGATTGGTGGCGGATCGCGATCGATCTTGAGAATGAACAATACGACCGGCGGTTCTTCGATTCACTCGACCACGTGATCGACGTGTGCGATGCCTTGCTGGACAAGAATCCGGACGACGTGACAGCGATCTTCTTCAAGGGGGGAGCGATCGGTTTTGAGGGGCGGCTCCGCTTCCACCGCAATGATTACCTCGCCGCTGCCAATGCGGGGAGAAAGGCCCTTCCCCTGGTCCAATCCGCGTCGTCGCTTGATCCCTCGAATTGCGATATTCTCCTCGGAACGGGGATGTACAACTACTATGCGGATGTCATCCCGAAGGAATACCCATTTGTCAAACCGTTGATCCTGTTCATCCCGGCCGGGGACAAGCAGAAGGGGATCGAGCAATTGACCCGGGCTTCCGAGCAGGGGAAGTATGCCGCTGTTGAGGCGACGTATTTTCTGATGCAGATCTACTACTACTACGAAAAAGACTACAGAAAAGCCCTTGCCCTGGCGGCAAAGCTGCACGATCGGTTTCCCACGAACACGCTCTTCCACCGCTATCTTGGCCGGTGTCTTGTTTCCGTCGACGATTGGGTGGCTGTCCGGTCTGTCTTCACCGCGATCCGCGAGCGGGCCGATCAGGGCATGCGGGGATATGCGGCATCCTCCAGGCGCGAAGCGGAATATTACCTTGGCATGGCGGACATGATGGAGGGAAAACCGAATGAAGCGCTTCCGCACTTCTATCAGTGCGACGCAATGTGCAGGGAACTTGATAAGGAAGGCGCCTCAGGGTTCATGGCAATGGCGAACCTGAAGATCGGCATGGTGTACGACATCCAGGGGAAGCGGGAGCTGGCCGTCGCGCAGTACAAGAAGGTACTCGAGATGAAGGACTACAACGGCAGTGAGGCGCAGGCGACCGAATTCCTCCAATCCCCATATCGGCAGGAGGTGCGCAGCCGATGACGGTGACGATCATCCTGTTCGGTCTCGTTGCCTCGCTTGCAGAGGTTCTGGGTGGATGGTTGGTGGTGATGCGGGCGGATTGGCCGAAGAGAGTGCAGGAGTACTTGCTCGCGCTCGGGGCCGGTTTTATCCTGGCCCTCGTGTTCGTGGAACTGGTCCCGGAAGGACTTCACGCCGCTGGACCGGCAGCTCCGCTCTTTATCCTCATCGGTTATGCCTTGTTGCATTTCTTCGAACACACCGTCGTCGGCCATCTCCACTTCGGGGAGGAAACCCACCGGGAGGTGATGGTGTCCCCCGTCGCCAGCATGTCGACGCTGGTCGGACTGTTTCTTCACGCGTTCTTCGACGGCTTTACGATCTCGGCGGGCATGCAATATGATTTCTACATCGGGCTGCTGGTCTTCTTTGCCGTCCTGCTGCATAAGATTCCCGAGGGACTGACGATCGCCTCGGTGATGCTTGCGGCTGAACGGAAGAGGTCCTTCGCGCTCCTTGCGACGTGTGCGATCGGGCTGGCGACTATGCTCGGCATCGTGAGCGTCATTTTTCTCGCCGGCATCAGCGAGAAAGTGTTGGGGATTGCCTTTGCGCTCTCGGCGGGGGTCGCAACCTACGTGGGAGCAAGCGACCTGATCCCCGAGATCAATCATTCCCGCAAAAGGATCATCCCGCTCCTGGTCTTTGGGGGCATGCTTCTTTTCTATGCCGGCACGCTGGCGCTCGCGCCGTTTGCCGCCCACGGTAGGTGAGAAAGGTGTTGGGGTGTTGTTAGAACCCCGAACTGAGGGAAATTCTGTGGAAGTTGCCTATCGTGCCGAGTGAGGAGAGAGCATAATCCACTCTGTACCGCGAGACGGTGATGCCAAGGCCGATGGAGAGCCCGGCCATCCCCGCGGTGGTTCCCGTTTTGAGGTCCAGCCTCTGTTCATTGTTGTATCCGACGCGGAGTTGGAGGACCCTGGAAAGGGTGAATTCCCCGCCCACCGTGAAAGCCCGGAAGTGACCACCAAAGTTGTCTGCAACTGCATTCAGCTTGTGGAAGTTCATGTTGAAGAGGAGAGGGAGTCCGCGCGGGATGATCGAACCGCCGATGGTGAGATCAAGCGGAAGCTGCTCGTGAACCCCCGCATAGGTGCTGAGCTGCGTGCCGATGTTGCGTATGCTTGCGCCAAGCGCGATCCGGTGTTCGGGGATCAGGTAAAGCACTCCTGCGTCGGCGGCGATGGCGGTGGAATGATACTCCGCAATGGAGGAGTGGATGAATTTGAAGCCGGCGCCGGCATAGAGGTTTTCGTCGATCGTTGTGGCGTACCCGAGGATGAGAGCAAGATCGGCAGGTGTGAACGAGCCGATCGTGTTCCCTAGATCGTCCCTCTCGTCGAACGACCCGTAGTTCGTATAGATGATCCCCGCGCCTATGGCCCCGTCGTCGGAGATCCTCCGGCCGTACGAGAGATATCCCGCATTGATGTCGAGCAGGTGTTTGAAAAATCCGGCCGATCCCTGTGTGGAATCGAGCGTGGCGAGCGACGCCGGGTTGTAAAACAAGCCGTTGACATCTCCTGCCACGGATACGAAACTTCCCGCCAGAGCAGCAGCGCGCGCGCCCGCATCGTTCCCGAGAAATCCGAAGACGCTCGTGGATTGCGCGAATGTCGCTTCCTGAAATGCGACGGCAAGAATCAAGAAGGCGGCGAGCCGTGCGTGCTGCATGGAGAATTCTCCCAAGTCGTGTTTTACCGAATCAATCTATTGAATATGCCCCCGAAATTCAAGCAATATCCTTCTGCGAAAGGGGCTTGATTGCTTCTATGGGTGGAATGTCGTATATTTTTACACTTGAGGTTACTTGGGCAATACGAGAAAGGACGGGGGAGCGATGAGAGAGGGTATTCATCCCGATTATAAGAAGGCGATCGTCACCTGTGTATGTGGGAATACGTTCGAGACGCGTTCCACCGCAGGCAACCTGAAGATCGAAATCTGTTCTGCGTGCCATCCCTTCTTCACAGGAAGGCAGAAGCTGGTTGATTCGGCCGGTCGCGTGGAACGCTACAACAAGAAATACGCAAAGAAGACCACGGAGACTCCCGCGGTCTCATAGGCCGTTCCGGAAACACTCCGCTGTTGTTCTGCGTGATGGACTTTTTCTACGCAACGTTCTGCGGCGCCATAGCCGTGGAACGTTGTTGTTTTTCGCAAGTCGGAGCAACGCATGCACCTGTGCATCTACGAAGACGCGCGTTCGGACAACTTCCTGCCGCTGACATATTTCCGACCGGTGTTCGACCTGCGGTGCGGCGTCCTGACTCTCAGGGAGAAGATTGTCCGCAGACTCCCTCACACATCGTTGAGTCTTGTCACCCGCCCCTTCCTGGCGGCTGTCCTTCGCGAGGAGAACCCCGGTGCTGCCGTCAATTCCCTTCATGAGAACCGCACTCTCTTCATGAACGGTCGTCTTCTTCTTGATGCGCCCAGCGCCGCGCTCTTTCGCCGGCAAAAAACTGATGCAGTGTTTGTCAATGGGGACGAGATTGTGGGGGCGCTCTCGCATCAAAGTCCGTTGCCGGGATCAGTCGATTCACCGGATGCCTTGCTGATCGATCCGGAACAATGGCGGAATCTCCCCCATGTTCCGGTGCAGGTTCGTCTCGCGGGTTATCCGTGGGACCTCCTTTCGGCCAATGCGGGGGAGATAGGGGCCGACGTTTCCCTTTTCCGGGGAGGCATCTCGCGCCGCGCAAAGATTCATCGTTCGGCAATACTCGCCGGCAGGACGCGCATCACGGTGGGCCCGGGAACAGACATCGGACCGGGGGCAATTCTCGACGCACGGAAGGGACCGATCGTCATTGGGGAACGCGTGACAGTGTTTCCCGGAGCCGTGCTGGAGGGACCGTGCGCTGTCGGCGACGGCTCGGTCGTTCGCATCCATGCCAAAGTGTATGCAGGGACAACCATCGGCCCCGTCTGTAAGGTGGGAGGGGAGATCGAAGGTTCCATCCTCCATTCGTACGCGAACAAGCAACATGACGGGTTTCTCGGTGATTCTTATCTCGGTATGTGGGTGAACCTGGGTGCGGGAACGACCAATAGCAATCTGAAAAATACCTACGGCACTGTCCGCGTGACGATCAACGGCGTCTCGGTGGACAGCGGATCGTTGTTTGTCGGTGTCATTGCAGGCGACCATGCCAAGGCCGGCATCAATTCAACAATCAACACCGGGACAGTGATCGGCCCGTCGGCGAATTTCTTCGGAGGCGGGATGTCTCCGAAAGTGATTCCCGCATTCTCCTGGGGTGGAGCGACACGGACGGAAACGTACCGTGTGGACAAGGCCCTGGATGTCGCCGTCACGGTCATGGCCCGGCGGTCAGTCAAGGCGACCGAGGCCTACAAAGAACTCTTCCGCAACGTGTTTTCCATGACAGCGCATGAGCGAGAGCAGCGTACCCCCTGAAGAGGCCCCGGCGACTCCGCGGCCATCTCTGTACGGGGGGGCGCGTGGGACTGCCGTGAAAGTCCTCAACCGTGTCGAGAGGACCGACTCGTATCTCGACAAGGTCCTTGATGCCGAGTTGAAGTCGCCGGATCTGAACGACGCCGACAAAGGACTCCTGACGGAAATCGTGCATGGCGTTCTTCGCTGGCAGAATCGCCTCGACTGGGTGTTGAACGGCTTTTCGCACGGGAATTTTGCGAAGTCGGAGATCAACATCAAGAGCACCCTCCGCGTTGCCCTGTACCAGATCCTCTTCCTCGACCGGATCCCCCACGCGGCTGCCGTCAATGAAGGCGTGGAGTTCATCAAGCGCCTCCGCGGTGACAAGCCCGCCGGTTTGGTCAACGCGGTCCTCCGCAACATCATACGGAACATGGAGGGGATACGGTATCCGTCAAAGGAAGACGATCCGGTCCAGTACCTCGCTGTTTACTACTCGCACCCCTTCTGGATGGTCAAGCGCTGGGTCGCCCGCTTCGGCATCGACGAAACGGCGAAACTTCTGATTGCCGGAAACGAACGGCCCGGACTCTCCCTCAGGATCAACAGACTGAAGATTGAGCCGGGACTCTTCCTGCGCCAGTTGGAACAGCTTGGTATCGCCTATACCGGCTCGAAACATGTCGATTACTTCGTCAATGTAAAATCGCTGACACGCATCGGACAGATGGATCTGTTCCGCAACGGCATGTTCACCATCCAGGATGAAAGCGCGGCCCTTCCCTGTCTCCTGATCGCTCCGAAACCCGGTGAACGGGTGATCGATCTCTGTGCCGCCCCCGGCGGGAAGACCACGAACCTCGCGGAGATGATGAAGAACGAGGGGGAGGTGATCGCGGTGGATAAGTACGAAGCAAAGCTCGGGCTGATCAAAGCTTCGTGCGAGCGCCTTGGCCTGAGGAATGTGCGGCTCCGCGGCGCAGATGCCGCGACCCTCGAGGAAGCGGCGGCGGACAAAGTCCTCCTCGACGTTCCATGCTCCGGCCTGGGTGTCCTGTCCAAGAAGCCCGACATCAAGTGGAAAAGGGATGTGTCGGACATCATGAAGTTGCAATCCATCCAGAGGGAGTTGCTCGACAACGCAGCCCGCCTGGTGAAGCCGGGCGGAGTGCTGGTGTACAGCACCTGCACGATAGAGCCGGATGAAAATCAGGATGTCATCAGGACGTTTCTGACAGGGCATCCTGAGTTTACGCTTGACAACGCGCGCGCTTTCGTCAGCGACTCGCTGGTGAATCCTGAAGGGTTTGTTGAAACATTCCCCCACCGGCACGGTATGGACGGGTCGTTTGCCGCCCGCCTGGTCAAGACTGCACACCCGTAAACGAAATGGAGCTGTTCCCATGACTGATCTCGTTGGCCTTGTCTCGCGTGAGCTGGAACGGATGGTGCAGGAGAATACGTTCAAGTATGAAACCCCCCTGGAGAGCCCGCAGGACGGCGTTGTCCGTGTTCGGGGAAAAAAGGTGGTGATGCTTGCCTCGAACAACTACCTCGGACTATCCAACCACCCGGCTGTCCGCAAGGCCGCTATCCGCGGCATCAAGGACTATGGCTACGGCGTCGCGTCGGTTCGATTCATTTGCGGGACGCAGAGTATCCACCTGGCGCTGGAAAAGAAGATTGCGAAGTTCCTGGGGACCGAAGATGCCATCCTGTTCTCTTCGTGCTGGGCGGCCAACGAGGCGTTTTTCGCGGCCATCACCAACGATGCGATGGGAGAAACAACGTACCGGGATGCTATCTATTCCGACCGGCTCAACCATGCAAGCATCATCGACGGCCAGCGGTTGTGCCGCGCGGAAACCGCGGACCGGAAGATCTACGCGCATGCATCGGTCGACGATCTGGCACGCCAGCTTGCAGAGGACGCGGAAAAAGGATACAGGGTTCGGATCATCGCGACGGACGGCGTGTTCAGCATGGAAGGGGATCTTGCCCCGCTCGACCGGCTGGTTGAGGTTGCCCGCGAACATCATGCAATTCTCTTTGTGGATGATTCCCACGGCGTCGGCGTCTGCGGCAAGTCCGGTCGCGGCACGCCCGAAGCCAGGAATGTCCATGGCAAGATCGACATCCTGACGGGAACGCTAGGGAAGGCCATCGGTGGAGCGGCCGGCGGATATATCGCCGGCAAGAAGGAGATCATTGAGTTCATGAGGCAAAGAGGACGGACGTACCTTTTTTCGAATTCTCTCCCGCCCGCCATCGTGTATGGGGCATCAGCGGCCCTCACCCTGCTCATGGAGGATCGTTCCATCGTCAAACGCCTCCACAAAAACACATCGTACTTCCGGAAGGAAATCGCCGGCCTTGGATTCCGCATCATCGACGGCGAGCACCCAATTGTGCCGATCATGCTCGGCGACGCTTCCGTCGCCCAGGACATGAGCAGCGCCCTCCTGAAGGCGGGCGTGTACATCAAAGGCCTCTGGTATCCGGTGGTACCCAAAGGGGAAGCGCGCCTCCGTGCTCAGATTTCGGCAGCGCTTTCGAAGAAGGATATTGATCGTGCACTTGAGGCCTTCGAAGAAGTCGGGAAGAAAATGCATCTTCCGGGTCGGAAATGATGACAACGAGCGGAGAGATTCTCATGAAATCACTGAGCGAAGAACATGTGCTGGAGGCCCTCCGCGTCGTGAAGGATCCGGATCTTCACAAGGACATCGTGACGCTCGGTTTTGTGAAGAATCTCGCGATTACGGGGAACGATGTCAGCTTCAGCCTCGAACTGACGACACCTTCATGTCCCGTGCGCGACGAACTGAAGGATGCCGCCTCGAGGGCGCTGCACGACGCTATCCAGGGAATAGGAGAGGTCACCGTCACCATGACCTCCAGCGTGACGCAGCGGACCAGGCCGCAGCATGCGGAGTTGCTTCCGGGAGTGAAGAATACCATCGCGGTTGCTTCCGGGAAGGGGGGAGTGGGAAAGTCGACCGTTGCAGTCAACCTGGCCGTTGCCCTTGCGCGGGACGGGGCACGAGTCGGACTTGCAGACCTGGACATGTATGGACCGAGCATCCCGCTCATGATGGGGATCAAGGGGCGGCCGCGAATGGTCGAGCAAAAGCTTCTCCCCATGGAAAATTGGGGCGTCAAGGTCATGTCGATCGGATTTCTCGTCGACCCGATGCAAGCCGTGGTGTGGCGCGGACCGATGGTGAGCGGTGCGGTGAAACAATTCATGTCGGATGTCGCGTGGGGCGAACTCGATTACCTGATCATGGACCTTCCTCCGGGAACGGGGGACATCCAACTGACGTTGGTGCAGACGATCCCCCTCACCGGGGCGGTGATCGTCACCACCCCCCAGGATGTTTCACTGGCCGATGCGATCAAAGCGTGGCGCCTGTTCGAGAAGGTCAACGTCCCCCTGCTCGGCATTGTGGAGAACATGAGCTATTTCGTCTGTTCCCACTGTGGCCAACGGGAGGAGATCTTTGCCAATGGAGGCGGAAAGCGGACCGCGGAGGAGTTGGGGGTTCCCTTCCTTGGCGAAATTCCCATCTACACAAACATCCGCGTCAGCGGCGATACGGGGATTCCGGTCGCTGCAAATGACCGCGAACCGGCGCAGACGGAGGTTATCCGGAAGATTGCGAGGAATGTGGCGGCACAGGTGAGCGTCAGAAACGCCTCAGGGGGAGCGCCCGCCGTGGATATTCAATTGACGCCGGGAGGATGAAATTCGTGGAACCCTTGTCGGTGGAGCAGCGGATTGAAAATTCTCTCGAGGTCGTCAGACCTTTTCTCCGGGCGGATGGCGGCGACATCCGGGTACGGCGGCTTCGGGATGACGGTATTCTGGAGGTGCAATGGGTGGGTACGTGCCTGATTTGTCCGATCTCCATCATGACCCTCCGCGCGGGCGTGGAACGTGCCGTGATGAAGGATGTCCCGGAGGTGAAGAGGGTCGAGGCGGTGGCCGGATAACCCGGCGGCGCCGCGCTGTTACGCCTTTTCAACCTGCCGTACTCCCCCTTCCTCCAGCCGCAAGATCCTCTGCTTCGCCTTCCGGGTCAACTCATAGTTGTGTGTCGCCATAATCACCGCGGTTCCCCGCGTGTTGATGTCGAACAACAACTGGAGAATTTCCGCCGATGTGCCGGGATCGAGGTTCCCCGTGGGTTCGTCCGCCAGGAGGACGAGCGGATTGTGAACGAAAGCCCGTGCAATCGCAACGCGCTGCTGCTCACCCCCTGAGAGTTCCTGAACGCGCATGTTTCGCGCGTGGGTGAGCCCGACGTCCGCAAGTGTGTGCATCACCTTCTTCTTGATCTCCGTCCCCTTTGTGCCGGTCACGTGGAGCGTGAAGGCAACGTTGTCAAAGACGCTCCTGTCTCCCATGAGTTTGAAATCCTGAAAGACGGTTCCGAGAGTCCTCCGCAGGAAAGGGAGCTCACGCGGACTGATCCCGCGCGACGAATACTTCCCGACCGTCACGATCCCCTTGGTCGGAAGAATGTCCATCGAAATAAGCCGCAAGAGTGTCGTCTTTCCTGAACCGGTTTGACCGACAAGGAAAACAAACTGGCCCGGCTCGACCTTGAAACTGATGTCGTGCAAAACCCGGTGAGAATCGTACACCACAGCGACATGAGAAAACGATATCATGGTCATCTCCTTTGGCGGCGATTGCGGGCAATGGACACCGCAAGACGGATGGCTTCAACCATACTCCCGTGGTCTGCAATCCCCCTTCCCGCTATGTCGAAGGCGGTCCCGTGGTCCGGCGACGTACGCACGATGGGCAAACCCACAGACACATTGACGGATCTGCCGCTCCCCCCCATCTTGAGGGGGATGAGGCCCTGGTCGTGGTACATCGCGACGACAGCGTCGTAAATGCCGGGCTTGTAACGCGCAAAGAACCCGTCGGCGGGAAAGGGACCGTCGAGAGACATCCCCTTCTTCCGAAAAGCGGCGACAACAGGGATGATGATGCGCTGCTCCTCCGTGCCGAGGTCCCCGTCTTCTCCGGCATGCGGATTCAATCCCAGGACCGCAATCCGGGGGCGCCGGATTCCCCAATCCCACTGCAGAGCGTCGTGGATGATTCTGATCCGTGTCCGCAGCAGCCCCGGCGTCAGAGCCAGGGGTACATCGCGCAGGGGGAGGTGGATCGTGACAAGGCCCACCCGCAACGTGGGGGAGACGAGCATCATGGCCACCTGGCGGGATCGTGAGAGCCGCTGCAGCATTTCCGTCTGACCCGGGACATCGTATCCCGCCAGATGGAGGGAGCGCTTTGAAACCGGTGCGGTGATGAGAGCGGCCGCCGATCCGTTCTGCACAAGACCTACTGCTGCCTCGATGGATTTTCCCGCTGCGGCTCCGGCGCTCGCGGAAACGGCTCCTGGCACGACGGAGACAGGAAGGGGGGAAGCAACATCGAGGATCAGGAGGGTCCGTCGCGGGATCCGGTGCTGACAGGGCCAGGATTGGAAGCGGATGTCCATCCGCAGGCCGCGTGCAGTTGCGGCAAATGCCTCCAGAGGTCCGACAAGAATGGGCGTGCAGATGCGCCGAATTCGGGGAAGAAGGGCGCTTGTCAAGGCGACTTCCGGCCCGATGCCGTTGTAGTCCCCCACCGTTATCGCGATGAAGGGTTTCATGGGGCTCCGGCCTGGAGGACGTAGTTCCCGGTCTTGTTCGGGTCGACAAACGTGAACCGTCGATTGAGTTTGCTGTAGGTCCAGATTTCCTGGAATCCCGTGGAGGGATCGAGCGAACGGTCCGTTGTCGTGGGCGGACCGAAAAGGATATAGACTTTTCCACGATCGGAATGGAAGCCATCCGGCTGGCGTAGAGTGCCGAAATTCCTTGCTGCGAAATCCACCCGTCGGTAGTACTCCGCTTCCACGTCGTTCAGAGCCGACTTGGGCCTTGCATCCCGCTTCCGCCAGAATCCTTCCAGGTTCCCTCTCCGGGTCTCATAGTTCCCTTTGCGCAGGGAATCAAGTTCGTCTTCTGTGGTAATGTACTTCAATGCCGCCAGCGCATAGTCCACATCCTTCAGCGAGAAGGGCATGTCCGGCCACATTATGCGGAACGACCGCGTGAGAGTGTGCGTCTCCAATCCGGCAGAGAGGGAAATATTCATGGAGAATGCACGAAGGAGAAATCGCTCAGCGGGAAAGGGGATGAGGGCAAGGCACGTGTTCCCCCCGCCGCGAACGAGGTACCGGATGCCCCCCGCATCCGCCGCCGGTCGTAAGGAAACGCCGCGATGGATGATCGCCTTCGTCGTGGTGGACGTCGGAAGGAACAATTCATCATTTTCATCGGCGGGCACCTGGTGGAAACTCACTGCCACAGTCAGGATGCTGTCCCCCCCTCCCCGAGGCTGCCAGAGAACCGCAAGCGCGGCCGGAACACCGAAAACAAGATCCCCTCCCATATTCGTCGGCGCAACAGAGGGCGGCAGAACCGGTTCAGCAGGGGCTCCGGCGAGGAACATGGTTGATGCCGATCCGAGCCCTGTCCGTGACGGTTCGCCCGCGGTCACCATCCGTGTCTTCTCCGTAAAGTTGCGGCGGGATTCGAGATCATCGACGGAGATCTGGATGGTGTAACTCCCGGGGCGGACGGTGAAGGAGAGGATCCCCTGTTCCCAGAAGTGTCCCTCAGGAATCCGTTCCTCGTTCTCCTCTCCGACCACGATCCTCGCGAGCGAACGGGCCGCCGCGGTCCATGTCGAATCCATCAGCTCGACCAGCACCTCGCCCCGTCGGACAAACGGCTTCTCGCCGTCGCCGTCGGAATTCTTGACGGGGACGAAAAACGCCCGGTCGATCCGGTAGTGAACGTCGATCCTGACGACAGCGGTGCCGCTGTCGGCCGGGAGAGGGACCGCATCGTACATGACCAGGCGGGGTCCGCGCTCTTCCGGATCTCCGCGGGGCTGCGCGCACATCATCCCTGCTCCCGCTGCCAACGTCACGAGTGCCATCACGAATGTACGCATTGTTCTCCTCCCACGAAGACGTCAGACGAGTGCCCCACCGGCCCAATGTGGAGAAATGATACCGGCGCGCTATGCAGACCAGTGTTCAAGAAAATCGATCAGGAGACGGACCCCCACGCCTGATCCGCCGCGGGGGATATACGCCGTGGGTTCTTCCATTATCGCGGTCCCTGCGATGTCGAGATGGATCCAGCGGCGATCGCCGACAAATCGCTTGAGGAACATGCCGGCAGTGATCGCGCCGGCCCAGCGCCCTCCCACATTCTTGATGTCTGCGATATCGCTGCGGATCAACCGGTCATATTCCTCGAACAGCGGCAATTCCCACACGCGTTCGTATGTGCGCTCTCCGGCGTCATGCATCTCCTGAAGGGCGACCGGGTTGTTTCCCATCATGCCGGTGGCGAAGTGGCCGAGGGCCACGACGACGGCTCCCGTCAATGTCGCGAGGTCGATGATCAGTGCGGGGTCATACCTGCCGGCGTACGCAAGGGCATCTGCGAGGATGAGCCTTCCCTCGGCATCGGTATTGTCCACTTCCGTCGTCATCCCGTTGTAATGGCGGACGATATCTCCCGGCTTGAGCGCCCCGCCCCCGGGAAGGTTTTCCGTCGCAGGGACAAGTCCCACAAGATGAACCGGCAATCTCAATTCCGCGGCCGCCGACATCGTTCCGATGACCGCGCCCGCACCCGACATATCCATCTTCATTTCCGCCATTCCCGCCGAGGGCTTCAGCGAAATGCCGCCGGCATCGAAAGTGACTCCCTTTCCCACGAGAACGACCGGTTTCTTCGCCGATGAACGGGGGCCGGCGTACTCCATGACAATGAATCGGGGGGGACGGTGACTGCCGCGCGCGACGCCAAGCAGCCCTCCCATGTGCATCCTCCGGATCTGCCGCTCATCGAGGATGCGGACACGGAAGCCGCTTCGTCTTCCGGCACGCCGTGCCGCCTGCGCAAGCGACTCGGGATGGATCTCGTCCCCGGGAGCGTTTTCGAGATCACGGGCCAGGAGTGCGGAAGAAGAGACGATCCGGGCATGCTCGATTCCCCTGGACATGTATCGCACTTTGCTCGTCGATTCCGTGGTCAGGAAGAACCTGCGAAGGCGCGAAGGCGAGTCTTTGGTGGTCTTGTAGCGGTTGAACGTGTAGAGCCCGAGCCAGATTCCTTCGGCGGCCGCGGCAGCGACTGTGACCCAGATGCCGTTCCCGGGCTCAGGGGAAAGCCGCGCGATCATTGTCGGATCGGGCTCGAGGAATGCCGCCGTGGCAACGCCGCAGCTTTGTGCCACTTTTGCCGCTGCGGCCGCCGCCCGCCGGATGCGCTCGATGGAGAATCCATCCCTCTTTCCCCATCCCACGAGGAGGAGACGCGGGACGCGCGCATTTTTCGGGAAGAGAAGCATGGTCTGGCCGTCTTTGCCGGCAAAGGGAATCCCATCCGGGGGGACGATGGACGTGCCAAGGAGTCTCTCAAGGGGGGCAATCTGCCCCGCAAACAGATGAGGATCTTCAAAAATGCCGATTGCCAGAAGGTCGGCGTCGATCGTCTTCATCGTCGTACGCTGTGCGCTGACACGAATCATCAGGTTCTCCGTGTGGTGACGAACTCTTGCGCCGCTGCGATGATCTTTCGTCTGACTTCGTCAATCTTCCCCCCCTCGATGCGAGCTCCCGCGGCGTTCGTATGCCCGTTTCCGCCAAACATCTGCGCCAACCGGTTGATGGCGATCTCGCCCTTTGATCGGAAACTCACCTTGACGCCGTTATCAATTTCGAGAAACAGGAGACCGACGGTTACCCCCTCGACACTCATGGGGTAGGTGGTGAAGTTCTCCGTATCCTCCTCCATGGTCGAGGTCCGGCGCAGCATCTCCTTCGTGATCGTGACGTGAGCCAACAGACCGCCATATTCGGTCTTCAAACTCATCAGCGTCTCACCCAGCAAATGAATCCGTCCATGGGACCATCGTTCGAACACCTCGCCGTAGATTGCGACGGGATCGGCCCCCCATGTGATCAGGTCGGCCACAATGCGATGGGTTTCCCCGTCGACCCTCGGGTAACGGAAGGAACCGGTATCCGTCATGATCGCACAGTACAACGCAGAGGCAACAAGGGGGGGCAGGGGGGGAGGCTGCAGGTGGAGGAGGAGACGATACACGATCTCGCCCGTCGACGTCGCTTCTTCGTCGATGATCGCGTGGTCCGCGAATGGATCGGGGTTCAGGTGATGATCGATGCAGACTTTCAAGGCCCGGCTTGCACGGACCGCTTGCTCCATGGAGCCAAGGCGGCCCGGGTGGTTCGTATCGAGAACAATGATCACTTCCGCAGCCGCGATCACGCCGCTGTCGCGCTCGTGGTCAAATACGGTCACCTGCCGGTCGGAGTCGAGAAAGCGGTAGATTGCCGGGGTTGGACTGTGATTGATGATGCGCGCGTCCTTTCCTGCGGCGCGGAGCCAGGCGGCAAGCGCAATCTCTGAGCCGAGTCCATCGCCGTCCGGATTGACGTGCGTTGTAAGGACGAAGCTCCGGTGGGTCGTGAACAGGGGGGCGACGCGCTCAATCGCTTCAGTACGTTGGAGGTCTCGTGGGGTCATGCGTATTCTGTCGCCAATATACCCATTTCGTGGATAACAAAAAACCCCTCCGTTTCCACGGAGGGGTCGTGAGCATCGTTCAATCCCGGGAGGTCAGGAGATGACCCAGGTCTCTTCGCCGTTGAGGAGCTTCTGCAGGTCCCCTTCCCCCTTCTTGCTCCTGGCACGTGCGATTTGGGAGTCGAGCAGGTCCTCATAGGTCGGGTTGTCTATGGAGAGGAAGACGCCCATCGGGCGCGGGAGATCCGGGTTGTGGATCATATTGGCAAGGATGAACGCCAGCGTCGAATCGTTCTCGTTGTGGACGAGAAGGTCGCTCGCCGAGTACTTGCCCTCTGTCAGGCTCACTGCCGTGGGCGTAAACCCTTCGAGGCGTATTCCTTTGTCCTTCTCCTTGCCGAACACCATCGGTTTGCCGTGTTCAAGATAAACGACGTTGTCATCCTTGGTCCCCTTTTCCGTGAACTTGAAGAACGCCCCGTCGTTGAACACGTTGCAGTTTTGGTAGATTTCGACGAAAGCCGCCCCGTGGTGGTGCTCGGCCCGCCGCACCATCTCCTGCAGGTGCTTTGGATCTCTGTCCATCGTCCGTGCAACGAAGGTTGCCTGGGCTCCCAGGGCGAGAGAGACGGGAATAAAGGGCGAGTCGATGACTCCCATCGGCGTCGATTTCGTGATCTGCCCCATCACAGAGGTGGGGGAGAACTGTCCCTTCGTCAACCCGTAGATCTGGTTATTGAAGAGGAGCACCTTGATGTTCAGGTTCCGCCGCAGCATGTGGATCATGTGGTTGCCGCCGATGCTCAGGCCGTCACCGTCACCCGTTGCAACCCAGACGTCGAGCGACGGGTTGACGAGCTTCACGCCGGTCGCGATGGCCGGCGCTCTGCCGTGAATGCCGTGGATGCCGAACACGTCCATGTAGTACGGGAAGCGGCTGGAGCAGCCGATCCCGGAAATTGCGACGTAGTTCTCGCGTTTATGCCCGAACTCGGGGAAAACCCGCTGCACCTGGGCGAGGATCGAGTAGTCGCCGCACCCGGGACACCATCGCACGTCCTGATCGGACTGAAAGTCCTTGACCGTGGAGGTTGTCGGCTGCTTCTCACTCGTCTCAGACATGGCGTTCTCCGAGCAGTGACTCGATCTGTTCCTCGATTTCCTCTTCGCGCAAGGGGAGACCCTTAATGACATTGAACGGCCGGGCGTCGATCAGGTAGCGGGCGCGGAGCAGCTTGATCAGCTGCCCGTTGTTGATCTCCGGAACCAGGATGTGGGTGAAACCCTTGAACAGCCCCGCGAGGTTGCGGGGGAAGGGGTTGAGGTAACGGAGGTGCATATGGGAGACCTTCTTTCCCTTCTCCCGGAGAGCGGAGACCGCGCTCCGGATGGCACCGTAGGTGCTTCCCCAGCCGACCACGAGGACGTCGCCGGTCGATGGTCCTTCGATCTCCTGCTCGGGCACGTCCTGGGCGATCCGTTCGATCTTTGCTTCCCGCATCTTGACCATGAAGTCATGGTTGTCGGGATCATAATCGATATTTCCTGTGATGTGTTGCTTCTCCAGACCGCCGATCCGGTGTTCCAATCCGGGCGTACCAGGAACGGCCCAGGGACGTGCAAGAGTTTCCGGGTCGCGGGAATACGGCTGAAACGTGGCGGGGTCTGTGGCAAAGTGGACGGAGATGGGGGGAAGATCATCGACCCGCGGGATCCGCCACGGTTCCGCGCCGTTGCCCAGATAGCCGTCGGTCATGCAGATCACCGGGGTCATGAACTTGATGGCGATCCGTGCCGCTTCATACGCCGCCGTGAAGCACTCCGCCGGCGTCGATGCGGCGATGACACACAACGGTGCCTCGCCGTTGCGGCCGACGACCGCCTGCAGGAGGTCGGCCTGTTCGGTTTTTGTCGGAAGGCCTGTACTGGGGCCGCCCCGCTGTACGTCGATCACCACGAGGGGGAGTTCCAGCATGATCGCAAGTCCGAGCGCCTCGGTCTTGAGAGCAAGGCCCGGGCCGCTGGTTGTTGTCACCGCCAACGCGCCCGCATACGACGCGCCGATGGCGGAACAAATCGCTGCGATCTCGTCCTCGGCCTGGAATGTCTTGACGCCGAATTCCCGTAAGCGCGACAGCTCGTGGAGGATGTCGCTGGCCGGAGTGATGGGATAGCTGCCCAGAAAGAGAGGCAACCCCGCTTTCGCGGCCGCCGCAACAAGGCCCAATGCGGTTGCGGAGTTTCCCATGATATTCCGATAGGTTCCCGGAGGGAGCTTCGCAGGTTTTACAGTGTAGCGCGTGGTGAAGATCTCCGTCGTCTCGCCGTAATTATATCCCGCTTTCAGGACCCGGAGGTTTGCTTCCGCCACATCCGGGTCTTTCGCGCCGAATTTTTCCCGGATGAACCGTATCGACTGGTCGAGCTCCCGGTTGTACAGCCAGTACATCAGCCCAAGGGCGAAGAAATTCTTCGTCTTCTCCACCATCCTTGTGGTCAGATTGAGGTCGGCCAGCGCATTGCCGGTCAGCTTGGTAATGCCGATGCGGTGGACATGGTACTGGTCCAGGCCCGGGTCATCGAGCGGATTGGAGGTCAGTCCGGCGATCTTGAAATTCTTGTCGGTGAACGAATCCTCGTTGACGATGATCGTTCCTCCCGTCCGGAGGATCTTGATGTTCGTGACCAGCGCCGCGGGGTTCATGGCCACCAAAACGTCGCAGGAGTCGCCCGGCGTGAGGATGTCGGTGCTCCCGAACTTGATTTGGAAACCGCTGACGCCGTAGGTGGTGCCTGCAGGAGCTCTGATCTCTGCGGGATAGTCGGGAAGTGTGCTCAGGTCGTTGCCGAGGGCCGCGACAGTATTGGTGAACTGGGTTCCTGTCAGCTGCATTCCGTCGCCGGAATCGCCGGCGAACCGGATGGTAACCTCCTCGAGGGTTTGAACGTTCTTCGTCATCGATTGTCTCTGTGCCTCCCACTGGATTCAACGCAGGATGGCGGTGCAGAAGTTCCCTTCGGATCCGATCGCCGCCCGGTCCGATTCACTGTCAAGGGAGAAAGACGCGTGCGCCCCCGCAGGGGCGCACGGTGCGGGGAAACTACTCGCGCACCACCCAGACTTTCACCACTCCCGTGACGTTTTGCGGGAGTCGCACGTTCACGTTGTAAATGCCCAGCGCCTTGATCGGTTCTTCAAGTTCGATGGTACGCTTGTCGATATCGAAGCCCTTCTCCTTCAGGCCGTCGGCTACCATCTGCGAGGTGACGGCGCCGAAGAGCTTTTCGTCTTCGCCGACCTTCATCTGGATGGTAAGCGATACCTTTTCGATCTCCGCGGCAAGGTGCTGGCTCGCCTTCATGTCCTTCGTCTCGCGCCGCGAGGCCTGCTTCTTCTCCTCCTCAAGCGCCCGCATGCTTCCCGCGGTGGCCTGGTAGGCGATCCCTTTCGGGAGAAGGAAATTCCGCGCGTATCCTTCCTTGACCTCAACGACGGATCCGATGGAACCGAGTTTTTCGTGGTCTTTTCTCAGAATGACTTTCATGCAATGCCCTCTCTCAGTCTTAACGGATGGCGTCTGACACGAAGGGAAGAAGCGCAAGATGGCGCGCGCGCTTGATCGCTTGCACCAGTTGACGCTGGTGCTTGGCACACGTGCCGGTGATACGCTTGGGGATGATCTTCCCCTGTTCGGTCACGAATCGCTGGAGACGCTTTTCGTCCTTGTAGTCGATGTACACTTCTTTCGCGTCGCAGAAACGGCATGTCCGTTTCTTGCGCGGAATCTGGTTTTCCTTGTCGCGGCGGGGTTTTCTGGTATTAAGCACGTGAATACTCCTGACTCGTTCGTTGGGGTTACGGTTTCTTGTCTCCGGTCCCTTCCTGGAACAGGGGCTCTCTCGCCGGTACGGCGGGTGCTTCCTCGGGCGGCTTTGCCGCTGCCGCCGCAGCCGCTGCCTTGGCGCGGGCGGCCAGCGCCTTCCGGTTCACGATGATGGTCAGGTACCGCAGAATCATCTCGTCGAGCTGGAACGCGCGATCGAGCACGAGGATGAGCGTACTCGGTGCCGTGAACTCAAGATTGACGTAGAAACCGTTGGTTTTCTTGTTGATCGTGTAGGAGAGGCGTTTCCGCCCCCATTTGTTGAGAGCGTCCACCGTGCCGCCTCCCTTGGTGATGACCTCCTGCACACGGCCGATGACGCCGTCAACCTGCCCATCATCCAACGACGCGTTGACGATGAACGTTGATTCGTACTGGCGTAGTACCTTGTCCATGAAACAACCTCCCTGTGGACTGTTGTCGATTGACCCTCCAGTACTCACCGGGTGGTGAACTGGAGAGTAGAGGGGTTCCTCTTTGGTTTTTACTGCGTATTGCAGATCTTCATGGCCTGCCCGATGCCCGCTGTCGCGAACATCGCGACTCCGTCCGCTGCGCTCTGTACCATCCGGCGGACGGCAGGGATCTCATCCCCGCG
>Ga0182010_10000095_pt1 | contig 47027 bp, 34 predicted proteins | sample 611E1MmetaG_FD_120488 | JGI IMG/M metagenome (GOLD analysis project Ga0182010, IMG submission 120488) | Permafrost microbial communities from Stordalen Mire, Sweden - 611E1M metaG | ecosystem: Environmental > Terrestrial > Soil > Wetlands > Permafrost | place: Sweden: Stordalen | collected... | reverse complement strand
GGCCCACAGCGCGCCCGTCATCACTGCCGAGAGTGCGCCCCCGACCACGAGCGTGAGGTTTTGGGACCTTGTTCCGTAACATCGTGCCAGCTTAGACCGCACGCACAACTCGGACAAACGGGAGATGACCATGAGCGAGCTGGCGGCCTATGAACTGAAAGGGCGGATCGCGACGATCACCATGGACGACGGAAAGGTCAACGCATTCTCAATCCCGATGCTGCGAGCCGCCCATACTGCCTTCGATCAGGCCGAGCGCGACCGTGCCGTTGTGGTGCTGACCGGCCGGGAGAACTACTTCTCCGCCGGATTCGACCTCGACGTCTTCGGTGGCACACGCGATCAGGTTCTTGAGATGCTGACGCTCGGAGCGACCCTCGCCGAGCGGGTACTTTCCTTTCCGACGCCCGTGGTCGTTGCGTGCAGGGACCACGCTTTCCCGGCCGGAGCGTTCCTTCTGCTGTCAGCGGACATGCGAATCGGGGTCGACGGCCCCTATTGGATCGGCTTCAACGAGGTGAAGATCGGCTTGACCGTGCCATGGTTTGCCATCGAGCTAGCGCGCCACCGACTGCATCCGGCCCACTTTGATCGAACCGTCGTCAATGCCACGATGTACAGCCCGCGCGGGGCCATTGCCCCAGGCTTTCTGGACCGAGTCGTCACCGCAAACGAGTTGCGTGATGCCAGCCTCGATGCCGCCGCAGAACTGGCCGAACTCAATCCCACGGCACACGCTGAAACGAAGCTCCGGGCCCGCCGAGCCGTCCTGAACACCGTGCGCTCCGCGATCGAAACCGAACTCACGGACGAGACCCTCAACATCGATCGAACGCGCGCATGACCGTTGCAGGTCACCCCACTCCCCGACGCGACACACTGACCGCGGCCGATCGGGCCATCGCCACGATCGGCCTTCCACCCGAATGTCCCGTGACCCTGGGGATGTAGCTCGTTGAGGATTCACGAAGTTCCGGCATGTAGCTCTCTACCGAGCGAGGCCGCCGTTTGGGATCACTCGCCCAATGCCCCAGACGGTCGCAGGCTCTGTCGCACCTTCGGCGTGCTCTCCAGGCCACGATGGCCAGAGTGACTCCACTGACGACATGGGCCTCTCCGCTCCTGCCGAGGGCTCAGAAGACCCATGTCTGGTCGCGACCGCAACTTCCAGCTCTATCCGTGCCGAACATGCAGTTCACAGGCTATCTCTTCCAGGGCAGAACGAATTCGGACAGGCTGTTGGGGGTGAACCCGACGCCAACTGGTCACCTGCTGGGAGGCAATGACCTGACCGGGTCCTACCAGAGTCGGAACAGCATGCTGGTCGACCGAGAGCCCTCCTGCCGTGGTGGGGCGAGACGCCACTCAGCCGGTTGTTCTACCGGTTCAGGGCACGATCCGAATCATGTCCCTACATCAACTGTCTGCGACATTTCCCCGCAGGAGGGGTGGAATCGCATCTCCCGGGGTCGTTTAGTACTTTGCCGGCATGCCCCGATCGGCGGTTGTCCCCGATCTCAGTGCCATCGAGGACCTCCGAGGTTCCCCGGTGGACACCGACCGTGCCCTCGACTCTCTGGCCGAGGCGGCGAGCACTATCGTCGACTCGCTGGCCGATGACGGAATACTGTTCGTCACCGGAAACGGGGGGAGCATGGCCGACGCCCTGCACATCGCGGGGGAGCTGACCAAGGCCTTCGAGCGTCCCCGGCCGTTACCGGCCGACCTGCAGCAACGGCTCCGGGGCATTGCCGGCGGGGATGACCTGGCCGACCACCTCCAGGGGGGGCTGCGGGTGGTCGCCATCGGTGCCGACCCGGTCCTCTCGACCGCGGTCGACAACGACATCGAACTCCGCTTCTCCGGCTTCGCCCAGCACCTGGTGGCCCTGGCCCGACCGAGGGACGTCCTCGTCACCATTAGCACCAGCGGGCGCTCGGCCAATGTGACGAACGCAGCCCGCGTGGCCAAGGCGATCGGCATGCCGGTCGTCCTGCTCACCGGTAGCGGCGCCGAAACGCCGCTGTCAGAACTGGCCGACACTGTGGTGCGGGCACCATCGACGGCCACGGCCGAGATTCAAGGCCTGCACGGGCTGTTGTACCACGCGCTCTGCCGGGTGCTCGAGGACACGTTCTACGCGCCCTGACGCTTCGCCGGTCCGAACCGGCGGACCACTGTCACCCCTCGTACCGAGTGCCGCGTCAGTCAACACCTCCCCGACCGCGCTTCCATCACTCTGAACCCTCACTCCGGGAAATTGACCACAGTGGCACCATGCTCCCGTTGGCAACCTGTCGTCCGGCGTCTTTCGGGGGGACGGGAAACACGTGCCGCACTGCTCGGTTCCGGCAGTTGCACTGTCCGTTGTCGGTGCCCTTGTCGCGGTCGATCCGTTCCTCGTGCTGCCCAAGCGTGCCGCCACATCGTGGACGGTTGCGGCGATGTCCAATGAGCCCGTGCAGCTCAGCCCGGTCGGGCCCGGTTGGCGGGCAGTGGGTATCCGGTGGCGGGTACGGGGGGCGAAGTGGCCATTGGTGCGAATCGATGCCCTCGCAGGGAGAACTCGGATCGGACCGGATTTCCGCTGATTCGCCCGGGCCTCACCGACGACAGAGCTCGAGTGGAGTCAGGTTCTCCTGGACAGGCGCACCAGGTCGGGGATCCCATTCAAGCGGGGTGCCAGTCCTGAGCAGCGGATCTCCTTCGTGGCCACCGGGTGGGGAGTATCCAGAATCGATCCCCGACTCATCTCAGCGCTCCGATGGTTCGGCGTGCCGCTGGAGGAGTAGGCCGGGATCGCCTGGTCCGAGCCGGCCACGAACCCCGGGCAGGCGTCGGTTTGTCCCGGGCCGGCTGCCGCCAGGTCACGTCGCCATCGGTGGTGAAGTCTGCGAAGTCGTCATCGTTGCCGGAGCTGACGACGACACAGTCGCCTCTTGCGCCACGTGACAGGCAGCCCGGTTCGAAGTTGGCACCGGACACCACGTGGACCCCCGCGGACGACGACGATCCTCCACTGGGTGCAAACGTCGCGCACGTACTGGAGCGCGAGACCAAGAGGACGCCAATGCCGCTCAAGCCCGCATCAGCTGTCGCGGGACACGAGCCGCACCGACGTGATGCCCGGGTCGACGATCAGGGGTACGGCATCATCGATCGGGTCGAGGGGCGCAAGGTCACGCTCGCGGCCGTCGCACCGTGCCGCCGCCGTCAGGCGAACGCCGGTCCACCGGAGCCGGACCGGGCGGGCCGAGGGGGCGACCGACTGCAGGCGGGCTATCACCCCAGGACCGCGGTCCGCCGGCTTCAGCGCCAACACCCGCACGTTGTCATCGATACCCCCATCGGCCCGCTCCCCGTCACACTCGACCAGCAGAACCCGGTCTGCGGCGGCGGCGGCAACCTGTTGGATTGCCGTCAGGCGCAGCCGGCGGACCTCGCGCTGCGCCTGCACCGCCAGGCCACCGGCGGACCGTCCGTCTGTGGCCGCGTGCGCACTGTCGTCGGGCCCGAGGAAGGCCACGGTAGCGTCGAACCGGTGCGGGCCGGGATCCCGGCCGCTGGCCGGTTGCGCAACCAGCGGCAGGAAGCCGTAGGCCATGCCCCGATGGGCGTTGCGCGCCACCACCGCTTCGAGCACGCATCTCGAGCTCGACGTCCCATCGGGAGCGAGGCGTGCCGCCACCGCTCCAGGCAGTCCGAGGAACACCGCCACGGTGTTGTCGGCTGCGGCCTGGCCGTCCCCCGACGCCGGACCCAGCAGGTGGGCCACGGACTGCACGGACCAGTACGTCGGCTCGAACAGATCCCGGGCGGGCCGGCGCACCACCGTGCCCGGCACATCGGTGACCAGATCGGCCACCTCATAGGGCAGAACCACCGAAAGCACGGCCGTCCGGTCCGAGCTCAGCTCGACATCCACGCGGGTGCGGAGGGCAGCGCAGTCGGGGTCGACGTGCACCGACCGGCACACCTCGTGATCGTCGAGCGTCCCCCGGGCCTTGAGCACCAGCGTCCCATCGGCCTGTTGGGCCACCTGCAACGCCCCGAAGTGATCGCTCATGCGGTCCACTACGTGAAACCGCCCGCCGGCGAACTCGTGCCCCATCCGCCACAGGCCACCTGAGTCGATGTAGATCGCCACGTCGAGCGAAGGAGCCTCCCCGATCAGGGCCGTACCGTCCGGGGTGGTGGCCGTCACCAGCGCGCCCCCCCGGGCCTCGTCGAAGGTGAGGAGCAGTGTCGGGGTCGTCACCTCCACGCGCTCGCCGACCCGCCGCCACGTGACGGATCCAGATCTCCCGTCCCCCGGCTCGGCGGCGGCGCCGTCACCTGCGGGGCCGTCGGTCGCCACGCCATAGCCGGCGTCGGGCCCGGCGACCCGCCGGACGGACGCCAGGGCGTCGTCTAGCCAGGGCAGCTGCTCGCGATTTGTCACGCCATCGGGCGCGGTTCCGGTGACGTAGTCGTGGTGGTTGGCGGTGACCGCCGTCCACCAGGCATCGGCCAGCCCGCTTGCCACCTCCCGGCGGTCCGCGTCCACGGCCGACTGCGCTCCGTGGCGCTCGGTCAGCAACAGCTCGTCGACCAGCTCCTGGTACCGGCGTTTCACCGTCGGCCGGCTGGTGAAGAAGCCCGTGAAGTACTGGCTCGGATCGATCTCGAGCACGGGGAGGTCGTCGCGGTGGGCATCGACCAGTGCCAGGTAGTCGTCCAGGCCGGCGTTGACCACCCACGTGCCGGTCTCCGGATACTGCCGTTCGTTGTAGCGGTCGAGAAGGTCCAACAGGCGGGGGATGGGCGTGGTGAAGTCGAAGCCGATGGGGCACAGGAGATACGGCGTGCGGGCCAGCGGCGCCAGCTGGCCCACGAACTTGGCCACCATGGCAGCGATGTGCCGCTCGGTGCGCCACCGCACGGCGAAGGGCGCCCCGACCTCCCGGCTCAGCCCGACATGGGCCAACATGCTGCCCTGCCCATAGGTGAAGGCCAGCCAATGGCAGAGTAGCGCCGCGCCGTCCGGCCCCCGCCAGACGAAGTCGAGCGTGCGCTCCTCATTGGACAGCAGGTGGGCGGTCGACCCGGGGCGGGGGAAGTGGCGGGCTGACTCGGTCTCGTTGCCGGGGAAGTACATCCCATCGACCCGGCAGAGGCCGGCGCCGGTCACCCCCACCGCACCGAGAACGTCAGGGAGCCCCGGGGAGAAACCAAAGGTATCGGGGAAGTACGCTACGTCGGGCTCGGCATCCATCCCGTGGCGTCGGAGCCACTCCTGCCCCAGCAGGTAGTCGCGAATCTGCAGCTCGGCCGGAGGGATGATCGTGTCGGGCGTGGTGACTCCGGAGCCCATCATGCGCAACCGGCCCTCGTTGACGAATTGTCGGATCTGCGCCCTTCGCTGTGGCACGCGCTCGTAGAACATGCGCAGAAAGAAGACGCACTCTACGCTGTAGACGCGCCGCGGATCGGCGGCTAGGGCATCGAGGGCCTGGCGCAGGTTCCGTCGGACCCGCAGACGGAAGTACCCCTCCGAGGTGAGCAGCCAGTTGGGGTCCCAGTGGCTGGTCTCGGTGAAGACGAGCACGCGCTCGGCGTCGGGGGGTACCCCCAGAGCGCGCCGCCGATCTATGTCTGTCCCCATCACGCCGCCGCCCCCCTAGCGTCAGTGCGGGGGAACGTCCCGCTCAACCATCCACCCATGGCCGGGCGCCCACCAGGACGCCGGGGGCGGTGGCATCACTAGCGGCTCCGGATCCCCTGCGGCGATCGGTCTTCCCTTGCGGCAACCCCTCACCCCCCATCCACAGGCATTCCCGATCATGACATTCCGCAGCAGCGCCGTCGTCACGCCGTGCCGCACGGAGGCGGCCCGCCGGCGCAGGACGCCTTCGGCACACGACTGCAGCGCGGTCCAGAAGCCCTTGGCCGATCGGCACCACCAAGCGTCGCACCGTAGCGCCCGGCAAGGACACCGGCCCCATCAGGGACGCAACGCTACGTATCGTACTACGGATTCTATCCCGCTGAGCAGGGGTTTCCGGTCATCATGGCCGAATGAGACCTGATGGCGGGTCAGGTCTCCCGCAACCGGGCCTGGCCGTCCCAGGCCGAACGCTCCGCCAGCACCCTGCCATCGGAGAACAGGCATTGCAGCCCGGACGCGCAGGGGTCCGGGCGGGGGCCGCAGCGAGGAACGATCCGCCCGGAGCCACTCCGGATGCCGTGACTTCGACTGCTCGGGCCATCGACCGCGCCGGCCGTCGCCGCTTCCGGTGCAGCGTGCGTCGGTTCCTCATGTCGGGGCCGCCATCCCCACGATTGGCCGGTTGAGTGTCGAACCGCCATCAGACTCGAAGAGCGCGGCGACGCCGAACGTCAAGCACCGCCAGCGTCGTTGTTTCTCATCCCCGTCGTCCCCGAGTTGGCGGGTGGCGGTCCCAGTCCCTGAAGTCAGCCCTTGATCGCTCCCCCCAGCGCGAAGCCACTGCCGACCCACCGGATCACGAGCAGGTAGAGCATCACCGGGGGAAGCGCGTAAAGCAGGGCGAATGCGGCCACCTGGCCGTAATTGACCCCGTACTGGCTGAAGTACCCGTAGATGTTGACGGCAGCCGGCTCGTTCGGGTTCTGCAAGAGGATGAGAGGGATGAAGAAGTTGCTCCACGCCGACACGAACGTGTACACGGCGATGACCGACATCCCAGGGATGATCAACGGGAGGACAACCTGTCGCAACGATCCCCATCTTGAGATCCCGTCGATCCAGGCCGCTTCCTCAAGCTCATTCGGCACGGCGTCGATGAACGACCGCGCCACCCAGGTTGCGAACGGTAGGGATGTGGCGGTGAGGAACCACACCGTCCAGAATTTCGAATTGATCAAGTTGGCCGACACGAAGAGGTCGTAGGTGGGAATCATGAGCGCGATGATCGGCAATGCGGTCAGGAACACCAGTACGTAGATGAACCACACTTGCATCGTCGAGTGGTAGCGGGACAGCGGGTACCCAGCCAGGATGCCCAGGGTCGTCGTCAGCACCATCGTGCCCACGGCGAGGTAGAGCGAATTCCCCAGTGAGGATACAAACCCGGCCCCGTGGAGCACGCTCGAGAAGTTGTGCAGGGTGAGCGAGCCACCACCTCCGAGCTGAAGAGTGGGGTGGGTCTCGAATGCGCTGAGGATCAGCCAGACGAACGGCACGAGAAACACGACCCCGACTCCCAACATGACCAGGGTGGGGAGAATCGATCGCGGACGGTCGGCAGCGCGGGTCATTCCCGTTGCTCAGCGTGCCACGTTCAAACTGCCCTGCCGGCGCAGGATCCGGATGTATATGACGGCGAACACTGCGCCGAGGAGCAACAGCACCACGGCGATGGCGGTCCCGTAGGCCAGCTGGTAGGTGACGAAAGCCTGCCGGTACATGAAGACGGACAAGACGTTCGATGCGTCACCGGGCCCTCCTCCGGTCATGGCGTAGATCAACGAGAAGTCGTTGAGCGTCCCGATCGTCACGATGACCAAGTCGACAAGGATTGCCGTCGAGACCACGGGAACGATGAGGCGCGTCAAGCTCCGCCACTCCCCAGCCCCATCCACTTTCGCCGCGTCCAAGAGATCTGTCGGTACGCCGTCGAGGGCCGCGGCGAACAGCAAGTAGGAGAACGCGACGCCGCGCCACGAATTGGCCAAACTGACCGACAGCATCGGATGGCTGAAGAGCCAGCTCTGATAGCTGAGGCCGAGCATGTGGGAGCCTTGTTGGAACACCCCACCGTTACCCAGCATGACGAACCACATCCAAGCGGTCACGATCTCGGGGATCAGCCATGCCACGATGACGATTCCCCCGACGACGGCTCGGACGCCGTAGGAGCACTTCGCCAGCACATAGGCAAGGAGGAATCCGAAGGCGACTTGACCCACGTAGGCCGAGACGACCAGATAGTAGAGGCTGTGCCCCACGGCGCTCAGGAGCCCGCTCCCACTGGAGAACAGCTCGCGATAGTTGGCGAGGCCGATGAATTGGTAGTGGGTCGCCGTCGGACCGGTGACGGTCATGTTCGTGAGCGAAAGGACGAGAGTCCAAATGGCGGGCCAGCCGAGGAAGACCAGCACGACGAGTGCCATCGGGGCCACCATGCCGATGCCCGTGGCCCGTCGACGCGCCACCGATTCGACGGAGCGGTGCTCCCGACTGGTGCGGGTCCCCGGCGCGTCGGCGCTGGTGACGCTCACGTCGATCGTCGCTCAACGTTCGCCGAGCCGACAATGCCGGTGACCGTGGTCGCGTACTGCGTTGCCGCCTGTTGCGCGGTGATGCTGCCTGAGGAGATCTCCCCGGTCAAGAGGGCGATCTCGTTGGAGATCTCCAAGTACGCCGGCAGTCCCGGTCGGTAGTTCGTGTAGGGGATCTGCGCTGCCGCGAAATTCATCACCGGGTTCACTTTGGTCGCCTTGATCCAGGCCGGCTGAGTCAACACGTCGGCGCGGGGTGGGAGGTTGCCGCTGGAAGGATCGAACGAGGCGAGACGTTGTGGTGAGGACGCCGCCTCAATGAACGCGGTGGACAGGTCCGGGTGCGGCGCCTGCGCCGGCACCGACAGAGCCCAACCACCGGACTGGTTCGTGTACCCGGGAGCTTGCCCGTTCTGGGTGGGGAGCTTCGCCTCACCGATCGCCGAGAAGAACCCCGGCCAGGGCTTGAGCCCACCGGGCACGAACGCTGTTGCCACCCAGCTGCCGTCGAGCACGATCCCGACCTTCTGGCTGGGTATGAGACTGAGGTCGACCGTTGCGTCCGAGAGCGGGCTCGACCAGTCTGACTCCGGCTCCTCGTAGGGACGCAGGGCGGCAAGAAGGTTCCACGTGGAGGTGAGCCCCGGTCCGGAGATCTCCCACTTTGCTGTGGCGTAGTCGTAGAGGCGATCCTGGGTGCCGTCGAGGAACACCTCGAAGCCTCGGAACGACGCCTCCTCGCCCGAGGCCTGGCCGGTGTAGATCCACACCGGGATCACTCCCGGGTCGTGCGCCTTGACGGCCTTTGCCGCACGCAGGACATCAGACCAGCTGTGGGGCTGCCACGAGGCGGGGAGGCCGGCCTTCTGGAGGACTTTGTGGCTGTAGAAGAAGAGCTCCGCGTCGGTGCTGTTCATGGCTCCATACACCTGGCCCTTGTACTCCACTATCTTCTGCATGGTCGGGTCGTAGTGACTCCAGCCGGACCACTTCGTGAGCGCGGGCAAGGGACGGAGGAACCCGGCCGACGCGTCCGACCCGATGAGGAACGAGTCCTCGAACACGATGTCGGGGGTGGTCGCCCGATTGCGTTCCGAGAGGTCGATCTTCGTGTAGTACTCGGCCTCTGAGCTGGTGGTGATCTCTTCCGGCTTGATGGTGACGTTGGGGTGCGTCTTGCGGAAGTCGGCTGCGGCAGCGTTCAGCCACGCGGGCATGATGTCGATGCCGGAGGGGTTGTATCCGCTCCAGTAGGCGACGGTGAGCTGCACCGGTGGTGCGCTGGCGCTGGCGGAGCCGCTGCCGAGTGAGGCGGTCAGCGCGGTCAGCGCCATGGTGATGACGACGAGAAGCGCCAACGGCCTGTTCCGCTTTGCGTTCCGGTGCACAGGGATATTCTGTCGAGCAGGAAGGCCGGACTGATAGAGGAGAAAGTCCCCGGCACCCTCTGGCGTCACAGGGGCAGCGGGGCAGCGTCGATCTGCGTCCTCGGCTCCACGCACTGTGCCGTCAAGCATTGAGCCGCTCTTCGGTAACTGGGTCGAAGAGGTGAAGCGGGCCGCTGACGGCCACCGTTACGGCGTCGCCAGTCCTCAGGACAGCCACGCCCGCCTCCACGTCGATGTTCACGAGTTGCCCCCCCGGGAGCCGGCAGGTGACGTGCTGCTCATGGCCGAGGGACTCCACGAGGCTCACGGTGGCCTGCAGCGAGCCCCCAGGATCGACACGCAGATCTTGCGGTCGCACACCGACGATTACCTCGTCGAGACCTCGGCGCTGGACGATTCCACCCGGGACCCTCCCGAGAGCGACGCGCCCACCAGGGACCTCGACTTCCAGGGAGTCCCCCGCCGAACGGAGGGTCCCACGAAGGATGTTCATCGGCGGGCTGCCGATGAACCCGGCGATGAAGGCGTTCGCCGGACGATCGCGCACGACGGACGGTTCGTCGACCTGCTGCAGCGCGCCGTCCTTGATGATGGCGATCCGCTGACCCATCGTCATGGCCTCCACCTGGTCATGAGTCACGTACAAGATGGTGATGCCGAGGCGGGCATGGAGCTCGACCAGCTCGGCTCGCATCTCCACCCGGAGCTTGGCATCCAGGTTCGACAGCGGCTCGTCCATCAAGAAGACCTTGGGCCGGCGGACCAGGGCACGCGCCAGCGCGACACGTTGACGCTGTCCACCGGACAGGGCAGCAGGTTTGCGGTCCAAAAGCTGGTCGAGTTGGAGCGATTCGGCCATCGCTCGAACGAGCCGGGTGATCTCGTCACGGCGAACGTGGTGGGCGCGCAACGGGAACTCGATGTTGCGACGGACGCTGAGGTGTGGGTACAGGGCGTAGCTCTGGAACACCATGGCCACATCGCGATCCTTCGTGACGACGTTGTTGACGACCCGGTCACCTATGCGAATCGTTCCCTCCGTCGGGGTCTCGAGTCCGGCCACAAGTCGCAGGATGGTCGACTTGCCGCATCCCGACGGTCCCAGAATCACCAGGAACTCGCCCGCCCTGGCGTCAAGGCTGACCTCCCGGACCGCAGGGACGTCGCCGAAGTACTTGGAGACCCCTTCGAGCTCCACGGCGGACGATTCGACCTGCTCAAGGACCTGCGTCGCGCCGGTCGCGCTCCCGTCCGGCTCGCTGGGCGCGCTCATTGGTCCCCAGCCCTCAGGTCGACGGCGTTGACCGCCCGCGATCGGGTCCTCTCGAGCCAGGGTGGCGCGGAGAGTGCAGTCATACGTGCCCCCAAAGCCGGTCGACCGTGCTCGTCACGGGTATAAGTGTGAGCGGTGGTCACTGACGTCACCAGGGCACAAGGTCACGAAAAGGGGGCGCGTCCATGTCTCTTACCAGGTCAACGGGGTGAGCCGCACGGCGAAGCACCCTCCGGACAGATCTCGTCGGACTACTCCTGCGGTGGACAGACCACCAGCACCGGAGACTCGGCGTGACCGACGCATCGCTCACCGGGTGGATCGGGACGAAACCCTCGGAAGGCGCACGGGTGCGTACTTCAGCGATTGGTGGCACGGTTTCGGCGACGCCAAACAGCTCAAGGGCGCCATGATCTCGATCGGGCCGCTCAGTCCGACCCGAAGCCTGATCGCTGCAGCGACGTTGCGATCGCGGGCGCTGGATGCTCCTTCATCGGAAGCGCCCGATCTTCCCGGTCGTTGAACGAGCGTGGGCTTGATCCGGTTCGACGGACAGGTTGCTTGTGTTGATCATGCCGCCGGACGGTCGGCCTCGCGGTGCATAGCTTCCCGTTCGGCTGGACTGCAGTAGTCGAGCACGCTGCGATGACCGAGAACGCCTCTCCGCTCACCCGGCAGCGATCCAACCACCGGGCCATCTTCCGCCGCCATCCCCAAGATCCGGAGATTGCCGAGGATTCATCAGTTAGCTCATGTGTCCCGGCACCTGGGTGCTGTGCCAGGATCCATCTTGGTTGGCCGGCTGCCAGTTGCGAAATTCCAGGTGGAGGGCTTGGATGGAGTGCTCGGCGCACACGGGCCCGGGCAGCGACCGCTGACGGCTTTGAGCGGATCGAGCTCGAGGAGATCGTGTCGTCTACAGCGGTCACCGGCCCGCCGGAGCCCGCCGACCGCGCTGCGTCCCGTCACGACGTGGCGGGCAACTGCTTCGGCATGGTCTGGGTGGCCGGGATCGAGAGGGGCGGCGGCGGGTCAAGCAACGAGACGATGTTCTGATTGCCCGGACAGACCGCATCGAGGGCGGCCGTGTTGATGGCGGTGGGAGGCAGGTTCGGTGGGCTGGCGTCGGGCCGGTTGATGTCGAGCGTGGTGGTGAGGTCTCCCACCGTCGATCGGCGCCACTGGCTGATGTTGGGGATGGAGATCCCGAACCGCTTCTCCAGAAAGAGCAGCATGGACGTGTGGTCGAAGACATCTGAGTTCACGGAGCCACCGCGTGAGAACGGCGAGAGGACCAGGGCCGGGACACGGAACCCGAGCCCGATGGGCCCCCGCATTCCACCGGTCTCCACCGGCAGGGTGGCGGCGGTGAGGAATTCCCCGGGCGTGCCCACGGGGGCCACGGGCGGGGGGACGTGATCGAAGAACCCGCCGTTCTCGTCGTAAGAGACGAACAAAACGGTCTTGGCCCAGACCTTGGGATCCGAGACGAGCGCGCTGAGGACCTGGTCGATGAACCACTCCCCGTTGTTCGGGGCGGCCGAGGGGTGGTCGGAGTCGACTACAGGGGGAAGGATCCAGCTCACCGAGGGCAACGTGCCGCTGTGGATGTCGGCCCGGAACTCGTTCGGCCACCGGGGCAGGAAGGCCCGGTTGTAGAGGTCGGTCCCTTTCTTGAGGAACTGGCTGAAGTAGAGCAGAGCGTTGAAGCCAAGGTACAGGTTGATCTTCTCCAGCGGCCCCACCGACGTGTCCGCGAGCTGGTACACCTTCCAGCTGATGTTCTTCTCGGACAGGGCCTCGGGCGCGGTGAACCAGTCGCAGCTCCCGACGGCGGCCGGGGCCTGCGCTGCGGTGGGGGTGAAGACGATCGGCCCGCCGTTCTTGCCGTCGGGGTCGAGCATGCCCGACAGGTAGTAGAGCCGGTTGGGCATCGTCGGGCCCAAGACCGAGCCGTAGAAGGCGTCGCACAGCGTGTAGGCGTTGGCCAGGGCCCAGAGGAAAGGTACGTCTGCCTGCGTCATATACGCCATGACCAACGGGCCCTGGTCCGGACCGTCGAACGCCGGCTCCGAGTGCGCCGCCACGAAGCGGTCCATGGCGCCCATGTTCCAGCTCTCGTGCTGGGAGATCCACCCGTGGTCGGGTTTGGAATTGTCGCCCGCGCACTGGGCCGAGACGGTTGCCGGGTCGAGCCGGTAAGGCAGGAGCTGCCCGGCCGGCACATGGCCCGCTGGTGCAGTGGCCCAGGTCTGGCTGAACGGCCCCAGGCTCCCGGAAGGATGATCGTCGAACCCCTTGGCATCCGGGTAGGTGCCGAAGTAGTGGTCGAACGACCGGTTCTCCATCATCAAGAAGACCACGTGCTCGATGGCGTCGAGATCGTTGCCGGCGGGACGGACCGCCGTGGCGCGGCTGATCGTCGCGCTGCCCCCGCATGCCTGCAACAGCCCGCCCAGGCCCAGGGCCAGGCCGCCGCCCAGCACGCCCCGCCGGCTGAGGGAGGTCCTGTCGGCGAACTCGTCACCTTCCATCGGCTGCGGTCTCCTCTCGCGTACGCCCGACCCGCGGACCCCGGCCTCGGAACCCATGGCCAGCGTTCCCCGCCCGTGCCGTGCACTGTACCCAGGACCGCGGCACCGGCGGACCGGAGCGATGTACGCCAGATCACACCAGTCGATGGAATGGAACAGGCGCACATGCTCGCGCAAGCAAGCATGTCTTGGATCGTGCCAGGCACTGCGCCGCCCACCTGGCGGTAGCGGATACCCGTCCACTCCCGCGATAATGCAGGAGTGGAGAACCTCACATTCTCAGATTCCATGGTCATCGGTCGTCCGGCAGAGTTCATCTACGACATGGTCTCCGACGTGACCCGGATGGGCGAGTGGAGCCCTGTGTGCAAGGCATGCTGGTGGGACGAGGGCGATGGCCCCAACGTCGGTGCGTGGTTTACGGGTCGCAATGAGACGCCCGAACGGACATGGGAGACCCGTTCCCAAGTTGTGGCGGCGGAACGCGGGCGAGAGTTCGCCTTCGTTGTCGGCGGGACCCGGGTCCGTTGGGGCTACACCTTTGCTCCCGTTGCCGAAGGGACCGAGGTCACGGAGTCATGGGGATTCCTCCCAGATGGGATCGCGATGTTTGAGGAGCGGTTCGGAGACGAGGCCCCCACCCAGATCGCAAATCGCACCGAGGCGGCACGTCAGGGGATTCCGGTGACCCTTACCGCTATCAAGAGGGTCGCTGAGGCGGGGTAACCGCGGGTCGACACGTCTGACAACAGGGAGTTTCAGCATGCTCTTTGTGCTGGTGTCTTCCGAGCAGTCCCAACGGGGTTCGAATCCGTGCCTCCACCTTGAGGGGGCGCCGGAGGCCGATCCCATTACCAGCGGCAATGCAGATTGAGCTGGGGATTCAGGAGCGGTTGGTCCCCATCGTCCCGCACTGTTCTTCGACGTCCCACGGACCTAGACGGACGAAGCTCGTGAGCCCGACCGCCCTCGGCAAGGCGTTCACGGATGACGTCGGACTCGACTCCCGGCGCCCGCCGAGGCCGACCTCGACCTTGCTCGCCGGGACGTTGCACCGCGCCAATGGCCCCGATTCCGCCCACCGGGGGCCATTGGCGCGGACACCTTGGTCGTCGTCAGCCGGTGGCGCCAGCCTCCCGGACGATCCCGACCCATTCGACTACGTCCCAGAGCGCCTCGACCGAGACGTACTCGAGGGTTCCAAGCGCCAAGATCCCGGCGATACTACGCTTGGCCGACAGCTCATCGGGATACTCGATGACCGAGACGAGCGTGACGTCACTGGGTGCGAACGAGATGACTTTCGCGTCGCCGCCGTACTTCCCGATCACCGCGTAGATCGCAGCCGTTTGGGCATCGTTCTCCTCGTCGGTGAGGTCCCGCCAGGCCTCCGGGACGATCCTGGTGCGAGCGAGTTGCAGATGACTCAACGGGTCCTCCTCTGGGTTCGATGCCGATGGTGGATGGGCTCGGACGCTCCGACGTTCACCCGAGCGCGTCGAGGATGTGCGGGACAGCTTGCTCGATCGCCAGCATCGCCCTGGTGTCGTATTCGACCCACTGGGTGTAGTTGAGGAGGTTCCGGTATGCCGGAGCAAGGTCGTCGGCTTCGGAGATGACCACCCCGTGGCTACCGTCGGCTGCGAGGTAGTGCCCAGTCACGCCCGGCCCGTCCCCCTCTTTGGCGAACACGCCCATCAACTCTCTGGTCTCTTGCTTACTGAGGTACGGCTTCACCTTGTAGGTCGTGATGAAGATCATCTCTCCGGTGTCCTCTCGGGCGTCTGTCTGGGGAATGACTGTGAGTGAGATCTTGCGGACCCGCTGTTACAGCTGCGCGTCACTTCCGATGGCACGACCTGTCGGCTTCACCTAGTGTGCTTCTGGGCCAGGGGTGGGGTGCCCGTTGGCCAGGGGGGATGGTGCATGGAGTTCCAAGTGCTCGGGCCCCTCAGGGTCATCGGGGCGGACGGCACCCACATCAAGTTGGCCAGCACGGCACAGCGCCGCCTGATGAGCCTGCTCCTTCTGCGGGCAGGTACGGCGGTGTCGGCCGACTTCTTGGCTGACCGCCTTGAACTCTCGTCCGGAGCACTGCGAACATCTGTCAGCCGACTCCGGAAGATCGTCGGCTCCGACACGCTTGTCACTGCCGCACCGGGCTACGAATTGCGCACCGAGGCCGTCGACGCGAAGCGGTTCGAGCACCTTGTCGCCTTGGGCCGCTCGAGCGAGGAGCCCTTGGACGCCCGTTCGGCATTCGAAGCCGCCTTGAGGCTCTGGCGGGGCGAGGCCTATGCCGAGTTCGCCCACGAGCCGTGGGCCATCACCGAATCGTGGCGGCTCGCCGAGGCCCACGCCGGCGCCATCGAGGATCTCACCGAGATCCTGCTCGGACTCCACGAGTGGACCGAGTCGATTGTGCACCTCGAGCCTCTCATCGGCGCACACCCCCTTCGGGATCGACCGCGCGGGCTGCTGATGCGCGCCCTCGCCGACTCGGGGCGACGAGTGGAGGCGCTCCGGGCCTTCCAGTCCTATCGGACCCTCTTGATCGACGAGACCGGCATCGAGCCATCAGGGGACATCGTCGCGCTCGAGCGCACCATTGCGACCTCCACTACACCCGACATCGCGCTACCGGCAGGCACCGTGACCTTCCTGCTGACGGATCTGGACGTTTCGGCACGACTCTGGGAGGAGTACGGAGACGACATGGGCACGGCGGTCCTGCGCCACTACGAGCTGTTGGACGAGGCGATCACCGGCGGCAGCGGCGTGCGCCCTGTGGAGCAAGGCGAAGGCGAGAGCGTGATCGGGACGTTCGCCCGGCCCGGCGATGCCCTAGCGGCCGCAGTCACGGCTCAACAGCGACTGGCGGCCGAGTTGCCGTGGTTGCCGGTTCGAATGGCGGTCCATACCAGCGAGGCGCAGCTACGCGGCGCCGGCCGCTATGTCGGTGGGACGATCCCCGAGGCCGAACGCCTGAGGGCGTTCGGCCACGGTGGTCAGATCCTCGTGTCCGAAAGCACGGCGGCAACCAGCGGTGTCGACCTACCCGACCGGTCCACCTTCGTCGACGTGGGGATGGCGTCACTTCGAACTCTGGGCCCTCCCGAGCGGGTGTGGCAGGTGGTGCACCCCGACCTGAGGTCGGAGTTCCCCCCTCTGCGTTCGCTTGCGCCACGCGCCCTTCCGGTGCCATTGACCGTCCGCCCCTCCATCGGCGTTGTCGGGCGCGAGTCGGAGCTGCAAGCGATTGCAGACGCGACCAAGCGAGTCATCGGGGGTGAGGGGCGGGAGGTGCTCTTCATCTCGGGTGAGGCCGGCCTGGGCAAGACGACGCTTGTCGCGGAAGCCGCCCGGGCCGCATTCGACAGCGGTGCCTGTGTGCTGTTCGGGCACTGTGAAGAGGACCTTGCCACCCCCTATCAACTCTTCGCCGAGGCGCTCGGCCACTACGTGAGCCACGCCACCGAGGACCAGCTCATCGCCCATGTGGAGGCCCACGGATCCCAGCTGGCCCGGTTGGTACCGGCACTCGCCACCAGAATCCCTGACCTCCCGCCTTTGAAGGCCGGCGACGCAGACACCGAGCGCTACCTGTTCTTCGCGTCGGTGGTGGGATTGCTGGCGACCCTGTCGGAGCACCAATCCGTCGTCCTCGTTTTCGACGATCTGCAGTGGGCGGACGCCGGGAGCCTGCAGCTGCTGCGTCACCTGATCGGGTCGGATCAGGTGGCGCGAGTTCTGGTGCTCGGGGCCTACCGCGACACCGAGCTGACGTACGCCCATCCGCTCCTCGAGACCCTCGCCGCCATGCATCGACAGCTCAGGGTGGCTCGTGTCCAGCTCACCGGGCTCGATGACGCCGGGGTCGTGGCAATGATGGAAGCCACGGCCGGGTACGCCCTCGATGAGGCCGCGGTGAACCTCGCCCATGCCGTGTACCGCGAGACCGACGGCAACCCGTTCTTCGTGGGCGAGGTGTTGCGCCACCTGTCGGAGACCGGAGCGATCTACCAGGACACCACGGGACGGTGGGTGGCAACCGGCAGCATCGAGGACATAGGCCTGCCCGCCAGTGTCAGAGAGGTGATCGGCGCCCGGGTCGCACGGCTGGGAGCCGTCGCCGTACGGGTGTTGGCGCTCGCTGCGGTCATCGGTCGGGACTTCGACCTCGATGTCCTGGCCCGCGCTTCGGACACCTCGGAGGACGAGTCACTCGACGTGCTCGACGCTGCCGCTGCCGCCGCACTGGTGCGTGAGCGTCCGGGGGAACCGGGGCGCTACAACTTCGCCCACTCCCTCATCCAACACACCCTGTATGCGGACCTGGGTCCCACCCGCCTCGCCCGGGCCCATCGCCAGGTGGCCGAAGCCCTCGAAGACCTCTTCGGGGACCGCCCCGAAGACCGGCTTGGCGAGCTGGCCCGCCACTGGTTCAACGCCATCCAGCCCAGAGACCTGGCCAAGGCCCTCGACTATTCGCGCCGGGCGGCCGACGCCGCCCTCGACGCCCTGGCACCCGGCGACGCCCTCCGCTACTGCACACAAGCCCTCGACCTCCACGCCCAGGCGGCAGACCCCGATCCGCTCCTGGCAATCGACCTGGGCATAGGGCTCGGTACGGCCCAACGCCAGATCGGAGATCCCGCATTTCGCGACACCATCCTCGACGCCGCTCGCCGGGCAGCCGACCTCGGCGACACCGAGCGATTGGTGTCCGCCGCGCTGGCCAACGATCGTGGGTTCTACAGCGCCGTCGGAGCCATCGATGCCGACAAGGTCGAAATCCTCGAGATGGCCCTCCAGCTGCTTCCCGCCGGCAGCGCCGATCGGGCGCTCGTGCTCGCGACCCTGTGTTCGGAGCTCGCCCACGGCAGCCCGCTCGACCGTCGCCGGGCATTGGCCGACGAGGCCATCGCCGCGGCCGAGTCATCCGGTGACGACGCCATCATCGTTCGGACCCTCAACCACCTCTACATCCCGCTGCAGGTTCCGTCCCTGCTCGAGCTGGCGCTGGCCCGGACCGCCGACGCCCTGGTTCGAGCCGAGCGGGTCGGTGATCCGGCACAGCTGTACTGGGCCGCGATGTGGCGTGCCGAGACGGCCGCCCGCGCCGGGGACATCGATGAGATGGACCGCTGCATCCAGATCCACGGATCGATAGCCGCTCAGCTTGACCAGCCGATCTTCACCTGGGGGCACACCTTCGTGTCTGCCATGCGGGCACAGCTCTCCGGGGATACCGACCGGGCTGAACAGCTGGCGACCAAGGCCCTTCAGATCGGCACCGATGGGGGCCAGCCCGACGCTGGCATCATCTTCGGTGCACAGCTCATGATCGTGAGCGGCCAACGCGGCACCATGAGCGAGCTGGCGACACTCATCGAGAAGTTGGCCGCCGAAACCCCCGACATCCCCCGGGGACTCTTCGCGTCACTATTGGCCAAGGCCCACGTCGAGGGGGACCGTACCGACCAAGCGCGAATCCTGCTGGACGAGTTCGCTACCGAAGACTTCGATCTCCCCCTGGACCAGATCTGGCTCACCGGAATGGTCGACTACGCCGAGGCAGCTATCGAATGCCGGGACCCGAAATACGCCGGGCCGCTGTTCGACCGGCTCGCACCGTGGGCCGGTCAACTGCCGGCGACGGGCGCATCGGCATTGGGCCCGGTCAGCCACTATCTCGGCGGCCTGCTCGCCGTCCTCGGTCGCTACGAAGAGGCGGACGCCTACTTCAACCAGGCCGCAGAGTTCAGCGACCGGGTGGGTGCCAAATTCTTCGCTGCCCGCACCGCTCTTTCGTGGGGAAGAATGCTTGCTGAACGCCACGCTCTGGGCGATGCCGACAAGGCCCGTTATCTCTTCACCAGGGCCCATGCGGCCGCAGCAGCTCACGGATACCGAAACGTCGAGCGGCGTGCCGCCGCGGCACTTCAGGGTTTGGGCTGAACACCGGCGAAGCCTTGGGCCGTCACTGGGCACCGGGTCACGAGAGCCCCCTGACCAGCCAAATACCGAGCAGTCCCAACGTGGTTCGAACCCGTGTCCCCACCTTGAGAGGGAGGGTCGGTTTGAATCAGCCCGGGTTTCACAGAGGGTTGCTCTCTCCCAGCTGTGGGACGATCCTCAGCTGGGAGACACAAGGGAGAATGTCGCACCCGTCGGATCCGAGACGGTCGCAAGTCGTCCGTAGGGGGAGTCCGCCGCTGGAACGACGACTGCTCCACCGAGGGTGACAACCTGGGCCAGTGACGCGTCTGTGTCGGCCACCGCGAACACAATCGTCCAATGGGCCGGGACTCCGTCAGGAAGGAAGGTTGCTGCGTCCATGATCCCGGCCAGCTCCTCGTCGCCGACCTTGAGCGTCGTATAGCGGAATTCCGGCGTGTCGCTCAACGTGTTCGTCGTCCACGCGAAGACGTCGCGGTAGAACGAGACGCACGTGTCGTAGTCCCGGGTCTGCATGTCGAACCACCCTGGGGTCCCCGGCTCTCCGTAGCGACCGAAGCCCCGGTGCATCTTCGGCTCCCACATGCCGATCACCGACCCTCCAGGATCGGCGACGACCGCCATGGTCCCGAGGTCGCCGACATCCATGGCGGGGACGAAGACCTGCCCGCCGTTGGCCTCGACCGCCTCTAGCGTCGCCCGGGCATCGGCAGTGGCAAGGTAGGTGGTCCAAGCGTCCGGCAGCGGGTTGTCGGATTGCTTGAGCATGCAGCCGGCGGTGAGTATGCCGTCCTTGGTGAAGTTGACGTAGCCGCCGAACTCGGGTGCTGGTTCCTGGGCCTCCCAGCCGAAGACCTCGCCATAGAAGGTCCGGGCGCCGTCGGTGTCCGACGTCATGAGGTCTACCCAGCAGGGCGCACCGATTGGTGCATCGTCACGTGTAACCATCGGCTCCCCCAAGGTTGAGCTGCGTTAAGCCCACCGCAGCGACGTCACCGCCACAATAACGAAGGCCAAGCACTTCGGCCACCATTTTCGTAGCCCTTGACCGAAGCTTGGCTCACTTCCGGCGTACTCCGGCCCGAGACTCGATTCCAGAGGCGCGAGGCCGGTTGCCCTCATTGACCTGGTGCGGCCCCGCCAAGTCGGCGCCTACCAGACAGCATGGAGCTCTGCCAGGGAGTCGAGATATCCGCGCTCCTCCTCGGTCACATCCACGAACTCGATTCCTACTCTCAGCCCATTGTGCTCGCCCGGCCCGGCGTGGCGGACGTCACCCCGAAGCTGCACGGCCACGATGATCCGGTGGCCGGCCGTCTCTTCAGGCGTGGCGTCGAGGCACTCGAGGCCGGCTCCGGCAGAGGACAGGTCGATGACGCAACAGTCGCGCCAACGCTGCTCCGGATCGCCTTCGACCATGTACTTGCCACGCCAGTCCGTGAATTGTCGAGGCAAGAGCCTTCGTATCTCTTCCATCCCGCCCACCTCCTGTTGCGAGCGGCACGTATCCGTGCGCCGCAACAAGTGATGCAACAGCGCACCGAGGAATACCGCCCAGTTTCCTGATCCCTCAGCTGTTACATCGGCATTTCAGGGACGAACCTGAAGTCACATTTAGGACATTGCCCGTGACAATCCTGTCGTCCGGGCACATCTCCGCGAACTTCTTCTCGACCTCGGCCAAGAACGCGTAGGACAGCTGCACGAAACGTCCGGCATCCAGTTTGATCTCGTCACCCACTTCGTACTTCGAGATCGACTTCGCGGGATTCATCTTGATGGCCTTGTCCTGGGCCAAGATCCCGTGGTCTTCCAAGGTCGCGGTACAGAGAACTCTCACTTCGTTCAGCGGATTGCGATCCTTCCCGTCCAAACCTCTCTGTCGATGACATTGGGAGATGCCGAGCACGGGGACCATGTTGTTGAAGAAGAGAGGATCGAACGACAAGATCGTTTGGTCGACCTGCGCAGCCTTGGTCCCTGCGGCCTTCCTTGCTGAGTCGACCAAGGCAGTGCATGCCGCCACCTGGGCAGTGACCCGAGTGCGGCAGTCGTCGATGCACTCCTTCGGACAACTGTTTCTGGAAAGCACGAGAGGTGACTTTCCGTACTTGCGGAGACCAAATTGTCGTCGATCTGATCCGGTCGTTCCGGGACACGGACACCGGACGTGTTTGGCTGAGGCAGCGCGTGCGGAGGCTCGACGAGGGCACCCAGAGGATGGCTCTCCGCTAGCTGCTCATTCTCGATGCAGGCGACGCCTTGAGTGATCTGCGGGTGCCACCTCGGCGTATCAGTGAGATCGTGCACGGAAAGCGGCGGATCACCGCCGACGCGGCTCTTCGGATGGCCTGCTGCTTCGGAACCACCGAATGATTCCGGGTGAACCTTGAAGGTCGGTACGACCTGGAGTTGGAGCGCGTTCGTCTCCTGGGCACCCTCGAGGGGATCCGACCGCTCCAGAGCGCCTGACAATGTGGTGGTCCAGACGAGGAGGATCCCGATTACCACCCTCGCCCCGCCGGCGATGATCCACGGTCAGGTGAGGGGAGCTGGTACTGAACTGTCGAACCCGGACCCGAGCGAGTTCCTCGCCTAGGTGCCCGACCCCCTCCTCGCCCAGTCGGCCATCGACGGGGTCCAGAGTGCCGCATAGGAACTGGTCATCGACGGCGAGTCCTACTGCAAACGACCGAAGCCACAGGCGGTGCAAGCGCCACCGGTGGCCGGTCCTCCCCGAACTCGCCGGAAGCCCACCGATTGACACCACCGTGCTGATCGGCCAGCATCGCGGTTGGAGGCACGAATCGGGGAAGGGGGTCCCATGCTCGTGGTGGAAGGGTGGTCCCATGCTCGTGGCGGAAGGGGGGTCCCATGACGGTGGCGGGTGACAAGGTGAACTCGGTCAGAATCGAGTGCGGTGAGACGGCGGGAAGGCGAGGCATGACGGAGCTGCTGGGCTGGCAGCCTGATCCTTCTGGGCAGCATGAGTTCAGGTACTACTACGAAGGCGGGCCTACGACGTGGGTGAGCAGCGGCGGCGTGGTATCGAACGACATGCCCTCCGGTATCCAGGGGCGTCTGAAACCGACTGAGAACGTCCCCGAATCCCATCAGAACGTCTCAGCGACATCAGTTGCAACCGGTGCGCAGCCCGCCGCCTCTATCGATTCGGCAGAGGGATGGCACACCGATCCGGCCGATTCATCACCTCTTCGCTATTGGGACGCCTCCGAATGGCCTGGAGAGGCGATCACATCTGCCTCAGTCCCCGAAAGAGATGGATGGCTTCAACAGCCCACCGAGCATTCAACGGGACCCGCAGCCGCTGATCGGCCTGATCAACCAAACCAACGTTCCCCGGATGGGTACCTTGACTCTCAAAGCGGTGAAGACTGGCAAGACGCATCACCAGCGAGAGTGCCGCAGCGCACGGCATGGAGTGCTGTCTTCATCTTCGGCGGTGGCACCTACCTGCTCGGGGAAAGCGTCGATGCGCAGCTCGTAGGAATCTGGGATCGGAGTGGAACGGACAAGCCTCCTGTGGAGAGCTGGGATAGAAGCTCGGTTGGGAGGGATGGCGCTGTTACGAGGTTCATCGAACTCGAACCGGATGGCGAAGGGTTGGAAGCGCCTCTCGTATGCACCTGGTTCACGCAACCCGGCGGAAAGCCATTGCCGGGACTCCACCATCGGACGGAAGGTGATACTGCTGCCGCACGCCTGCGTGGGGCTGACCGAAGGCGCCAGCAATCCTTGGCAGGTCAACTCAGAACGGGGGTCATTGCCAGCGGCCACTTGAGAGTCATCACACCTAGCACTTCATTGTGGGAAGGCGAAAGAGCGATTGTCCAGTACGGGGCACGCCGACTGAAAGTTGTCGAAACGTCGTTTACCCAACCCGGTCGGAAGCATGTTGTTGGCAGAGCTGCACTCGGCGGGGTACTGGCCGGACCTCTCGGCGCACTGGGTGGGGCCGCCACGTCCAAGGCCCAACCACGGAACATGGTGAGGACCGAACGGAAGATCGTCAACAACGGAGCGCTGATCTTCACGGATCACAGGCTCCTCTTTGTCGGTAGCCGCAAGCACTTTTCCCCTCAATCGCACTTGACAATCAAGTACGGAGAGGTTTCGAGGGCACTGTTCACAACCCGGCAGTTTCTTCAAGTCAGGCGGATGCAACTCACCCTTTCATTCAAGAACCTCCGGCCTGAAGAAACCTTCATCATCGATGGCACCGAGATCGACGACGCCATGGCTTACTACAACGGCATTGTGAGATTCCACAACGACCGTCCTGACGGCTGACGTTCAGGAGGCGATGAAAACCGGAAATGCCATCTCATGATGAAGTCCCGTGGGGGGGTCGTGATTGACTGGCATATGCGCTCCGGAACCCAGAGGCCGATCAAGGTTCACCTGAGACGTCGACCAGGAGCATGAGGCGTGGCTGCTCGATGGAGAAGACCATTCTCCTGTAACCCCCCCCGAACCCTCAATGAGCAGCTCTCGAATGCGGACTTCCAGGATCTGCATCGGTCCCTCCTCGGCCTTTCTGCTGACGTATCGTTACCCGTCTTCAAGGAGCTGGGCGTGAGGTGATTGACGGGCACTCCTCCCTCACCCGAGATTCATCCAGCTCCAGGAACCCCGGGGGCCCGGCGGAGCAGACCACAGGTCTGGGGCTCCGGGGCACCTTGGTGGCGGTAGCCCTCGGGGGCTATCGGGATACTCGGAGACGGAGCCGAGTGACCGTGGACAGCGATGTAGCATGATTGTGGCATACTAATGGCATGGCCAGGATCCGTGTCAGTACCACCGTCGACGAAGAACTGCTTCAAAGCGCACGCCGAGTCTGCAAGGGGAAACCAGACTCTGCGCTGATCGACGAAGCCTTCGAGGCCCTCCTCACCCGACACCGTGCCGCAGAACTGGATGCCAGCTACGCCGCGTACGACGAGCACCCAATCGACGAGTCCGACGAATGGGGAGATCTGGCGTCGTTCCGTGAGGCTGCGGCTGCCTCGTGAGTGCGCTTCCGTCCCGCGGAGAGATCTGGTGGTGCGAGTTGGCCGACATTGGCCGACGGCCGGTCGTGGTCCTAACCCGCGACGTGGCCATCCCTCGAATGCGACGCGCCCTGGTCGCCCCTTGCACCACGACGATCAGGGGCCTGCCGAGTGAAGTGCTCCTGGAGCCCGGGGACGATCCCGTGCCGCGGCGGTCGGCGGTCAATCTCGATTCTGTCGAGAGTGTTGCTGTGAGCGTGTTGGTCGAACGACTCGGGCGCCTCGCCGACGCGCGCATGCAAGAGGTATGCGCGGCCCTGGAGGTTGCAGTCGACTGCCATGCCTGATTGCACCCTCACCCCGTTCCATGAGCCGGCGATACCGACCACTGCGTCCGTGGATCGCCCTCCGGTGCGCTCGGATAGCAACGATGGCACTAGCGAGGAGAAATGCCCTCTGAGGCGAACTGGTATTCACCTGAGCAGTTCCAACGGGTTTCGAACCCGTGTCTCCACCTTGAGAGGGTGGAACGGATCGTGGCACGGAGGCCCGGCCGGTCCCACGGAGTCCCATTTCTGCAGATCAAGATGGCCGACTTCGACGACCGATGGAACGCACTGACTCGCCCCGCGACACCCTGGAACGGAGTTGTTGGGTGAAATGTTGGGTTTTCGATACAGGCCCAGCACTCGACCCTTCCGCTATTCCAGATATTACGGAAGACTATAGTGCTATTCTTCCGTTATGGTGCCAATAACGGAAGGCATCGAACGGGGCCAAGAGGAGATCGTGATCTGGAACGCCGCCCCTGTCCGCGCCTGGGTTCCGCACCCCCTCGCCAGCCAAGACTTCGAAGTCGGTACTCGTACGGCCCGACGCACCGAACAAGCCATCGCCGCCCTTCATGCGAGTGGAGGCGCTTCCGCGCGCTTCGAGCCGATCGCCCTATTGCTGCTCAGGGCAGAGGGGGTGGCTTCCTCCTACATCGAGGGACTGCGCACCCCTGTGACTGATGTCGCCGCGGCCGAAGTGGGTGACACCTCGAACGCGACCGCCGCGTGGGTGGCCGACAACCTCACCGCCGTGCGCCACGCACTGGACGGGGCTGGCCGCAATCTCACCATCGAAGACATCCACGAGTGGCACCGACGCCTCATGGGCCCGACGGGACGCCTACCGGAGGACATGGTCGGCTCATTTCGCACTGCCCAGTCATGGATCGGTGGCACCTCTCCGCGCACTGCCTCCTTTGTCCCTCCCCCTCCCGAGCGGGTCGAGGATCTCATAGTCGATCTCGTTGACTTCGTGAATGCCGAGTCGGTTGATCCCGTCACCCAAGCTGCCGTCGCCCATGCCCAGTTCGAGACGATCCACCCCTACGGGGACGGCAACGGCCGCATAGGGCGAATCCTGATCGGCTGGATACTCGTCCACCGCACAGGAATCACTGTCCCGCCCCCCGTCAGCGTCTTCATCGCCCGGGATCCCGGTGGATACCTAGCCGGTCTGACCAGGTTCCGACTTGGCGAGCTTGACCCGTGGGTCGATTGGCTGGCAGCTGAACTTCAGTATTCGGCCGAGGCGGCCCAGGAGTTGCTGGTGCGCTCCGAACAGCTCCTGGAGGAGTGGAGCCGGCGGATCGATGATCTGCGGGCGGACGCCACGGCCCGGCTGGTGCTCCCCATCTTGTTCGACCACCCCGTTGTCTCCTCGGATCTTGTTGCGGAGCGGGTGGCGGTTTCCGAGCGCGCGGCGCGTGCAGCCTTGGCTGTGCTTGCTGAGCGGTGCATCCTCGAGCCATACGACAAGGCGACGGCCCGGCCGGGGCGGCCCCGTCGCTTTTGGGTGGCATCCGAGCTCATCGCCATGGTCACAAATTGGGACCCGTTCTGACCCCGAGCGCATGGAGCAGACCAGAGGATCACTTCCGCCGGTTCGCAAGACCTGATCCCGGCGAGGTTACCGATGTGCCGGCCACGCACGGTTGTTGGGTCTTCCGACCCGGCAGTTGTGGGAGGCAGCGAAACACATAGCCTCTGACCTGGTATTTCTGGCAGTCCCAACGGGGTTCGAACCCGTGTCTCCACCTTGAGAGGGTGGTGTCCTAGGCCTCTAGACGATGGGACCTTGTCGAGCCGCCCCTCCCGGAGCGGCCCACTGTATGCTCCAGCGGAGCAGCCGTACCACAGCGCCCCGAACGGGGGCGCTGCATGCGCTCGGGGGGGAGGGCTCGAACCTCCAACCTCGTGAACCAGAATCACGCGCGCTGCCAGTTGCGCCACCCCCGAATGGGCGAACGGCCAATTTAGCCGACCTGGGCCCGTACGGAGACGGCCACCCCCAGGAGCCCGCGGACCCGACCTTGCTGTTCTCCCACAGTTCCTCCGTCCGGGCTCGCACCCCGGGCGTCGACCGTCCCTCACCATGAACGACCCCCGATGAGTGCGGTACGGGTGGTGGTCCGACGGTGGGCGGGGCGGTACACCGTGGACAGCAACGATTGCCTCTACTATCGCCACGAGGCCGCCGACGCCGTGTGAGTGGCCACCAGCGGCCGGGGGAGGGAAATGACCCTCTTCCCCGCCATTGCCGAGCAGACGTGGGGAGAGGTGACCCGATGACCCAGCCGATCAGGATGGTCGCCCTCGACATGGCCGGCACCACCGTGGCCGACGGCGGTGCGGTGGAAGAGGCCTTCCAGCGCGCCCTCGACGCCGTCGGGCTCACCGCCGGCGGTCTGACTGACGATCCGCAGACCTACATCCGCCGGACGATGGGCCAGTCCAAGATCACCGTGTTCACCGAGTTGCTCCAGGGCGACCGCCACCTGGCCGAGCACGCCAATGTCGCCTTCGAGTCCGCCTTCGACCAGGCGGTGGACCGGGGGGAGGTCTCCGCCATCCCCGGCGCCGAGGCGACCTTTGACGCCCTGCGGGATGCGGGCATGCGGGTCTGCCTGACCACCGGCTTCTCCCCTGCCACCCGCGAGCGCATCCTGGCGGCCCTCGACTGGCAGGGCAAGGTGGACCTCGCCCTGTCCCCGGCCGACGCCGGCCGGGGACGGCCGTGGCCGGACATGATCCTCACCGCACTGCTGCGACTGAGGATCGACGATGTCGCCCAGATCGCGGTGGTCGGCGACACCACGAGCGATCTACTGGCCGGGACCAGGTCGGGAGCGTCAATGGTCATCGGGGTCCTGACCGGCGCCCACTCGAGGGAAGAGCTGGCCCGTGCCCCGCACACCCACCTGATCGACTCGGTCGCCGACCTCCCCGCGCTGCTGATCCGCTAGGAGCGCGGGCCGGTCTCGACACACCGAGCGGCGGAGCGATGCCTCATCCGAGCGAGGCGTGCAGCCAGCTCAGGTGGTCGTAGCCGATGATCCGGCCCACGGCCACACCGACGGTCTCCTTGCCGTAGAAGGGTGCCGTGGCCACGCCCTTGATCGGCGAGGTCTGGGTGGGCGTCGGATAGGGCGTCAATCCCACCGACGAGGCGATGGCCAGGCTGCGGGCCTCGTGGAATGGGTCGGTGACCACCAGTACGGTTTGATCGCCGCGTGACAGGAGGGTCGGTGCCGCCAGGGCGAGGTTCTCCCACGAGTCGCCCCCTCCGGCCTCGAGGATGTCCTGGCTGGGGATCCCGGCCCTGATCAGGTAGCGGGCCGACGCCTGGGCCTCCGTGTACCGGTCACCCACCTCCTTCGACCCGGTCACCATGATGTCCTCGGCGTAGTGCTGGCGCCACAGGATCTCCGCCTCATCGAGCCGGGCGGCCAGATCGGGTGAGGGTACCCCGTTGTACTGGGCGGCCCCCATCACCACGATGGCCCCGGCCGGCCGCGGCTCGTAGCGGCGCCCGGTCATCCAGACCTGCACCGCGGTCACCGCCAGGTAGACCGCGACGGCGACCACCACGAAGGTGACGACCCGCAGGATGAACCGGAGCAGGCGGAGGCCGGTCAGCGTGGCGAGCAGGCCCACGGGACTCTGGGAACCACGGTGGGGTGCGGGCGCTGCGTTCCGGTCATGGCGACGACTCCCCACCCGCAGCAGCACCGGCGCGGCTGAGCGCCGCCCGCAGGCGGGCCAGGGTCCGCTCCGGCCCGAGGACCTCGAGCGCCTCGAACAGCGGGGGGCCCACCCGGCGCCCGGTGACAGCAACCCGGATCGGGGCCTGGGCCTTGCCCAGCTTGCGCCCGACCGCATCGCCGACGGCCAGTGTGGTGGCGTGGAGGGCGTCACGGTTCCAGTCACCCGCCAACCCCTCGTAGCCGACGATGGCACCCGAGAGGATGGTGCCGGCAACCTCGTCACCGGCGACCGCCTTGGCCCACGAGTCCTCGTCGATGTCCGGCTCGTCGAGGAAGAGGAAGTCGACCATGGCGGGGACCTCCCCGAGGACGGCCACCCGCTCCTGGACCAGCGGGGCCAGCGCGGCGAACGCCGCCTCGTCGAAGTTCGCCGCCGGCCAGGGCGCTCCGTCCCCCATCACCCACGGTCGGCACGCCTCGATGAACGTGTCGAGCGGCATGGCCCGGATGTACTCGCCGTTCATGTGGGTGAGCTTGGCCACGTCGAAGAACGCCGGCGAGTGGTTGACGTCCTCGAGGCGGAACCACTCCGCCATCTGGTCGACGGTGAAGATCTCGTCCTCGCCGGGCGGGCTCCATCCGAGCAGTCCCAGGTAGTTGACGAACGCCTCGGGGAGATACCCCTGGTCCCGATAGGACTCGACAGCCACCGGGTCCCGGCGCTTGGACAGCTTCTTCCGCTGCTCGTTGACCAGCATGGGCAGATGGGCGAAGACGGGCAGGCCCGGTGCGGGCGCGCCGGCTGCGCCGGCCGAGCCATCGGTGGTCCACCCGAGGGAGATCAGGGTCTCCCACAGCAGGATGCCCTTCGGGGTGGTGGGGAGCAGGTCCTCTCCCCGGATGACGTGGGTGATAGCCATGTCGATGTCGTCGACCACGTTGGCCAGCACGAACAGCGGAGCGCCGTTGGCCTTCACCGCCACGAAGTCGTCCATGGCCGAGCACGGGAATTCGACCGCGCCCCGGATCACGTCGTGGACAGTGGTCATCCCCTCGTCCGGCATGCGAAACCGCAACGCCGTCCCGTCGCCCCGGGGGAGCCCGCGTGACCGGCAGAAGCCGTCGTACCCGGGCGTCAGGATCCCCGCGGCCCTGTTGCGGGCGTCGACCTCGTCGTGGGTGCACCCACAGGCGTAGAAGCAACCGGCGTCCCACAGGGCGTCGATGGCCTGGTGGTAGCGCTCGCTGCGCAGGGACTGACGGTAGGGGCCCTCGTCGGGGTCCATCGACAGCCAGTGCATGGCCGAGAAGATCCCGTCCACCCACTCCTCGCGATTGCGCTCGGCATCGGTGTCCTCGATGCGCAGCACGAACGTGCCACCCGACTGGCGGGCCACCAGCCAGTTGAACAGTGCGGTACGCGCGCTCCCGACATGGAAGTACCCGGTGGGCGATGGGGCGAAGCGGACCCTCGGGGCGTCCCCGGGCACTCCTCGATTACTCGTCTTCGACGATGGTGATGGCTCCCGTGGGGCAGCCGTTGGCCGCCTGGCGGACCTTGTCGCGCAGCTCCTCGCCGGGATGCTCGTTCAACAGGTAGAGGTACCCGTCGTCACGCACCTCGAAGACCTCCGGAGCGATCCCCATGCAGACGGCGTTGCTTGCACACTCGTCGTAGTCGACAACAATCTTCATGTGATGCCTCCTGCTGCTAGGCGACAGCCCGAGTGTACCGGTCCCCCGGCACAGTGCCAGGGCACTGGAGGACCGGCCGGTGGGCGGCCCGGATGCTGCCCGGATGCTGCCCGCAGGTCTGCCACCACACGCCCGGTGCCCGGGCGCGCGACGGGGAGCCCGGGTTCCGATAGAACACACAACATGGCTACCTTTCCCCGCCCTCCTCGCACCCCCCGACCCCGCCGGTGCCCGACCCGTACCAAAGTGGCCGCCGTCCTCGTCGGCGCCGTCTCCGTGCTGACGGCGGCCTGCTCTTCGGGGGCCACGAACTCCGCGGCGACCACGGTGGCCTCCCCGGCCACCACCGCCGGCGCCTCCACGACCACCTCGACATCGGGTCTGCCGGGCATCCGGCACGTCTTCCTCATCGTGCTGGAGAACGAGGGGTACGACGCCACGTTCGGCACCCCTTCGGCCGGTCCGTACCTCGCCGGCACCCTGCCGGCGCAAGGTGCCCTGCTCACCAACTACTACGGGATCGGGCACTTCTCCAACGACAACTACATCGCGCTGATCTCCGGGCAGGCACCCAATCCCCTCAATCAGGCCGACTGCCAGGTCTTCGCCAACTTCCCGGCCAGCGCCACCGTGGCCACCAACGGCCAGATCTCCGACTCGGGCTGCGTCTTCCCGACCACCATGACCACGGTGGCCGACCAGCTCACCCAGGCCCACCTGACCTGGAAGGGCTACATGGAGGACATGGGCAACATCCCCTCCCGGGAGTCCGCTGTCTGCGGCCATCCCACCGTCGGCTCTCCCGACCTCACCGAAAAAGCGGTCCCTGGCGACGGCTATGCCACCCGTCACGACCCGTTCGTCTACTTCCACTCGATCGTCGACGACACGAAGCTCTGCGACTCCCACGTCGTCCCGTTGGGGACCACCTCCGGCAGCCTCCCCGCCGGCGCGCCGGCCGGCACCACCGGGCTGGCCACCGACCTCAAGTCGATCGCCACCACGCCCAACTTCAGCTTCATCACCCCCAACCTGTGCAACGACGGCCATGATGCCCCCTGCGTCAACCAACAGGGCTCACCGTCGGCGCTGGCCAATATCGGCACCTTCCTCCAGACCTGGGTGCCGCTGATCACCGGCTCGCCGGCCTTCCGGAAGGACGGGCTGCTCGAGATCACCTTCGACGAGGCCGACACCGCCGATGCCACGTCGTGCTGCGGCGAGACCCCGGGGCCGGCGTCGGCTCTCCCCGGGGTCACCGGCCCGGGGGGAGGCCGCATCGGCACGGTGCTCCTCTCACCGTTCGTCAAGACAGGGACCGTCAGCTCCGTGCCCTACAACCACTACTCCACGCTGGCCACCATCGAGGACATCTTCGGCCTGACCAGGCTGGGCCAGGCCAAGACGGTCAGCGCCACCTTCGGAACGGACGTGTTCTCCACTCCAGGGTGAGCGACCGGATGCGCCCGATCCGTTGCGCCCTGCCGTCGGGGCAGGTCCGGATGAGGGCCGGCCTACCTGCGTCGCAGCTTCCACTCGGTCAGGCCGTCGCTCACCAACCGGTGCAGTTGCCCGCGCCGGTAACGATCGCGATGCTGCTCGGCCCGCTGTCGGAGCGCCTCACGGGCAGCCGCGACATCCGGGCCTCCTCGGGCAACCACCTCCACGTGGTCGGCGGTGTCGGCGGCCGTCCGGTAGATGCGCAGCTCCTCTCCCGCCGGGCTTCGCGCCTCCGGTCCATCGGGTGCGATGACCACCGTGCCGCACAGCATGGCCTCGATGATCGACATCGGCTCTCCCCAGGGCATCCCGGGGACCACGGCGTAGACGAAGGCCGACGCTCGGACCATCTCTGCCAGCACCTCCGCACGTCGGACGTTGACGGCCACGGTGATGGACGGGTCACGCGCCGCTGCCATGGCCGCCACCTCGGCGGGGAGCTCCTCGAATCCGTTGGTCCGGGCCATGATGATCGTCTTGCGCATGGGCGGCAGCATGGCCATCGCCTCGATCAACAAGGTGAAGTCCTTCTTCGGGAGACCGGCCGACACCGACACCACCCCGTTCCGTTCGGCGGGGCTCGGCGGGATCACCAGGTCGGGATCGATGGTCGACGAAAGCGCCTTCGCCCCGTCGGGCAATCGATCCAGCTGGTGGTCGTAGGCGATGATGCCGGCGCACAGCGGGTGGACGAACAGACGGGTCACCCGATCGGGATCGAAGTCGAACGAGTGCACCCGGCACACGAACGGTACCCCGTGCCGTTCGAGGAGGGGGAGTTCCCCCTCGGCGTGTGTGGCCCAGTGCATCAGGACCACGTCAGGCTCCCTCTCGGTGATGGCCGCGTCCGGGTCGAGCGAACACATCGGCGCGCCGTCCACCCGTGACGCGGCCGCCTGGACCGCCGAGATGGTGACCCTGGCCCCGGCCGCGGCCAGGGAGTCGATGTCCTCGCCGATGTAGGTCTCGGAGATCACCGGGTACATCGCCGTATGGACATCGACCCGCATCGGGCGGGTGGCGTGGACACGGGCCCGTACCCGGTGGAACCCCTCGAGCTTCTCCGGGCGATCGCTCATCCGATCGGGAAGGACGGTGCGGTAGTAGCAGGCGATGGCCGGAAGGGCGAGCGGCGGGGTCCGGGCGAACAGGCGCAGGGAGCGGTCCCAGTCCATGGCGCCCCCGAGTTTGGTGTCGTAACGGAGGTCGCGATGTCGGTCCCGGAAGGCCATGGTGTTGCGGTCGACGTAGTTGGCCTGCTCGTGACGGACCCGGTCGTACCGGGCGAACTCCAGCGTCGGAAGCATGCCCGACCGGACGCCGTGCTCCGCCCCGGAGTCCTCGTTCACCTGTGCCCCGTACAGCGCCTCCACCTCGGGGAACGACCAGAGGGCCCACACGATGCTGCGCAGCCAGTGGGGGTGCATCAGGTTGTCGTCGTCGAGGAGGGCGATGACATCGCCGGTGGATGCATCGAGCCCCGCATTGAACGCCGCCGCCCTACCGTGACGGGCGCGCGTGCGGACGACCCGCAGCCGAGGGTCGTCGATCGATGCCAACAGGCGTCCGGTCTCTTCGTCGTCCGAATCGTTCACCACCACCAGCTCGAGGCGCGTGTAGCTCTGGGCCATCACCGTACCGACCACGTCGAGTGTCCCCGAGGCAGACGGCACCTCGGTGTCCATCGGCTGGGCACCGAAGTTGGCCAGGATCTTGACGCACGAGCTCACCCACCGCTCGAGCGTGCCCAGCCACTCCTGGTGGGACAGGAGCCCCGCGGCCAGTTGGGCCTCGAGGCCGGCCACCGTCGACTCCAGTGACGCCAGGCGGTCGGGCAGCCCGGCCGCGGGCTGGCCGGCTCCCCCGGCAGCCTCCACCGTCGGCGCGGTGGCGTCTCCCACGGACACGACGACGGCATCGAAGTCGACCGGCTCGAGGTCCGGGCCCGGCCACACGGTCACGACCAGGGAGGCCGAGTCCCCGGGCCGGAGCCAGGCCAGATCGACCTCGACCGTCCATCCGCACCCGGCCAGGTCGGGCCGGCCGAGCGCCGTCGCCACGTCGCCGGGCCGCGGCTCGTCGATGCAGCCGTCGGGACGGGCGGGACCCGACGGCTCGGACGCCTCTCGGGCCGGCGGCGGTGGCCCCGGGGAGGTGGTCATGGTCAACGGCGCGGTCGTCGAAGATCCGGCTCGATCGTAGTGGCACCCGCAACCGCTGTTTCGCGAGCCGGGCTACCCGTTCGGATCATCCTCCCAGGTCGATCGACCGGGTGACTGCCACGGACTCGAGCAGGCGGCGGTCGTGGGAGACCAGCAGCAACGTGCCGCGGAACCCGCCCAGCGCCGACTCCAGCTGCTCGATGGCCGGCAGGTCGAGGTGGTTGGTCGGCTCGTCGAGGACCAGGAAGTTGACCCCGAGCGCCTGGAACATCGCCAGCTCGGCCCGGGTCCGCTCGCCCGGGGACAGCGACGCCACCGGCCTGGTCACGTGGCCGGCGTCGAGGCCGAACTTGGCCAGCAGCGACCTCGCCTCGGACTGCTTCAGACCGCACCGGTCCATCACGGTCCTGACCAGGTCGCCGGTGGCGGCGACGGCCCGACGGTCCTGGCCCAGCTCGCCGACGACGACGCTCGGGCCGATCCACCGGTCGCCGGCGGCCAGGGGGACCGTGCCCAGCACGGCGGCCACCAGTGTGGACTTGCCCGTGCCGTTGGCCCCGGTCAAGGCCAGGCGGTCGCCCCAGTTGATCTCGAGGTCGATCGGCCCCAGGCGGAACGAGCCCCGCTCGACGACGGCGGAGGTGAGCCGGGCCACCACGTCGCCCGACCGGGCCGCCTCCTCGATGGTGAAGCGCAGGTCCCACCCCTCCCACGGCTTGTCCACCACCTCGAGCGCCTCCAGCGCCCGCTCGGTCCGACGTGCCTTGGAGGCGAGCTTCTCGGTGCGGTCGATGCGGAAGCCGCGCTGGGCCTTGTCGTTGTCCCGCGGGCCCCGGGTCTCCTTGCGGACCCCGGTGGTCGCCCACTGGCGCTGGCGCTCGGCCCTCTCGTGCAGGGTGCTCCGGCGGCCGGCGAAGCGGTCGTAGGCCTCGGCGGCGTGGCGCCGGGCGTTGGCGCGCTCCGCCTGGTACCCGGCCCAGCCGCCGCCGTACTCCGTGGCCGTGTGGAGGTGGGGGTCGAACTCGAGGACACCCGTCACCGTCCGGTCGAGGAAGTCTCGGTCGTGGGAGACGACGACCGTGCCGCCCTCGCGGGAGATCACCCACTGCTCGAGCCGGCGCAGCCCGGCGAAGTCGAGGTCGTTCGTCGGCTCGTCCAGGAGGGTGATGCCGAAGTGGGAAAGCTCGATGCCGGCCAGCGCCACTTTGGCCCGCTGGCCCCCGGACAGGGTCGACGCGTCTCGTCCGGCCAGCTCGGCACCGACGCCCAGGTCGTCGAGGACCTGCTCGATCCGGGCGTCGAGGTCGCCCGCCCCGAGGGCGGTGAACCGCTCGAGCGCCGCCTCGTAGCGCCGCTCGGCCTTCGGGGTGCCCTCCACCAGGCCGGCGGCGGCCGCGGCCAGCTCCGCCTCGGCGTCGATGCTGCCGGTCCGGCGGGCCAGCGTCCGGCCCACCGTCTCCCCCGGGACCGCCTCGTGCTCCTGGGCGAGGTAGCCGACGGTAGCCGACGGCGGGTCGAGGGTGACCGACCCATCGTCGGGCTTCAGGATCCCGGCAAGCAGCTGGAGCAACGTGGACTTGCCGGTGCCGTTGGGACCGATCACACCGAGCCGGGTCCCGGGGCCGACCGTCAACGAGACGTCGGCCAGCACGGTGCGCCCCCCACGGTCGTGGCCGAGCGAGCGAGCCACCAGGGTGGCCTGGCGGAGTGGTGGTGACGACGGGTTGCGGGGTGCGAGCATCGGGGACCTCCGGGTCCGGGGGACGCGGGTCGGACACGGAAGAGCCGCGGGTCAGCGCACGGCTCGATGGTAGCGCCACGCCGCCCGCACCGCCCACGCCGGCTGCCGGGGCCCGTGGGCGAGGAGCTCAGTCGTCGATGGCGGCGTAGGTCAGGGTCCAGAAGTCGCGCATCACCGCGGGCGGGCTGGGCGACGGCCACGCGCACTGGGTCATGAGGACGACGACCAGCTCCTCGGCCGGGTCGGTGAACCACGAGGTGCCCAGGCCCCCGTCCCACCCGAACGTCCCGATCGAACCGGGGACCACGTCGCGACGGGTGACGACCGATACGCCGAACCCCCATCCGTGGCCGTCGAAGAACCCGGGCACGATGCCCGACACCGCCTTCTGCTCCGGGGTCAGGTGGTCGGTCGTCATCGTGGCCACGGACGGACGCGACAGGATGCGCCCTCCCCGTTGCCGGCCCCCGTCCAGCAGCATCCGGCCGAAGGCCAGGTAGTCGTCGACCGTGGAGACCAGGCCGGCCCCGCCCGAGGGGAACGCCGGCGCCACGCTCCACTGGCCCGTCGCCGGCTCGTCGTACAGGTCGAGCGCGCCCGTCGACGGGTCCGTCCCGTAGGCGGTGGCCAGGCGGCCGATCTCCCCGGCCGGCGTGGCGAACCCGGTGTCGACCATCCCGAGCGGCCCGAAGACCCGCTCGCGGAGGAACGTCTCGAACGGCCGGTCCGAGGCCCGGGCGACCAGCACCCCGAGGACGTCGGAGCCGGTGTTGTACATCCAGCGCTCACCCGGCTGGTGCATCAGCGGCAGCGTGCCGAGGTTGCGCATCCACTCGTCGGGGCCAGGGGGCTCCTGCGGGGCGGGCGGCCCCTGTCCCAGGCGGAGCCCGCCCAGCGCCCGCAGCAGCGGCGTCGAGCCGGGCTCGGCCATGACCATCCCGAACCCCATGCGGAACGTCAGCAGGTCACGGACCGTGATCGGGCGCACCGCCGCCACGGTGTCCTCCAGCGGTCCGTCGATCCGCCGCAGGACCCTCCGGTCGGCGAGCTCGGGGAGCAGCCGGTCGACCGGCTCGTCGAGCCGCAGTCGGCACTCCTCGACCAGGATCATCGTCGCCACCGCCGTGATCGGCTTGGTCATCGACGAGATGCGGAAGACGGTGTCGCGCCCCATGGGGACCGTCCCTCCGACCGCCATCGTGCCCACGGCGTCGACGTGCGTCTCGCCGCGACGGCTCACGAGGGTGACCAGGCCGGGGAGCTCGCCACGCTCGACGTAGCCCTCCATCACCCGGTGCATGAGGCCAAGCCGCGCCGCCGAGAGGCCTCCGGTGCTCATGCTTCGACAGTACCCGCCGCCGGGTGCACCCGACGGGGGGCACGCCACCGGCCCCGTCCCGTCTACGGCGTGGCCGGAGAGCTGGTCACCGGGGGGACGCTCTCCACCGGGGGCAGCACCGGCACCGTCCCCGTGGTCGAGGTGGTCGAGGTGGTCGAGGTGGTCGAGGTGGTCGAGGGGACGGTAGTGGACGTCGTGGAGGGAGCGGTCGTGGTCGTGGTCGTGGGAGACACCGCTGCGCATCCGGTCGGGAGGCCGGAGGCCGGCACCTGGTCGGCGGGCACCGTCGCCACGCTCGCCCCGCCGGCATCGACACCGGTGACCGTCACCCCGGCCATCGTGGGATCGCCAGGGACGGCGAGCACGGCGATGCCCGCACTCGGCGCCATGGTGTCCACGACGGTGCCGCCGCTCGACGCCCGGACCGACGCCACGCCGCTGCCAGTCCACACCGCCACCCAGCCAACCGGCGCGCCCTCCACGGTGCCGAAGGAGCCGGCCCCGAGGATCTCCACCGAGTCCGGCGACGGGGCCGCGCCGGTCGGCCGGAGGACCGACCCGGTCCCGACGGCCCGGTCGGTCGACAGCTCGACCACCAGCTGCCCGCACGTGGCCGCGGGCACGACCGGCACGGTCCCGGTCGTCCCGGACCCGGGCGAGCCGCTGCTCGCCCCCGAGGACCCCGACGTGCTGCCGGCGCCGGTGGTCGTGGTGGCAGTGGTGCCGGCCGACCCGGAGCCGGATCCAGTCACCGGGGTCACCATCGGCTCCGCACACGGTGCGCCGGTCGGGCACGGCGTGGGCGTCGGGAGCGTGCCCACTGGCGTGCAGTCCGACCCCTGCACGCAGGGGCCGGTGACGGCGGCGACGGTGTAGGCGCGGATGGTCGTCCCCGAGGCGGTCGTCCGCGTGAAGAGGTACGCGTACGACGCCGGCACGGCGATGGCCGGCAGGTTCGTGCCCCCGACCGAGGCGGGGGCGAGCGCCGCCCCGGCCCTCCCGGGTGCGGTGGTCGACGGCGCCGCCGCCTGCTGCGTGCGGGCGGAGCTCCCCCCGGCGAGGGCGGCGCCGGCCACGACGCCGATCCCGGCGATGACGACCGCCAGCGCGACCGCCCCGATCACCAGGGGCCCCCGTCGCCCGGTGGGCCCGGCGGAGCGCTCTACGAACGCTCCGGGGTCGGGGTCGGCCTGCACTGCTGCCGCCTTGCCAGCCAGGTGGGCACGGAGGCGGTCCTCGAACGCGTCGGTCATGGTTCGATCACCTTTCTCAGGTCCGCGAGAGCCCGGTGGACGAGCGAGCGTACGGTGCCGGGACGGCAGCGCAGGGCCCGGGCGATGTCGGCATCGGGCAGATCGCCGTAGTAGCGGAGGACGACCGCGGCGCGCTGGCGCGCCGGGAGCTTGGCCAGGGCATCCTCCAACTCGTCGGCACCGAGCTCGGAGTCCGGGGTCACCGCGGCCGGAAGGCGGCGGGCGCGTGCCAGGCGGCGGTGGTGGGAGGCACAGGCGTGGACCACACTCCGCCGCACGTAGGGAAGGGGGTCGCGGACCGCCGCCCAGCGCCCGTGCAGGCGGACGAAGCAGTCCTGCACGAGGTCGGGCGCGGCATCGGCGGACCCGCTCAGCAGGGTGGCCAGCCGCACCAGCTCGGCATAGTGGCCGGCGTAGAACTCCCCGAAGGTCGTGGTCGCCGTGCTCGCCGTTCCTGGCGAGGGCCCCTGCACCGCCGACGCGTCCGGCCCGGAGGGCGGGATGGCGTCCGGCCGGACGGGCGTCGCCGGCAGGTCGCCGGTCGCACCGGCCGGGTCCCCCGTGTCTGCGTCGAGCGTGCCCAATTCACCCATCACCAATTAAGACGCCCGGGCTGGCCAGGACGTTGCAGGGGATCTCGGGGGGATCCATGGGCAAGGGTAACCTGCACGCAGTGCCGCAGACCGGCTCGTCGCTGTCCAGACCCCCCACCGAGAACGAGCGCCTCGCCGGCACCGACGTCGAGGCGGCCCCGCACTCCGACAGCGCACGCCACGACGCACCCCGCCACCGCCACAGCTACCGCCGAGGACCGGCGGGAGGCGCCGGCGCACGGACCGCAGACGTCCTGGTCGGCGCCGTCCTGGCGGGCTACGCGCTGCTCCTCTACCTTCCCTACGCCCTTCGCGCCTCGTTCCTGCTCGACGACTACACGATGATCGAGCACTTCCGGTTCGGCACGTGGCTCCCCACGTACCGGCCGACGTTCCGGCTGGAGATGGACGTCACCCACGCCCTGTTCGGGGACTCGCCACGCGGGTACTACGTGCTCCTGGCCGTGATGGCCGCCGCCATCGGCGTGCTGCTCTACGCCACGCTGCGCTCCCTCGGCCTGAGCCTGGTGCCCGCCGCCATGGCCGGCACCCTGGTCGTCGCCTACCCGAAGGCCGACAGCGTGCTCCTGTGGTGGAGCTCGTCCTCGGCCCTCTCCCTGTGCCTGGGTCTGGCGTCGGTCTGGATCGGGTCGGTCTGGCTGCGGAGGACGGGCTGGTCACCCGGCCTGCTCGTCCCGGCCATTGGCCTCATGGCGGCATCCGTGCTCTGTTACGAGTCGATCTTCCCGCTCTTCCTGCTCCTGGTGTGCCTCGTCCCGCTCTCCCCCCGACCGCGTCGGCTCCTGGCCGTGGCCGCAATGGAGGGCGCCACGGCCTGCGGGGCCGCGCTGTACATGTTCGCCACCGAGGCCAAGGCCCGGAACGCCCTCCCGGTGGGTGCCTACGCCACCAGGGCCGCCCAGCTGGTCACCGGCGGCCTCCGCACCTACCCCCTCGGCGGGCTCGGCATGCCGACCGCGGTCGGCCTGTGCTTCGGCGTGGGCGTCGCCGCCGCAGTGGCGATCGTCGTCGCCGTCTGTGGCCCCGCGTGCCTGACCCGCGGCCTCGAGCCGCCGTGGCGGCTGCTCCTGACGGTTCCGCTGCTGGCCGTCGGCGCCGTCGTCTCGCTGGTCCCGTTCCTCCCGGCGCCCTCCTACTACGTGCCCGAGGGCATGGGCGTGGCGAACCGGGTGAACGCGCTGCCCCAGGTGTTCGTCGTCACCGCCATCGCCGCCGCCGTCTGGTTCGTCGCCCGGGTCGTCGGCGGGTGGCGTCGTCCGGTGGCGGCCGCCGTGATCGCCGGCGCCGTCGCCGTCGCCGTCGTGGGCGCGTTCGCCGGCGCCGTGAGGAGCGACCAGTCCGGCTACATCGCCGCCGCCCGGTACCGGGCGTCGATGATCGACGAGGTGCACCGGCTACTGCCCGCTCCCCCGACGAAGGGGAGCATCGTGTTCCTCGGCGGCTACGTGCACAACGAGGGCACGCCGGCCGACCCGGCCTACCCGACGATTCAGAACGCATGGGACGCCTCGGCCACCATGCAGCTGCTCTACGGCACGGTGGACTTCTCGGGATGGACCGTCTCGCCGAGCACGGAGTGCCGTCCCACGACGATCTTCAGCTCGCTCCTCGGCGCCGACGTCGACGTGCCCTACCGGGACGCCACCATCGTCGACATCGGCGCCCACCGCGTCCTGCGCTTCTCGGACCAGCAGGAGTGCCTGGCCGCACTGCCCCGGCTGGCGGAACCGAGCTGATCCCCGGGCCGGCTGCCGTCAGGGCTTGTCGCTCCCGACCACCCACATCGAGAAGAACTGGGACCCGCCGCCGTAGGCCTGGCCGAGCGCGACCCTGGCCCCGCCGATCTGGTGCTCGCCGGCCTGGCCGCGCACCTGCATGGCGACCTCGAGGAACCGGAGCATGCCCGACGCGCCGATCGGGTTGGAGGACAGCACACCGCCCGAGGTGTTCCAAGGGATGTCCCCGTCGAAGGCGGTGGCCCCCGACTCGGTCAGCTTCCACCCGTCACCGAGGTCGCAGAACCCGAGGTTCTCCAGCCACATCGGCTCGTACCAGCTGAAGGGCACGTACACCTCGGCCACGTCGATCTGCCGGCGCGGATCGGAGATCCCGGCCTGGGCGTAGACATCGGCCGAGCAGTCGCGGCCGGCCCGGGGGTTGACCTGGTCGCGACCGGCGAACATGGTGGGCTCCGACCGCATGGCCATCCCGTGGATCCACGCCGGCGGGTACTGCCCGGACAGGGCATCCTCCGACGACAGCACCATGGCGGCCGCTCCGTCGGAGGACGGGCACGCCTCGAGGTAGCGCAGCGGGTCCCACAGCATCATCGACTCCTCGACCATCTTCATGTCGATGTCGGCGATGTGGAGGTGGGCATACGGGTTGCGCATGGCGTTCTGCCGGTCCTTCACCGCCACCATCCGGCCGATGTACTCGGGTGCGCCCGAGCGCCGCATGTAGGCGCGGATGTGGGGGGCGAAGTAGCCGCCCGCCCCGGCCAGCAGCGGGGCGGCGAAGGGCTGGGGAACCGACAGCGCCCACATGGCGTCCGAGTCCGACTGCTTCTCGTAGGCCACCGTCAGCACCCGTTTGTGGATGCCCGAGGAGATGAGGTGGGCGGCCACCAGGGCCGTCGACCCGCCCACCGATCCGGCGGTGTGCACCCGGAACATGGGCTTGCCCACGGCGCCGAGGGCCGGGGCCAGGTACAGCTCGGGCATCATGTTCCCCTCGAACATGTCCGGGGCCTTGCCGATGACCACTGCGTCGATGTCCGTCCAGGTGAGGTCGGCGTCGGCCAGGGCCATCTTGGCCGCCTCCCTGACCAGGCCGGCGATCGACACGTCGTCCCGCTTCGCCTTGTGGTGGGTCTGCCCCACCCCGATGACCGCACATCGCTCTGCCATCACTCGCCCTCCAGTACGCAGACGAGGTTCTGTTGGAGGCAGGGCCCCGAGGTGGCATGGGCGACCGCACGGTGGGCCCGGCCCGAGGAGATGCGGGTGGCAGCCTCACCGATCCGGATGAGGCCGGCCGACATGATCGGGTTGGCCGCCAACGGGCCGCCCGACGGGTTCACGATCACCGTGTCGTCGAGGCCGAGGGCTTCTTTGAGGATGATCTCCTGGTGGGCGAAGGGGGCGTGGAGCTCGGCCACGTCGATCCGCCCGTCGGAGACGCCCGCGCCCTCGGCAGCCCTGGCCGTCGAGGGCGACGACGTGAGGTCGCGGGCCCCGAGGGAGTGGGTCTCGATCCGGTGGTCGAAGCCGGTGATCCACACCGGCTTCGACCACTGCCGGGCCTTGTCGCCGGCGGCCAGCACGATGGCGGCCACGCCGTCGGTGATCGGCGGGAGTGCGTGGCGGCGGAGCGGCGACACGATGTACTCGTCCTCGAGGAGCTTCTCGGCGGGGATGTCGTTGGCCACCTGGGCCTTGGGGTTGTCCAGGGCGTCCCTGCGGCTCCGGGAGGCGATGGCGGCGAAGTCCGCCTCGGTGGCCTTGCCCGCGTCGATGAGGGCCCGGGCCTGCAGTGCGGCCAGGCTGACCGGATCGGGCCACAACGGGGCCACGTAGTAGGGATCGAGCTGGAGGGCCAGGATCTCGTTCAGGTTGCCGGGCGACGAGCGACCGAAGCAGTAGACCAGGGCGGCGTCGATCTCCCCCTCCTGGAGGAGGACCCATGCCTCGTACAGGGCCCAGGCCCCGTCCATCTCCACGTGGCTCTCGGACTTGGGAGGCCACACCCCCACCGCGTCGAGGGCGGTCACGAAGCTGAACGGCCCACCGATCAGGTAGTCGGTCGAACCTGAGCAGATGAAGTCGATGTCGTCCTTGGTGATCCCGATGTTGCCGAAGACCTCGGCCACCACCGGCATGAGCATCTCGACCTCGTTGTGCTCGTCGTCACGGCGCACGTTGTCGGCCTGGGCGAACGATGCGATCGATACCGGCCGGGGCGTCCGGCGGGCTGCGACGGCACTCACAGGTACTCCTTGAAGCTCTCGTAGTCGGCGTCGGGCTCTCCGTTGGGCCGGAAGTACCGGACCGACGCCAGCGACGGGGTGAGTCGGTCCGGATCCACCCACACCGCCTCGACCCGCATGCCCATCCGGATCTGGTCGGCGGGAATCTCCTGGATGAGGCCCATGAACGAGATGTTGGCCCCGTCGAGCAGCACCTGGGCACAGATGTAGGGGATCTCGATGGACTGGCCCGCGAAGGGCACGTTGACCACGCAGTAGGTGGTGACGGTGCCCACGTTGGCCAGCTCCACATCCTCGGTGGTGGGCACGCCATCGGTGGGGCACGAGCCCCGTGACGGCACGTAGACCATGCCGCACTTCGGGCAGCGCTGACCGATGAACCTTCCCCGCTCGAGCCCCCGGAGGAAGCGCGACTGGGCCACCCCCGGGGTGAACTCGAAGTCGAGCCGGATCGGCGTGGCCAGGGTGGTCACCGGGCCCAGGTCCCCGGCGGCGGCGGTGTCGTCCCGGTCGGCCATCAGGCGGCACCTCCTTCCGGGACGAAGGCCTCGATGTCGGCCATGGAGCCGATGCGTTCGGCGGCCGGTCGGAACCGCACAGTGACCCGGTCGCCCGTGGCCAGCCGGTCGGGGCCGCCGGAGTCGACGGCATGGAGCAGCGCGGTGTCGGCCCCGTCGAGGCGGATCAGCGCCCAGGCGAACGGCCTGTCCGAGGGGTGCTTGGGGAGCGGGTCGGGCACCCAGGCCCACGACTCGACGACGCCGCCGGGCCCCACCTCCACCACCTCGCCGGTGTCGTCACCGGTGTCCGGGTCGTACTCGGTGGGCGGCACGATGACCGAGCCGCCGGACCCCCTGACCCCGAGCAGTCTGCCGTCCCGCAGACCGGTCAGGAACGCACCGATGACCGGTCCCACCGAACGCGCATAGGGGTACTCGAGGCGGTGACTGGCGTGAAGCGCTTCGCTCTCGGGCATCCCGGACCTCCCCCATGGCAACTGTGCGAGCCTGGCTCCGAAAAAGTAGAACACATTTCACTTTTGGGCGCCAACAACCCTGCTCGGCCCCGCACGCCCGGGATGGCGGCACTACCGTGGCGGACCATGGCTGAGCCGACCACCCGCCCCAACATCTTGTTGCTCGTCTCCGACCAGGAGCGGCAGCGGTCCTGGCTCCCCCCGGGGGTCTCCCTTCTGTGGCGGGACCGGCTCCGGGCCGAGGGACTCGAGTTCACCGACTACTTCACGCACACCTCGCCGTGCTCGCCCAGTCGGGCCAGCCTGTTCACCGGTCGCTACCTCGAGGGCCACGGGGTGGTCGACAACGTCATCATGCCCGAGCACCACGAGCTGGCCGCCTCGACCCCGACCATCGGGTCGCTGCTCGACGGGGCCGGCTACCGGTCTTCCTATATCGGTAAGTGGCACCTCTCGCACTCCCCGACCCCGGACATGGAGGCCTACGGCTTCGCCGACTGGGACGGGAACGACCGCCACTTCATGGGGTGGGCCGGCACCGGCGTGCACTTCGACCCGATCATCGCGGCCAACGCCGCCCACTGGCTGACCGAGCACGCCGGACCGGCGGGAACCCGGCGGGCAGGCCCCGGGGGGACCGGCTCCGGCGGTGCCGGCGGGACCCAGCCCTGGTTCCTCACGGTGGCCCTGGTCAACCCGCACGATGTCATGTGGTTCCCGGTGGACCAGCCCGGCTACCGGGACCAGCACCCCGACGACGTGGCCGCCATCCGCTCGCTGCTGGAGTCCGCAGCCTGGAAGGACGACGACCCCCTCCCGGTCTTCACCGACCCCTACCCCGAGGTCGTCGACCGGCTCCCGTCCAACTTCCACGACGACCTGCACACCAAGCCCGAGGCCCATCGACAGTGGCGGTGGGATCAGCAGCACGGCCTGTGGGGCTACATCGACCCGACCGACACCAGGTCGTGGCTGCGCCATCTCGACTACTACGTGCGCCTGCACCAGCTGGCCGACCGGAGCCTGGGCACCGTGCTCAGCGCCCTCGAGGCCTCGGGCGCATGGGACGACACCGCCATCATCTTCACCTCCGACCACGGGGACATGTGCGGCTCGCACGGGCTGCGGTCGAAAGGCCCGTTCGTCTATGACGAGATCATGCGGGTGCCGCTGTATGTGAAGGTCCCCGGGGTGACCTCACCGGGCTCGGTGACCTCCGCCCTGGGGTCCCACGTCGACCTGGCCGCCACCATCTGCTCGCTGGCCGGCGTCGACGCCTCCACCGCGGGCGGCACCGTGCAGGGCACCGATCTCTCGCCGGTCCTCGCCGACCCCTCGGCCACGGTGCGCGACCACATCCTCTTCGCCCAGGACTCGGCCCAGACCGCCGCGTTGAACAACGTCCGCTACGCCCTGCGCGGCTTCTACGACGGTCGGACCAAGTACGCCCGCTACTACGGCGTCGGCGGAGGCAAACCGTCGACCGGCCTGTGGGGGAAGTCGCCCGGCCAGAAACTGTTCGACGTGGACTGCGCCTTCGACGACAACGACCACGAGTGGTACGACCACGACAGCGACCCGGACGAGCTGGTCAACCTGGCCAACGACCGGTCACGCCGTGAGGACGTGCGCGACCTCTACGAGCGGATGCGGGCCTACGAGCGGGAGTCGTTCGTCGCCTACGGGTAGGCGTCCGAGGACGTCGCCGACCGGCCCGGTGCAGGGAGGATCAGACGCGAGAGCTGACGACCCCTCTCCATCCCGTGCGCCAGCGTCATTCTCCGCGTCCGCCGGGACCCAGCCGTCGGCGGCCTGGCCGGAGGTCGTCAGAGCGATTCGTAGAGGGCGTCGATGAGGGCCCGGTTCCGCGAGCTCTGCCACCGTGGGATGACATGGTTCATCACGTAGCCGAAGGCGATGCCCGCGTCCGGATCGGCGAACCCCACTGCACCACCGGTACCGAAATGCCCGAAGCTTCCCGGGTTCGGGCCGAACGGGCGGCGTGGCACCGTCGGCTTGAAGCCGAGGCCGAACGTGACCTCTTCCCCGAGCACCGGGCAGTAGCCGTGCGACTGGGGGGAGGTGGCTTCTGCCAGAAGCTCGGGCGACACGAGACGGCCGGGTTCGAGCAACGCTGCGTACAGACGAGCCACGCCGGTGGCGGTGCCGTGACCGTTCGTTGACGGAACCTCTGCGCTCCGCCATGCGGCTGTGTTGACGACCCCCATCGAGGAGTATCCGGAGGGATTGAAGTAGCCGAGCATCGTCATCAGTTCATCACCGGACATCGACGCGAAGTCGATGTGCTCCGGAGAGCTCGTTCCGACCCAGATCACATCTGCACATCGCTGCTGTTCGGCCATCGGGACACCGAACCACAGATCGGCGTGGAGCGGAACCGCCAGCGAACGAGCTCGAGCGCCACACGTCTCCCCGCTCACCCGTCGGACGACCTCTCCGATCAAGTGGCCGTAGGTGTTCGTATGGTACGCATGACGGGTCCCAGGCTCCCACCAGGCCGCGGTCGCCCCGAGCGCTCCGGTCATCCGTTCCCAGTCCCACAGATCCCGGTTCGTCAATGGCTCGCGGATCGCCGGCACGCCCGCACGGTGGCACAGCGCTTGGCGCAGTGTGGCACCACTCTTGCCGGCTACACCGAACTCCGGCCACACCGAGGCTATCGGGTCGTCGAGGCCGATGAGGCCGGCATCGACGAGCTGCAACGCCAACAGAGCGATGAGCGGTTTGCCGACGGAATAGAAGTCCACGAGGGTGTCGGGCCGCCAGGGGCGCTCACAGGCCTCGTCAGCCCAACCGCCGACAAGATCGACCACAGCCCTTCCGCCGACGATGACGCACAGTCCGGCGCCCACTTCTCCCCGCTCGGCGAAGTTACGGGCGAACGCCTCGCGTACGGCGGTGAATCTGGCCTCACATGTCCCGGTGATCGGGGTGTTCACGGACCGAAGTCTTTCAGATCGGTGGGGCCGGCGGCCCCGGATCGCCACGGCAGGAGCCATCGTTCCTTGACGGACCAACCGCCCGTGCCCGAACCGCCCGGTGAGGACGCGGATCGGAACAGAGACCTCGCCGGAGCGGGACCCGTTCGGCACCTCGGGGTAGGCGTCCCGGCAGACGCCCTCGGTCAGCGGTCGATGGCCGGCGAGGCCCCCGGGTGGTCGACCAGCCCGTCGCACCCCGACTCGATCATGGCGAGGCACATCTCGCAGTCCCTCTCGTCGCCGTAGGGATCGGACAGGTCCGCCGCTCCCCCGGCGCGCCGGTCAACCGCGCTGGCTCGTCGGCTCACCGGC
>Ga0182010_10000091_pt1 | contig 47450 bp, 32 predicted proteins | sample 611E1MmetaG_FD_120488 | JGI IMG/M metagenome (GOLD analysis project Ga0182010, IMG submission 120488) | Permafrost microbial communities from Stordalen Mire, Sweden - 611E1M metaG | ecosystem: Environmental > Terrestrial > Soil > Wetlands > Permafrost | place: Sweden: Stordalen | collected... | reverse complement strand
GTGCCCGGGGCGGGATTCGAACCCGCACGCCCTTTCGGACAATGGATTTTGAGTCCACCGCGTCTGCCATTCCGCCACCCGGGCCGGTGGGGGCGCAGCCTATCCCCACCACTGTGTGGCGCAGCGATGTCGGGAGGGCCGGAAACGTAGGATCCGTTCCCATGGACGGTGCAGCTCCCCCGATCGGATTGTCCGAGGCCTGGGCCGCGGTCGGCGAGCACGGCGCGTTCGCCCTGGACTGCGTCGAACTGTGGTGGATCGACGTCCCGTTCGTGCGCCCCGTCTCGACAGCGGTCGGTGTGCACAGGAACCGACCGCTGGTGCTGGTACAACTCCGGGGGAGCGCCGATGGTCGGCCGGTCGACGGCTGGGGGGAGTGCGCCGCCCTCGCCGACACCACTTACGACGACGAGGACGTGGCCGGGTCGTTCTTCGCTCTTGAGCACCGCCTGGTACCGGCCCTGGTCGAGCAGGCGGCCAGGTCGCACGGCCGGTTGCCCCGACCCTCCGCCTTGGACGGGATCCGGCGTGCCGCCCCCGGGGGGACACTGGCCTTCGCCGCCTTGGAGATGGCAGTGGCGGACGCCCATCTCCGATCCGAGAGCCGATCGTTCGCCCAGGTGCTCCGGGTGGAGGATCGGCAGGTCGAGATCGGCGCGGTGGTCGGGACCTGCGGGGACACCGGCACACTGGTCGACGCGGTGGCTGAGCTGGCCGCCGAGGGATTCACGCGGGTGAAGATGAAGATCGGCCCCGGGTGGGATCTCGAACCGGTGGGTGCGGTGGCTGCCGCCATCCCGGGCCTGCGCATGCAGGCGGACGCCAATGGCTCGTATTCCGAGTCGGACAGCGCCCACCTCGGGCGGCTCGACCGGTTCGGACTTCTCTGCCTGGAACAACCCTTCGATCGGTCCGACCTCGGGGCACACGCCCGCCTGGCGCGCCGCCTCGCCACCCCTATCTGCCTCGACGAGAGCCTCGACTCGCCCGAGCGGACCGCGGCCGCCATCTCGATGGGAGCGTGTTCGGTGGTGTGCGTCAAGCCGTCGCGCCTCGGTGGCCTGGGTGCGGCACTGCGGGTGGTCGAGGACTGCAGGGATGCCGGCATCCCGATGTGGATCGGCGGCATGTACGAGTCGGGCTACGCCCGTGGTGTCAACACCACCCTGGCGGCAGTGCCCGGCTTCGCCTGGCCCGGGGACCTGAGCCCGGCCCCGACCTACTTGACCGATGGGCTGGTGGAGCCCCTGGGCCTGGTCCGGTCGCCTTCGAGCGGTGCACTGGAGGCTTCTGTGCCCGGCGGGGACGGGATGGGTCCCGCTCCCGACCCTGCCACTCTGGAACGCCTCCTGGTGCGGCGGGCACGGGTGGCCGGCCCCGGGGGGTGAAGGCGCCGCCCGGCAGGGGTCGCCAAGGGCGTGCCCATGGTGCCGTGCGGGCGGTCCGGACCCTCGGCGCGGAGTTGGTTCCCACCATGCGTAGAATTGTCCTCCCATGCATCGCACGATCATCGAACGCCGCCTCAGTGACGCCCACCAACGGTTGGTGCGCGCCCGGAGCGAATTGGCGGTGCTCGACGAGCAGCTGGTGGTGGTCAACGAGATCGCCGATGACACCCGGTTGAGGGCACTGGTGTCCGAGACGCCAGTGGCGTCCAAGGAACACGACGAAGCCAACCGGCATGCCACGGTCATGCTCCAGACACGGACCGCCCTGTTGGCGCTGATCGCCGAACTCGAGCGGCGGCAGGACGAACTGCTCAATCGACTGGTGGTCGGCCCCGGTTGACCCGGAAGACCATGATGACCATGCGGGCCGGGAAGACCATGCTGAAGGTGTCCACCGTGCCGCGCGAGGATCTGACCTTTTCGTACCGTTCGCCGACGTCGTCGGAACACCAGCCGAGAGGAGCTGACACACCATGACCAGGCGCGTGGTCATCGCAGAGGACGAGGCCATCATCCGTCTCGATCTCAAGGAGATTCTGTTGGACGAGGGGTACGACGTGGTGGGCGAGACCGGCCGCGGGGACGAGGCGGTTGAACTGGTCCGGGCCCACCGCCCCGACCTGGTGATCCTCGACATCAAGATGCCCGGCTCCGACGGGCTTGCCGCAGCCCGGTCCATTCGCGATCTGGACCTCAAGGTCGCGGTGCTGATCCTCACCGCCTTCAGCCAACGGAGCCTTATCGACGAGGCGCGCGATGCCGGGGTGGCCGCCTATCTGGTGAAGCCGTTTCAGCGCATCGAGCTCATCCCGGCCATCGACCAGGCCGTGGCCCGCTGCGAACAGGAGTGGGCGATCGACGACGAGGCACACCGGGCACAGACCGAGGGGGGCGTCGACCTCCAAGCCAGCGCCGAGGACAAGTTCGAGACCCGACGGATGGTCGACGGTGCCAAAGGCATCCTGATGGAGCAGTCCGGCCTGTCCGAGGCCGAGGCGTTCGGCTTCATCCAGAAGACGGCGATGACGACCCGTTCGCGGATGGTGGACGTGGCCCGACAGGTGCTCGAGGGCACGCTCGCGCCCTAGGCCGGGGCGCCCCTCCGCCATGGTCGATCGGCCCTCTCTCCAACAGGTATCGAAGATTCCGGACAGCGGGCCGGAACCGCCCTCGGGGCCTCTGATCCTGCTCGACGGGATGTCCCTGGCCTTCCGGGCCTACTTTGCCCTTCCGACCACACTGACCACAGCCGATGGGGTGGTCACCAACGCCGTCCATGGCTTCGCCTCGATGCTGGTGAACCTGATCCGCGATCACCGACCGGTCGGGTTGGCGGTTGCCTTCGACCTCCCGGGCGGCACCTTCCGGGACGAGATCGTCGAGGAGTACAAGGGTGGACGCGCCGAGACGCCCCCGGATCTACCCCCCCAATTCGACATGATCCGGTCGTTGCTAGAGTCCTTGGCCATCCCGGTCGTCGGGGCCGAGGGATTCGAGGCCGATGACGTGCTGGCGACCCTGGCCACCGAGGCGCGTGATCGACGGCACCCGGTGATCATCGTCACGGGGGACCGCGACTCCTACCAACTGGTCGAAGACCCCTACATCCGGGTGCTCTACAACCGGCGTGGCGTGAGCGACTATTCCCTCTACGACGAGGCCGGCATCGAGGAGAGGACCGGGGTGGAGCCGGCGAAGTACCCGCTCCTCGCCTCACTGCGGGGCGACCCGTCGGACAATCTCCCCGGAGTACCCGGCGTCGGGGAGAAGACCGCAGCCAAGCTGATCAACGAGTACGGGGACCTCGAGACCATCTACGCCCATCTCGACGCGCTCTCGCCGAAGCTGAGGGAGAACTTGGCCGCCCATCTCGATCGGGTGCGCATGAACGCCGAGGTGATCCCCCTGGTCCGGGACGTACCCCTCGACGTCCATGTCGACCAGCTGACCCTCGGGGGATGGGAACTAGAAGAGGCCCGCCGCACCTTCGCCGAGTTGGAGTTGCGGACGTTGTGGACGCGCTTTTCGGCATTGATGCAGGACGGGTATCTCGGCAAGCCGGCGACACCTGCCACTGGTGACGCCGACACCCCGGGTCCCGGCGGCCTCGACGGGCTCGGTGCAGCGGCCGCAGACGCGGTACCGGACTGGCTCGGGTCGCCCTCAGTGATGGCACCCAGGGACGCAGCGTCGGCATGCGAGGCGCTGGAGGCCGTGTTCGCTTACGCCCGGGCCACGACGGGGAGCGTCGCCCTCTCCGCACGCTGGTCGGGGGATCCGGGCCGGTCGCCCCTGCTGGGCCTGGCGGTGGCCGGCGAGGCGGTGACTGACGGCCCGCCGCCGGTTCCCGTGGTGTACCTCGGGCCCGGCACAGACCCGGACATCGCGCTGTCTGCCGACCCCGGGGTTCTCGAGGCACTCGCCGGCGGACTGGGGGCGGGCGGCGTCGGCGTCGTGGCCCACGATGCCAAGGAGATCATGCGGTCGTTGCTTCCACTCGGCGTGGACGTCACCCAACTGACCATGGACACCGCCGTGGCCGCCTATCTCCTCGATCCGTCGGACGACCGGTACAGGGTGACGGATCTCGCTGCTCGCTTCTTGGGAGTGGCCGTCGACGATGGCAGAGGCGGCAAGGGCCAGGGTGCCTTCCTGCTCGAGCCACCGCCCGATCCGTCGGCTGGGCCGGACGTGGCGGACACGTCGGACTCGCCGGACTCGCCCAGTGTGACCGATGCCCCGGCCGATCCGGTCGACGCCCTCGCCATGGCGGAGATTCGTCTGACCTCGGTCCTCGCCAGGCTGCGGGTCCCTCTGGTGGCGGCCCTGGCCGACGTGGGGGAGTCGACGCTCTTCGACGAGATCGAACTGCCCCTCGTCCGGGTGCTGGCCCGGATGGAGGTGGTGGGGATCCCGGTCGACCGGGAGGTGCTGCGTTCGATCGCCGCCGGTCTGGCCGAGGAGTGCCGTGTGCTGGAGGCGACCATCCACGAGCTCGCAGGCGCCCCCTTCAAGATCAATTCGGTGCCCCAGCTCCGAGCGGTGCTCTACGACCAGCTGGGCCTGACCCCGGCGCGCAAGACGAAGACGGGCTTCTCCACCGACGCCCGCACGCTCGAGCTGCTCCGTGGCCAGCATCCGATCATCGAGGCCCTGCTGCGTTACCGGGAGATAGAGAAGCTCCGCTCCACCTATGGAGAGAGTCTCGCCGCCGAAGTGGCACCGGACGGCCGCATCCACGCCACGTTCCGCCAGACCGTGGCCCGCACCGGGCGGCTGTCGTCCGACCGACCCAACCTCCACAACATCCCGGTCCGCACCGAGGAGGGCCGTCGCTTCCGAGAGGCGTTCGTGCCTTCCGCCGGACGTCGGCTGTTGGTGGCCGACTACGACCAGGTGGAGTTGCGGGCCATTGCCCACCTGTCGGGTGACCCCGGTCTCACTTCGGCATTCGCTGCCGGCGAGGACATCCACCGCACCGTGGCGGCGCGGGTGTTCGGCGTCGAGCGCGACAAGGTGACCCATGCCCAACGGTCCACCGCCAAGATGGTGTCCTACGGGCTGGCTTACGGAATGGAGGCCTACGGGCTCTCCCAGCGGCTGGCCATCCCGGTGGAAGAGGCCCAAGAGATCCTCCGGGCGTTCTTCGAGGCCTTCCCGTCCGTCCACGACTACATGGAACGGGCGGTGGCCGAGGCACGCACGAACGGGTACACGGTGACCGCATTCGGGCGCAGGCGCCCGCTCCCGGACCTGACCTCCACCAACTACCAGGTGCGCCAGGCGGCCGAACGGCAGGCGATGAACGCCGGTATCCAGGGCCTGGCTGCCGACCTGTTCAAAGTGGCCCTGATCCGCCTGGACGCCGGACTCGAGGAGGGGGGGTTCGCATCCGATCTGGTGCTGCAGGTCCACGACGAAGTCCTGGTCGACGTGGTCCCCGACGAGTCCGAACGGGTAGCCGCCCTCACCGAGCAGGCGCTGACCGGGGCGGCCCAACTGGCGGTCCCCCTCAAGGTGGCCATGGCCTGGGGCTCATCCTGGGCGGAGGCAAAAGGAGCCTGACCAGCCCCTGACCAACCCATGACGAGCCGGCCCGTCATGGCGTTCGGGCTGGTGGAGTACGATGACTAGCCGGCCACGCCTCTGTGGCCCTTACCTTCACCGTCGTGACCCCGAGGGGTGCCGACGGATCCGTCCGGAAAGCGAGCTACCTACTTCATGTCCGATACCCAAGTCGTACCCGAGGGCACCGCCCTGCTGTCTCCCGAATCCATGGGCACATTCGACGAGAACGGGGTCTACATCCCCCGCTCGGTCACCGAGGACGATCTCGGTGGTGCATCCCTCGAGGACGCCATGGCCGGCACCATCGTCGAGTTCGAGGACGGCGACCTGGTTGAGGGCACGGTCGTCAAGATCGACCGCGACGAGGTACTCCTCGACATCGGATTCAAGTCCGAAGGTGTCATCCCGGTGCGCGAACTGTCGATCCGCAACGATGTGGATCCGTCGGAGATCGTGACGCTGGGCGAGGCCATCGAGGCCCTTGTGCTCCAGAAGGAGGACAAGGAAGGCCGACTGATCCTCTCGAAGAAGCGGGCTCAGTACGAGCGGGCATGGGGCACCATCGAGAAGCTGAAGGAGGCCGACGAAGTGGTCTCCGGTCCGGTGATCGAAGTGGTCAAGGGCGGCCTGATCGTGGATATTGGCCTGCGGGGCTTCCTGCCGGCATCTCTGGTGGAACTGCGGCGGGTGCGCGAGCTCCAGCCGTATGTCGGTCGGACCATCGAGGCGAAGATCATCGAGCTCGACCGCAACCGCAACAACGTGGTGCTGTCCCGCCGAGCGTGGCTCGAGGAGACCCAGAAGGAGCAGCGGGGAGAGTTCCTGGTCAACCTCAAGCCGGGCGAGCGCCGCAAGGGTGTTGTCTCGTCGGTGGTCAACTTCGGTGCGTTCGTCGACCTCGGGGGAATGGACGGACTGGTCCACGTGTCCGAGCTGTCGTGGAAGCACGTCGATCATCCGTCATCGGTGGTGTCGGTGGGTGATGAGATCGACGTCGAGGTGCTCGACGTGGATCTGTCCAAGGAGCGCATCAGCCTGTCGCTCAAGGCCACCCAGACCGATCCATGGCAGGAGTTCGCCAACTCGCACCAGGTGGGGGAACTTGTCTACGGACGGATCACCAAGCTGGTGCCGTTCGGCTCGTTCGTCCAGGTCGGAGATGGTATCGAGGGCCTCGTCCACATCTCGGAGATGGCCGGTCACCATGTCGACCTGCCTGAGCAGGTCGTCACCCCGGGCGAAGAGCTGTGGGTGAAGATCATCGACATCGATCTCCAGCGGCGTCGGATCAGCCTCTCGATCAAGCAGGCGGCCGAGGGCGGCGAGGTCTCCGAGGAGTACCGCGAAGCGTTCGGTGAGCACGCCTATGACGCCGAGGGCAACTATGTGGGCCCCTTCGAGTTCGCCGAGACCGAGTTCACGCCCGAGACCGAGGCCCAGGCAGCCTGGGTGGACTACGTGGCCGAGCACGGCCCGGGTGAGGGCACCGCCGAAGCCCCCGCCGCCGGGCCGGCCCCCGCTGCCGAGCCGGCCCCTGCCGCCGAGCCGGCCCCCGTCGACACTGCTGCGGTCGAAGCCGCCGCCGAGCCGGCCCCCGTCGAGAGTGCTGCCGCCGAGCAGACGGAGTCGACGGAGATCGCCGAGGTGCCGGTTGCCACCGAACCGGTGAGCGAAGCCGGCTGACAGCCGGCGCGCTTCCCGGCCACCCGGCCACGCCTCACAGGAGACTGCTCAACGCCTCCGTCTCGCCGTGTGGCGCCCCCGAGTACCTTCGCCGGCGGAAGCGGATCACATGCCAGCCGTGCAGGCTCAATCCGCAGGAGTCGGAGCCGCCGAGGTGTCCGCCTTCCCCCCGACGAGGGGGAAGTGACATGCCACCTGGTGGCCCGGCGCAACCTCCCGGAGCAAAGGTTCCTGTTCTGCACACAGCGGCGCAGCATAGGGGCAGCGGGTGCGGAACCGGCACCCTGACGGTGGGTTGAGCGGCGAGGGGAGCTCTCCCGACAGGGCCTTGTGGGCGGACTTCTGTTCGGGGTCCGGTTCGGGGATCGACGCCATCAACGCCTCGGTGTAGGGGTGCGCGGCCGAACGGTAGAGGTCGTCGGAGCCAGCGAGCTCTACCAGCTTCCCCAGGTACATCACGGCCACCCGATCGCTCACGTTCTTGACGACGGCGAGGTCGTGGGCGATGAAGACCATGGTCAGGCTGAATCGGGCCTTGAGGTCAGCCAACAAATTCAGGATCTGGGCCTGCACGGACACGTCGAGCGCCGACACCGGCTCGTCGCAGATGAGCAGGTCGGGGCCGGCCATCAGGGCCCGAGCGATGCTGATGCGCTGGCACTGCCCGCCGGAGAACTCCTGGGGCCGGCGGTCGCCTGCAGTGTCGGGGTCGATGCCGACCGCCTCGAGCATGGAACGCACCTTGTCGGCCTTCTCGTCCTTGGTACCCCTCTTCCAGATGACCAGGGGTTCGGCCACGATGTCCTTCACCCGCCGCCGAGGGTTGAGTGATGAGATCGGATCCTGGAAGATCATCTGGATCTTGGTCCGGACCTTCCGCAGCTGCCGGTTGGACAGCGCACTGAGGTCCTGACCCAGGTAGTTGACACTGCCCGAAGTCGGTGGCTGCACCTGCACCAGTGCCCGCCCAGTGGTCGACTTTCCGCAGCCCGATTCGCCCACGAGCCCCAGTGTCTCGCCCTTCCTCACCTGGAAGCTCACATCGGAGACCGCATGGACACGCTGCCTGCCGCTCTTGAACTCGACCACGAGATGGTCGACGCTCAGCACGGTGTCCTCACTGGCGGACGGCGGCCCGCCAGTGGCGGCGGTAGGGACGGTGCTCATGGTGACTGCACCACTGGCCCCGGGTCGATGGTGGTATCGCCAGCTGCCGATGCCGATGCCGATGCCGATGGCGCCGTGGACGTGCCGTGGACCAGCGGGAACCAGCAGGCGAACAGGTGGTCGGGCGAGCCGGCGGTGCGGAGTGGGGGATCCGACTCCCGACACTTGTCCTGGGCGAAGGCACAGCGGGGGGCGAACCGGCAGCCCTTCGGCGGATGGATGAGGTCCGGTGGCCGTCCGGGGATGGCCTGCAGCCGGGTGCCGCTCGGATCGGCGAGGCGGGGGATCGATTCCATGAGCGCCCGGGTGTAGGGCATGTGGGTTTCGGCGAACAACGTGCGGGTCGGCGCCCGCTCGACGACGCGCCCGGCGTACATGACCACGATCTCGTCGGCCCGGTCGGCCACCACCCCGAGGTCATGGGTGACCAGGATGACCGCCATGTGGCGCTCTCGCTGGAGCTTGCCGAGCAGGTCGAGTATCTGGGCCTGGACGGTGACGTCCAGGCCGGTCGTCGGCTCGTCAGCCATGACCAGACGTGGCGCGCAGGCGAGGGCGATGGCGATCATCACCCGTTGCCGCATCCCCCCCGAGAGCTGGAAGGGATACCACCGCACCCGTTGCTCGGGCGACGGGATGCCCACTGATCGCAGGAGTTCGACGGCCGTAGCATCGGCCTCCTTGCGATCCATGTCCAGATGGAGCCGCAGGGATTCGGTGATCTGTATCCCGATCCGCTTGACCGGGTTGAGGGCGGTCATCGGATCTTGGAAGATCATGCTCAGCTCTGCACCCCAGATCTCTCGGAGCTGGTCCGGTTCCATGGCGGTCAGGTCGTGACCGGCGAAGTGCACCGTGCCGCTCTTGATCACGTCACGCACCGGGAGCAGGCCCATGATCGACCTCGCCAGCACGGTCTTGCCCGAGCCGGACTCCCCGACGATCCCGAGGGTCGTCCCTGCCGCGACGGTCAGGGAGACACCATCGACGGCGTGCACGGTTCCCCGGCCGGTGCGGAACGAGGTGTGCAGGTTCTCCACGACCAACAACGGCTCGTCGGATTCTCCCACGTCCGGGAACTCGAGGGCGCGCTTGCCGTTCTGTGGGCCTCGCCGGCCGATCACAGGAGGCCTTCCCTTATGTCGAACCGCTGGCGCAGCCGGTCGCCGATCAGGTTGATGGAGAGGAGCAGGAGGAACATGGCCGCAGCAGGCCACAACATGATGTAGGGGTTGATGCTCAGATTGCCGTTGGCGGTGCCCTCGGAGATCATGTTCCCCCACGACGGGGTGGGAGGCGGCACCGACAGCCCGAGGAAGGCGAGCGACCCCTCGAGGACGATCACCCCGGCCACCGTGATCAGCCCGAAGGTCACCGCCACCGGCACGACGTTGGGGAGGATCTCACGGAACAGGATCCGGGGCGTGGTGGCGCCCATGGTCCGGGCGGCGATCACGAAGTCGCGGTTGGCGAACGAGAGGCTCGACGCCCTGACTACGCGGAACATCAAGGGAATAGTGCCCACGCCGATGATGATGGTGATCTTGAGGAGCGACGACCCCCAGAAGGCGACGATGGCGATGACCGCCACGATGGCCGGAAAGGCCAGGAGGACGAAAGAGGCGGCGTTCAGCGAGATGTCGAGTGACCCGCCCTTGAACCCCGAGATCAGCCCGAGCGTGCCGCCCACGATCGTGCCGATGGCCACTGAGGCGAACCCGACGATCAGGGACACACGGGCGCCGAAGATCAGTCGGCTCAAGAGGTCCCGTCCGAGGTCGTCGGTCCCGAGCAGGTGGTGGATGTTCGGCGTGGCGTTGATGGCGGAGTAGTTCTGGAAGTCGGGGTTGGGAAGCGGCAGCAGATTGGCGAACACCGCCAGGAGGAAGACCAGGCCCAACCAGCCGATGGCCATCCAGAACAGGAACCCGAGCGGCTTGGTGACCAGGATGTCGTCGGACTCGAGTTTCTCGGTTTCGCGGGAGAGCACCATCTCGTCGGTGGCGGCCTGGCCGGGGAACATGTTGGTGAGCATCTCGTCGGAGGCGTCGCTGCCCCCGAGCTCGCGGTCGTCAGGCATCGCTCACTCCCGGACCACCCTCGGATCGACAACGGTGAACAAGAAGTCGATGATGAACTGCAGCACCACATAAGCGATCGCCACCACCAGGGAGATGCCCTGGACGACCAGGTAGTCCCGCTGCTGGACCGCTTGGACCAGGGAGTAGCCGAGGCCGCTGAGGGCGAACAGGTACTCCACGATGAAGGTGCCGGCCAGCAGGGCACCGATGTTGACTCCTGCCGCGGCCAGCAGAGAGAACGTCGAGGGTCTGAAGGCGTGGCGCAACATGATCCGCCGATTGGAGAGGCCCTTGGAACGGGCCATGGTGATGAAGTCCTCCTGGAGGGTGCTGATCAGGTCCGATCGGAGAAGACGGTAGTAGACGGCGATCGACCCGGCGGTGATGGCGAGCGAAGGCAGGATCATGTCATGGAGGTTGGTCGCCGGGTCCTGGGTGAGGGGCACGTAGCCGGTGGCCGGAAACCAGTGCAGACTCACAGCGAAGACGGCCACCATGATCGGGGCGATGACGAAGGGCGGAAGGGCCAGGAGCCCGAATGTCGTGGTGGTGGACACGTTGTCGAACGCGCGGTTCGGTCGCCGCGAGGTGATCAGTGCCAGCGGGATGGCCACTGCGAAGGCGATGACCTGGGAGATCACGATCAGCTCGATGTCGATGGGGGCTCCGGTGGCCACGATGTGGGTGACCGATTCGTGGTTGAGGTAGGACTGACCGAGGTTCCCGTGGAACACGGCGTTCAACCAGGTCGTGTACTGCTGCAACAAGGGCTTGTTGAGCCCGAGCTGTTTGAACAGGATGGCCCGGTTGTGCGCGGTGTCGTTGGGACCGAGGATGGTGACCGACGGGTCTCCGGGGAGCAGGTGTACCAACAGGAACACCAGCACCGAGATGATGAACGCAACGACGACCAGCTGGAGGAATCGCTTGATGAAGTACTTGGTCATGGATCAGTCGGGACGTCGAACCGGTTGCCCGACCCGCTACCCGGCCAGCCAGATCTGTGTCGGGACAAAGATCCCCTCGTCGAAGGCGTACTGGGGCGTTCCGTCCGGGAGGGTGGGGTTGTTGAAGTTCTGCACCCGGCCGGCGCCGACCTCGGAGAACACGTACTGCTCCACCCACAGGTAGGGCAGCTGCTTGGCCAGTTGCTCGTTGACGGTCTGGTAGGCGGTCACCCGGGTGGCCTGGTCGGTGGTATGGCGGCCGGTCAGCAGGGCCGACTCGATCGTCGGGTCGTCGACGCGTGTGAAGTTGAGGCCGATCTGGCCGATCGGTGAGATGGTGGTGGTGCTCCACCAGACGTAGTTCAGGTCGGGATTGACCGCGCCGAACTGGTAGGACGTCGCTGCCTGGAACTTCCCGAAGACGAAGTCGTCGATGATGGTGGCCTGCTCAACCTCGGAGACGGTCACATCGAATCCCACCTGGTCCCACATCTGCTGGACGGCCTGCACCACCTTGATCTCCAGTGGGTCGGGGATGGTCAGCAGATTCACCGTCGGGGTCCCGTGCCGGGCCTTGTACGCGCCGACCAGGGCCTTGGCTCCCGCCGGATCGTAGGTGGGGTAGTCGGTCTCGCTGTAGTAGGGCGAGCCCGGGAGGAACATCCCGGTGGCCGGCTTGGCGGGCGGCCCCCCGATGACCTTCTGGACCGCAGCCTGATCCAGGCCCTTGGCCAGCGCCTGGCGGATGCTGAGGTCGTTGGTGGGAGGTACCGCCGTGTTCAGCATGATGAAGGCGAAGGACGGCTGGCCGATGACCCCGGTGCTGGTGTCGACCAACTGAAAACCTGTACCGGCCGAGCCCGAGAAGTTGGTGATTGTCGTGGGGTCGACGGACTCGATCATGTCGACCCCGCCGGTGCGGAGCGTGGATTCACGCTGCGTGGTGTCGGGGATGGGCCGGAACGTGATCGAATCGAGGTAGGGGAGCCCGCTGCGCCAGTAGTTCGGGTTGCGGGTGGCGGTGAAGTGGTCGTTGGGCTGCCACTGCGCGTAGATGAACGGCCCGGTGCCAATGGGGGTCAGCGGGGCCGACGGGTTGGACGTGGCCTGCTGGATCATGGCCTCGCCGACGATGTAGCCGACCTGGGTGGTGAGTCCGGCCGGAAACGTGGGATTTGGCCCGGTCAGGGTGTAGACGACCGTCATGTCGTCGAGAGTGGTGACCGACGACACCTGGTTGAGCGCCACGCCGGTCAGGGGGGATGCCTTCAGAGCGCTGTAGTTGGCCATGACCACCGCCGAAGTCAGTGCGGAGCCGTCGTTGAATTTGACGCCGGGGCGCAGCGTCAGGGTCCAGGTGTCGTAGGTGGAGTTGCTGGTCATCGACTTGGCCAGATAGGGCTTGACGGTCCCGTCGGCCGTCACGGCCATCAACGGGTCGTAGATGGCATTGGCATAGATGAACCCGTTGGTGTCCCAGTGGTTGGACGGGGGGTAGAACCCGTCGATCTCGGCGATGGTCCCGACCGTCAGGGTCCCTCCGCGGACGGGTGAGCCGGTCCCCACACCGGGCTTGGAACCAGGTGCGGCGGTGGAGCTCGACGACCCGGAGTTGCTCGACGAACAACCGGTCAGCGCGGTGGATGCGGCGGCGCCCAGCATCACAGCTCCGCCGGTGGCGGCGCCACGGGACAGGAAGGTCCGTCGGCTCATTCCGCTACCCGATGTCACAGAGTTCCCCCATCATGCCCTCCCCGTCGCCGTTCACCGGTGGTGTCCGGCCGCGGGCGTTGCCTTACGAACCTGCACTCTGCCACGGGTGCAGCTGTCGTGGGGGGCACGTTACCGCCAAGTGGACCCCCGGTCCATGAAATCGATGCAAGATTCGACCCGGGTATCCCACCTGGGTCACGGTGCTGGGTACCATGCGGACCATGGAAGCAGCTCCTCCTGGACCTTCCTCGGTGATCGCACCGGGGGCCGTGGCTCCCCCTCCACCTTCGGAGGCCGGCGCCACCGGGGCTCCGGTGGCCGCTCCGGACCGTGCCACACCGGGGGTCGCCGGACAGGCGCCGGCCGGTGGGACCTCCACGTCGAACGGAGCGACCCCGGACCGGTTGGAGCCGCAGGCGGCCGACGGGGGCCCCGAGGGGCCGCCTTTCGGCAGGACCGCCGTCGCTCTGATGGCGGTGGCCACGGTGCTCGTTCTCCTGGCGTCCCTTGTGCTGCGCTTCTGGACCAAGTCGGACATGTGGTTGGACGAGGCCCTCACCGTGAACATCGCCGTCCATCCCCTCGACCAGCTTCCCTCGCTGTTGCGGCGGGACGGTGCGCCACCCCTCTTCTACGTACTGCTGCACTTCTGGATGGGTTGGTTCGGAACCTCGGACCTGGCGGTGCGATCCCTCTCCGGTGTGATCGGGGTGGCGACCGTGCCCCTCGCCTGGTTGGCCGGCCGCCGGCTCGGAGGTCGGACCGCCGGATGGGCTGCCATGTTGCTCGTGGCGAGCTCACCGTTTGCCATCCGCTACGACACCGAGGCCCGCATGTACTCGCTGGTGGTACTCCTGACGGTCCTGGGCTTCCTGGCGCTCGACCGTGCACTGCGACGCCCGCGGCCCGGCAATCTCATCGCCGTGGCCGCGGTGACCGGGCTGTTGCTCTACACCCACTACTGGTCCATCTACCTCATCGGGACGGTCGCCCTCTGGCTGGCCTGGCAGGCGTGGCGGGGCCGTCCGGAGTGGGGGCAGGGGGCGCGTGCGGCACTGCTGGCCGGAGTGGTGGGGTGCCTGACCTTCCTGCCATGGGTGCCGATCTTCGTGTTCCAGTCCCTGCACACCGGGACGCCGTGGGCAACGCCGGCCAACTTCGCTGGCATGGTCAGCGCGGTGGCATCCTTCGCCGGTGGCAGCACTAGCCAGGGCCGGGCGCTGGCCCTGATCTTCTTCGCTCTGGCCGGCCTGGGGTTGTTCGGACTGGCCACGGATCGGAGACACATCGAGCTCGACATCCGCACCCGTCCACTCGGTCGCCCGGTGACCATCGCAGTGGCCGGGACCCTGGCTGCGGCGATCATCGGCGGCCTGATCACCAACAGCGCATTCGATGCCCGATATGCGTCGGTGGTGTTCATCCCGCTCATCCTGCTGGTGTCCATCGGCCTGACGGTATTCCGGGACCGGCAGGTGCGGACGGGCATCCTGGCGTTAGCGGTGATTGCCGGATTGGCCAGTTCGGTTCCCAACATCACGACCAATCGAACCCAGGCCGGCCAGGTGGCGGTCGCCATCGCCGGCCACGCGAATCCCGGAGACATCGTGGCCTACTGCCCCGACCAGTTGGGCCCCGCCGTCGACCGCCTGCTGCCCGCCGGCCGCTACCAGCAGGTGACGTTCCCGCGGGGTACCGGCCCGAAGCTGATCAACTGGGTCGACTATGCCGCCGCGGTCCGGGCCGCTTCGGCCCCGGCCTTCGCCGAGGAACTGGTGTCCCGGGCCTCCGCGGCAGGCAGGCAGATCTTCATGGTTTGGGCGGGCGGTTATCAGTCCTACGCGTACAGGTGCGAGGCAATGGTCCAGACGCTGCAGATGAATGGCGGCTATCGCGTGAAGGAGCTGGTCGTCGGCAACACGAACGAGTTCTATCAACCGATGTGGATGGTGGAATTCACACCGACCAAACCCTGACGGTGTGACCGGCAGCGAACGACGCGTTGTCGAGGCGGGCCCACCGGGGTGTCCGATGGAGTCACCGGGCCCGACCGCCGGGGCGGAGAGCAGCGGTCCGGCGACACCGGCGTCCACCGGCACGGGAGCCATGGCCCGCACCTTTGGCCGGGCCGTCCTCGCCGTGCTGCCGGCCTGGATCGTGGCCCGCGTCCTGGTGGCGTTCAGCCTGGGCCTTTCCCACTGGACCTACCCCCACGTCGTGGCGCGTTCCGATCGGGCCGACCTTCGGCTGCACCAGGGCCTGCTGGCGTGGGACGGTGGCTGGTACGAGTCGATCGCCGGCCACGGCTACACGGCCTCGGGCCTGCAGTCCGTGCGTTTCTTCCCTGCGTACCCCATGGCAGCCCGTGTCCTCGGGTGGTTCCCGGGACTCGGTGTCGGACCGGCCCTGGTGCTGATCTCCAATCTGTGCGCCCTCGCCGCCATGGCCGCACTGTTGCTCCTGGTCCGCCGGGAACCGGGCGACCTGGCGCTGGCCCGCCGATCGGTGTGGCTCCTGGCGCTGGCTCCTTCGGCGTACTCGCTGGTCCTGGGGTATGCCGACGCGTCGTTGCTGCTCTGTTCGGTGGTGACCATGCTGGCGGCCCGGACCCGTCGCTGGTGGTGGGCAGCTGCTGCCGGACTCGTTGCGGGCGCCGTCCGCCCGATCGGGGTGCTGTTGGTGGTGCCGGTGCTGGTGGAGGTGTTCCAGAGCAGGCGGACCGCGTCCACCACCGGGGGATGGGTAGCCCGTGGCGCGGCCCTCGTGGCGCCGTTGGCCGGGATGGGCGCCTACCTGGCCTGGGTCGATGCGCAATTCGGTGACATTTGGCTGCCGTTCCGGGTGCAGCAGCAGGGTGGACACAGGGGCCCGATCACCTCTCCGCTCGCCGCCATGTGGCACAACGCGGTGTCCGTGGCCCACGGTCACCATCTGGGCAGTGCCCTGCACATCCCCTGGGTGGTCCTGTGCGTGGTGCTCCTGGTGGTGGCCTTCCGCAGGCTCCCTCTGTCCTATGCAGCGTTTGCCGCCGCCGTGCTGGCGGTGTCGCTCACCACATCGAACCTCGATTCGTTCGAGCGGTATGCCCTGGGGGCCTTTCCCCTGGTCGTGGCCGCATCGACCCTCACCACGCGGCGGTGGGTCGAATTGACCGTCCTGGTGGCCGCCGGGACGACGATGGTCGGCTACGCGTTCCTGGCCTTCAGTGGTGTGGTGGTGCCGTAGGTGCGACGGGCGAGCCTTCCCCCGGTCGGCCGGACGAGCAACTATCCTTCACCAGCGCAGTGCATCACCGGAGGCGTCCTCATCGGGTGGCCCGCCGTCACGGACCCGTGGGAGGCGGGTACCCGGCCCGTCCGTATCCGTCGGGACGCAGGGTCGGGAAGCCTCTCCCGCACTCGTGGCCGGCCGGACCGGCCGGTACGAGCGCCCACGTCGCCGATGCGATGACTGGGAGGAGCGAGATCGGGGCGGGGAGTGCGCCGACGGGCGCGACCTGCCGGAAGTAGTGGCCGACCAGAGCAGCACCGATCAGAGCAGCACAGCAGCACAGCACTACAGCAGCGTCGGAACCACCGTCGACTGGGCCACAGCGCACCGGGCACGAGCCCGGAGCTTGTCCCCTGGGCCCCCGAAGACCAGAGAGAACGGATCACACCGAATGGCATCAACCAAGGACCGAGCGGCCAGCCCCGACGAATCAGGCGCCGACGGCGTCGCTGCGCCCTCCGGAACGCCCTCGGGGTCGCCTGGGGGTGTGGGCGACGCCCCGGTGGTCGTCATCGGCGGAGGACCCGCAGGGCTCACCGCGGCGTATCGGCTGGCCGCCGCCGGCGACCCGGTCGTCGTGGTGGAGGAGGACAGCGTGGTGGGAGGCATCAGCCGAACCGTGGAACGTGACGGTTGGCGCTTCGACATCGGAGGCCACCGGTTCTTCACCAAGGTCAAGCCGGTGGAGGAGTTCTGGCACGAGATCCTCCCTCCTGAGGACTTTCTCCTGCGTCCACGCATGAGCCGGATCTTCTACGGCGGGAAGTACTACGACTATCCCATCAAGTTGGGGAACGCCCTCTCCAATCTTGGCGTCGTCGAGGCGTTCCTGTGCGGGCTGTCCTTCTTGTGGGTGAGGATCCGGCCGCCCAGGGACCTCACCACGCTCGAGGGCTACATCGTCTCCAACTATGGATGGCGGCTGTACCGCCACTTCTTCAAGACCTACAACGAGAAGGTGTGGGGCGTGCCCGCCTCGGAGCTCTCGGCCGACTGGGGCGCCCAGCGCATCAAGGGAATGTCCCTGTGGAACGCGGTGTGGGAACCGATCCGGTCATCACTGGCCGGCAAGCGCCGCGACAAGTCGAAGCAGTTGACCAGCCTGATCGAGGAGTTCCAGTATCCCAAGTACGGACCGGGGATGATGTGGGAACGGTGTGCCGACAGGGTCACCGAGCTGGGCGGCGCGGTCAGGATGGAGACCTCGGCCATGACAGTGCACCTCGAGGACGGCGCAGCGGTGGCCGTGACGGTGGCCGCCAACGGTTCCGAGGAACGGATAACCGCCTCGCATGTGATCTCGTCGATGCCCTTCACCTCGCTGGCCCGCATCGTCGATCCTCCAGCGCCCGCCGAGGTACTGCGTGCAGCCGACGACCTGCATTACCGCGACTTCCTGACGATCGCCCTGGTCGTGCCCGAGGACCGGGGCTTCCCGGACAACTGGATCTACATCCACTCTCCCGATGTGAAGGTGGGCCGAATCCAGAACTTCGGTTCATGGTCGCCCTACCTGGTGAAAGACGGCCGTACCTGCCTGGGTATGGAGTACTTCGTATTCGAGGGCGACGAGCTCTGGAACTCTTCCGACGAAGAGCTGGTGGCCTTGGGGACGAAGGAGCTCGCTGCGATCGGCCTGGTCGAGACGCCGGACGTGGAAGCCGGTTATGTCGTCCGGATGCCGAAGGCGTATCCGGTCTACGACGACGTCTACCGCGACAACGTCGACGTGATCCGCCGCTGGTTCGAGGAGAACGCCCCGAACGTCCATCCGGTGGGCCGCAACGGCATGCACAAATACAACAACCAGGACCACTCGATGTACACGGCAATGCTGACGGTCGAGAACATCCACGGTGCCGACCACGACATCTGGTCGGTCAACGTGGAAGAGGAGTACCACGAGGCGAGCAGCAACCGGAGCGGCGGGGACGCCGGGCGTACCGGCCGCGATGCCCCGATGCTCCCTCACCGCGTCGCCTGAGCCGGGAACGTCGCCGGATAGTGTCCGAGGTGGAGGAGCGGGCAACGGCATCGGCCCCGGGGGCTGCCTCCTTCCGATGGTGCATGGCCCTCACGGCCTTGGCCGGACTGGGTCTGCGCCTGATCTTCGCCCTCGTGGTCAAGGCCGGCGCCCCGTTGCAGGGCGATGCGGCCTACTACCACGGTCAGGCAAAGTTGAATCTCGAGGGCCACTGGTTCGTCAATCCGGTGGTCTTCCACGAGCGGCATCATCCGGCCGCGCTGGTGCAGTCGGCTCAGCACCCTCCGCTGTTCACCCTGGTCCTGACCTTGGGGGACCGGCTCGGGCTCCGGACCGAGACTGCCCAGTTGGTCCTGGTCTGCCTGATCGGTACGGCCACCGTCGTCCTCACCGGAATGGTGGCGAGAGACCTCGCGGGTGATCGGGCCGGTGTGATCGCGGCGGTGATCGCCGCCCTGTATCCGGGCTTCTGGGTCTACGACGGCGAGGTCATGTCCGAGGCGATGGTGATGCTCCTCACCGTCATCACCATCCTGGCGGCAGTGCGATGCTTCCGGGAGTGCACCACATGGCGGGTGGTCCTCCTCGGCCTGATGGCCGGATTGTGCGCCCTCACCCGGGCCGAGCTGGTGCTCCTGATCCCCCTGGTCGCCCTGCCCACCGTCCTCTGGCAGCGGGGCATGGCCTGGCGCCGGAAACTCGCGCTGTGTGGTGTGGTCCTCCTGGTGTCGGTGGGGGCGATGGCCCCCTGGGTCGCCCGCAACCTCGCCGTGTTCCACCACCCCGTGTACCTGTCGGACCAGCTGCCGATCACGTTGGCTGCCGCCAACAACTCGTCCACCTACAGCGGGCCGCTCACTGCGTCGTGGTGCTTCGACTGCCTGTTGGGCGTCCACTTCACGCCCACTGAGGACGAGTCGGATGAGGGGGTCTACTGGAGCGCCCAGGCCAAGCGGTACATCGAGTCGCACAAGGCTCGGGCGCTGGAGGTGGCAGCCCTTCGGGTGGGGATCGAGTGGAACGTCTACGCCCCGCTCCGCCAGGCGGAGCACGACTTCATCGAAGGCTGGCCCACCCCGGTGTCGGATGCCTGGCTGATCTGGTACTACCCCTTGATGGCATCGGCAGTGGTCGGAGCAGTGATCCTCCGCCGCCGGCGCCGACCCATCTATCCCCTGGTAGCCATGTTCGTCGTCGTCACCTTGGCTGCCTTCGCCACCTACGGGAACTACCGGTTCCGGGCCGAGGCCGAGGTCGCCATGGTGGTGCTGGCTTCGGTCACGCTCGATGCCATCTGGGCCTCGATCGCGGGGCGGCCCCGGCCGGGGGTGCTCTTCCGTCCCGATCACCCGGGAGACGGCGGTGCCTCGGCGGACAGTGGCGGCCCGGCGGCCCCGTCCCGCGAGGAGGTGCGGGTGTGACCGAGCCGAACACCGCACCGAAAGCGCCGGAAGGAGATTCGGGAGGGCAGGGCGCCGAGCAGGTACCGACGGAGAGCGCCCAGACGCCGGCGCTGGACGTGATCCTCGAGGAGATCGACACTGTCGTCGAACCCGTCCACGAGGCGACCTCCATGGCCCCGGCCGTTGGTATCGCCGTTGCCGGCGGCCCCATGATCACCCTGCCCGGGGAGGTAACGGCCCCCGCCTTCGAGCGGAAGGGAGATTCGGTCCGGGCCGGCCTGAGTCAGGCCGGCCCCGTAGCCATCGCCGGTATCGTCGTGAACGCAGCCGGGGCCCTGGTGGTGGTGGTGGTGGCCCGTCTGGTCACCCCCCAGGCCTACGGCGACATCGCCCAGCTGCTCGGGCTCTTCTTCATCCTCTCCATGCCCGGCTCCGCCGTCCTGGTCGGCGTGGTCCGCCGGGTCACCGCCCTGCAGACCTCCGGCCGGGCCCACCGGATCCGGCAGTGGGTGGCCAGGGTGCACCGTATCGCCCTGGTCGCCCTCGCCCTGGAGGTGGTGGTGGTGATCGTGCTCCGGGATTGGATCGCCCATCAGCTGTCGCTGCCCAACGGCCAGGGCGTGGTGCTCATCCTGGTGGCGGCAGGCATCTGGATCCTCCTCAGCGTGGACAGGGGCCTCCTCCAGGCACACCGCGCCTACCGGCCGCTGGCCGGCAACCTGCTGATGGAGGGTGCGATCCGCACCCTGCTCGTCGTCGGGCTGGTGGCCGCAGGACTGGGCGTCGCCGGCTATGCGTTCGGCGTCTTCATCGGCGAGGTGGTGGCCACGGCCCATGCCCACTGGCTGGCCTCGAGGGTATGGTCCGACCCCGCCACGGTGCCGGTCAAGGTAGCGTCCCCCGACCTCCTGGCCGCAGGGGTCCTGGCCCGCCGGAAGCTCCTGGCGGACGTCTCGGCGGCGTTCGTCGGACTTGCCCTCCTCGGCCTGTTGCAGAATGTGGACGTCATCCTCCTCGGCCGACTCGACCACGCCAACGTGGGGCCGTATGCCGCGATCTCCGTCGCATCGAAGGCCCTGGTGTTCGGTGCCATCGCCCTCGGTGCCTACCTGCTGCCCGAGGCGACCATCCGGTGGAACGAGGGCGGCCACGCCATCCGCCAGCTCGGCGTCACCCTGATCTTCCTGGCCGTACCGGCCATTGTCCTGCTGGCCATCGCCGAGTTCATCCCACACTGGTTCCTCACGGTGGTCTTCTCGGCCAAACTGAGCGCGGGGGCGCCGGCGTTCGCCACTCTGGTCGGCGCCATGATCTTTCTCTCGTTCTCCGTGCTGGTGACCAACTACCTCTTCGGAACCGGGTCCCGTTGGATCGTCCTGCTCCTGGTCGGCGGCTCCGGCCTGGCCCTGAGTCTGATCAGCGCCGCCCACGGGCAGATCGTGGCCACGGCGCGCGCCGACCTGGTCGTCCAGGCGGCATTGGCAGTGGCCATGGGGATCGCCTTCGTGTCCATCCACTATCGGCACCGCGGCCGACACTGGGTCGGCCGTCTCCGTCTGCGGAGGCAGGCGCCCGCCTCCTAGTACACTGCCCAGCCATCGGCGACAGGCCGGAGTCAGGGGGATCCCAAGGTTGAGGCAACGAATCGAGCAGTCGGGCGCTGCCAGCAAATACGGCACGGACGCCGGTCAAGGGCCCGTGTTCCCCTATCTGGTGCCCGTGCCCGATCCGGACGGCGCCCCGGTCGGTCAAGACGACGGCCCGGGGACACCCGTCGGGGCGGGCGCCCCGGTCGGAGTCGACCCGACGCCACTGTTCGAGCAGCCCGGCCTTCGGCGATTCCGTGGGATGTCCGTCAGAGGGATCGCCGAATATGCCGGTCTGAAACGGATCGACGTCATCGCCTGGCGCGACTTCGACGACCCCGAGGCCGGCGGTTCCGAGCTCCACGCCCACCGGGTGATGACTGCCTGGTCGCAGGCGGGTCTGGATGTGTCGTTGACCACGTCTTCGGTGCCCGACATGCGAACCGTCGTCCGCCGTGACGGCTATCGGGTCATCCGGCGGGCAGGGCGCTACTCGGTGTTTCCGCGGACGATCCTGTCCGGTGCGCTCGGCAGGATCGGCGGGGGCGATGGCCTGGTGGAGATCTGGAACGGGATGCCCTTCTTCTCGCCGCTGTGGTCCCGCGCTCCGCAGATCGTCTTCCTGCACCACGTGCACGCGGAGATGTGGAAGATGGTGCTGCCCACTGGAATGGCCGAGCTCGGGCACGGGGTGGAGCACCGACTGGCGCCCCCGGCCTATCGGCGCAGCCGGATCGTGACACTGTCGAGCTCCTCCAAGGCGGAGATCGTCGAGCGCCTGCGATTTCCGCCGGAGCGCATCGCCGTCGTCCCGCCGGGGGTGGAACCGTCCTTCTCACCGCTCGGCGAGCGATCGAACCTCCCGCTGGTGGTCGCAGTTGGACGTCTGGTCCCCGTCAAGCGATTCCACTTGTTGATCGAGGCGCTGGTCCGGCTCAAGCCGGCGCACCCCGAACTCCGCGCCGTGATCGCCGGCGAAGGGTACGAGCGCCCTGCGCTCGAGGCCCTCATCCGGCGCCACGACGCCCAATCGTGGCTGTCACTGCCAGGCTACGTGTCGGAAGAGGAACTGATCGACCTCTACCGGCGTGCCTGGGTGGTGGCCTCGACCTCGCTGCGGGAGGGCTGGGGTATGACGATCACCGAGGCCGGTGCGTGCGGAACGCCGGCCGTGGTCACGAGGATCGGTGGGCACGTCGACGCGGTGGATGACGGCCGGTCGGGACTCCTGGTCGACGGATCCGAAGAGTTGGTGGGCGCCTTGGACACGGTCCTGCGCGACCAGGTGCTCCGCAAACGGCTCGGCGTGGCCGCACTCGAGCACGCGTCACAGTTCAGCTGGGATGCCACTGCGCGGGGAGCGCTCGCCGCACTCGGGGCCGAGGCACTGGCTCGCCCCTAGGGCGGGCGGTCAACCGGCCTCGGTCGTCACCCGCCCGGTTCGTCCCCGCCGCGGGCGACGCCGCAGGATCACGTCGACGACGCCGTCGGCTCCGAGGAACACCACTGCGCCCCATGCCCACTCGCTGGCCTTGCCGAACGAGAGCGGCCACGCACCGTCGGCGGGGATGTGGTGGTAGCTCTGGTGCAGCACGGTGTACCCGCCCGCGGCCACGACGCAGGCCACGGCGACGAGGCCCAGCACGACCCGGAGTCGCGGCACGAGGAGAACCACCCCCGTGGCCAACCCCACCGCGGCACCGGCCATGGGGGCGGCGATGGCTCCGGCGACGGCGCCGGTGAGCACGCCGGCGAGCAGGGCCACCCACAACGGCGCCCGGGGCCCCTCAGGGCGGAAGGGCGGGGCAAGGGACGGGGCGTCGGTCACCACCGGGTAGGACGGGGAAGCGGGCTCGTCGGACGCCGCACCTCTGGACGCCAGCCCGGCCCCACCGAGCGCTGTCCCCCCGACGTCGCCGTCGAGTGGCTCTGTGGTCCGGCCGTGCCGCCTCTTCCTCCGCCTCGAGCGCCTGCGGACCGGGAGGATGGCGAGGACCAGGCAGCCGATGATGGCCACGGCGGAGATGATCAGGGCGATGTTGACCTGCTTCTGCGGCTGCCACTGCAGGACCACCGAGACAGTGCCGCCATGGACGGCGCTACCCAGGTCAGACGGATCCATCCGCCAGCCGTTGGCGAACCCGTCGATCAGTACCGGAGGGCCCAGCCTTCCGCCACCGACCACCGTGGCCGTCCACCCGGCATTGATGCTCTCGCCGAGGATCAGATCGGCCGGGCCTGACCCGGCACCCGAGCCGAGCCCGGTGACCGTGAGGTGGACGGTGGTGGCCGTCGCCGCGACCACGCGGACGGAGGGCGCCGGGGCCACCACGGGCGCCGCCAGTTCGGTGGGGGATGCCAAGGGCATCGGGCCGCCCTCTGGCGCCGAGTCGAAGGCCAACTGGTCGAGGTCGAATCCGGCGGTCTGGCCCATGGTCGACCGCAACGTGTGCAGGCCGGGCCCGAGGGTCACCCCGTTGGTATCCGGGCCGCACGGCGAGACGGTCAGTGCCTGGCGATCGAGGGCCGCGGCGGTGGATCCGGAGATGGAGATCCAGAGCGGTGCGCCGTCGATCGTCACCAGGTCACCACGGCACGAGCTCGGGATGTCGGCCGGCAGCGGGGCGGCCTGCAACCCGGCGATCCCGACCTCGGCGATGCCGATGGGCATGGCGATCGGCGTCTTCGAGTAGTAGTTGGGCGAGTTCTCGATCCGCACCGTGTCGAAGGTGATCTGGATGCTCTGGCCGTGGAGTGGGGCGAACGTGACCGGCACGTCGACCACCGAGCCCGGCGTGCGGCTGTCGGCGAGGGGAGGAAGGGGGACGGTGGCACTGCCGCTGTCGGCCGAGACGGTCAGTTCTGTGGGCACGGAGTGCTGACCGTCGGCGACCACCTTGAGGTCCAGGCGGTCGAAGGTGATGGGCCGGGGCAGGTTGTAGTGCAGCCACTCCCCGGCCTGGTGGCCCACCCCGAACCCCGGCTCCCACACGGTGGTGGGATCGTTGTCGACGGTGGCGATCGCCCCGGCCCGGAGGTCCCCGGGCAGCCGGCCCTCGGAATAGGCCACGATGCCCGTATGGTTGGACCCGGGCCGCCCGACCAGTCGGTCGATCTCGTCGTCGGGGATGAGCGACGAGATGCGGGCGGATCCGGTCAAGGAGAAGGTCCGCTGGGTGGGGAGCCAGAAGGTCCGGGCCAGCGAGGTCTCCACATCGGAGCGCGGTGGGGTCCCCGAGCTCCGCAGTCGGGTCATGACCAGGCTGAGCCGGTCGAACAGGGACGACGGCCCCGCTGCCCGGAGCAGATCCTCGGGCATGGCGATGGTCTCGTCGACCGAGATGCCCGGGATCTCCACCTCGGCGAAGCCCACCGAGCTGCGCGAGCCCACCGGGACGCTCGGATCGGCGACGGCCACCCCGCTCACCGTGATGCGCATCGTGGTGAAGGTGCGGGTCGGGAAGTTCACCACCTGTCCGGTCGGCGTGCGCGAGGCGGGTCCCAGCGGAACGGTCACGGGATGCGTCCCGTCGAAAGTCAGGGTCACCGAGGTGATCGAGCGGTCGGGATCCCCGGTCTGCGGTTGGACCAGGGTCACGGAGCTCTCGGTGCGGGGCTCGAGCAGCACCACCTGCCACCACTGCCCGAGCTGCTGCGTGAAGGAATCGGTCAGCCAGGCGGTCTGTACGTTGGCGTCGAGGGCGGCCGAGGGGCGGTCCTCGGGCAGGTAGGTGATCGAGGACCCGTAGGAGGAGGCGGTCACCGACGAAACCCCGGCCAGCACCGAGGTGGTCTGCGCGTCGGCCGGCGCCTTGGGGAACAGGTTGAGGGGGGCGTCGCTCGGGTCCGAGGTGTCCGGCGGCTGGGTGGCGGTCTCGGTGTAGCCGGTGTTCTCGTTGAGCGAGTTCCAACGGAAGCCCTGCTTGCGGTTGGTGTCGGTCACCACCAGGTCCGCCGGGGTTGCCAGTGTCTGCTTCCGCAGGACCGGGTCGGTGTCGAGGGTGCCGGCGTAGAGGATGGTGGGGTTGTTCGCCAGGAGCCCCACCGAGGAGGTGTTCACGATGCCCGAAGCGTCCCCGTCCACGACGAGCGGCACCTTGGTCGTCTCCGCCCGGACGATCGGTCGCGGGTTGCTGACCGTGTAGGAGACCAGGGGGGCGGTCCAACCGGAGTTGGGCGGCAGGGCCAGGGTGGCCTCGTCGAAGTGGGGGATGAGGGAGACGTTGGGTCGGGGGGTGCCGTAGGAGACCGGGTCGGACAGACCGGGCGGCGTGACGGCGAGGTCGGCCGCCAGCAGCTGGGGGAGCGGCGTGTCGTAACGCTCGTAGGCCTGGTCGTACTGGGCCAGCACATCGCCCGCGTCCAGGAGGGAGGACATCGGCCCGAGCGCATTCCAGTTCATGGTGCCGTCCTGGAGCGGGGTGTCGACCGCCTGCAGGATGTCGGCAGTCGCCAGCGAGCCCATGATCTGCTGCTCGTGGGTCACGAAGGGCCTGGTCATCAGGCCGGGATAGACCGTGTCGATGGTGTCCCCCCACCGGTAGGCGGCGAAGTCGTTGCCGGGGAGCGCGTAGACCCGCGTCCCCGGATGGGTGCCGTTCAGCGCCGCAGCCGCCTGGCGCACGTAGGTCGGCGGCACGGCCGGCTGGGTGAATCCGTTGGCGATGACCGCCCCTGTCCACAGCGGGGCGGAGGCCGCCGCGATGGCAGCCACGGCGAAGGCACCGATGACCAGGCCCGTCCGGCGGACCCGGAACGTGAGGGCGCTGACCCCGGCGCCGAGGAACATGGCCAGGCTGAGGATGATGACCGGCGAGGCCCGGTCGGTCGACCGCATGGCCAGGCCGGCCGTGGTGTCCACCATGATCGCCTTCAGCACCGATCCGACGGTCGAGGGGTCGCTGTAGGGGTTCGGGCCCACGGCCAGCACCATGCCCACCACGGTGATGAGCACGAAGTAGGAGCGGTATCGCCAGCGGGAGAAGAAGGCGGCGGCGAAGGCGAGTGCGGGGACGAGGAAGCTCAGGCCCATGAGCCAGAGGTCCTGAGTGTAGGCGACCGACGCCTGGGTCCAGGCCCCCACCCGGTCGGACCCGTAGAAGTACCAGTAGCCGAGCCCCCGGATGATCTCCGAGGCCAGGGAGGCCCCGCTGGTGGCGGGCACCGTCTCGGTGTACTTGAGGACGTTTACCCCGTAGGCAGCCTCCACCTGCAGCCCGACGGCCCACCACAGGGACGCCAGGACCGTGAGTCCGCCCACCTTCCACGCCACGCCCCACGCCTGGCGCCAGGTCGACTCCTTGGCCACCAGCACGGCGTAGGGGAGCCACAGGGCAGGGGCGATGCCCACGTAGAGGATCGAGCTGGCATTGATACCGCTGACCAGGGCGACCACCAGGGCGAAGAGGGCCGGGTACCTCCAGCCCCCCCGCCGCAGGGCCAGGATGACGAAGGCGATCATCCAGGGAAGTCCGGCCCACGGCAACAGGATGACCGAGATCCGCCCGGTGTACTGCAGTACATAGGGCGTGAACATGAACCCGAAGGCGGTGACGTAGCGGCCGGGACCCGAGAGCCCGATGACGCGGCACAGGTAGAGGGCACCGGCACCCGCGGCGAACAGGAGGGTCCCCATCCACAGGCGCTGGGCCACCCACAGGGGCACGTGCAGCTCGGCCATCACCCAGTAGAAGGGCCCCATCGGCAGCAGGTACCCGATGTTCTGGTGGGTGACCGTGCCCAATCCCACGTCGGGGTCCCACAGTGACGCTGCCTGGCGCACGTAGCGACCCGGATCGAGGTAGAGGTAGGTCTTGGTGTCGTCAGTCACGGTCCCCGGGCGGGAGGCCAACATGGGGACGAAGGCCAGCACGGCGATGGCCAGGTAGTCGACCGTGGCCCGCAGGGGGCTGGGTGACCGCAGCCGGGCATAGGCCGTCCGGACCGGGCCCTGGGCCCGGCCCGAGGGCGCGACAGCGGAAGGTTGGGGATCCGACACGAGTGATCGGTAGTGTAAACAACCGACGAGTCGGGGTGTCAGCACTTCGACCGGCCAGGCAACGGCACGACGCCAGACACAGGGGAGCCAGATGAGCGTGAACAGGTCCGGGCCGGGTTCCACGGTGGCAGCGACCGTCGATGGGCACCAGGCGCCCGGCAAGCGCCTCACCGGGGAGCGCCCCCTGGAGGGGGTCACCCCCGACTCGCTGCTGGCGCTCCACGCCGCCGGCTACCGGACGGTCATCGAGCGACTGGGCAACGGGACGATGCTCGATGTCGGCTGTGGCCAGGGGTTCGAGTCGGCCCGGTTCCTGGCCGATGACCGTGTGGTCGTCGGGGCCGACTACAGCGCCGACGCCGTCGGGGCGGCCCGCCAGCGGTGGGGACCGTCCGGCCTCCAGGTGGCCCGGACGAACGCGCTGGCGCTGGGGTTCGCCGAGGCCAGCTTCGACTGGGCGTGCTCGTCGCACCTGATCGAGCACTTCGAAGAACCCGAGGGGCACGTGCGCGAGCTGGCCCGGGTGCTGTCGGACGAGGGCACCGCCTTCTTCCTCACCCCCAATGCGCCCGCCGACTTCGAGAACCCGTTCCACATCCACCTCTTCGAGCCCGCCGAGCTGCAGCGGTTGCTCGAGCGCTCCTTCCACGACGTCACCGTCCAGGGACTCGACGCGGTGCCGCACGTGAAGGCCGATTTCACCGCCCGTCGGGTGAAGGCGAACAAGGTGCTCAAGCTGGACGTCCTCGACATCCGCCACCGGATTCCGCGGTCGTGGTACATCGGGATCTACACCCGCATCCTCCCGCTCGCCTACAAGGTCATCGCCCGAGGCGACTCGGGTGGCCTCACCGGCATCACCGCGGATGACTTCTTCGTCACCGATGACCTCGACCCCACCACGATGGTCCTCTTCGCCACTGCGTCCCGGCCGCGTCGGCCCGTCTGACCGGCCGGCCGCCTTGCTCGCCATCGGGCTCACCGGGGGGATCGGCGCAGGCAAGTCCACAGTCGCCGGGCTCCTGGTCGGCCACGGCGCGGTGCTGGTGGACGCCGATGAGGTCGCCCGCGAGGTGGTCGCCCCGGGCGGCCCCGCCTACCGACCCCTGATCGACCGGTTCGGCCCCGGCATCGTCGACGAGGACGGGTGCATCGACCGGCCGCGCCTGGCCGCGCTCGTCTTCGGCCACCCCGACGCACTGGCCGACCTCAACGCCATCACCCACCCGGCCATCGGCGTGGAGATGATCGACCGCAAGGATCGGTACGCCGGGACCGACGACATCGTGGTCATGGACATCCCCCTCCTGAGGGACATCCACCGCGAGTTGCTCGGACTGGCCGTCGTGGTGGTGGTCGACACCCCGACCGACCTGGCCCTGCACCGCCTCGTCGAGCTCCGGGGCATGGCCGAGGCGGACGCCCGTGCCCGCATCGGGTCGCAGCCCGAGCGGGAGGCCCGCCTGGCCGGCGCCGATCTGGTGGTCGACAACTCGGGTGACGAGCAGCATCTGAAGGGCGAAGTGGACCGGGTCTGGGCGCTTCTGGTCGAACTGCGTCGACGCGCTGACCCCCCGGTCGGAGACGCACAGCCGGCGGACTGAGCCTTCCCCTGTCCCCCCTCGGCTGCGGTGTCACACCCGACCGGTACCATCGCAGGCGTGCCCAGATTCGAGGTCGTCTCGCCCTTCCGCCCGGCGGGCGATCAGCCCCAGGCCATCGCCGGCCTGGTCGAGGGACTCGGGCGTGGCGACCGCTACCAGACCCTGCTGGGCATCACCGGCTCGGGCAAGACGGCCACCATCGCCTGGACCATCGAGGCGGTGCAGCGTCCGACCCTGATCATCGAGCCCAACAAGTCGTTGGCCGCCCAGCTGGCCGCCGAGTTGAAGGAGCTCTTCCCCCGCAACCGGGTCGAGTACTTCGTGTCCTACTACGACTACTACCAGCCCGAGGCGTACGTGCCGTCCTCGGACACCTACATCGAGAAGGACTCGTCGATCAACGACGAGATCGACCGTTTGCGCCATGCATCGACCTCCTCCCTGCTGCTTCGGCCCGACACCATCGTGGTGGCGTCGGTGTCGTGCATCTACGGGCTGGGCTCACCGGACGAGTACCGCGATCGGATCGTGGCCCTTCGCCCGGGTGACGTCCACGACCAGCGCTCCCTCCTCCGACGCCTGGTCGATCTCCAGTACTCCCGCAACGACACCGCCCTGCTGCGGGGGCAGTTCCGGGTGCGGGGCGATACCGTCGAGATACACCCGGCCTACGAGAGCCGGGCGGTCCGTATCGAGTTCTTCGGGGACACCGTGGAGCGGATCCGGCCCTTCGACGTGATGACCGGGGAGATCGGCGACGATCTCGAGGAGCTGGTGGTCTTCGCCAACACCCACTACGGCACCGGGGACGAACGGATGCGGAAGGCCGTCATCGGCATCGAGGCCGAGCTCCGCAGCCGTCTGGCCGAGCTGGAGGGGGCGGGCAAGCTGCTGGAGGCCCAGCGCCTCCGGATGCGCACGGAGTACGACCTCGAGATGCTGGCCGAGACCGGCGTGTGCGGGGGAGTGGAGAACTACAGCCGGCACCTCGACGGGCGGGCTCCCGGTGAGGCGCCCTTCACCCTGCTCGACTTCTTCCCCAAGGACTTCCTGGTGGTGTTGGACGAGAGCCACGTGGCCGTGCCCCAGCTCCGGGGCCAGTACGCCGGTGACCGGTCACGCAAGGAGACCCTGGTCGACCACGGGTTCCGGTTGCCGTCGGCCATGGACAACCGGCCGCTGCGGTTCGAGGAGTTCATCGAGCGGACCGGCCAGGTCATCCTGCTCTCGGCGACCCCGGGCCCCTGGGAGCTGGAGCACAGCGCCAACATCGTCGAGCAGGTGATCCGGCCCACCGGACTGGTCGATCCCGAAGTGGACATCCGCCCGACCACCGGTCAGATCGACGACCTGCGGGAGCGGATCGACGCCACGGTGGCCGCCGGCCACCGTGTGCTGGTCACCACCCTGACGAAGAAGATGGCCGAGGACCTGACCGAGTACCTCGCGGAGCAGGGCGTGCGGGTCCAGTACCTTCACTCCGACGTGGACACCATGGCCCGCATCGAGCTGCTACGCGAGCTCAGACTGGGGGTGTTCGACGTCCTGGTGGGGATCAATCTCCTCCGGGAGGGGCTGGACCTCCCCGAAGTGGCCCTGGTGGCCATCCTCGATGCCGACAAGGAAGGGTTCCTCCGGTCGACCTCGTCGCTGATCCAGACCATGGGGAGGGCGGCCCGCAACGTCAGCGGCCGGGTCGTCATGTACGCCGACACCGTCACCGACTCCATGACCAACGCCATCGGAGAGACCCAACGCCGGCGGGCCCGCCAGATCACCTACAACGAGGCCCACGGGATCGACCCCCAGACCATCACGAAGTCGGTCACCGACATTCTCGAGCGGGTCCGGGGCGACTCCCTCGGTTCGGCCGGGACCGCCTCGGGCGCGAGAGCCAGGCCGGAATCGGCACGGGGCCGGAAGGGTCGGCGCGGGGGGGTCGACCCCCGGGCGGCGGCCGCCGAGATGGCCCACGCCCTCGGTCCCGATGCCGACGAGCTGTCGAGCCTCATCCACCGGCTCGACGCCGAGATGGCCAAGGCCGCCGAGGAGCTCCGTTTCGAGGAGGCCGCCCTCATCCGGGACGAGATCTCCGAGCTGCGTTCCCTGCTGGTCCGCGATCCGGTGGACGGTTCCGCCGTCCTCACGGGATCCACGGCCGACGTCGTGGCCACCGTCCCCCTGTGACCGCCGGACCGGGTCCCGGGCAACGGTAACCTCACCGCCATGGCTGATCGACTGGTTGTCCGGGGGGCGCGTGAGCACAACCTCCAGGACGTCTCGCTCGACCTCCCGCGTGATCGCCTGATCGTCTTCACCGGGCTCTCCGGCTCGGGCAAATCCTCGCTGGCCTTCGACACCATCTACGCCGAGGGCCAACGCCGCTACGTGGAGTCGCTGTCCGCCTACGCCCGCCAATTCCTCGGCCAGATGGACAAGCCCGACGTCGACTTCATCGAGGGCCTCTCGCCGGCCATCTCCATCGACCAGAAGTCGGCGTCTCGCAATCCGCGCTCCACGGTGGGGACGGTGACCGAGGTCTACGACTACCTGCGGCTGCTCTACGCCCGGATCGGCAAGCCCCACTGCCCGACCTGCGGGCGCCCGGTGGCCCGCCAGAGCCCCCAGCAGATCGTCGACCGCATCCTGGGCATGGAGGAAGGGACCCGCTTCCTGGTGCTGGCGCCGGTCGTCCGCGGCCGCAAGGGCGAGTACGGGGGCCTGCTCGACGACCTGGCCAAGCAGGGGTTCGCCCGAGCCCGCGTGGACGGGACGACGGTGGAGCTCGCAGACCGTGGCGACCTGGACCTGGCCCGCTACGAGCAGCACACCATCGAAGTGGTGGTCGACCGCCTGGTGCGGCGCGACGACATCCGTCGCCGGCTCACCGAATCGTTGGAGACGGCCCTGTCCCTGGCCGAGGGAGTGGCCGAGATCGTGGTGGTCGACGCGGAGGGGACCGAGGAAGAGGCAATCACCTTCAGCCAGCACCTGGCCTGCACCCACTGCGGAATCAGCTTCGAGGACCCGTCGCCCCGCAACTTCTCCTTCAACTCGCCCTACGGGGCCTGCCCGGCCTGCACCGGGCTCGGCACCAAGTTCGAGGTCGACCCCGACTTGGTCGTACCGGATCCGACCAAGTCGTTGGAGGGGGGTGCCCTCGCACCGTGGTCGGGGGCCCGCAGCGAGTACTTCGCCCGGATGCTGGGGGCCGTGGCCGAGTTGGGCGGCTTTTCCGTCGACACCCCTTGGGAGAAGCTGCGCAAGGCGGACAAGAAGGTGGTCCTCTACGGGGCGGGCACCAAGCAGGTCCACCTCAAGTACCGGAACCGGTACGGCCGGCAACGGTCGTTCCACTCGCTCTACGAGGGCATCATCCCGTGGCTCCAGCGCCGCCACGCCGAGGCGGACTCGGACTTCCTGCGGGACAACCTCGAGGGCTACCTCCGGGAGGTCCCCTGCCCCGAGTGCGGAGGGGCCCGGCTCCGCCCGGAGTCGCTTGCCGTCACCGTGGGCGGATACTCCATCTACGCCCTGTGCTCGCTGCCCATCGGGAACGCGGTGCAAGTGGTGGCCTCGCTGGACCTCTCGGACCGGGACCACCTGATCGCCGACCGGGTGTTCCGCGAGGTGCGTGAGCGGATGCAATTCCTGCTGGATGTGGGCCTCGACTACCTGACCTTGGCCCGGTCGGCTGCGACCCTGTCGGGTGGGGAGGCCCAACGGATCCGCCTGGCCAGCCAGATCGGCAGTGGCCTGGTCGGCGTCCTCTACGTGCTGGACGAACCGTCCATCGGCCTGCACCAGCGGGACAACCAGCGGCTCATCGGCACGTTGAAGCGCCTGCGCGACCTGGGCAACACGGTCATCGTGGTCGAGCACGACGAGGAGACCATCCGGGTCGCCGACCATGTGGTGGACGTCGGTCCGGGGGCAGGGGAGCACGGCGGCCGTATCGTCCACTCCGGCCCGGTCACCGGGCCCGGGGGGCTCGTCTCGAACGAGGACTCACTGACCGGTCAGTACCTCTCGGGAGCCCGATCCATTCCCGTGCCCGCGGTGCGCCGACGCGGCAGCGGGGAGGTCCTCGCCGTCGAGGGGGCTCGCGAGCACAACCTGAAGAACGTGACCGTCGGGTTTCCGCTGGGGCGCCTCATCGCGGTGACCGGCGTGTCCGGGTCGGGGAAGTCCACGCTGGTCAACGACATCCTGCTCCGTTCGCTGGCCAAGCAGGTGCACCGGGCCAAGACCCTCCCGGGCCTCCACCGCACGATCACCGGTGTCTCCCAGGTGGACAAGGTCGTCGAGGTGGACCAGGCGCCGATCGGCCGCACCCCGCGGTCGAATCCGGCCACGTACACCGGCGTCTTCGATCACATCCGGAAGCTCTTCAGTCAGACCTCGGAGGCCAAGGTCCGCGGATACCTCCCCGGCCGGTTCTCGTTCAACGTGAAGGGTGGCCGTTGCGAGGCGTGCTCCGGGGACGGAACCCTGCGCATCGAGATGCACTTCCTGCCGGACATCTACGTGCCGTGCGAGGTGTGCGAGGGGGCCCGGTACAACCGTGACACGCTGGAGGTCACCTTCCGGGGCAAGACCGTCGCCGAAGTGCTCGAACTGTCGTGCGAAGAGGCCCTGGGCTTCTTCGCCGCCCAACCCCCCATCGCGCGGCACCTGCAGACCCTGGTCGACGTGGGCCTGGGGTACATCCGGCTCGGGCAGCCGGCTCCGACCCTCTCCGGTGGTGAGGCGCAGCGGGTGAAGCTGGCGTCCGAATTGAGCCGCCGGTCGACCGGCCACACCCTGTACGTGCTGGACGAACCGACCACCGGGCTCCACTTCGATGACGTCCGCAAGCTGCTCGATGTGCTCAATCGACTAGTCGACCAGGGCAACACGGTCATCGTCATCGAGCACAACCTCGATGTCGTCAAGAGCGCCGACTGGATCGTCGACCTGGGTCCTGAAGGAGGCGACCGCGGGGGGAGGGTGGTAGCGGAGGGCTCGCCCGAGGACGTGGCTCTGGTGAGTGCGAGCTACACCGGCGAGGTGCTGGCCCCCTTGCTCGGTCTCTCGGGGACTGCACCCACCGGAGTGGGGAAGGCAAACACCGCGGCCAAGCCCCGGTCCAAGGCAACGTCCACATCCAAGGCAACGTCCACCTCCAAGGCGAGGGCCAAGGCATCGGCAACGACACTCACCGAGCCGGCCGCACCGCGCACGCGTGCGAAGGTCCCTCGGTAGTCGCGCCCACCGCCGTTCCGTTGCGGCCGTCCCATCGACAGCGCACGGGCTGCTTCAGACGGTGGCCAGCATCCTCTCGAGGGCGACCCGGGCCCATGTCGCGGTCTCCTCGTCGACGGTGATCCGGTTGCGGACCTCGCCGTCCACGAGGCCCTCCAGCACCCAGGCCAGGTGGGGAGCGTCGATGCGGAACATGGTCGAACACGGACAGACCAATGGGTCCAGGGAGAGCACCGTCTTGTCGGGGGTCTCGTCATCGAGGCGCTTGACGAGGTGGATCTCCGTGCCGACCCCGATCACCGATCCCGAGGGGGCCTCGGCCACCGCCTGGATGATGTAGTCGGTCGAGCCGACCTGATCCGCAGCTTCGACCACGTCGTGGGCGCACTCCGGGTGGACGACCACGATGCCGCCTGGATGCTCGGCCCGGAACGCGTCGATGTGCTCGGGCCGGAAGCGCTGGTGCACCGAGCAGTGACCCTTCCACAGGAGCAGGGCCGCCGATTTGAGGGTGGCATCGTCGAGGCCTCCGCCCTCCAGACGCGGGTTCCACACCGCCATGTGGGCGCCTGTGTACCCGAGTTCGAACCCGGTGTTGCGGCCCAGGTGCTGATCGGGGAAGAACAGCACTTGGTCGCCGGCACCGCCGCCGCTGCCGTCCCCGAGTGCCCAGGTCAGCACGGCCCGGGCATTCGAGGACGTGCACACCATGCCACCGTGCCGTCCGACGAAGGCCTTCAGCGACGCCGACGAGTTCATGTAGGTCACCGGAATGACCCGATCGATGTCGGTCACCGCTCCGAGTGTCTCCCAGGCTTCCTCCACCGACTCGATGTCGGCCATGTCGGCCATCGAGCACCCGGCGTTGAGGTCCGGCAGGATCACCTGCTGGTGCGGGCCCGTCAGGATGTCGGCCGACTCGGCCATGAAGTGGACGCCACAGAACACCACGAACTCCGCCTCGGACTGGCCGGCGGCGATCCGGGACAGCCCGAAGGAGTCTCCCCGGGCGTCGGCCCAGGCCATCACCTCGTCCCGTTGGTAGTGGTGCCCGAGGATGATCAGTCGCGAACCGAGTTCGTCCTTGGCCTGCCTGATCCAGGCAGCGAGCTGCGCAGGATCGGCTGTCGTGTAGCGATCAGGAAGGGCCGTCTGTAGCCGGAACATGATGGGTATGACCCCCTTGAGGAGGCGCTCCGGTAGTGGCCGGCGGGGACAGCCTGGTCGCCCATCCGCGGGGATGTCGGCCCCGAAGCGGTAGATGTCGCCGGAAACCAGGCCGGCGTCCCTCCAGTGTAGGGCCTCCGGCGCCCATTGGCGCGGTGGAAGGGTTATGACCCGGGGCCGACCTCGGCAGCCCACCGGACACGGCACACTGGTGGTGTGGCCACCCGTCCGCTCCCTGGGTCCGTCCCCGATGCCCCCGGCTCCTACCAGTTCCTCGACCGGGACGGCCGCGTCCTCTACGTGGGGAAGGCCAAGTCGCTCCGGCAGCGCCTCAACTCCTACTTCCAGGACACCGGCGGGCTCGCACCCAGGACGGCCCAGATGGTCGAACAGGCCGATCATGTGGAGTGGATGGTGGTCGGTTCCGAGACGGAGGCCCTGCTCCTCGAGCACAATCTGATCAAACAGTTCCAACCGCGCTACAACGTCAGGCTGAAGGACGACAAGAGCTATCCCTGGCTGGCGGTCACCGTCAACGACCAATGGCCCAGGCCGGCGGTGGTCCGGGGACGCAAACGAAGCGGCGTGCGGTACTTCGGTCCCTACGCGAATGTCGGTGCCATCCGGGAGACGCTCGACCTTCTCCTGCGGTCGTTCCCTGTGCGATCCTGCTCGGACACCAAGTTCCGCCGCCACGAACGCCTGGGCCGGCCCTGTCTGTTGTTCCACATCGAACGGTGCTCGGGACCGTGCGTGGGGGAGGTCAACAGGGCGGACTACGACCGGATGGTGGCCGACCTGATCTCGTTCCTGAGCGGCGATACCGGCCCCCTCGAGCACGGGCTCGAGGCCGCCATGCACGAGGCGGCGGGCGCGCTCGAGTTCGAGAAGGCATCGGTCTTCCGGGACAAGCTCGAGGCGGTCCGCGCCGCGGACGCGGTCCGCCAGATGGAGCTCGAGCGTCCCGAGGATCTGGACGTGCTCGGTGTGGCCGGGGACGAACTGGAAGAGGCGGTGCAGATCTTCCACGTGCGATCGGGCAAGGTGGTCGGACGCCTGGCCCTCTTCGTGGACAAGGTCGAGGACCTGACCGCGCCCCAGCTGATCGAGAGGATCCTGATCGACGTGTACGCGGAGTCGGCCTCCGGCGTGCCGAAGCAGGTGTTGGTCCCGACCATGCCGAGCGATGCCGACGCGGTGGTCGAGTACCTCACCGAACGGCGGGGTGGCCCGGTCGCCTTGCGGGTCCCGATCCGGGGCCCCAAGCGGTCGTTGCTCGAGACCGTCGAGAACAACGCACGGAACGCCTTCATCCGTCACCGCTTGCACCGGACATCGGACCACAACAGCCGGGCCCGGGCCCTCGAGTCGCTCCAGCGCGAGCTGGGGCTGCCCGAAGCCCCCCTCCGCATCGAGTGCTACGACATGAGCCATCTCCAGGGCACCGACTACGTGGGATCAATGGTGGTGTTCGAGGATGGACTGCCCAAGAAGAGCGACTACCGCCATTTCCGGGTGGCATCCGTGCCCGGCAACGACGACTACGCGGCGATGGAGGAAGTGCTCACCCGCCGCCTGACCGCCCTCCTGGCCGAGGAGGCTGGTGGTGCCCGTTCCGACGGTGTGGGACCTGGCGGCACTCCAGGGCCGGCCCCATCCGAGAGCTCGACCAGGCGGCGATTCGCCTACCGACCCCAGTTGCTCCTCCTCGACGGGGGGCTGGGCCAGCTCAACGTGGGGGTACGGGTGCTGGCCTCGCTCGGGCTCACCGAGCGCATCCCGGTCGCCTCGCTGGCGAAGAGCTTCGAGGAGGTCTACCGACCCGGCAGTTCCGAGCCGATCCGGTTGTCCAGGCAGTCCGAGGGCCTGTACCTCCTCCAACGCCTGCGGGACGAGGCCCACCGCTTTGCCATCTCCTACCACCGCACCCTGCGGGGCAAACGCATGACCGTGGGAGCACTGGATGGAGTCAAGGGGCTGGGGCCGAAGCGCCGGGCGCGGTTGGTGGATCAATTCGGGGGCCTGGCCGGGCTGCGGGGCGCCTCGGAGGACGACCTGATGGGCGTATCGTGGTTGCCGGCCGAGGTGGGTGCTGCCGTGTTCGACCGGTTGCACACGCCACTGTCCCCGAATGGATCGACCGAGAGGCGTGCAAGGGTGGACGGATGAGCGAGTACCTGGTGGTGACCGGCATGTCCGGGGCCGGCCGTTCGACGGCGGCGGCCACTCTGGAGGACCTCGGCTGGTTCGTCATCGACAACATGCCGTCGGCCCTGATCTCCAAGGTGTCCGAGCTGGTCGACCGCACGGGTTCGGAGATGGAGCGTGTGGCCTTCGTCGTGGGCCGCGGCGGGGGAGACCTCGATGACGTGCTGCCCGCGGTGGATGCGCTCGAGGCGGGGCGGAACCGGGTGCGCATCTTGTTCCTCGACGCCGCCGACGACGTGCTCATCCGGCGGTTCGAAGGCACCCGCCGGCGCCACCCCCAGGCCGCCCGTGGCGTGGTCGACTCGATCGCCGACGAGCGGCTCCTTTTGGAAGGGCTCCGGGACCGGGCCGACCTGGTGATGGACACTGGTGAGCTCAATGTGAATCAGTTGCGGATCCGGCTCATCGAGGTATTCGGTGGAGAGGAACCGGGGAGCGCCATGCGGACCTCGATCGTCTCGTTCGGCTTCAAGTACGGGGTGCCGCTCGACGTGGACCTGATGTTCGACTGCCGATTCCTGCCCAACCCCTACTGGGACGAGGCCCTGCGCAACCACAGTGGCCTCGACCCGGAGGTGAGGGAGTACGTCCTCGAGCGTCCGGAGACATCCGAATTCCTCGACAAGCTCGAGGACCTGCTGACCATGTTGATCCCCGCGTACATGCGTGAGGGGAAGTCATACCTGACGTTGGCCATGGGCTGCACCGGTGGCCGGCACCGTTCGGTGGTGCTCGCCGAGGAGATGGTGCGACGGTTGGATCGGCACGGCATACCCACCACGGTGTTCCACCGGGATGTCGAACGATGAGCCCGCAGCCAGCAGCCGGTCCCGCCGCCCGGCAACCCCGGGTGGTGGCCATCGGCGGCGGCCACGGCCTTGCCGCGACGCTGCGGGCCGTCCGCACCTACACGGATCAAGCGACCGCCGTCGTCTCGGTGGCCGACGACGGCGGCTCGTCCGGGCGGCTCCGCGAACTGCTCCACATCATCCCGCCGGGTGACCTCCGCAAGTGCCTGGTTGCCCTGGCCGAGCCCGGATCACCCCTGGCCCTGGCATTCGAGCACCGCTTCACCGAGGCCGAACTGGCCGGGCACTCCCTCGGCAACCTGATCCTGGCCGGCCTGATGGAGGTGGCCCGCGATCCCATCGATGCCCTCGACGAAGCGTGCCGACTGCTCGGGGTGCGGGGGAGGGTGCTGCCCGCCACGGTCGAGCCGGTGGTCCTGAAGGCGGACGCGCTCGGCGGCCCGGTGGCGGGCCAGGTGGCCGTCATGGCCACCAACGACATCCGGAGCGTCTCACTGGTGCCCGCCGATCCCAAGGCCCCGGCACAGGTCCTCGCCGCGCTGGAGGAGGCCGACCAGATCGTTCTGGGCCCCGGGTCCCTCTTCACGAGCGTGCTGGCCGCCATCGCCGTTCCCGAGATCCGCGAGGGCGTCAACCGATCCGACGCCCGCACCGTCTACGTCTGCAATCTCCGACCCCAGGTGCCCGAAACCGAGGCATTCGACGTGGCGATGCATCTCGGGGCCCTGGCGGCCCACGGAGTATCCGTCGATGTCGCCTTGTGTGACACCTCGACCCTCCCTCTCGGGAATCCAGGCGTCCCGGTGGTCGACGTCGACCTGGCCCGCCCCAGTGGACTGGCGCATGACCCGGTCAAACTGGCGTCGGCGCTCGCCGATCTGCTCGGATAGTGCCGCCGGCCACGAGAATGCCCTAGCGTGGTCGCCGTTCTCCGTTGGGCGGAGGGGCGTCAGCCCGGACTCCAACGTGTGATGGGTGTGCACGGATCGCTGAAGGGTGAGGTGGGAAGGCTATGACGGTACGGATAGGCATCAACGGCTTCGGGCGCATCGGGCGCCTCTATCTTCGGGCTGCCCGTTTGATGGGGGCGGACATCGAGGTGGTGGCCATCAACGACCTGACCTCGCCGGAGACGCTGTGCCATCTCCTCCGGTACGACTCAACGCACGGCCGCTTCGACGGCGATGCGGAGGTCTCCGGCTCGTCGATCGTCCTGGATTCCGGCCCGATCGCCGTGCTGGCCGAGCGGGACCCCAAGGCGTTGCCCTGGGGCGAGCTTGGCGTGGACGTGGTGATCGAGTCCACCGGGCGGTTCACCACTCGGGAATCGGCAGCCGCCCACCTCGATGCCGGAGCCAGCCGGGTGATCGTCGCCGCGCCGGCCACCGGCGTGGACGCCACCTTCGTGATGGGGGTGAACGACTCGGAGTTCGATCCGGCCAAGGACTTCGTCGTCTCCAACGCCTCGTGCACCACCAACTGCTTTGCCCCGATGGTGAAGGTGCTCGATGATGCGTTCGGGATCGAGAGCGGCATGATGACGACGGTCCACGCCTTCACCAATGATCAGAACCTCTTGGACCTCCCCCACAAGGACCTGCGGCGGGCCCGTGCTGCTTCCGTCAACATCATCCCGGCGTCGACGGGGGCGGCGCGCGCCACCGGGTTGGTGCTCCCCTCGATGAAGGGCCGACTCGACGGCTGCGCGCTCCGGGTGCCCGTACCGGATGGGTCGATCACCGATTTCACCGCGGTTGTCCCCGGTCCCGTCTCGGTCGAGCAGGTCAATGCGGCATTCGCCGCGGCAGCGTCGTCGGGCCCGCTCTCCAAGGTGCTGGTCTACACCGAGGACCCCATCGTGTCGTCCGACATCGTGGGCAGCCCGGCCTCATGCACGTTCGATGCCGGCTTGACCATGGTGATGCCGTCGGCCTCGGGAATCACCCTGGTCAAGGTCCAGGGTTGGTACGACAACGAGTGGGGATACTCAAACAGGCTCGTCGACCTCTCGCTGCTGATGGGTGCCGGTTCCTGAGGGAAGGTCAGAGGATTCCGGGGGAATGTTGAGGGGAGCCGAGGGGAGGAGTGACGATGGGTGATCATGAGCAGAATCCGTTGCTGGAGGGGTTGCCATTGCTCGCCGATCTCCCGGACCTGGAGGGGAGCAGCGTTCTGGTCCGGGTCGACTTCAACGTCCCCCTGCGCCCCTGCGCCGGTGAGGCCCCGACGGTGGTCGACGACTTCCGGATCCGTGCCGCGTTGCCCACCCTTGAGTACCTGATCGAGCGGGGGGCCCATGTGACTGCGTGCACCCACCTCGGGCGGCCCAAGGGGGCGCCGGACGAGAGGTGGGAGCTCGGCCCGGTTCGCCAGGAGTTGACACAGTTGGCCCCACAGGTCGAGCTCCTCGAGAACCTCCGGTTCGACCCGGGCGAGGAGCGGAACGATCCGGCCTTCGTCAAGCGGCTGGTCAACGGCCACGACGCTTATGTGAACGATGCATTCGGCGTCTCGCACCGCCGTCACGCCTCGGTGGTCGGACCACCTACCCTCCTGCCGAGTGCCGCCGGGCTGTTGTTGCAGCGGGAGCTCGAGGCGTTGGGCCGGCTCCTCGGCACTCCGACCCGACCGTTCGTGGCGGTTGTGGGAGGTGCCAAGGTCGCCGACAAGCTCGGCGTGCTGAAAGCACTGCTCCACCAGGTGGACGCCCTGGTCGTCGGAGGTGGGATGGCCTTCACGTTCCTGGCTGCGGCCGGCCACGATGTCGGTGGCTCGATGGTCGATCCGGACAGGATCGGCGAGTGTGCCGAGCTCCTCGGATCCGGCGGACGCATCTTGCTGCCGACCGACATCGTGGCGCTCGAGCCCGGTGCCGACTTCGGATGCGACTGTGTGGACGGAGAGGTCCGGACCATCGGGGCCGACATTCCCGAGGGATGGCAAGGACTGGACATCGGACCGGAAACCGTCACCACCTATGCCCGCGAGATCGCCTCGGCCGGGACCGTTCTGTGGAATGGGCCGATGGGAGTCTTCGAGGATTCGAGGTTCAGCGCGGGGACCGCCGGAGTCGCCCGGGCGGTGGCCGACTGCCCCGGCTACACCGTGGTGGGCGGGGGTGACAGCGCCGCTGCCGTCGACGAACTCGACCTGACCGACCGCATCAGCTTCATCTCCACGGGCGGCGGGGCTTCGCTGGAACTACTCGAGTACGGCGATCTTCCCGGCCTCTCGGCACTCAGGGGGGCGGTCAATGCTCCCGTGGCCGGACACGGCGCTCGTCGTGACGAGCCGCCGCGGTGACGGACTCCGACGGCAGGCGGCGTCCGCTGATCAGCGGAAACTGGAAGATGAACTTCGATCATCTCCAGGCCATCCATGCCGTTCGTGACCTCGGCCTGCGGCTCCGGCCCGCGGACGCCGGGCCGGTCGACCTATCGGTGCATCCGCCCTTCACCGATCTCCGATCGGTGCAGACCGTCATCGAGGGCGAAGGCGTCCCGGTGGCGCTGGGAGCCCAGAACTGCGCGGTGGAGGATTCGGGGCCGTTCACCGGAGAGGTGAGCCCGGCCATGCTGGCCAAGTTGCACGTGGACTACGTCATCGTGGGCCACTCGGAGCGCCGGCAGCTGTTCGGGGAGTCCGACGAGCTGGTGGGCGCCAAGCTGAAGGCGGTGCTGCGCAACGGGATGACGCCGATCCTCTGTGTCGGCGAGACAGTGGACGAACGAGACGTGGGCCTGACTCGTGATCGGTTGGCCACTCAGGTCGAGATTGGCCTGGGGGGAGTGCCCCCGGAGTCGGTGGCGGCCATGGTCATCGCCTACGAGCCGGTGTGGGCCATCGGGGCGGGCCAGGCGGCCACCCCGGAAGATGCCCAGGAGGCCTGTTCGTGGATCCGCGACGTGGCCACCCGGTCGGTCGGCGCGGAAGCCGCGGGCCAGGTACGGATCCAATACGGGGGGTCGGTGAACGCCGAGAACACCGAATCGCTACTGCGCTGCCCCGATATCGACGGGGTCCTCGTGGGCGGGGCGAGCCTCGATGCGGCTGCGTTCGTGGGAATCGCCCGGGCTGCTGCCATCGCCACCCGTTGAGTTTGCTAGCGTTTCCAACGGTCATGGACCAGAGGAGGAAGATCCAGTGCTGACCGCAATCATTGTCGTACTACAGGTGCTGGCATGCCTCGCCTTGATCTTCCTCATCCTCATGCACAGCGGCAAGGGCGGCGGCCTGTCCGACATGTTCGGTGGCTCGGTCGGCTCCGCGGCCGCCGGTTCGACGGTGGTCGAGAAGAACCTCGACCGGATCACCGTCACCGTGGCGGTGATCTTCGCCTTCACGAATCTGATCCTCATCATGCGCCTGCAGTGACCGATTCCGGCGCCGAGCCCGTCGAGCGCCGCCCCCGTGTCGCTCTCCGGTGGAGCGAGTACCGTGCCCGGTGGAGATTGCCCCTGGTGATCATCGTCATCATCGGGGCAGTGGCCATCATCGACCACCTCGGTTCTCAACGAATCAGCCAGGTCGATGAATTGGCGCCTCCGGCACTCGTTGCCGCCACCGGCGGATCGACCACCGTCCACCTCGACCGTCCCTGGGACGGGTTCAACCCCGACACCCCCTCGGGGGCGACGTCATCGACGCCGACGCTGCTCAGCTCAGTGCTGCCCAGCGCCTACATCGTGTCTCCCAAACTGGTCCCTCAGGTCAACAACGACCTCCTGTTGAGCGTCGAGGCCACCTCGACGTCACCGTTGACGATCCAGTACGTGATCAGCCCCCACGCGGTGTGGTCCGACGGAGTGCCGGTCAGTGCGGAGGACTTCATCTATGCCTGGCAGTCCCAACGGGGGGACGGGGTCGATGTCGACGGACAGCCTGACCAGATAGCCTCGACGCTCGGGTACCGGGACGTGGCCTCGGTCACCGGCAGCAACGGCGGGAAGACGGTCACGGTGGTGTTCAGCACCCCCTTCACCGACTGGCGCGTCATGTTCGACCACATGGTGCCGGCCCACATCGCCATGCGGGTGGGCTGGAACAGCGGGTTCGATCTCTTCGATCCAGCGGTCGACCTTTCCGCCGGGCCGATGATCGTGCAGTCCGCCTCGGGAGACTCGAGTGCGGTGTTGGTGCGGAACCCCAAGTGGTGGGGGACGCCGACCGTGCTGGACCGGGTGGTCGTCTCGGTGGCACCGACCCAGAGCGCCTGGCTCGGGGCTCTGGCCGGGACCAGTCGTGCCGTGGCCCAACCGGCCCAGTTCAACTTGGGCACCCTCGACGCGGTGTCATCCCTGCCGAATACCCAGAGCTCCGTCAAGCCGTCTCTGAGCTTCCTGCAGCTGGAGTTCAACGTGAAGTCACCCGTCACCGGCAAGGTTGCCGTGCGCCAGGCGATCGCTCACGCCCTGGACCGCACCGCGATCCTGACGAAGACGTTCTCCTCCATTGAGCCGGACCTGGTGGTGAGCCAGGACCATCTGGCCGCCCCTTCGCAATCGACCTACAACGCGTCATCGGCATCCGGCGAGTACGCCCACGCCGATCCGGCGACCACCGACCAACTGCTGAAGAGCCTGGGGTTCCACCAGGACCAGACCGGCAACTACGTCGATGTCGATGGAAGTCAGCTGACCATTCGGATGGCGGTCGAGTCCGGGGATCCCTGGATCGGCGAGGTAGCGGCGGGCATCAGTACCCAATTGCGGAGCGCGGGCATCTCGGTGGTGACTTTCCCCGTGGCGGGGAGCGCCGGCCTGGCTGCAGCCGCTGCCGCCAACTCCTACGACATGGCGCTGGTCACCCGAGTCTCGAGTCCGTTCCAGACGGTCACCGAGGGCTGGTACTCCGACGGCCAGGGGCCCGTGGGCCCGGACGACTCGGAGAATTGGAGCAAGTTCGACGATCCTGAGGTGGACCAGCTCTTCCTGCAGGCCTCCCAGGCGTTGAACCCGGTGACCGGAAGCGCCATCTATACGCAGATCGACGATCAATTGTGGGATCAAATGGTCGCACTTCCCCTGTTCGGGGAGCCGGCCCTGCTCGCCAACGGGGTGCAGATCGCCGGCCCCGTCTACAACGCCTCGGCGGACGGCATCCTCTGGAACGTGGCCCTCTGGACGATGCTCAAGCCCGGTCCGTCACATTCGCAGGCGTGAGGGGGCCGGAAGCTCGGGCCGTCACTGCGGGGCACGATCCGGCGACCGGCGCCTGAACTTCGGTCGACCCAGGCCGCGCTACCATGCCAGACGCCCCGATAGCGATATCGGAGTCACTTCGTCGGAGTGGCGGAATAGGCAGACGCGCTAGCTTGAGGGGCTAGTGCCCGAAAGGGCGTGGGGGTTCAAGTCCCCCCTCCGACACCCTGTTTGACCTGGGGGAACGTCCGTTTTCCGAAAGTGCGCATTGCCCATGCTTGGCCGGCGTGCGCGATTCGTGCGCGATGTCATCAGATCGCCATCACGGCGGCCAGCGGCTCGGCCTCGTCGGGAGTCTCCTTCGCCTTCCTGCGTGCATCATTCATCCGCTCGGCGATCATCCGGTCCCGCTCCGCGCTGGCGTGCTGGTACCGCATGGCGCTGGAGAAGGACTTGTGGCCGGCTCGGAACATCAGCTCGGCAGTGGTAGCCCCATGTTGCGCGGCCAGGGTTAGACCGGAGCCCCGGAGGTCGTGGAAGTGAAGACCGGTGATCCCGACCTTCCTGCAGGCCCGTAGCCACACGGCCCGGAACTTCGTCCTCCGCAGCGGACCACCCCTCGGAGCAGTGTGAACACCAGGGCGTCGGGGTCGGTGCCCGTGTGGGCGTCCAGGTGGCTCTTGAGGGCCTCCAGAGCATCGGCGGGCAGAGTCATCGTCCGCTTGCCCGCTTCGGTCTTCGGCGGCCCGTAGATGGTCGAGCCGTTCGCCAGTTCGATGGCCTGGTCCTCGACCTTGACCGTCCCGTGCAGGAGGTCGACGTTCCCGCGTCGCAGGCCGGCGGCCTCACCGAATCGGAGGGTCCCGTAGAAGGCGACCAGGACGAGGGCGCGGTACTCAGGCTCGACGGCGTCAGCGATGGCCTCGGCCTCCGCAATGGTCACGATGGGGCGTTCCGGGCTCTCCTCGGTGGCTGCGCCCTTCACCACGCATGGGTTGTAGGTGATGCGCCGGTCATCCACGGCGGAGTTGAGGATGGTGTGGGCCAGCTTGTACGCCTTCCCAGGCTGGAGGCTTCCCGGCCTGAGGGCCGTCACCTTCCGGTACCACCGCTTCCAGGTCTCGGAAGTCATGGAGCCGAGGGCGGTGTCGCCGACGTGGGGGAGTAGCCACTTGTCGAGCAGGATTCGGTACAGGCTCCGGGTGTTCGGCCTGAGGTCGGGCCGATGCTCTAGGAGTGTGGGTCAGTATTCACAATTGACGTCGTAGTCTCTGACTCGCGATCCATCGGTGGACCGGCAAGAATTCTGGGTATGGCAAACGACCCCGTCGAGGACGTGCTGTTCGAGGTTCCGGAAGGCAACGGGAAGCGTGAGACCACCAAGGCTCCCGCCGGCCGGTCGAAGACGTTCCGTCATTACGACCCGACTCAGTCGTTCCTGCTTCCGCCCTCGTTGGACGACTGGCTGCCTGAGGACCACACTGCCCGGTTCATCGCCGAGGTGGTGGACGAGACGCTCGACCTCTCGTCGATCTACGGCTCCTACGTCGAGGCTGTCGGCGCCCCTCCCTACGACCCGACGATGATGCTGAAGCTCCTCCTCTACGCCTACTCGGTTGGGGTGACCTCCTCCCGGGAGATGGAACGGCGCTGTCAGGTGGACGTGGCCTTTAGGTGGCTGTCGGCCAACGAGGCTCCCGACTACCGGTCGATCTCCCGGTTCCGGCGGCGTCACGTGTTGGCCCTGGACACGCTGTTCATCCAGGTCCTGGCGCTCTGTGCCGAAGCCGGCCTGGTGAGCCTCGGCCGGGTGGCGCTCGACGGGACGAAACTCCGGGCGTCTGCGAGTAGACACAAGGCCATGAGCTACGACCGTCTGGGTCCGAGGATGGACGAGATCAAGAGGCAGGTGGCCGCCATGCTGGCCGAGGCCGAGGCAGTCGACCGGGCCGAGGACGAGGAGTTCGGGGAGGACCGGCGGGGCGACGAGCTTCCCAAGGAGCTGGCCACCCGGGAAGGTCGCCTGGCCAAGATGCGGGCGGCCAAGGAAGCCATCGAGGCCGAGGCGAGAGAGAAGGCCGCCACCAAGGCTGCCACCAAGGCCGCGGAAGACGGCGGGGACCAGGCAGCCATCGGACACGCCGCCGAGGTGGCTGCAGACAAGGCCACGCCGTCCAAGAGAGCCCAGCGCAGTTTCACCGATCCCGAGTCCCGGATGATGAAGACCAACGCCGGCTTCCACTACGCCTACAACGCCCAGACCGTTGTCGACGAGGCCTCTCAGGTGGTGCTCGCCGCCGAGGTCACCAACCAGGCCGCAGACGTGGGCGAGCTCACCCACATGATCGCCGTCACCGAGGGAAACCTGGATGCCGCCGATATCGACGACAGCCCCGAGGTGGTTCTGGCCGATGCGGGCTACTGCTCCGAGGCCAATCTCCAATGGATTGCAGACACCAAGTCCAACGTGCTGGTCGCCACCGGGAGGATCAGGCGCAACGAGCGGGTGTCGGACTCCCCGCGGGGACGGATCCCGACGAACGCCACCCAACGAGAACGCATGGCACGGCGACTCCGGACCAAACAAGGCCGGGCCGACTACGCCAGACGCAAGGCCATCGTCGAGCCGGCCTTCGGACAGATGAAGGTCCGCCAATCAGCCGGACACCTCCGACTCCGAGGACTGGCCGGAGCCCAGGGTGAGTGGACCCTCCATGTCATCTGCCACAACCTCCGCAAGCTGGCCAACGCCACCCAGGGAGCACCACCGGCCGCCTGCTGAGGCGCCTCAGGGCGCTCCACGACCCAAATCCCGATCACGAACGATCGCCTCACGGCCGAATCAACCCTTCGACCGGGCCGGATCGACGAACAATCAGCTTGCGACATCACTATCCACCGGCTGGCGCATAGTGACCCACGCTCCTAGC
>Ga0182010_10000090_pt1 | contig 47564 bp, 39 predicted proteins | sample 611E1MmetaG_FD_120488 | JGI IMG/M metagenome (GOLD analysis project Ga0182010, IMG submission 120488) | Permafrost microbial communities from Stordalen Mire, Sweden - 611E1M metaG | ecosystem: Environmental > Terrestrial > Soil > Wetlands > Permafrost | place: Sweden: Stordalen | collected... | reverse complement strand
GACGCCCGCAACGGCCGCAACAATCAGCAAACTGACCAAAGGTATGAGCGCCAGCCGTGACATCTTGCGGGCCAGCGCACTCCGGTACCAGACCGGAAGCCGTAAGCGGCGGCGGCGGCGGCGCTTGACCTTACCATCGGCCCCGACCTCGACAGACTCCTGCACGTCATCGTCGTCGTCATAAACAGCGCCGACGTCCGGATCATCGGCCGAGATCTCTGACCGCCCGGCCTCCTGCCCATCGTGTTCCGCTGCATCGCCAGCGCCGGCATCCTCAGGTGGCGACGTTTCGAGAGAAAATGGCACGACAGGCTCGACGACCGATTCCTGGGCGGGCACGGAACCAGCCGCGGCGGAAGGGTGCTCATCCTCGGTCGTGGCTTCGTCCAGCGAGAAGGGAACCACAGATTCGGCGCCCGCAGTGGATGCGGTGCCCGCTGGCGCTGCCACCAACGGGCTGCCGCCGGCGGCCTGCGAACCGGCTGACCCCAGACCGGAACCAGCGGCCGGCCTCGCGCCCGGAGCGTCCCCAAACGCCGCACGAGGGCGCGCAGCCGCGGCCACGGGACCAGCCTCGGCAGCCAACATCGCGGCCGAGATCTGTCGCGCCACGTCAGCCGCAGACCTCGGCCGCAGGCCTGCATCCGGCGACAACAACTTGGCCATCACGGCGTGGAGCCAGGGCGGCATCTGTGGCAACGCGGGCACGCCGGCCGCGATCTTGTCCCTGAGTGCGTCAAGCGTGTCCGCTGCGAAAGGCGGCCTGCCGCTGAAGAGAAAGAACATCAAGGCACCGATCGAATACAGGTCCGACGCGGGCACAGCGGCCGCCCCCGAAAGCTGCTCGGGCGCGGCGAAGGACCACCGGCTGATGAAGGTGTCGTTCCGTGGCCGCACCGCCTCTGCCAGACCGCAATCGAGGAGGAACACTTCGCCGTCGGGCGACACCAAGACGTTGCCGGGATTGAGCCCGCCGTGGACACGCGGGGCCTGAACGCGTGCGTGCAGGCCAGCCAGACGTTCGGCAATCTTCCGCCCGAGCAGACCTACCAGGCGCGGATCCATAAATCCGCGCGCCGCCGCCTGGCCGCGCAACTGCGCCAAATCCACGCCGGCCTTGAACTCGCAGGCCGCATAGATTTGGCCAGGACCTTCGCACAGCTCGACCACGCGCACAAACCCCGATTGGTCGAGCCCAGCCAACCGGCGCGCGGCCTCGACAAAACGGGCCGCCAACTGGGCATCCCCGCGCCCCCGTTCGCCCCGCAGCAAGGTCACCACGAACCGACGCTCGTCGGCGCCTGGCTTCACGTCGGCCAGCCGCGCCCGGTAGGTTTCCGTGGTCCCGCCATCCCCTAGCAGGGCCTCTGTCTGGAAACGTCCGAGGCGGAGGACTCTGGTGTTCATCGGCCGCGATCCTTGATGATAGCTTGAGCCTGTCGTGAAACGAGCGGCCAGCGGAGGTCGGCTTGCGTGCGCGGTAGCGTGAGCGGTAGCGACCGGCGTGCAGCGCCCTGCGTGGGCGACTGGCGTGAGCGTGAGCGCGGGCGGAGAGCGGTATTCCGGCCGGGTTCCGCCTTGCGCGGACCGCCCACGAACTCGCTCCCGCTCACGCCCTCGCGACCCGCGGCCCGCGATCCGCGACCTGGCATTCCCCGATGGGCTCTGGCAGGCCGGCCGGCCGGGCGGAATGGGCCAAGTCTTTCGACCCACGCGCCCATCACTCTGCCTCCCCCATTCGCCACTGCCGCATCACTTCGTAGACAACGACACCCACAGCGGTGGAAATGTTGAGTGATCGCAGCCCCGGATCCACCATGGGGATGCGCGCCGTGCGGTCCGCGTAGCGGGCCAAAATGTCGGACGACAGGCCCACGCTCTCGCGGCCGAAAACCACGACCACGTTTTCTGGGAATTCGATGTCCCACAGGGTCCGCTGCGCCGATGCGGTGAGGAAAACGGGCGCCCCCAGACGCGGCAGCTCCGCCTCGAAAGCCGGCCAACCCGGCCACACGCGCAGCCGCACCCTGGGCCAGTAGTCCAGGCCTGCACGTCGAAGATGGCGGTTTTCGAGCGTGAAGCCAAGCGGCTCGACCAGGTGCAAGGTCGCTCCCACGGCCAACGAAGTGCGACCAATGTTGCCGGTGTTCCAATGAATCTCCGGCTCGACGAGCACGATGTGGAGTGAGGGCACGGATGCCCCAGTGTAGCCTGTGCGCGGTGCGGAGGTTGCCCGGAATGACAGTGGAGGAGATCCGTGTACGTTTCCGGGGAGGTTCTCCCGGATAGCCAGTGCAGGTCGGCCGCCGTGCGCGTGAGCGGTAGGGTAAGCGTGGGCGACCAGGGGCCCGCGGGCCGCGTGGGCGGCTGGCGCGACGGGCGAGCGCGAAGCGCGAGGGGTGGGTAGGGTGGGCTGTCCGTCCCGAAGCCCCCCAGGGGTAGGCGGCCCGCGGCACACCCGGCCGCTCACACTTTCCGCCTTACGCGTCCCACCCACGAACTCGCCCACGCCCTCGCCCACGCGACCCGCGATCCGCGGGTCGGCCTTTCGGGCGGCCCGGAATTCCCGACGGGCGCTACGTCACAGGCGTCGCTACGGCAGCGGCGGCGCTGGCGTATTTCGCTACCATGCGGCTCACGCGCGGGATGGCCGCCTCGGTGTGCTTCTTGCCCATGGGCCGCAGCTTCTCGTAGGCGCCCCTGACGATGTGGTTCTTCGCTCGCTGCGCGCGCTGGTCGGTAATGCCCAGCAGCGCCTCGGCGACCTCGCCGGCACGCGCGTTCATGTACGCAGGCACCGGCTCATTCTTGGCCACCGCAGCCTGGTAGAATGGGTCCAGGCGATCGGCAAAATCGTCGAGCAGTCCGTCGATCACTTCCGGGATGAAACCCGGCTTGATCGCCTTGACCACGGCATAGGCAGCCTTGATAGGAATGCCCATCAGTCCTTTCGAGGCGACTTCCTCCTCAATGATCCGTTCACAGTCAACCACCACCTGCTTGCGCGTTGTGGGCGGGCCCAGAATCTCTTTGAGTGTGCTCATGCGTGGCACTTTACCCCGATACGGCCTTTCGTGGTACCCATGCAAGCTGTGACCCCGGGATCCCACGCCAGCCTCCCGCAGCGTCCGGCCGCCACCCTAGCCGTGCTGACCGGCGTGAATGCGTTCAACTACCTGGACCGGTTCATCACGGCCCCGGTGTTGCCACTCATCATCGCCGGCCTGCACCTCTCGGACGCGCAGGCCGGTTTGCTGCAGACTGTGTTCATCCTGGTGTACGCCCTGGCCTGTCCCCTGTCAGGCTGGCTAGGCGATCGGCGGGCTCCCCACGCGGCTGTTGACATGGGAACCCTCAAAGGGTTCCCAAACCCTCCCGCGATGGTGCGCCGCCGGCTAAGCCGGCGGGCTCCCCACGCGATTACGCGCCTACACATTGCGGCCGCGGGCGTGGCGGTGTGGAGTCTGGCCACCTTCGCCTCGGGGCTGGCCGCTAACTTCGCTTGGTTGGTCTTGGCGCGCGCCGTGGTTGGAATCGGCGAAGCCAGCTACACGGTGGTGACGCCGTCGCTGCTCTCCGACCATTACCCGCCCGGTCGCCGCGGCCGCGCGCTCTCGATCTTCTACGCGGCCATGCCAGTAGGGATCGCGCTGGGCTATGGGCTAGGCGGCCAGATCGGGGCACGCTTCGGCTGGCGACCCGCCTTCTTCGTCGCTGGTGGGCCTGGCCTGGCGCTCGCCTTCGCCCTGCTTTTTCTGCGTGAGCCACCGCGTGGACGTTTTGACGAGAAGTCGAAGCCGGCGACCTCGCTGCGCCAGACGATCGAAGCGCTTCGCAACCGGCCCAGCTTCTTCTTCAACATGGCGGGACAGACCATTTTCACCTTCGGCATGGGTGGCCTGGGTGCCTGGATGCCCACCTACTTCGTGCGTGAGCGAGGCCTGGGCGTGGGCGCAGCGGGTACGATCTTCGGCGCCCTGCTGCTGACCGCGGGATTCCTTGGTACCATCGTCGGCGGTCAAGCGGGCGACCGCCTGGCTCGCCGTTTTCCTGGTGCGCACTTCAGTTTCTCAGGCTGGGCGCTGGTCGTCTCGGCTCCCTTCACCCTGGCGGCGGTGCTTTCACCTGCCCCTGCCCTCTTCTGGCCGGCTATGTTCATCACCTTGCTGCTGCTCTTCGTCAACATGGGACCACTCAACGCCGCCATGGTAAACGTGCTCCCGCCTGACCTGCGCGCGCGCGGGGTGGGCCTGCACACCGCGACCATTCACCTTCTCGGCGACGCCTTGTCGCCTTTCCTCATCGGTGTCGTCTCTGACTCCATCGGGCTGCGCATTCCCGTGCTCCTCACCGGCCTGCTCCTCCCCCTGGCGGGCCTAGTGCTACTCATCGGCCGGCGACGGCTCGTGGCCGACCTGGCGGCAAGGTCGTCATGAGCCGGCCTGTCGATCTTTCGCACGAGCTCGATGTCGCGCGGGGGCTGGCCCAGGAAGCTGCCGCCCTTGTACGCCGCCTCGCCGAGCGGCCGGTCGCGGTCAAGTACAAGGCCGGCGGCGAGCCCGTCACCGAGGCTGATCTGGCGGCCAACGCGCTCATCGTCAGCCGCCTGGCTCAGGAATTCCCCGACGACGCAATCTTGTCTGAAGAATTGCCTGACGACGACGCGCGCTTGGGAAGGCCACGCGTGTGGATGGTCGACCCAATCGACGGCACGCGCGACTTCGTTCGCGGCGAAACCGGCTACGTGGTGATGATCGGCCTTTGCTTCGAGGGCCGGCCCACACTGGGCGTCGTGGCGCGCCCGAGCGCCGGTACGCTGTGGAGTGGTGTCGTGGGCCAGGGCGCCTGGCGCGATCAGCCCGGCGAAACACGGGCGCCCGTGAAAACCTCCACGCTGGCCCAGCCGGCCGGCGTGCGCATCGTGGTGTCCAAATCGCGCCGCTCGCCCCAGATCGATGCCTTTCGTCTTGCCCTGGGCGTGACCGACGAAATGAATGTCGGCAGTGTGGGCCTGAAGGTTGTGCTGGTGTGCCAAGGCGACCGCGATCTCTACCTCTATCCGGGTGAGCAGACGAAACTGTGGGATACCTGTGGCCCCGAGGCGATCCTGACCGCGGCCGGCGGCCGGATGAGCGACATGGACGGCACCCCCCTCGTCTACACCAAGGCCGATCTCAACAACCGCAGCGGCGTGGTCGCCTCCAACGGCCCGCTCCACGACCACGTGATCCGCGCCCTCGCGACCGCGCGGGGCTAGTACGCCTTCTTGGAAATCCGTAGCTGGTTCGGGCTACCGGTTCCGGGGCCGGCCGCCGGATCCGGCTCCGGCCACCGGCTCCGGCCGCCGTCAATCCGGCCGCTCAACCAGCTACGAACCTACGAGAGGCGGTACTACGTCCCCGCCACAGTGATGCGCGAAACTCGCAGCGTCGGGCTCTGCACCGAGCTGCGCGTGTCTAGGTCACTGCCGACCCCATCGATGCCTGTCCACAGATCGTCGAAGTTGATCGAGATAGTGATTTCGCTGACCGGATAGGCGCGGCTACCGTTTTCAATCCAGAACCCGTTCGCGCCTTGCGACCAGTCGCCGTTCACGGGGTTGAAGCCAAACCCCATGAGATCGGTGACGTAGAGTCCCTGCGGTAGACGTTCCAACTCGGCCGCTTCTGTCTTGCCCGGACGCAGAATGAAGTTCGACGTGCTCACATGCGGCCCGCCGCCTACGCCCCGCCCCGCCGATCCGGTCGAACGACGGCCGAGTTTGCGCGCGGAATACGCGTCGCAAAGAAAGGTGCGCAGCACGCCCTCGCACACCACCTGGTTGGGCCGCGCGGCCAGGCCCTCGCCGTCGAAAGGGCGCGACCCGGGCGCGCGGGGTGCAAGCGGATCGTCGACCACCGTCACCAGAGGCGAGGCCACGGCCGTGCCCTCGCGCGCGGCCAGGTAGGTACTCTTGCGCCACACGGCTCCTCCCGAGACCACGCCCGCCAACTGTCCCAAGAGCGCGCGCGCCGCTTCGGGAGCGAACACGGCCGGTACCTGACAGGTGGCAATCTTGCGCGATCCCAGCTTGGCAAGGGTCCGCCGGGCCGCCTCCAATCCGACTGCCTCAGCCTCAAGCAACCCCGAAGTGAAGCGCGAAGCCGTCCAGTAGCGACCGTTGCGTTTCTTGCCGTCGGCGTCGTCGCACACGGGCGCCACGATCAGCAAGAGGCTGGTGCCCCGATAGCCACCCGAGAAACCGGCTGAGCTGGCAAAGGCCGTCGCACCCATCACACGACTGCAGACCCCGCCCTCCGAATTGGTCACGCGGCGGTCGAACTGCAGCGCCGCCTGCTCGCCTTGCTGAGCCAGATGCAAGGCCCAGGCAGCGTCGAGCGACGGCGCACGGTCGTCCCACAGGTCGAGGTCGGGCACATCGCGCGCCATCTCGTGCGGATCGGGCAAGTCGGCCAGCGGGTCCGGTTCAGCCAGGTCGCACAGCGTGACCGTCTCGCGCGCGAACTGCCGCATGGCCGCGGACACGAAATCCGAGGTATACGCGACAGCCACGCGATGGTCGCGCAGCACGCGCAAGCCGAGGGCCCGGCTGCCCGCGTCCTTGACCAGCTCGGGCTCGCCCAAGCGAACCTTTACCTCCAGCTCGGATCCATCCCGCACCAGGACCTCGGCGCCTTCCGCGCCAGCGGCCTGGGCGTAGGAAAGCATCTCCTCGGCCCATTCCTGGCAGCGTCGCGCATCGGGAAGCCTGCTCATGGCGTGCGCGTGCCTCCCACCGTGATCCGAGCGATCTTCACCGTCGGAGTCCCGACGCCGACCGGAACCGACTGCCCGTCCTTGCCACAGGTCCAGGTCCCTTCGGACAGCCTAAAGTCGTGTCCCACCATGGTCACCTGGCGCAGAACCTCGGGGCCGTTGCCGATGAGGTTCACCCCGCGCAAGGGCGCGGTGAGCTTGCCGTCCTCGATCAGATAGCTCTCGGTGAGTGAGAAGACGAAGTCGCCGTTGGAGATGTTCACCTGGCCGCCCGAGAAGTTCTTGGCGTAGACGCCTCTTTTCACCGAACGAACAATGTCCTCCGGGTCGTCCTGGCCGCCCAGAAGAAGTGTGTTGGTCATGCGCGGCAGCGGCTGGCAGCGAAAGCTCTCCCGCCGGCCGTTGCCCGTGGCCTCGCTGTGAAAGTGGCGAGCCGAGATGCGGTCCTGCAAGTAGCCCCGCAGGATGCCGTTCTCGATGAGCAGGTTGCACCGGCCCGGATTGCCTTCGTCGTCCACATTCACGGAGCCCCGGGCATGAGCGAGGGTTGCGTCGTCGACCACGGTGCACAAGGGCGAGGCCACCGACTTGCCGATCTGATCCGTGTAGTTTGAGGTCTTCTTGCGATTGAAGTCTGCCTCCAGGCCGTGACCAACCGCCTCGTGCAAGAGGATGCCTGACTCGCCCGGCCCCAGCACGACCTCCATGGATCCAGCCGGCGCCTCCTCGGCGTGCAACATGGCCAGCGCGATGTGCGCGGCCTCGCGGCCATGCTCCTCGGGCGTGTGCCCAGGAAGCGCGAACAGCTCCAGACCTCGGCGCAAGGCGGTGCCCGAGCGACCACCCTGACGCCGACCGCCTTCCTCTGCCACGGCGTGAACCCCGAGACGCAACATGGGCTGGTAGTCCTGCGCCAGCCGTCCATCCGAGGTGAAGACTAGAATCTCGCGCCACTCTTCCGACAGCGACGCTTCCACGCGCACGATGCGCGCATCGACCGCTCGCGCCGCCGCGTCGGCCCGACGGAGCAGCGCCACCTTGTCAGGGCCGGGCCGGGCCAGGGATGACTCGGGCACAGGATAGGTATTGCTGGACTCAAGTGGAGTCAACGCCACCGGCGCCACCCTACGGCCCGCCGCCGCGATCTGGCCGGCTGTGCGCGCAGCCTGGCGCATGCGGGCCGAGGAAAGCTCCTCAGTGTAGGCGTAGCCGGTGGCATCCCCGCGCAACACGCGCACGCCAAGACCGACGACGACTGCCCGGCCCACGCTACGCACCTGCGCCTCTTCCAGGACGAAGTCGGCTCCGTAACGGAACTCGAAGTACAGGTCGGCGTAATCGCCGCCTGAGGCTAGGGCCTCGCCCAGGAGTTGTTCAGCCACAACCGCGTCGATCCCGGCAAGCGGGTTCGGGGCCAGGCTGTCGGCTGGTCGGACCGGGTGACTCACTCAGGGATTGCTCAGACCGAGCGCCTCGCTGTTCTTCGTGCGGATCTTGACCAGACCACGCACCTCCACCTGACGAATCCGCTCACGCGTCAGATTGAGAATGGCGCCAACGTCTTCCAGGGTGATGCCGCCCCGATCCGCCACGTCCAGCGAGCAGGTTTCGGCCATATCCCAAACCTCCAGGTGGGGGAAGTTGAGCTTGATGGCACCGCTGTCGGGATTCACGTCCAGATACAGATGATGTTCGCAGCTCACGAACGGGCAGGGGCGGGGCATGTTCTGGCAGTCCGCGCGCGTGCGCGGCCGCTCGACATCCTCGGGATAGACGAGCTCGTGCGCCAGCCGCTTCTCGTCTCGCGTTAGGCGTTTGGGTGCGATCGTCTTCGATCGGACACGGCCGTCGTGAGATGGCCGCACCTTGCGGCGAATCCTCGCCACCTCGGGTTGCGGCTGATCGTCGGCCGTGTCGTCCTCTCGTTCCTCGAACTCAGCTCTATCGTCGGCCATGTGGTCCTCCGTCGCGCGTGTCGGTCGGAGCACGCGCTAGTACAGATCGCTGCCGCCCCCCGCGGCAGTCCCCGCCGCCGCCGCCGCAGCCTGCGAGGAAAAACTCGCTTCCAATCCAGATATCCGCCGGACCAACTCACCGGCGGCGTGCTTCGCGGCCTCGATTTCTCGTTCGATCTCTTGGCGCCGCTGCGGGCTCAACGCCGGCCCCTTGGCCTCCCGTTCGAAGCCGGCGATGAGATCACGCAGACCCTTGCTGACCCCTTCGATCTCCTCTTTGAAGCGGGCGAACGAGCGCTGGATCTCCTCGATGGTAAGATTGCGCGCCATCATCGCTTTCACCTGGTTCACCCGCCGGACCACGCCGGCCGGGTACAAGCCCCGTGACCCGCAGTGCTTTCCCTTGCGCCCCACCCGCACGGATCGCGGCAGCAGCCCGAGCTGCACGTACTTGCGCAGGGTGGCTTCCGAGAAGCGCACGCCCCGCGACGCGAACATGTCGACGATCTCGCGCGAGCTGATGCCCCTGGGGAAACGCCCCTCGATATCGACCAGCTCGTCCTCGTCGAGAAGCCCCGCCGCGCGCATCGCCCCCATCTGCGTCGCAGGGCTAGCCATGTCGCCATTTCGTTTCATTAATCTATTGTTACTGTAATCTATTCAATAGACTCTTCTCAATAGACAAAACTACTAGGCTTTTGTTCAGGTGGTTCCCGCGTCTTTTCGCCCGTCAGTCCTCGGCCGACGGGCGCGTCACCCGACGCTCACACCCGATGAGCGGCCCTGCTGGTACTGCTGGGCCGCCCCTCGAAGATTCGTCGCGGTTCAGCGGCGGGCTGGCGCTGGCAGCGGGGCCGGTGGCAGGTCGGCTAGCGTGCGCGTGAGCGGTAGCGGTAGCGTGAGCGACCAGCGGAAAGGGGCTTGCGTGGGCGACTCGCGTGAGCACGCGCGGCCCGCGACACGCGAAGCGCGCACGCCCTCTCTCCACGCTTTCCGCCTGCCGCGCACCCCACACGAACTCGCTCACCCTCACGCCCACGCGACCCGCGACCCGCGACCCGGCCCTTCGGGCGGCCCGCAATTACCCGACACTCTCCAGCTACGTGGCGGGGCCCATGTATTTCCAGCGTTTCTTCCACCACCGTCGCGGCCCCTTGTCGGCGCAGCCAAACATGCGGCTCGGCGCGGGGCAAAACACGCGCACGTGCATGTGATCATCGTGCGGCCGCGCGTCGGTGGGCTGGTGCAGGATTTCGCGTGCCCGCGCGACCAAAGCCGGATCGGCTTGCTCTTGTTCTGCCTCTTGCAAAAGCAACTCGGCGAGCGGCTTGTGGACGAAGATCCACTGCACCTCCATAATCGGGTCGGAAAGCAGACTCGCGACGAGGGTCCAGGTCCGCCCCAGATCCAGGTGGACGTTGGGCAGCGGTTCGCGGATGCGCCGCCCCGTCTTGCCTGCTGACCAAGCCACCGCGGTGCCATCGTCCGCGAAGCGAAGCATGGCGGGAAGGTTGGACAGCGGATTCCCGTCCCGATCCGCCGCATAGTAGAAGATGTCCACATCCCGCCCGCTCTCGTGCGAACGGTGCAGACTCGAGTCTCCCCCACGGCGCAGCGACAGGTCGCCAACATAGGCCACCCCGCCAGGGGCGACGTGCTCGACCCGCGCGAAGACGCGCGTCAGCCCGCCTACCAGTTCCTCGATGGCGAAAGTACGGCCGCGCGCACGCCAATCAGGGTGCACCTGGTAACCGTCTCCTTCGACGGGCAAGGCGACCCCGCCCAAGAGAGCCCCGTGCGCGTGGGTCCCCCAGGAAAGGCTGCCTCCCCCGGTTCTCGCGAAAATTCCCAGGCAACCCGGAAATGCGACTAGGGTCAAGATGGCAAGCCCGACTGTCGGCGAGCATCGCGAGCCGCCCCGCATCCCCTTTGACCTGCCCGTGCTTGTCGTCGGACAGGCAACATAGACGAGAGCGTCAACGCGCACGTTGGCAGCCCTAGTCATTCCTTTCGAGGTCAGCCTTCGCGCCGCCTAGCCGTAGGCCTTCTCCATCCTCTCTTGATCCTCCTTGCAGCGGATGCAAAGAGTCGTTTCCAGTCGCGCCTCGAGCCTCTTGACCGAGATTGGCTCGCCGCACTGCTCGCAAAGGCCAAAGGTTCCATCCTCAATGCGGTCAAGTGCGTGGTCAATCTTCTGCAGAAATGTCTTCTCGCGCCCGCGCAGCCTGAACGTGAACGATTGCAAGTACTCGGACGACGCCAGGTCCATCTCATCGGGCAGGTCATCGGACTCAAGCGTCATGTCTTCGCTCAGCGTCCGCTGCGCGTTGCGGAGGATCTCCTTCTTGCGGGTCAACAGGATCTCGCGGAACTTCTTGAGATCTCTCTTCTTTAGACCGGTCCCTTCCATGAAGCCCCTTGACTCAGGTTGTGCAGATGTGCGTCTAGTCTACCGCCGGATTGAATGATGTCCCTGAAAAGATACCAATGAATCCGTCTCCTTGACAGCGTGCCTCGGAACTGCGTAAATGCAAGAATTCGCCCAGGCGAGATTAGTCACAACGGGGTGCCTCATGGCCGGTTCGGACAAAAGGAAACAAAGTCTCTACTTTCCAGAAGAGATGCTCAAGGAGATCCAAGAGGAAGCTACGCGTCAGGACCGGTCTCTTTCTTGGATAGTGCAGAAAGCATGGAAAATCTCCCGCAAGGAGATCATGAAGTACCCCTCTGTGAATGAGTTTCCCGGAGAAGAAGACGAGCGCGGCGCGAGCGAGTGAGGTCTTCGCCCACTTGTCTTGACGTCGTTGCCGGGCCGCAAAGCTGGCGGCTCTGACACCGAAACACCTTCGGGAAAGATGGCAGAATTCCTGCTTGTCGCTGACCAGGTTTCGCCTGTCGTCGATGGCGAGTTGCCGGTGTGTGCGGCTGCCCTGGCCTTGGCGCTGTCAGTGTCCAAGCACCGCCTGACTATTCTGTCGTCGGCTACGCCGGCCCAGGCATCCCGGTTGCCTGGAATGGCGCGACGCCTGCGAACCATCACAACCCGTGTGGGAGGTGCGGACCAGGAATTCTCGCTTTACGAAGGGCGTTCGGCGGTGAGCCAGTGTGCGCTCTACGTGCTCGGCGCCCATTCGGACAATCGTGGTCGGCGCTCCACCCTGCTGGCGAGCGCCGCGACCTCATTGGTGCGCGACCAGATCTGTTGGCCGGACGCAGTTGTGGGCTGGGGTGAGACTTCAGCGCTGGCCCTGGCCTGCGCCCCTTCCGCCCATGCGGCCCTGGTCGTGCCGGACGGACGCTGGGACCAACCTCTCTCCAGCGACGAGCGCGCTGAGCTCGACCCCGACAACCCTGCGGTAGCTGTCTCGAATGGCGTGTTGGTGGCCCTCGGCGCCATCGAGGCCGACGCGGTGATTCTTCCTTGCCCCTCGGCTGCGGAGGCCTTCCTCCGCGCCACCGAGCTGAACTGCCGTGCCTCGGACCAGCCGGTCACCTCTATGCGTTTTGGGTGCGACGAACTGCCACACGACCCGGCTGCAGATCCCGCGCTGGCCGCCACCTTCTCGCCTGAGTCCCTTTCCGGAAAGCAAGAATGTCGCAAAGCCCTTGTCCGGCGTGCGTCATTGGCTGTGGGGCCGCGCACGCTCCTGTTGGCGACGGGGCCACTCGATCCCGCACGCGGCGGCCGCGAGATCCTCGAAGCCCTTTCGCGGCTGGGCCACGCGGATGTCGCGGTCGTGTTTCCGGCCGGCGGGGATCGCGCGCTGGTCGACCAAGCCAACGTTCTGGCTATTCGATCGCCGGGGAAGATGACCGTATTCCCGGAGCTGGGTTTGGAGGCCGAGCGGCAGATCCTGGCAGCGGCCGATGCCGTGCTGCTGGCGGACGCCAGTGACCTAACCGGACGGCCTGCCAGCCTGGCCCTGCGCTACGGGGCCCTTCCTTTGGCGCCCGACTCGGGCGCGAGCGGAGACTACCTGGTGGATTGCGACGTGGCGTCGCAGACAGGCTGCGGCCTCCTCTACGCCCCCGCCGATCCGTGGGGCGGTGTTGGCGCGATCCAGCGGGCGGCCGCACTGCGGGCGAACGTCGAACTGTGGCAACCGCTGCTGGGCTCGCTCATGCGCGCGGCCCCGCGCTGGTCCGCGACCGCCGCCTCGTTGGAGGCTGTCTGTCTCACCCCGCGTGCAGCCTGAGGATGCGTACGCCGAGCTCGTCGCCCACGTTGACCAATTCCCCAACCGCCCAAAGTTGACCGCCAACCCTAAGTTGGATCGCTTCGGTCCGGCGTGGCCCAAGGCTCAGCACGCCGCCTTTCATCAGTCCTGCCAGTTCGTCGCCTCGAAGCGTGAGGCGTCCGATCTCGGCGACGACCTCCACAGCAGCGGTCGCGAGGACCTTCGCCACCTCCGGAATTGAGCTGCTTTCCTGGGTCAATCGTGGGTTCTCGTCTTGCGATGCCATGGACTTTGACTCCTCCTCAATCTGGGAAAAAGGGCCCGACAGGACAAGACTGCCGTTGGCAGCCAGACAGGCGGGTGCGGCGAAGCCACCCACGCTCAGCCGCGCAGGCCAGGAACCGTCCGTTCCAATGCCAACGACACCATCAAACACAACTGCGTCGCCCACGGCGGCCGATGCAACGGCAGCACCTAGGAGATCGGTTCGAGCAAGTTCCAAAGTTGCGCCGACCGCCAGCCCTTCCAGATGAACGCTGACCGGGTCGGCCTGCGCAGCATCGGCCAGCCACCCGACGGGAATCACCAGAAGGACCCGGCCGGTGAGGCCGGCGGCGGTACGGACCGAACCGCCAATCACGAGTTGATCGCGACCCGAAGCGGGCCGCCCCGCAGAGAGCCCAAGCTCGACCCCCCCGGAAACCCCGAGGGCGTCCAACGCGGAGAGCAGGATGGCCGCCATAATGCCACGTTCACCGCGGACGAGCGGACGAAGCGTGGCAGGTGCCGGCCTGCCCAGAACGGCGTGCACCAGCGCCAGTGAAACCCGATGGCCCACTCCCACCCACCCGCGTTGGCCGTCGCGTTCCAGCGGGAAGGTGTCCGTGGCGTCAAGGCCGACCTCGTCACCCCACCCCTCCCGTGCAAAGGCCACCTGGTCGGGACGAATCTCAACCTCCCCTACCCCCTTGGCTGCAATCGTCACGGCCAACGGCATACGTGATCGAGCCCGAGCCAGTGTCGCCGTCCATTTTGCCGCCTCGGCGGGCAACCACGGCAGAGCGTCGATCGAAAAGGCTTGCCATTGGCCTTCGGCTGTCATCAGCAGTTCAGCTCCCTCTCACCGTCGCGCAGGCGATACCGCCACAGCCACTCTCGCCGTCCTTGTGCTTCTGGACATTACCGATGCCATCGGCCATTCTTTCTTTGTAGGGGACGAGTCGGCAACGAGGTAAGGTATACTGTAGCAAGAGCAGCTTTCGAGAAAGCAACGACGTGAAGCCTTCTGATGACGAATTGGGGTTTCTCTCTTGCCAGGAAATCGTGGACTACTGCTTCGATTTCCTGAGCGGCTCGCTGCCCGAGACTGACAGGAAGCTTTTCTCTGCCCACCTGCGCAATTGCGCAGAGTGTATGAGGTTCTTCGAAACCTACCGCAAGACCCCCGAGGTTTCGCGAGAGGCATTGGCGCTGCGCATACCAGACCGGGTCAGAGTGGCCGTGCGTGATTTCCTGCGCGAGCGCTACGAGCCGAGTGCGGCTAGCGAAGACAGCTCGACGAGGCGGTAGCAACGAATCCGCCTGCTTGACAGGCCGAGCAATGCGGGCAAGATGACCCCCATTAGCATGCCCGTCGGCCTGGTTTGTCCTCGTTGCGACTCTCTGACCGGCCTCGACGCGACCCGGTGCCCGGTCTGCCAAGCCCCGATCGTCGAGGCGGCATCTCGCGACCCATTGCCCGGCCGGGCCCAGCCTGCTGTCCGTGGGGAGGAATCCATGTCAACCAATCCATGCCCGACCTGTGGCAATTCGGTGCCCATCGGCGATCGTTTTTGCGGCCAGTGTGGGACGCGCGTTGAGGCGCAACCCGCACCCAGCGCCGCCACCGGCAAGACCATGTCTTTCTCCGGCGTCCAGGTGTCCGTTGTCGCGAAGCTGGTGTTGGTCAAGGCGAACAGTGCCGATGGCTTGGCCTACGAGCTCGGCGGGACCGAGCATGTCGTGGGCCGCACCGAGGGTGCCATTCTGTTTCCCGACGACCCTCTGCTGTCCCCGCGCCATGCCAACTTCCTTTACCGGGACGGCAATCTGTTTGTGCGCGACGAGAACTCGATCAACGGCGTGTTCGTGCGCATCCGTACTCCGGCGCGGCTGGAATCCGGCGCGGTGTTCTTGGTCGGGGAGCAGCTCCTACAGGTTGAAGCTCTGGCACCCGATTTCGGGCCACAGCCCGATGCCGAGGGAACGTACTTCTACGCCAGCCCCAAGCGGGCCTCCAAAATGCGGATCGTCCAGCGATTGCGAGGGGGCGAGATCGGCCTCATCGTGCGCGCACGCGGCGACAGCATGACGCTTGGTCGCGAGGACAACGACCTCAACTTTCCTGATGACCCATTCATTTCGGGCCGCCACGCAGAAATCAGTATCGGCCCGGATAGCGTGTTCACGGTGACCGATTTGGGCTCAAAGAACGGCACGTTCGTGCGCATCACCGGTGATTTCCCATTGGAACACGGCGACTACGTGTTCCTCGGCCAGCAGCTTCTACGGGTGGAGATCTCATGAAACCGGGAGGGCGCGGCGATGAGGAAAATGAAAGTTGGACCTCTTGTTAATGAACTGCGCGGAGGATAGCTCGTGATCATCTGTTCTCGCTGCGGCAAAGAAAATCAGGACCAGTTCAAGTATTGCCTCGGCTGCGGCCTGAAATTGCCGACGGCGGTTCCTGCACCGGCTCCAGCAGAGCCGCCCGAGGCGTCCCCTGCCTCCCAGGAGCCAGCCAGTCTGGGCGCGGCAAGGATCTTCTCCCCCGTGCCGCCCGCAGCGGCCGTGGCTGAGCCTCCTGCCGCTGCATCCCCTGGGGCCGTAGCGGCGATGCGGCCAGCCCCAAGTGCGATCCATCCCAGCGTAGCCGTAGGGGGCCAGCGGGTCACGCCGACCGCAACAGGCCCTGTCGCCTCGGGCGTCGGTAACTCCTCCGGTGCCGGAATCGCCCCAACCCCTTTGGCCGTCCCACTCGCCGCTCCGCAAGACCCGTCCCGGCCACGATCCGCGACGTCGCCGCAGGATGCTGCGGCGGCGCCAAGGCTTGCGTCGGCGCCGACCGCATGGCAATCCAGCGGCGCTGTAGCCGCGGCGGCGAGCCCTTCGGCCTCAGCGCCCGGCGCACTGCCACGGGTTCCAGTCGCTGCGACACAGGCCCCCGCCAGGGCGGCCGCGCCGCCGAGCCCAGGCGTCGCCGAGCCTGCGCCGCCGGCCCCCACCGCCGCCCAGGCCGCGTATCTACTCGCGCCGGCTGTCCCAGGCCCCGCTGCAGCCCCAGCTCCGGCCGTATGTCCACGCTGTGGCACGACCGTGTCTGCTAGCTTCGCTTTCTGCGGGGCCTGCGGTCATCGTATGAAGCCGGCTGCAGGGGCTGTGGTCGAGGCCGCTTTGGAGCAAGCCGCGGCGCTGGCCCCGGAGCCCATCAAGATCACGGTTCGTAGCCAGCTAACCCTCATCCGTCCTGACGGCACCGAGGGTGGGAGTTATCCCTTGCAACAGGGCGAGAATCTGGTGGGACGCGGCCAGGGCCCTCTCTTTGATTCCGACCCCTATCTGTCGCCTCGCCACGCCGAGTTCGTTCTCACAGAGGAAGGGCTCGAAGCCCGTGACCTGCGCAGCCTGAATGGCGTGTTCGTGAAAACAACCCAGGAAGAACCGCTGGAATCGGGCGACACCTTCCGCATCGGTCAGGAGTTGCTCCGCTTCGACGTCATCAGCCCACCCTCGCCGCTCGAAGATGGCAGTGAGATCATCGGCACGCCCAACCCGGGTTACTGGGGTCGCCTGTCCGTCATCGTAGGCCGAGACTTGGATGGCCCTGCGTTCCCACTCTTTGATGAGACGGTTGTGCTCGGCCGCGAGCGCGGCGACATCCTCTTTCCCGAGGACGGCTATGTCTCGGGAACGCACGCGCAGATCACACTGCGTGAAGGCCGCGTGTACCTGACCGACCTGGGGTCATCGAACGGCACATTCCTCCGCGTTCGCGATGCGCGGCTCGTGGCCCCGGGCAGCCTGCTTCTCATGGGCCAGCAGCTCTTTCGCGTGGCCCATCCGTAGTCGGGGCGCGCTTACTTCTTGTTCTTGTTGAAGAAGGCCTTGCGCAGATCGTCGTTCTGCTTCGGCTCGATGTAGCGGAAGCCGGACGGGATCTTGAAGCGCTGCCCATCATCGAAATCCAGGATCACGTCTACCGGCCCCTTGTCCCCGTTAGGAGTGACGACGTTGATCTTTTCTTTGGACGCGATGACGACCTGCTCGGCTAGATGACCGCCGAATGAGACGCGAACCTGCGTCTTGCCTGGCTGCAGCCCTGCCCCGACGATGTTGATGTGGTCACCGCCCGCGGTGATGCCCTCGGGCGGCTCCACCCGGTCAATACGGAGCCTGGTCTCATCGCAGGCTGCCAGGAATGTCAGGACCAGTACGGCCATCGACAGCCCCAAGACGCGTTTCATGTGCGCTCCTCCTTGATGAGGTGGCACCTTAGCCCGCTCAATCCCTGTGGTCAACGGCGACTCTGCGGCTTCGTTCAATAAAGCCGACGCCCGACGTCCCCGGCCCTGCCCCTCTCTCCTAGGATAGGGTATGAGTAGGAAGCTCTTCCGGGCTGCTTTCTTCGTGGAAACCCGACTCGTACTGCGCGACATCGAGGCCCTGCTGGAAAATGCGGGTGCCGGGACAGCGGTGGAAGTTTATGGCGCCGCTGGCGCCCTAGGCCCGGCCATCGCTGCTCATCTGGCGCGCCAGGATAAGCACCATGGTCCCCTGCTCTATGTGGTCGCTGGCGAGAATCGGGTCGAGACGCGCTGTGCAGACCTGTCGTTCTTCCTGGCACCGCGAGGATCGGCCGAGGATCCGCTGGCCCCTTTGCCGGTCTTGGACTTGCCCGCTCCAGAAGTCTCGCCGCACGCCGAGATGCAGGCCGATCGCCGCACGGTCATGCGCCGGCTGGCCCTCCTCTACCGCCTGGGTCACGGCCACGCTCCGGCCGTGGTAGTGGCGCCTGCTGCCGCGGTATTCCGGCGCGTGATCCCCCCTCGCGAATTCGCCGATCTCTGCCGGGTAGTCGCGGGCCACTGCACCCTGGATCGGGAGGCCTTGGTCAAGGACCTTTGCCGGGCCGGCTACGGACGTGCCCAATTGGTCGAGGATCCCGGAACCTTCGCTGTGCGCGGGGCGGTCATCGACGTCTTTCCCCCAATCTACAGGCACCCGGTACGCATCGAACTCTTTGGCGACGAGGTGGAGTCAATCCGCCTGTACGACGCCGCCACCCAGCGCACCTTGCGGTCCATCGACCGAGTGGCGCTCCACCCGGTGCGGGAAACCGTGGCTACTGCGGGAGCCGATGTGCGGTCGCGCTTGCTGGCCGCAGCCGACCAGGCCGCCTACCCATCGAGCAAAACCCGCTACCTGCTGGAGCAGATCGAACGAGGCGAGGATTTTTTCGGCAGCGAGTCGCTCACTCCCATCTTCCATGCCCGTCTCGGCTCCTTCTTCGACTACCTTCCGCCACAGACACGCGTCCTGGTCGAGGATCCGACAGCCGTCCTGGAAGAGGCGCGCCGCAGTTTCTCCCGCGTGCGCGAGAGTGCCGTGCATCGCCGGGCCGAGCATCGGCTCGCCCTGGATGCGGAGGAATTCCTGCTTGACGAAGAACAGGCACGCCTCGCGCTTCACGCTTGGCCGCGTCTGGAACTGCGCACGGTCGAGGTGACTCCGGCGGGCCTGGCTGGCACCCCGGCCGCGCCGCGCGTCCGGGTGACGGCAGAGCCGAACACCAGCCTGCGCGCGGAGTTGCTCAACCAACGCGGCGACGAAGACGTCGGGCATGCCCTGTGCGAGCGCATCCGGCTCTGGCATGCGGGGGGCACCCGGGTGTGCTTGGCGGCGCCGAGCCGCGCCCACGCAGACCGGCTGGCCGGGGTGCTGCGGGCCTTCGGTCTTTCCCCCGAAGCCCCACGCGACCACAGCGACGGGGGCGCGCAAGGCCTGCTCACGCGGAACGCGGCCCACCCCTCCCTGGAGATCCTGGTCGGGCCGCTCACCCGCGGATTCCGCCTACCCGACGACCGCCTGGCGCTGATCGCCGAAGAGGAGATTTTCGGTGCGCGCACCCACCGCGCAGCCCCGGCTGCAGCGGTGCCGGGGTTTGGGGATCTGGCCGAGATCGCCGAAGGGGACCTCGTGGTCCACGACGAGCAGGGAGTGGGCCGCTACCGGGGTCTGAAAAAACTTACGCTGCGGGGAGTGGCCCAGGACTTTCTGCACCTGGAGTACGACGGCGGTGGGCTTTACGTGCCGGTTTACCGCATCGGCGTCGTGCACCGGTTTGTCGGCGGCACGCCGGAAACTGTGCGGCTCGACAAGTTGGGCGGCACCACCTGGCTGGAAAAGCGACGCCGGGTCTCCGCAGAAGCACGCAAGCTGGCAGAAAACCTCCTGCAGCTCTATGCCCAGCGACAGGCGCTGCCGGGCCATGCCTTCTCGCCCCCTGACGTCATCTTCCACGAGTTCGAAGAAACCTTTCCATTCGAGGAAACCGCTGACCAGGACAAGGCCATCGCGGCGGTGCTGGCCGACATGCAAGACGAGGCGCCCATGGATCGCCTGGTGTGCGGCGACGTGGGCTACGGCAAGACGGAAGTGGCCTTGCGTGCCTCATTGCTGGCCGCGCTGGGCGGCCGCCAGATCGCGGTGCTGGCCCCCACCACGGTCCTGGTTGAACAGCACGCCGTGACCTTTGCGGAGCGGCTGCGGGACTTCCCGGTGCGGGTGGCGTCGCTTTCGCGCTTTCGCAGCAAGCGCGAGCAGCGGGACACCTTGGCCGCCCTGGCCGCCGGGAAGCTGGACATCGTCATCGGCACCCACCGCCTGTTGTCGCGCGACGTGCACTTCCGCAACCTGGGCTTGCTCATCATCGATGAGGAGCAGCGGTTCGGGGTCGCGCACAAGGAGCGCCTCAAGGAGATGCGCTCACAGGTGGATGTGCTCACCCTCACCGCCACGCCCATTCCGCGCACCCTGCAGATGGCCATGAGTGGCATGCGCGAGATCTCGATCATTGCGACCCCGCCTGCCGACCGGCTGGCCATTCGCACCTTCGTGTGTGGCTTCGATCCCGACCTTCTGCGCGAAGCGATTGCCAAGGAATTGGCGCGGGGAGGTCAGGTGTTCTTCGTGCACAACCGGGTGGAAGATCTGCCCAAGTGGACGCGCGAGGTGTGCGCCCTGGCGCCCGGAGCGCGCGTGGGCATGGCCCACGGCCAGATGCCCGAGGCCAAACTGGAACAGGTGATGATCGACTTTGTCGATGGGCGCTACGACATCCTGTGCTGCACGACCATCATCGAGTCGGGCCTCGACATCCCCCGCGCCAACACGATGATCGTCAACCACGCCGATCGCTACGGGTTGGCCCAGCTTTATCAGTTGCGCGGGCGTATCGGTCGCGCCAAAGAACGCGCCTTCTGCTACCTGGTGATTGCATCGGAAGGCGCGCTGTCGGCCCAGGCGCGCCAGCGGCTCGAGGTGCTACAACGCTTTACCGAGCTAGGCGCCGGGTTTCAGGTGGCCACGCACGATCTCGAAATCCGCGGCGCGGGCGAGATCTTGGGCGATCGCCAGTCTGGCCTGCTCGCGGCCGTCGGCTTTGACACCTATGCGCGCATCCTGGAAGAAGCCGTGGCCGAGCTGCGCGGACAGCCCATCCGCAGCGAGTTCGACCCCGAGATCGCCGTCGACGTGCCGGCGTTCCTGCCGGATGACTACATTCCCGACACTGGCCAACGTCTCGACTTCTACCGACGCCTGGCCCAGGCCCGCGACGACAGCGATGTGCGCGAGACCCTGGCCGAATTGGAAGACCGCTATGGCTCGCTGCCCGAGGAAGCCCGCCTGCTCGGCGAGGTCATGAGCGACAAGACCCTGGTGCGCCGCACGGGAGCGCGGGCCTACGAGCTGACCGCGGGCCGCCTGGTGCTGTCCGCCGGGGTGGATGCCCGTCTGGACCCGGCCAAGGTCATGCGGCTGGTTCAGCACCGGGGAAGCCGCTGGAAACTCTCGCCTGACATGAGGCTGTCGTATGCCTTCGACGACGAGGAAAAGCGCGACCACCTGGTAGCCGCACGAAAGCGGCTGCAGGAGGTGGTGGCGTGCGTAGCGGGGTGAGGCCGTCGCGGGTTGCGGATCGCGGGTTGCGTGTCACGGGTCGCGTGTCGCGGGTCGCGTGTCGCGTGTCGCGTGCGCGAGGGCGTGGGCGAGCTCGTGGGCGGTACGCGGAAGGCGAAGAGCGTGCCGCCCACGCTCACGCAAGTCGCCCACGCTGCCCGCAACACGCTGATCGCTACCGCCCACGCTACCGCTCACGCGCACGCCGGGCCGACGGCCTGCCACCCGTCGAGGATCCCGCAAAACACTGGCATCATCATCGCGACACCACGCTGGCGGCTTGCCTGGATCGAACACCTTCTCCCGCCAAGGTACACATTTCCGACATGGACCAGCGTGCCGGGTACGTGTTGCGGGAAGCTCGCGCCTGTGCCATGCAAAGGGAATGCGTGGTTGCGCTCTCTGGCTCTCGGCTCTGGCCCTGTGCGCCTGTAAGCCCAGCCCAGGAACCGGGGCCAAGGGCGCCTCCCGCCCGGGTCCGGTCCTGGCCCGGGTGGACGACACCGAGATCACGGCAAGCGATCTGCAGGAAGTGCTCGCCCGCTATTCTCACACGCCGTTCGTGCTTGCACGCTACTCGACACCTGAGAAGAAGAAGGAGCTTCTCGAGAGCCTCATCCGCTACGAGCTCATGGCCCGCGAGGCGCTGCGGCGGGGCTACGATCGCGACCCCGACGTGCAGCGCATCGCCAAGAAGCAGATGGTCGCGCAATTCGAGAAACGAGAGATCACAGACAAGCTGCGCGCCGAGGACGTTCCGCCAGCAGACGTTGAGAAGTACTACCGCGAGCACAAGCCTGAGTTTGTCCGTCCCGAGGAGGTTCGTGTCAGTCAGATTCTTGTGCACGACGAGACTGCTGCGCACCGGATCGCCGCCGAAGCCAAGGGGTCGGAGCGCAACGACCCCAAGTCGTTTCGCGACCTGGTGGAACGCTATTCGGAAGACCAGGATTCCAAGCCGCGCGCGGGTGACTTGATGTTTTTCGACCGCAAGACCACCCGCGAGCCCAAGGCTCTGGTCGAGGCCGCCTTTGCCATCACCAAAGTTGGCGACGTCGCGGGACCTATCGCATCCGACAAGGGCTTTCACATCCTCAAGTTGACCGATCGCCGACCTGAGGGGATGCGGCCCTTCCCTGAAGTGAAGGGCGACATCCAGAGGCGACTGGTCGAGCAGATGCGGGTTCTCCGAAAACGCGAGCTGGTGGAAGAGGCACGCAAGTCGACCCGCGTGGAAATTGACGAGAACGAGCTGGCGAAGATCGCGCTAGCCCCAAACGCGGACGCCGGCCGGCCATCTTCCGCCAACCCGCCCATCCCGGCTTCTGTACCGATCCCCGCGCCTACACCCAAACCCTAGGAATGCGTTTCATGCCCATGACCCGACTGTGCCTCTGTCTCGCTCTCTTCCTGCTGCTGCCCTCGGTGGGCCAGGCGCGCGTGGTTGAGAAGATCGTCGCTTTGGTTGGCAGCGACATCATTCTGCAAAGCGAGGTCGAGGACCGAGCCGCGCCAATGATGGCCGACATCGCCGCCATCTCCAATCCCAGCCAGCGGGCGGCGCGCGCCGCGGCCGTGCGCCGTCAAATCCTCGAACGCATGGTGGACGAGCAACTCCTGGTACAGGAGGCCGCCGATCTGAAGATTTCCATAAGTAGTGAAGAGGTCGACCGGTCCATCGAACAGATCAAGAAAGACTACGGCCTCGACGAGGCCCAGCTACGCGAGGAACTGCGCAAACAGGGCATGAGCCTCGCCGCCTACCGCCAGAACACGAAACGCGAGATCTTGAAGTATCGGGTCATCAACATCGCGGTGGGCTCGAAGGTCAGCGTGAGCGACGCCGACGTGCACAGCTACTACGAGCGCCACATGCAGGCAGCCAACCTGCAGGTGCGCGCCAGCCACATCTTTCTCGCCATCCCCGAAGGTGCCGACGCAGCGAGTGCGCAAGAAAGGGAAGAGCAAGCTAAGAAGCTGCTGCAACGGGCCCAGTCGGGCGAGGACTTCGCCCGACTGGCGCGCGAGTACTCCGAGGACCCCGCCACCCGCAGCGAGGGGGGCGATCTCGGGTGGTTCGGCAAGGACATTCTGCCCAAGCCCATCGAGGAACTGGTCTTCTCCATGAAGGTCGATGAGGTGCGCGGACCAGTCCGCGCCGATCGCGGCTTCCACGTCATCAAGTTGCTGGGTCGCCGCGCCCAGGACCCCAAACCCCTGGCCGAGGTGCGCGACCAGATCCGCGGTCAGTTGCGCCAGCGCGAGATGGAACGGCAGACCAAGAACTTCCTGAGCGAACTGCGCAAGAAGACGCTGGTCGACATCAGGATGTAGATTTCCTCTGCAGATAGCGCCCATATTCCTCGTGGGAAACACCCTTGGCCGCTCCCCGCAGCATGCGCAGCACAGGGGGATCCTCCTCGCCAGCCTGCGCGGGCGCGACCACGAGATCGAGATACCGCTCGACCATCCTCGAGACCGACGTGCCATGCTGGGCGGCGTAGCGTTTGGCCCGCCCGACGACCTTCTCGTCCACACTAAGGGTCAGCTTGTGCATGTACGTACGATATCTCGAAAGCCGTACGTATTCCGCCCGCGTGCGACGCAAAGCCGCGCGCGATCCTGCGGGCGACCTCCCGGTGCCAGGCTCGTCTAGTGAAGCGAGCCTCAGCCAACATGCCCTCCATCCGCCGGCGTGCTAGCCTTGCGTGTACGGAGCGGTCATGACGACCGTCCAGATAGCGTTGCCCGATGACGTGTTCGCCACGATGCATAAGTCGCCCGGCGAGGTGGCTGATGATATGCGTGTGGCCGCTGCCACAATCTGGTACGCGAAGGGCCTGATCAGCCAGGGCCAGGGTGCTGAGATCGCGCGCATGAGCCGCGCCGACTTCATGCAGACCCTGAGCGATGCCGGCGTCACACCCTTCCAGGAGACGCTTGACGAGGTTCGGGAGAGCCTGCGGCGTGGTTGACGTCTGGGTGTGTAACAGCTCACCGCTCATAGCCCTGGCTCGCATCCAGCGGCTCGATCTGATCGAATCCCTGCGAGCGTATGGCGAAGCCGCGCCGAGAACCGCACCGGAGCATACTTTGGGGTATGTGAGGAGCGGAAGCGCAGGCGCGGCGAGCCAGACGCCCGGATCGTCGGCCGTCGGCAAATCGAAGAGCGGAGGCCCCTACCCTGGTGGCCAGGCGAGCACCCGCCCCGCCAAGACGTGTAGATGCACGTGCAACACCGACTGTCCCGCGTCAGCCCCTGCGTTCATCACCACCCGAAACCCGCCCTCAGCCTGACCCGACTCGCGCGCCAGACGGGCTCCCACCAGCATCAACTTGCCCAGCAGCGCAGTGTCCTCGGTAGTGGCTGTGGCCAGGCTCGCCAGGTGGCGTATCGGGATCACGAGCTGATGGAAAGGCGCCTTGGGGCTGATGTCCTTGAATGCCAGCACGTCTTCGTCGCGGAAGGTGACGGCCGCAGGGATCTGGCCGTCGCGAATCTTACAGAACAAACAGTCGCTCATATGCTTCTCCTCAGATAGGTTGGGTCCTACGCCAGCGCCAGAAGCCGCTTGCGCGCCTCCTCGAACGAGGACACCTCGTGGGTTCCTTGGCGCAAGAAAGCGTTGATGGGTTCCATCGCCGCGATCGCCTCGTCGGTTCGCAGGTCGCTGCCGCGTTTGTAGGCACCGAGCGCGATCAGGTCACGCTTCTGCTCATACGCTGCCATCAGCTCACGCACGCGCCCGGCGGCCTCGCGGTGCCTCCTATCCACCACCGCGTTCATCACCCGCGACAGTGACGGCAACACGTCGATAGCTGGCCAGTGGTTGCGGTCGCACAGCTCGCGCGAAAGCACGATGTGCCCATCGAGAATGCCGCGCACCTCGTCGGCGATGGGCTCCTCCATGTCGCCGCCCGACACCAAGACGGCGTAGATCGCTGTGATGGAGCCGAGGTTCGAATTGCCCGTGCGCTCGAGCAGGCGCGGCAGCAGGGCGAACACGCTGGGGGGAAAACCCTGCCGGGCGGGCGGCTCACCGGCGGCCAGGCCCACCTCGCGTTGCGCGCGGGCGAAGCGGGTGAGCGAATCCATCATGAGCAGCACGCGCCGGCCCCGGTCGCGGAACCACTCGGCCACCGCGGTGGCCACGAAGGCCGACTTGAGTCGAACCAGGCTGGGCGCGTCGCTGGTCGCGCAGATCACCACCGAGCGGGCGCGTCCCTCGGGCCCCAGTGCGTCCTCGATGAACTCAGTCACCTCGCGACCCCGCTCGCCCACCAGGGCGATCACATTGACCTCAGCCTCAGTCTGGCGCGCGATCTGACCGAGCAGCGTCGACTTGCCAACCCCTGAGCCGGCGAACAGCCCCACGCGTTGGCCCTCGCCCACGGTCAGAAAGGCGTCGATGGCGCGCACCCCGAGGGCAAGGGGCTTGGCCACGCGCCGGCGGGTGAGCGGGTCAGGCGCGGGCCGGTCAACCGCCCATTCGTCGGTCGGGCCGACGATGGGTCCCTGTCCGTCCAAGGGTTCGCCCAGACCGTCCAGCACGCGCCCCAGAACCCCCTGGCCCACCCGCACGCGAAGTGGCCGCCCGCTCGGACTCACCACGGCGTCCGGGCCAATGCCCGCCACCTCCCCGAGCGGCATGAGCACGACCTCGTCGCCGCGAAAGCCGACCACCTCGGCCTGTAAGCGTGGCTGTTCCACCCCGTCCAGCCCAGGCATCGCCTCCCGATCGATGGTGACCAATTCGCCCACGCGCACACCGGGGGTGGTAGCGCGCACGACCAGGCCGGTTATTTCCGTCACCCGGCCGGCCAGCCGCCGCGGATTGACCTGGTCCAGGGCCTTCAGGGCATCGCCCAGCTCGACCAGCACAGGTTCGCTGTCGGATTCAGCCATGCTTGCCTCACGACGATGGGCCGGCCTTGCCCCGCAAGGCCCGCTCCAGGGCGTCCAGTTGCGTGTCAAGGCGCGCGTCCAGACGGCCGACAACTGTCTCCACGACACACCCGTAGCGGCCGACCGCCGGGTCAGCCACCACGCGCACGTCGACTCCGGCCGCCACGTGCGCAAGCCATCGCGGCCGCTCGCGCTCAACTGTAGCCAGGTCCTCAGGATGCGCACGCAGCACGAGAGGCCCTATCCGAGCGCGACTGGCGTGCAGCGCCTCAGCGACTATCTCGCCCATCAACTCGGGCGAGATCTCGACGGCCCGGCCCACGATTCGTTGCGCCATCCGGCGGGCCAGCACGATGGCCGTATCCTTGGCGCTGTCGAGGTCGCGCCGGGCGCGCAGGCGCGTGGCCAGCAGCAGCGCGCTCACCTCGTCCACCCCTTCTTGCTTGCCAGCCTCGAAACCGGCGCGCTCGGCCTGAATGCGCGCAGCCTGCGCCTCAGCCCGGATCGTGGCCGCATCTTCCTCGGCACGCGCCCGAATCTGTGCCGCTTCTGCCTCTGCGGTGAGAACCGCAGCCGGCACCACGTGTCCGAGGCCTTTGACCAGGCGGCCCATACCCTCGCCTTCTACCATTTCACCCACTGCCGCCCCAGCGTCGCGGGCAGGCGGCCCGCAACCGCCCACAGGGACGCGTCGCCCTCGGCGCATAGCTCCTGACGAAGTGCAGCACCTCTGCGGGTAGCCTCGGCCAGCAGTTCTTCGCAGCCCAGGCGACACAGTCCCGCACCCACGGCGCCCGAGGGCCCTACACAAAGCGGTGCCAGCCGACCGAAAACACAGCGCTGGAGCTCAGCCACCGACTCGGACAGCCAGGCTTCACCCTCCTTTGCGATCGCGTCCGCACCGTAGGTTTGCGACAACAGCGACCCCACCTCCTCCACTCCGGGCAGTCCAGCAAGCAGCGCCGGCCAAAGCTCCATCGGCTCGCTGGCAATGGCCTGCACGAGCCAGCTCGGATGCAACCTTTCCATTCCCGGCGGAAATGGTGTGGTGGTTTCGACAATCCAGCCTGCCAGCAGGGCGGCCCGGTCGTGACGAGAAAGGGCGCGCAAGTCCTGCCAGGCCGTGCGACACCCCTGGCAACGATCGCCTGCCAGGCGAGCCAGGGCGGAATCGCCTGCGGCCAATAGGCTCAGGCCGAGCAGAAGGCCCCGCTCTTCGGCGCGCAGTTGGTTGAGCGCGAACCCGGTTCGTTCCGTCACGCGGTCAGCCTACCGCAACAGGGTGAGGCCCGGCCAGGGCTGTCGCCCGGTCAGTTGCAGTCTGTCAGCCAGGATGTGGTATGCCTGCCCGCCTCCCATGAGCAGCTCCGGCCCCGAAAATGACGAAGCGCCCCGCCGGCGCGACGTCCGCAACATTGCAATCATCGCCCACGTTGACCACGGCAAGACCACGCTGGTCGATGGTTTTCTGCGTCAGGCGGGCAGCTTCCGGCCTGGTGAGGTCATCGCCGACTGCGCCATGGACTCCAACGACCTGGAGCGCGAGCGCGGCATCACCATCCTGGCGAAATTCACCGCTATCACCTGGAAGGGCACGCGCATCAACATCGTGGATACGCCCGGCCACGCCGACTTCGGCGGCGAAGTGGAGCGCGTGCTCAAGATGGTCGATTCGGTTCTGCTGCTGGTGGACGCCTTCGATGGCCCCATGCCGCAAACCCGCTTCGTCACGCGCAAGGCGCTGGCTCTCGGGCTGCGACCCATCCTGGTGGTCAACAAGATCGATCGCCCCGGTTGCGATCCCGACGCCGCTGTCAACGACACTTTCGATCTCTTCTGCGCACTGGGGGCCAGCGAGGAACAGCTCGACTTCCCGGTGGTCTACGCCTCGGGTCGCGAGGGCTATGCGGTAAGGGATCTCAAGCACGAGCGCAAGGACCTGTCCCCGATGCTCGACTTGGTTGTCCAGGCCGCGCCCCCCCCTCTGGCCGACTTGGACGCGCCCCTGGCCATGCACGTAGCCACGCTCGACTACGACGACTATCTCGGTTACGTGGCCATCGGCCGCATGCTCTCAGGCCGCGTCCACCAGGGCGAGCGCGCCCTGTGTGTGCATCGCGACGGGAGCCGTGAAGAGTTCCGCGTGGCCAAGATCCTGGGCTACCAGTCGCTCAAGCGCTTCGAGCTTCAGGAAGCCGTGGCGGGCGACATCTGCGCCATCACCGGCATGCATGATCTGACCGTGGGCGAGACCATCACCGAGATCGCCCGCCCGGTCGTGCTTCCCCTGCTCGAGATCGAAGAGCCCACGGTGAAGATGCAGTTTCTGTCGAACAATGGACCCTTCGCCGGCCAGGAGGGCAAGTTCGTCACCTCGCGCAATATCCGCGAGCGACTCTTCAAAGAAGTGAAATCCAACGTGGCCCTGCGCGTGTTGGAGACAGACTCGCCCGACACCTTCGAGGTGTTGGGCCGCGGCGAGCTGCACCTGTCGGTGTTGATCGAAACCATGCGCCGCGAAGGCTACGAGCTGATGGTTTCCCAGCCACAGGTGATCTTCAAGGAGGGGCCCAACGGGGAAAAGCTGGAGCCCTATGAGGAACTGGTCATCGATCTCGACGAGGCCTACAACGGTCCGGTGATCGAAGAGTTGGGCCGGCGCGGGGGCCGCATGCAGGACATGGGGCCGGCGGGCGAAGGCCGCATGCGTCTGGAATACGTCATTCCCTCGCGTGGGCTCATCGGTTATCGCTCGCAGTTTCTCACCGACACGCGCGGCACCGGCATCCTCAACCATAACTTTGCCCACTACGGCCCCTACGCAGGAGCGTTCAAGGGCCGGACCAGTGGTGTGCTGATCGCGCAGGACCCCGGCCAGACCAACACCTACGCCCTCTTCTACCTGCAGGAACGCGGAGCCCTGCTGCTGCCGCCGGGTGTACCGGTCTACGGCGGCCAGGTCGTGGGCCTGCACTCGCGCGGCAACGACATCATAGTCAACCCGTCCAAGGCCAAGAAGTTGACCAACATCCGCACCACCGCCGCCGACGAGAAGCTCTTTCTCACGCCACCCTTGGCCCTCACGCTGGAAGCCGCGCTTGAGCTCATCAACCAAGACGAGCTGGTCGAGGTCACCCCCAAGAACATCCGGCTGCGCAAGCGTATCCTGGACCACAACGAGCGCAAGCGTGTCGAAAAGCTGCGTGGCCAGGGCTTGGAAGGATAGGCGTGAAAAAGCTTATCTGGCGCGTGACCCTCGGCGTCGCCGCTGGCGTGGCCATCTACGTCGGCTTCTCGGTTTGGGCCGGGGCCAAGAGCGTCGGCCACGCGCTGGCCACCTTCAACTGGACGGTGGTGTTGATCGCGCTTGCGCTGGCTTCGCTGAACTATGGGGTCCGCTTCGTGCGCTGGCACTACTACCTAAAGGTGCTCGGGCTGACTCAGGTGACGCTCGGGCACAGCTTCCTCATCTTTCTGGCTGGCTTCTCCCTTACCGTCACACCGGGCAAGCTGGGCGAGGCGGTCAAGGCCCTGCTGTTGCGCGAATCGCATGGCATCCCTGCCGCACGCACTGCCCCCATCGTCGTCGCCGAGCGTCTTACAGACTTGGTCGGGTTGTTGCTGCTCGCATGCGTCGGCGTGTTCACCTTTCACGTGGACCGGCGCTTCTTGGCCACCGGGGCCGTCGTGATCGGCTTGGGCTTGGTGGTGGTTTCAGTGGAGTCCATCGCCCATTTCTTTCTGCGCCTGTCCAGTCGCCTGCCTGGCGTGCGTTCGTTTGCCGGCAAGCTGCACGAGGCCTACCAGGCGACCGCTGCGTTGCTGCGTCCCGGCCCCCTGGTCGTCGCCGTGCTGCTGTCCACGCTGAGCTGGTATTTCGAGTGCGTGGCCTTCTGGGTGGTAGTTCATGGCTTCCCAGGCGCGGCGGTCGGAATGCAAGCCGGCACCTTCATCTACGCTTCCATGACGGTGGCCGGTGCGCTCTCGTTCTTGCCGGGTGGCCTGGGGGTTACCGAGGCGGGCATGCTCGCCCTGCTCGGGCAGCTTGGCACGGGAACGGGGCGCAGCGTGGCCGCCGCCGCCACCTTCGTCACGCGGCTGTGCACCCTGTGGTACGCAGTCATTGTCGGGCTGGCGGCCCTGTTCATATTTGCACACCGAGCGCATATCCAGATCCAACTACCTGAAAAGACGGCCGACACCCCGGCCGGCGCGCCTGTTCAAAGGTAGCGCCCACCGGCATCTGACCTGGGAGCCCTCGGCGGGCTCCCACGCGACTAGTACCGACTCTTGGAAATCCAGCAGGTTGCCGGTTCCGGGGCCGGGACAGGCCGTCGAATCCGGATCCGGCCGCCAGCGCCGGTCACCGGCCGCCCGGCCGCTCAGCCAGCTACGAATTCACGAAAGGCGGTACTAGGCCTTAGGAGCAATCCCTTCGGACCACGCCTCAAGTTCTGTGGCCGAGGTGCCGAACCAGCATCTCATTCAACGGGTGCTCACGGCGAGCCACCCCCAACCGAGAGAGCAGACATGGCAGACGCTTCCCGTATCAACATCTTCGAGAGTACACACGGTGCGTGCCGTCGATTGCCCGGCCCCTGCCCCTACGCCATCTGCCGTTTCAATCTGACGGCCGAAACGCGCGATACCCGCGGGGCCAAACCCGCCCACACCAATGAACCGATCCTGCGCGAGGCCTGCGCCTTGGAAGCCGCTGAGCACGGCGGCATGACGCTAGAGGAAATCGCGGCGCGCTTCGCGCTGACGCGCGAGAGGGTGCGCCAGATCGAACTCAGCGCCTTGCGGAAACTCGGGCGTCAGCTTCAGCGCGACGCTTGGACCGACGAATCTCCGGCTCGTCAGACATCCAAAGCGGCATAACTGCCCTCCGAAGGCGGCGGGGCGGGAAACGGATCCGGCCACCGGTTCCGAATCCGGCCATGGTTCCGGTCTACTTCGGCATCGCGCAGCTATTCACGCCCGCCGACGGCAGATAGCACTCGCGCACATAGTCCCGCACCATGCGGTCGGTGTTAAAGCGCCAGCCGAGGGTGCGAATGGCCCGCTTGATGCGCGCCACCCATCCGTGCGGCACGCCGTGCTCGTCCTGCTCGTAGTAGAGCGGAACCACCTCGCTTTCGAGGCCGCGGTAGAGCGACTCGCAATCGCGCACGTCCTGCTCGGCGGTCGACACATGGCTCACGCCGTTGCCGATCGCAAAACCATTTAGCCCGTCGTAGGCCTCGGCCCACCAGCCGTCGAGAATGGAGAGATTGAGGCCTCCGTTGAGCAGCACCTTCTGACCGCTGGTACCGCTCGCCTCCTGCGGCCGGCGCGGAGTATTGAGCCACACGTCCACGCCCTGAACCAGATGGCGAGCCACGTTGATGTCGTAGTCCTCGACAAAGACGATGCGCGAGCGCAAGTCGGGAAGCAGGCTGGCCCGATAGACCGTGCGCAGAAGCGCCTTGCCAGGCTCGTCATCTGGGTGCGCCTTGCCGGCAAAGATGAGCTGCACCGGCCGATTGGGATCAAGCAGCAAGCGCCGCAGGCGCTCCATGTCGGTGAACAGCAGATTCCCCCGCTTGTAGGTAGCAAACCGGCGGGCAAAGCCGATGGTAAGCGCGTCGGCATCAAGGGTCGTCTTGGCGGCCTCGATCAGCTCCTCACCATGGTTGTTGCGCTTGCGCTGAGCCTCAGCCTCGCGCCGCACGAAGCTGACCAGGGTGGCCTTGAGCGAGCGGTGGGTTTCCCAGAGTTCAGCGTCGGCAACATTGTCGATACGGGCCCACATCTTCGGGTCCGGCAGGTTTTCGGTCCAGTCAGGGCCTACGTGACGGTTGTAGAGGTCCTGCATGGCCGGCGCCAGCCAGGTGCGCACGTGCACACCGTTGGTGATGTGGCCCACCGGCACCTCGTCTTCACGGTGGTGCGGCCAGAGCGGCTGCCAGGCGCGCCTGGTTACCCGGCCGTGCAGACACGACACACTGTTCGCGTAGCGCGACATCTTGAAAGCCAACACCGTCATGCACAGGGCCTCGCGCGCATCCTGCGGTCGCACCCGGCCCAGCCCCAAGAACTCCTCCTTGGATAGACGCAACGAATGCCGCAGCGGTTCCAGGTATTCCTCCACCAGATCAGGCGGAAAACGATCGTGGCCCGCATCGACCGGCGTGTGCGTGGTGAAAACCGTTGACTGCGCCACGTCCTGGGCCACCTTCCAGAAATCTGCGCCGGTTTCCTCCATACGCAAGCGCGCGTATTCGAGCGTGGCAAAGGCGCTGTGGCCCTCATTGAGATGAAGCCCGCTCCAGTCGATGCCCGTGGCGCGTAGAGCCCGAATGCCACCCACGCCCAGGAGGAGCTCCTGCCGGATGCGCACGCGCTGGTCGCCGAAGTATAGCCGCGCGGCCAGCTTGCGATTCTCCTCGGAGTTGCCGTCCACATCCGTGTCGAGGAGCAGGAGCTGGTTGCGTCCCACGTTGACCTGCCAGACCTGCGCGTGCAGGCGCTCGCGCCCCAGCGGAACCTCGATGATGAGAGGCTTGCCGGCCCGGTCCAGCTTGCGCGTGGCCGCCAGAAACTCTTCCTGCGCGCTCTCGTATTGGGCGTGCTGCCGGCCCTCGGCGTCGATCTGCTGACGGAAATAGGACTGGCGGTAGAAAAGGCCCACCGCCACCAAGGCCAGGCCGAGGTCAGATGCCGTCTTGACATGGTCGCCGGCCAGAACACCGAGACCACCGCTGTAGATGGGCAGTGACTCGTGAATGCCGAACTCTGCTGAAAAATAGGCCACCGGCCGCACGCGCAGAGGCGCGGCCTCGGTCTGTGCCCAGGTGTGCGCGTTGGGCGACACATAGGCTTGGAACTCGCTGTGCACCCGGTCGGCGCGAGCGCGCAAAGCCGCGTCCTGCGCCAGCTCGCGCACGCGCTCCGGGCTGAGGGTCTTCACCACCTTGAGGGGGTTGTGCTTGGAAGCGCGAAACCCCTCCGGATCGAGATCGCGAAACAGCTTGATTACGGATGGGTTCCAGGCCCACCACATGTTCATCGAGAGTTCGTGCAGTTGGTGATACAGCTTCTCTTCGGGCGACATAGGGGGAGCAGTTTGTCACAAACCAGGCACGGGACCAATTCGGGGATATAATGGCCCGGCCAATCTCATGGACCAGCCTCGCCTCCTAGCCTTCATCATGGCCGGCGGAAAAGGGGAGCGCCTTTTCCCATTGACGCGGGACCGCGCAAAACCCGCCGTTCCCTTCGGCGGACGCTACCGCATCGTCGACTTCGTGCTGTCAAACATGCACAACTCGGGGGTGCGGGCCATCTACGTGCTCACCCAGTACAAGGGGCAGTCTCTGGTCGAACATGTCCAGCGCACCTGGGGCGCGCGCAGCACGCACGCCGACTTCGTAACCATCGTGCCGGCGCAGATGCGCACGGGCGAAAGCTGGTACCGCGGCACCGCCGACTGCATCCACCAGAACTTCCACCTGGTGGAGATCTTTCGCCCCGACATGGTGCTGGTCTTCGGCGCTGACCACGTCTACAAGATGAACGTCCGCCAGATGGTCGATTTCCACCGCAGCAAGGATGCGGTGGCCACCATCGCCTGCCTACCGGTGCCCGCGAGCGAGGCCTCTGGCTACGGCATCGTTGAAACCGATGCCAGTGGTCGGGTGACCGGCTTTCAGGAGAAGCCACTCGACAACGTCACGACCATCCCGGGCGACCCCACGCGGGCGCTGGCCTCGATGGGAAACTACATCTTTGCGCCCCTGGCGCTCCATGAAGCGCTGGAGGCAGACTCCCGGCTCGACACCCACCACGACTTCGGCTGCGATATCCTGCCTTCCTTGGTCAAGACCGGCCGCGTGTATTTCTATGACTTCTCCCACAACGTGATCCCGGGTGTCACCGCCGTGGGCGAGCAGGGCTACTGGCGCGACGTCGGCACCATCGAGTCGTACTTCGAGGCCAATATGGACCTGAAGAATGTCGTGCCTCGCTTCAACCTGTACAACTGGGAGTGGCCCATCATCAGCCAAAACTACCCTGACCCACCTTCCAAGTTGGTGTTCGACGACGACCGGCGGCGAGGCATGCTGGTGCAGTCCATCATGTCGAGCGGATGCGTGATCGCGGGCGGCTTCGTCAAAGATTGCGTGCTCGGCCGCAACGTGTGGGTCGAGGAAGGCGCCCAGGTGCGCGACAGCATCCTTTTCGACAACGTCTATGTCGGCCCCGGCGCGCGCATCCAGCGCGCCATCATCGACAAGAATGTTCGCGTTGCGGCTGGTGACCACATTGGCCACGATCTGGCGCGCGATGCCGTCCGCCACCACGTCAGCGAAGGCGGAATCACCGTGGTGGCGAAGGCGCGCGACACGTGGCTGACGCGCGCCCGCGATTTCTAGACAGGCGGACATGGCCAAGCCTCGTCCTGTCGCTCTCGTTGTCCACGGCCACTTCTACCAGCCGCCGCGCGAGAACCCCTGGACGGATGAGGTGCCGCGCGAACCCGATGCCACACCCTTTCACGACTGGAACGCGCGCATCCACGCCGAATGCTATCGCGCCAACGCCTACGCGCGCATTGTCGCCGGCACAAACAAGATCAAGTCGCTGGTCAACAACTACGATCGACTCACCTTTGATTTCGGCCCTACCCTCGCGCGATGGCTCGAACGTCACGATGCCCAAGCCGCCCGACGTATCCGGGAAGGCGATGCGACGCAACGCCAACGCCTAGGCCAGGGTGGTGGCCTGGCTCAGGTCTGGGCGCACCCCATCACGCCGCTGCTGTCGCCACACGACCGCCGGACCCAGATCGCATGGGGCCTGCACGATTTCCGCCGCCGTTTCGGCCGTGACGCCGAGGGCATCTGGTTGCCCGAAACCGCGGTGAATACGCCCACGCTCGAAGCGCTCATCGACGCACAAATCCGCTTCACCATCCTTGCGCCCGAGCAGGTCGCGGCCGTTCGGCAGCCAGGCAAGGACTGGGTCTCGGTCAACGCGAACACTCTGGACACGGGACGCCTGTACCGCTGGCCCCATCCTGATGGCTCGGGACGCTCCATCGCCCTGGCCATCTTCGACGGGCCGGTTTCGCGCAACCTGGCTTTCGGTACCGCAAGCCGCGACGCCGGCACCTTTCTGGCGGCCGTGCGCGACGCGGGCGATCGTTCAAGCGCGGAAGGACAGGGTCTCGTGCTGGCTGCCACCGACGGCGAGCTCTATGGCCACCACAAGAAATTCGCCGATCTGACCCTGGCCTACGCCACGGATATCGCGGCCGCCTCGGCCGGGATCGAAGTCACCAACCTGGCCTCGTTTCTTGAGCACCAGCCGCCCACCTGGGAAGCCCAGCTCAACACGGGTCCCGACGGCGAGGGAACGGCGTGGAGCTGTTCGCATGGAGTCGGCCGCTGGTGCCGGGACTGCGGCTGCGCCATGGACACCAGCCGGGGATGGAGCCAGGCCTGGCGCGGCCCTCTGCGAGAGGCGCTCGATCGGCTACGGGACGGGGCAGCCCGTTTCTTTGCGGACGCCGGGGACGATTTCTTCGCGGATCCGTGGCAGGCCCGCGATGCCTACGGCGAGATCGTGGATGCGCCCCCCGAGGAACGCATACGGTATCTCCAGTCTCTAGGCCGAGGCCCGCTCAAGCGCGGCCAGGCCCACGCCGCCCGGCGCGCCCTGGGGCTAATGGAGATGCAACGATCTCTGCTTCTCATGTACGCGAGCTGCGCCTGGTTCTTTGATGACATCGCGGGTCTGGAGAGCATGATCGGGTTGCGACGCGCGGCCCACGCCATAGATGTGTGGCGCTCTCTGGGCGGCCGTCCGCCAGAAAGTGCGTTCCTAGACATTCTGGCGAACGCAAAGAGCAACCAACCTGTCCTCGGTACAGGCGCCGACGTCTTCCGCCGGGTGTGCCAGGCGCGCGTCACCCCCGCCCGCGCGGTTGCGCGCGCGGCCTTTGCTGCCCTTGCGTCTGCGCCGGCCACGCTGCGCGAGGTGCCCGGCTTCGATGTCGCGATCGTCCCCGAGCCCTCTGCGGCCGGGCGGCCGCTGGCCGGCCAGGCCACCGTGGTGCACCGCCGGACCGGCGAAACCGCCGAGCTTGCGTTCTCCGCCCAGTACGACGGCAAGACGGGTTTCTCATGCCAGATCGGTGAGGAACGGCTGGCCCTGGCCGACCTCGACCCCGACGCCACTCAGGCTCTCCGTCTGGGTGCCCTCTCGCGCCTGGCCGGCCAGGCCACCACCACGGCTGGGGGCCAGGCGCTACTCGACGCGGCCGAGCTGGTGGGCCAGCTGTCCGACGACGAAGTCACCTCTCTGGCACGCCTCTTCGCAATCGCCCTGGTCACATTCCTTGAGGCTCTTCCACCTGAGTCGACCGACGCTGCGGCCTGGGAGATAGCGCTTCTGCTAATCAAGCGCGCGGCCTTACCGCCCGACGGCGAGCGCGCCCACCGCGCCCAGGAGGCGGTGTGGGAACACCTGTCCTTCTTCCGCTCCAGCCGCCGGCGTCCTGCCAAAGCCCTGCGCGCTCTCGCCGAACTACTCGGCTTCGATGTGTCGTCGCAACCGTGATCCTACGGCAGGCGCAGTTTGTCGCAGACCGCGGCGCTGGCCACCGGCGCGCCGGCAACGAAGCGACCGTCGCGGTATTCGCCCTCGGAGACCCTTGCGCCGGACTTGTCCCACTGACTCCAGCGACCGTCGGGACGACCGGCTGCGAACTGGCCTTCGATCCACACTTTCCCGCCGGGAAACCAGGCGGCGAAAGGCCCCTCGGTCCGGCCGTCGCGGTAGTCACAGACCTGGCGCTTGTCCTTGCCGCCCGGCTGCAACTCGATGTACTGAGCGCGCTTGCCATCCCGACTGCGACACCATACAAACTGGCCGGGCTTTGACTGCTTGTCGTCAAGCGACATGCCCTCGGGGCAGAGGCTAGGTCCCGAACGCCGACAGGCCAGAAAGCCAAGACAGGCGATCGAAAGCAGGGGGAGAAGATGCCGATGCATTGGAAGGTGCCTCTCAGAGAAGCATCGGCAGGTTGTGCCCGGCGGTCAAGTCCCGCCTGGCTATCCGGGAAAGGGTCTCAGATGCACCCGCTCGACCTCGATCGGCGCTGAAAGGATGGCCTGCCCCTGCCGGGCGAACCACGTCGGATCGTCGGTGGTGGCGTAGTGCCGGGTGCTGTTGCGCCAAAGCCGCCGCTCCATCTCGGGGTGCCGCTGCAGCCAGTAGGCCAAGCGATCGGCGACCAGCCCACCTTGCGTGATGATCTCCACGGAAGGTGGCACCATGGGACGAATTGCAGGCAGCAGCAACGGGTAGTGGGTGCACCCGAGCAGCACGCGGCTCGGCCGATCAGGCGCCGCGAAAAGAGGGTCCAGGTTTTTGTGCAGAAAGTACTCGGTGCCGGGCCCTGACAACTCACCCGCTTCGACCAGCGGAACCCACAGCGGGCAGGCCTGCTGAATCAGGCGCAGCCCGGGTGCCAATTTTGATAATTCCAGCGCATACGATCCCGACGCCACAGTGCCCACCGTGCCCAACACTGCCACCGTGCCCGTGGTGAGCGCCGGTTCGGTCACGCCTGGAATGGCGCTCGGAGGCATTCCCGCCAGCGCCTCAGCCGAGGGCCTCACCACGCCCAAAATACGCCGATCGGGTCGGTGCACAGGGAGATGCCGCTGCTGGAGCGTGCGCAAGGCCTGCGCCGAGGCGGTGTTGCAGGCCAACACGACCAAGGGGCAACCGGCATCGAAGAGAAACTCCACAGCCTCGCGCGTGAAGCTGTGCACGACCTCCAAGCTGCGCGGGCCATAGGGCGCCCGTGCGCTGTCGCCGAGATAGAAGTAGTCGTACGCGGGCAACCGCTCAAGCAGCGCGGCCAGCACTGTCAGACCACCGAACCCGGAATCAAAGACACCAATCATGCTAGTCCTCAACCAGGGACGCGTATTCGTCCGACAACATGAACGCGATGATCTCCCGCAGCGCCGTCGAGCTGCGGATCCGCTCCTGACTCACGCCTTCCTCAGCTGGCGAGTTTCCGCCGTGCTTGAACTGGCCGACCAGCGCTCGCAACGCAACCAAGGGGCTTCCGCAACAGAGCAGTCCGACCCGGTCGGCGGTGTAGCGACAGCCATGCACGTAGCCTTCCAGGTCAGGGGGCCGCGCCAGCGCCCCGCCCGCGTCGACCAGCAGGTCGGCGCGGACCTTTCCTGTGGGCATAAGCCCGGCGATAGACGGCTGGGACAGCAACGACGCCCAGGCGGCTGCACGATCGCTCTCGCTGTCCTGCTCGGCAACCTCCCCGTCGGATGCCCCCAGGGACACTGCGCGAATGACCCCACGCAAGAGCCCGCGTAGGCTGTCGACCGAAAGGCGCGCCACGGCCAGTGTCCCCGCTCGCGCCTGCTCAAGCGCGCGCCCGACAAGGAAGCGCAACTCGACGATGTCCAGGTCCTCAGCCCGCGCTCCCATGATGACCGTCAGCGGCTGCGTGGCGGCAAAGCTGACATCGGCCCCCGGGCCCCGCACCACGGCTCGCGGGACAGGCGCCCCCAATTGGTCTCGGAGCTCCTGGAAGACGGCCTCGGCCTTGGGCTGAAGGGGCGTCCCTTCGACGGGAGCACCTCCCGCATGGGGCACCTCAGCTAGGGCCGGCGCTAGTGCGCGCAGGACGCGGCGCAAGGGCCCGCGGCAAAGGGGATGCTCGGCCACCGTCGGGCTCCACGCGGCCGCGAGGGCGGGATTTTGGGCGCCCAGGTTTGCGAGGCTTCCCGTAAGCGCCAGATTCGGGTCGAGGAACAATGCCAGATCCCGCGCCGCCCTCGAAAGGGCGAGCCGGCCGCATCGCTGCTGCAAATAGGCCGCGAGCACAGCCGAGCCGAGATCCGCAGGGTCGCCCAGCACACCCCGAACCGCGGCCGCGCACAAGTCCGCCTCGAATTGCAGCGGCGTTGCCGTGCGTATGAACCCAAACACCGCGTCCAGCATCTCGAAGATGTCCCGCTCAGGGGGCGGCCCACGCACACCGCTCTCGCTACCGCCGGACGCAGCCATACCCGGCGAGGCGGGCTTGCACGTCATCCGGAGCAGTTCCCCCAGACGACGGGCTACTGAATCCGCGTCGAACCGCACCTCGACTAGCGCGCTGCGGACTAGGTCCTCGTCCTTGCTTGCCAGGATGGCAGCCAACGCCACCAAGCAGGGAAGGTCCGGCTCGCCCGGCAGCGGGCGTGGGGCTGTGCGAATCAGGCCACTGCCCACCTCGGCCAGGTTGGTGAGGTCTCCCCGTTCCCAGTAGTAGGTCACCAGGCGAGCCAGCGTGGGAGCAAAGCTGGGATCCAGATCCGAGGAGCGCAGGTACGCGTCGTTGGCGCCTTCCCGATCGCCGAGCGCAACCCGCAGAATCTCTCCCCTACGATACAGCGCCTCCGCCCTCTTGTGTGGATCGTCGAGCTTGCGGGCCAGGCGCTCACAGCCCTCGGCCGCCTCGCGATGCAGGCCCAGCCGCTGATAGGTTTGCACCAGGCATTCGAGAACTCCCGCGCGGTCGGGATCACTGGCCAGCGCCAGCTCCAGGTTTTGCCGGGCGGCCGCAAGATTGCCGAGCGCGAGGTAGATCTCACCAAGTCGGTGCCGGGTTTCGGTCAAGCGCGAGACCGCGTCCCGCGGCAAGAGGCGGAGCACCTCTTCCAGCTTCGCGACGGCGCCCGCGCGGTCGTTGCGCGCGAGCGCAAAGCCCGCTAGCGCCTCGCGCGCGCCGGCGTGGTGCGGATCCGAACGGGCCAGCTCTTGGTAGGCGTTCTCCGCGTCCCCTGGGTCACCGAACATTTCGGCCAGCTCAGCGCGACGCACGGCCAGCTTGTCAGGAGCGACAAGCGCAGCGACGTCGGGCATCGCGGCCAGGCGCGCATAGGCCTGGCGCGCCTTGTCCCATTCCTGCGCGCGGTAGGCGAGGTCGGCCTGCACCGCCAAAGCGCCCCCATGGTTGGGCGAGAGCGCGATCGCCTCATCGAGTGAGGCCCGGGCCTCGTCGAGCTGACCCCGCCCCGCGGCGAGGCGCGCCCGCACCGCAAGCTGGCCGGCGCGAGACTCTGCTCCCCCGTCGAGAGCGCTTGCGCGCGCCAGCTCCTCTTCGGCCAAGGGAGCGTTCCCGTTCCGCTCTGCGGCTTCGGCCTGAGCGAGGTGCCACCGCGCATGACAGGAGGCTGGTAGGGCAGGCACGCGTTCCAACAAGGCGGCCCATGCCCGGTTGCGCCCCTCGACGTCTGGGAGCCGCCCGTAAACGTCAAACAGAGCCTCGGCCAGCGCCCCGTCCGAGGGATTGGCGTCGTGGAGTTCCTCTAGTATCGCTCGCGCAGTTTCCGTCGACACCGTGGGACGCACCACCAACGCCGCCAGCCGTCGATCCACTTCGTCCCACGCCGCCCGGTCGTCTTTGCGGATGGTCCGCAGGCGTTGCCAGCAGGAGAGTGCGTCGATGGTGTCGCCGACCTTCTCGGCCAGGTCGGCGCGCAGCTCCAGCGCATCGTCCGGCAAGACCGCGCGTCCCGCCGATTGCAGGAGCGTCAGCGCGGGGCCTTCGCCCTCGGGCCGGGCCAGATGCAACCGGGCGCGCTCGACCAGCAGGGCCGCCGCAGCCGCTCCATCGGTCTCGCTGTCCACCCGTGCCAGCAGCAAGGCATCCGCCTCTTCAAGCGCCCCCTTCTTGGTCAGGAACGCACTGAGCGCCTCAAGGCCTGCGCGCGAGCCCTGATCGGTCAAGCGCCGCAGGATAGACTCCGCTTGGGCACTGCCGTCGTTCTTCTGGGTCAGCAGGCTGGCCAACTCTAGCCCCAGGGCTTCGGTGTCCAGGCCCGGGAGCGCATCCTGACCCTCGAGGGCCGCCCACAAGCGCTCGAGCAGCGCCGCCAACTCTTCGCTGCGGGATTGCTGGCGACAGATCGCGGCCAGACGGCCGAGACTGCCCACATCCTCGGGAGCCTGCTCCAGAAGACGGCGGCAGGCCGCCTCCGCCTCGTCGAGTTTGCCCATCTGCTCCAGCACCTCGGCCAGCGCCCGTGTAACCGCGATCCGAGCCGAGCCTTCATCCAGCGCCTGCTCACGCAAGACCAGGCACTCCGCCAACTTGGTTTCCTGGCCAAGCGCCTTCAGACTCTCGATCAAAAGGTCCAATGGCGCCCCGTCGGGTTCAAGCGAGAGGGCCGCGGCGAGGGCAGCTTCCACCTGCGACGGCTGCCCGGCCTCCTGCGCTTCCTGTGCAATGCGGAGATAGGCCTCGCCCATCACCGCCGTCGTGCACCCCAGCTCGGTCAGCAGCGCTCCATACTCCCGCTGACTCTCCTCCCGGTCACCCGCGCGCCAAAGCAGACGGGCCAAGGCGAGACGCGCTGGTGCGTTGCCCCGATCGAGATCGAGCAGGACCTGGTAGGTGTCCAGCGCGTCCTTTTCGTCCTGCAGCCGTTCCCCCAAGACCGAGCCCAGTCGCTGCAGCAGCGCCTTCGCTTCTTCTGGCCTGACCTCGCCCAGTCGCCGGCGCAACACCTGGGCCAGCCCGGCCCAATCGCCCGTCTCGCCCGCAATCGCCTCAAGGGCATCTAGGGCCGCCGCGCAGGTCGGATCCGCGCGCAGCGCTGATTCCAGCAAGTTCACCGCCCCCTCGCCCTCCGGCGCTGCCTCGTACACCAGCCGAGCCGCCTCACAAAAGCGCGCCGCCCGTTGTTCAGCCGAGTCGAGGGTGCGCGCGTCGGCTGCCCACGCTGCCAACACTTGCGCCACCCCTTGGCTGTCTCCTCGCTGAGCGTAGATGTCCACCAGGCGTTGCCGGGCCGCCTGAGCGATCGGGCCCGGCGTCTCACCCTGCAGACACTCGTTCAACCATTCGATGGCAGCGTCCTCGTCCCCCAAGACCAGGCACAGCGCTGCCATCTGGCGCGCCGCCTCGGCGCGCGGCACGGTGGGATCAGGCCAGTCTTCGCGCTGGAGTAAGTCATCCAGGGCGTCCACTGCCTTGGCACACAGGTCCGGCTCACCCGAGGCTACCGCCAACTCGGCCATCTCGACGGTGGCGCGCACGTCGTCCGCTGATCCGGTCCTGGCGCAAAGTTCCTGCCGCGCCAACACGGGCAGAATCTCGTCCCAGCGGCCTTCCGTCCCAAGACGCAGGGCCAGGGCACGAACCGCGGGGCCGATGATGAAACGGTTGGCGAGCGACTCTTCCAGCGCCCTGGCGGCGCGGTCCATCTGCTCTGCCCGTGCCCATTGGCGTGCCGCCGCCAGCGAGGCAAACGCGCGATCCATGCGCGAGCGGTCGCTGCTGCCAGCCAGGCTTTCGAACAACTCAGCCGCGTGCGAAGGGCGACCGCTCTCGCTCGCGGCGACGGCTTCGGCCAGAAGAGCGCTGGCCAGTCCCGGCCAGCGTTCCAGCGCGGCCGAGGCTGCCGTCTCGGCTTCGGGCAGCGTCTCGGCGGACGAGGTGAGCAGATTCAGCAGCCGGGCAGTTCCCGTTTGATCTCCGGTCTCCACCGGCGCCGCCTGTCGATAGCTCTCGAGCGCGCGGGGCACGTCCCCGGCCAGAAGGGCCCTCTCCGCCGCCGCCAGCCGGCTCATGGCCGCAGCGTGATCGGCCAGCCCAGCCGGCATCACCGCAAGGCCCGCTGGCTCCGGCGTATCCTGAGAGGGGAAGAAGGCAACCGTGAGGCGTTGTGAGGCCGCCTCGGCGCGCAAGGTGGTGCCGTCCAAATGCCGGCGCTCGGGCATCCGCCACCCATGCATGGGCAGAAGGGCAAGCAGCGCCAGCTCACGCACGTCGATCTCCAAGTCGGTCGCACCCTCGAGATGCAGGAGCGGGGCCACGCCCTCGTCAGGTTGGTGGGAAGGGGCTGCGCCTAGGGCCGTGAAAAGCGCGGTCACCAGCAAAGGCGGAGGCACCGGGAGAAAACCGTACACCCGCACATCGAACATGGAGAGACGGGCGCGGCCCGGCTGCACCATGGTGAACGCACCGGTGGCGGTGAACTCGGCCTGCCGATCCCCGAGCACTGCCCGCGCGCCGATGCGAACCAAACCATCATCGATCTCCACCTGCGGGGCGAAAAGGCCGTAGTCCGCCAGGCGAGCCCCACGCAAATAGCCAGCCAGATCATCGGCCTGGAACGACACGGCCATCTCGCGCAGCCTGAGGCGATGATTCTTGAACCGGGTCACTCCCCCCGACACATCGAACGGAAAGCGCAGGTTGGGGATCTCGAGCTCCAAGCGTTCCACACGACCAAACGCCGAGATGTCCCGACTGGCCAGGCTTAGAAGGCCTCGCCCCTCCCCGAAGGTTAGTCGGAATCCCCCTTCGGTGTCAGCCATGATCTGCCTTCACACCGCCATTGTAGAACAGGCGGCCGCGGCGTCCACCGAAGGTGACAAGGAGCAGAACGCTAAACAGAACCCCCAGTGCGGTGGTCAAGAGGGGCACCTGGATCATGAGGGTCGAAGCCAGTTGGGCCAGGTCGGCTGGAGCGGGCGGCGCATCCCCGGTTCGTGCGTGGGCCTTCGCGGCTATTTGCTGCAACACGGGCAGGGCGTCCGCGACCCCCTTACGCACGACCATGAGCAAGAAAGCCCCGCTTCCCACGTGCAAGGCCATCCCGGCCCAAGCTGCAAAAACACTGGCACGGCGAGCCCGAGGATCGCCGGAAAAAACCGCCGCCACGGCGAAGAAAAACACCAGCGCCAGCACCAGACGGATTGCCGCCTGTACCCCGGCAGCGATAGGGTGAGCCCGATCGACAGCCTCTTCCAGGGCAAGCTGCCCGCGGATGAGCACTTCCTGATTGGCGTCGGCCAGGCCATCCATACGGACGTCGGCCATCGACCGGCCCGTCGCCAGTCGACGCAGGTCGGTCAAGCTACCAAGAAACAGACGCGCACCAGCCAAGAGCATGAGCATGGCGAGCACGGTAACCCAGCGGGGCCGGCGGGTCGGCAACCGAGAGGCCTCTCCGGAAGGTCGCTTGGTCCCGTCCCGCGAACCCTGGTTGGCGCTCATGGGCTCGGGCGGGACCGCACTACGTTTCCCTAGTTGTGGGTTGTTGGGCCCGGAATATCCCGACAGGCCATAGCTAGAACCGTGGCGGCGAACAGGGCTCGTAAGACACAGCACCCTCGGGCCCGCCCTCGTAGCGCAAGAGATCCAGGTTCACATCGATCCTCTTCGCTTCCTTGGCCTCCTGGCACCGCTGCCGCGCCCACTCCATCACGACCATCTGCGCCTTCTGTTGAGCGGCCTCTTCTGCCAGGCGCTGCGCTTCTTTGTTGAACTCGGCCATGTCGGGCTTCAGGTGCTCCTTCAGCCTGACCACGATAAAGCTGCCCAGTTCCTGGAAAGGCCCGCCGAGGGGTGCCTCGCTGGTCAGCTCGAAAGCTGCCTTAGCCACTGTGGACGCGGGGCCGATGCCCTGCACCATGGACCCACGACGTGCATAGAGGCCAGTCTCCTCCGCCTGGAGGGTATCCTTCTTGCGACCCTTCTCGTCGTTGTCCGGGGCCGGAAAGAGATCCTTCAGACTCCTGCTGGGCTGTGCCTTGGCCTTGGCCAGGGCCGCCTCAGCCGCGGCCTTAGCACGGGCCTGCGAACGCTCCTGGCGCAGCTCGGACTCGGCGATCTCCAGGCGCGCCTGCTCGAAGGAAATGTCGCCCTCGCGGGTGGCCTCGGGCACAACCAAGGCCAGGCCGCCCGCGATCTTCACCGGTCCGATCAGCTCGCCGTCCTTGGCGGCCCACACCTTGTCGTCAACGTCAGAACCCAGCGTCGTGCCGCCCTTGCGTTGCCATCCCAAATCCCCGCCCCGCGCCCGGCTAATGGCATCCTCAGAAAACGCCTTGGCCAGCTTGGCCAGGGACTCGCCCTTACGCACGCGCGCGGCCAGGATATCGGCCCACTTCCCCGTCTCGGCGAGCTTGTCCGGGTCAGCGTCACTCGGGACGGCGACCAACAGGAAGCGCAGCTTGCGCTGCTTGGGCTGCTTGTCATAGAGCGCTGTCTTTCTCTCGTCAAACAGCTTTTTCAGCTTGTCCTGATTCGCCTTGGCGTAGGCCGCGATCTCGTCGGGCCGCAGCTCGACCTCGTTCTCATAGCGGTGAATGGGAAAACGCAGGTACTCCAGGTTGACCCGGTCGGACTGGCGCAGGTAGTTCTCCCTGACCTCGTCCACCGACACGCCAATCCCGGAACGCAAGAGATCGCGCATGTGAGCCGCCATGAGCTCGCGACGTTGTTGCTCGATAAAGGACCTGGGCGACATGCCCAGGTGGTACTGCACGAACTTGCGGAAGTTGTCGTAGGAGAACTTGCCTTCGTGCTCCACGTAGGGGAGCTTCTGCTCGCGCCCCATGCTGAGCATCTTGGTCTCGGCGATCAGGTCCTCGACCTCTTCCTCCCCCACGCGAAAGCCCAGCCGCTCTGCCTCTGCAGCCAGTAGCTCACGATCGATGAGCAAATCCATGATGGTTTCTTTCAGGCGTATCTGCTTGGCCTGCTGAGGAGAAATCGATCCGGCATTGAGCACGGTGTAGGCGTAGGTCCAATCCTTGAGGCTCAGCACGCGGTCGCCCACTCGGGCGGCACTTTCGGTCACCCGGTGTGGCATGCGCATGCCACAGCCGCCGATGGACTGCGGGCCGAAGTTGACTATGAACACAACAATCACGATCGAAAACAGCAGATAGATGAGCAGCGATCGGGATTGTTGACGCATCTGCTCGAGCATTTAGCAAGGCCTCCGTTTCACTGGGCTTGGTAGCCTGAAAGGTGCGGCAATCTAGCACAGTCGCTAGGGAAAACGCACGGGCAAGCGCGGCCAACTGGAGTTCGGGGTAGGGACCCCGCCTCACAAGCCCCGTAACCGCCTCTGCCCCGCTCCCCTCCCCCGAATACAAGTGACGCGGATGGCGGTTGGCGGGGAGCGCGCCTGTGTGATAGGAACAATGTCCAGGCCTGGCTACGTGTGTGGGTTCGGCAACCAGGCCATTTGCACACGGCACAACTGCATGCTTCTCGACTGGGTCTACGGGCTCTTTTCGAACGACCTCGCCATTGATCTTGGCACGGCGACGACGTTGACGTTCGTGCGCGGCAAGGGAATCGTTTCGAACGAGCCGTCAGTGGTGGCGGTTCAACGAACCGGCAACGGCACCAAGAAGGTGTTGGCCGTGGGCAAGCAAGCCAAGGAGATGCTGGGCCGCACGCCCGGAAACATCGCAGCCGTGCGACCCATGAAGGACGGGGTCATCGCCGACTTCGAGGTCACCGAGGCGATGTTGCGCTACTTCATCACGCGCGTGCACAACCGGCAGACCCTGGTCAAACCGCGCATCATCATCGGCGTGCCCTCCGGGATCACCGAGGTCGAAAAGCGCGCTGTGCGGGACTCGGCTCTGGCGGCCGGCGCACGCGAGGTCTATTTGATCGAGGAGCCGATGGCCGCCGCCATCGGCGCTGGCCTGCCCGTCACCGAGCCTTCGGGCAACATGATTGTCGACATCGGCGGCGGCACCACCGAGGTGGCGGTGATCTCGCTCTCCGGCATCGTCGCCGCCCGTTCCATCCGCGTCGCGGGCGACAAGATGGACGAAGCCGTCGTGGCGTACATCCGGCGCAAGTACAACCTCCTCATCGGTGAGCGCACCGCGGAGTTGGTCAAGAAGCAGATCGGCAACGCCTACCGGCTCGACGAAGTCGAGTCTATGGAGATCAAAGGCCGCGACCTCATCGCCGGAGTACCCAAGACGATCGTGGTGACCAGCGACGAAATCCGCGAGGCGCTGTCCGAGCCGGTCGGTGCCATCGTGGAGGCGGTACGCTCGGTTCTGGAGCGCACCCCGCCCGAGCTGGCCGCGGACATCGTAGACCGCGGCATCGTGCTCACCGGAGGCGGCTCGCTCTTGCGCAACCTAGACGTGCTGCTACGCGAGGAGACTGGGTTGCCAGTCATGGTTTCCGACTCGCCCGAGTGCGCTGTGGTGTTGGGAACCGGCCGTGCGCTTGACGAGTTGGCCCTGCTCCGCGAAGTCGCCATGCAGTAGCTGTCCGTTTTGAGTGGCGTTTCGAGTGGATAGTCCGGTGCGTCCGCCTTACATTTGCAGGCGCTGTGCACGCAGGAATGCTCCCGTCGGGGCACCGACAGAAAATCCGCGAGGCGGTGATCATCACGGCGGCCTTTCTCACCGCCTTGTTCCTGCTGCGCCAGAGTGCCAAGTCGCCCGAGTATCTATCGCCCCTGGACCGCGGCATCCTGGCGCTGGTCACGCCCCTTCAGTCGCGCATGGCCCGGGTGGCCCGCAGCATCGGTCGCGCCGCCGGCCAGTATGTCGACCTGGTTCACGTGCGCGCCGAGAACGAGAACTTCCGCAACGAAAACGGCCGGCTGCGCGCCGAGCTGCTGGAAGCCAAGCGCGGCGCAGCCGAGAGCGTGCGCTTCCAAAGGCTGCTCGGCCTGCGCAACGCGGTGACCGCCGAAACGCTGG
>Ga0182010_10000089_pt1 | contig 47858 bp, 33 predicted proteins | sample 611E1MmetaG_FD_120488 | JGI IMG/M metagenome (GOLD analysis project Ga0182010, IMG submission 120488) | Permafrost microbial communities from Stordalen Mire, Sweden - 611E1M metaG | ecosystem: Environmental > Terrestrial > Soil > Wetlands > Permafrost | place: Sweden: Stordalen | collected... | reverse complement strand
GTACTTGGTGGACGGCGCGATGGGCAGCCGCCCCAAAGGCCGTGCGGCTTGGCTGTCCTGGCTGCATGCCTGCCCTCGGTGTTCTCAGCTACTTCGCGAACGCACCTTTGCCTAGCGCGTTCTCCCGAATATATCGAATCGTGTCGAAAATGGTATCGCTGGCCTCGCGTGGGGCGAAGCCCAGCTCACTCCGGGCTTTCGTGCTGTCGAAGTACCAGAAGTAGGTGGCCATGTCGACGCTGGCCGGCTCGATCGGGCTTGTGCGGCCGACCGCCTTGAAGAGAGCCGACTGCACCTTCGCGGCCATCACGGGCCAGCGGCCGCGTGCCTTCAGACGCGGGTGGTACTCCTTGCTCGCCCGCTCGATGCGGTCGAAATACTCGGCGAAAGTCATGTTGTGACCGCCCAGCAAGTAGCGCTCGCCGGGACGGCCCTTGTCCATGGCCACCGGAATGATGGCGGCCACGTCGCGTGCGTCCACGAAATTGATCCCACCCGGGGGCACGACCTTCACGTCGCCGGCGAGGAAGGACAACACGTCACGCGTGGATCCCATGCGCACGTCGCCCGGGCCGAGAAGCAGGCTCGGGTTCACCATGACCAGCTCGATGCGGTCCCCGCAGATGCGCCGAGCCGTCTGCTCCTGGTAGAGCTTGCTTGCGTAGTAGGGCCAGCGGGAAATGAGATCCAGGGGCGTGGGCGAGTCCTCGTCAGGCATCTCGTCCGCGCGTTTGGAAACCGCGATGGTGCCGCTGGTGGAAACCATCAGGATCCGCTTGACCCCGGCCTGGAGCGCAGCTTCACACATCAGGCGCGTGCCCTGCACGTGAACCTCGAACATGCGGTGGCTGTCTGCAGGCTTGCGCGAAACGAAGCCGGCCAAGTGGTACACCTGGGTCACGCCCTCCAGCGCACGCGCCACATCGGCGGGGGTCAGGATCGATCCGACCTGCACTTCGACGCCGAGGCTGGAAAACTCCGGAGCAGGAGCCACGGCCAGCACCCGGAGCTGCGCGGGCGGGAGCCGCTGGCACAGCCCCGCCACCAAAGGCGAACCCAGAAACCCAGGGGCGCCCGTGACCAGGATCGTCATGGGTTCGTCCTGCGCTGACCGACAACCTGAGCTTCGGCGCCCTCAACCGGTCGCAACAGGGAGACCAGCGGCCCCAGTTCCTCGCCCGTCCACGCAGCCCGCACGCTGGCCCGGTCGAAGCGCGTGGTCACGCCGTCGCGCAGATTCTCGACGATCTTCTGGGTCAGGGCCGAGCTCAGACGCCATGATTCCTTGTCTGACAAGCCATGGGTCAGCTCGCGCAAGAAATCGATGGATAGGAAAGGCCCAAAGCGGACCTCTAGATCGCGCTTCTTGGGGATGGTGGCGCCCACGGGCAACGCCTCGTGGGCGCCGTGAATGTAGGCGGGCAGGATGCCCACCTCGGCGCGCAGGGCGAGGTAGCCCAGGCTGGGCAGGAAATCCGCCATAACGCCACTGCGCGCCCGCGTGCCCTCCGGGAACAGCATCAGGCTGCGGCCACGGCGAAGAACCCCCTCTGCGATGGCCAGCGATTTGCGGACCGAGCCGCTTCGTTCCATGGGAACCAGATTGGTCAGGTTGGCAAAGTAGGCGCGGCGCCACCGATTGGAGAAGAAATAGTCGGCCGCGGCCAGAGACGCTAGATCGCGGCCAGCATCGCCCAGCGCGACCTTCACCGCGCCCATGTCAAGGTGCGACGAATGGTTGGCGGCCACGATGAAATGCGTGTGCTGCGGGACATGGCCTTGCCCCCGCACCTTGGTCTGCAAGGCCCGCGTGTAGAAAAGTTTCTGCGCAGCCGCCAATCCGCGCTTGCCCAGACGCTGAAGCGGAGCCGGCAACTTGAGGTCGCCTTCCTGGTGGTGCTGGAAACTGTCGGGCCGGCGCGGCTCGCGCTTCTCCAGGGCTGGGTTGTGCCGCTTGCCGGTGGCCAGGTCGTAGAGCGCGGCCACGTTCGCTGCGCCAGCAAACACAACACCCTCTGGTATGTGCACGCCGGCGGCCTCCAGCGCGGCGGCGAGCTCGGTGAAGGTCAAGCTATCGAAGCCCAGCTCGTCGACCCGGCTCTGCATGTGGATCTCGTAGGGCGCCTTGCCACAAGCATTGGCCACGATCTCGAAGAACCAGCCCACCCCGGTCTCGGAGGCGTGCGGCTCTGCATTCTGCTGGCTCTCGCTCTTGCTCTTCTGGTGACGGCGGCGCAACTCATCCGCCACTTCGCGCCGCTTGATCTTGCGCGAGGTGGTTCGCGGCAGATCCCCATCCCAGAATTCCAGCGTACGCACGCGCTTCCAGAAGGGCAACCCGGTCGCCACCTCACGGAAGTGCGCCTCAATCTTGGCCTGCACCTCGGCCCGCGAGAGTCCCGGCTCGTAGTCGAAATTGGGGACTGCCGCGCAGGCCACGTGCTCGGCGACGCCATCGGGCAACCCGACCACCGAGAGCTCCTTGACGAAGGGTGAGTTGCGGTAGAGATCCTCGACCTCGTCGGGGTAGACGTTCTTGCCATTGCTGTCGATTATGACGTCTTTGGACCGGCCCACGATAAAGAGATTGCCGTCCTCATCGAAGCGCCCCAGATCGCCGGTGTGGAACCAACCGTCGCGAATGGCCTGCGCCGTGGCTTCTGGGTTTTCCCAGTAGCCGGCCATGACGTTGCGACCGCGCGCAATCACTTCGCCCACGCCCGAGGCATCGGGGTTTTCGATCTTGACCTCGACTCCGGGGAGCGGCTGGCCCACCGAGCCAAGAACAGGCTTCTTCTTGGGCGTGGTTACCGAGAGGACCGGCGCGGTCTCGGTCAGGCCATAGCCTTCGAAGAAGTCGAAACCCATGCCGTAGAAGGTCTTGAGCACCTCGGGCGGCAACGACGAACCCCCGCTGATCATGTAGCGCACCCGGCTGCCAAACCCTTTGTGCACAGGGAAGAAGACAAACATGCCCAGATCAATTCCGGTGCGCGAGCGCAGCTCAAAATTGGCCCGCGTGAGCGCGTTGACCAGCGATTCCAGGGTCGAGGAGCGATCGGAAAACTTCTGCAGGACTCGGCGGCGCAGCGTCTCCCACACCGCCGGAACGCCCACGATGGCGGTGATCTTGCCAGTCTTGAGCACGGCGCTGATGGCATCGCCGGTCAGCTCCTGCAAGTAAGTGATGCGTGCCCCGCGCGCGAGCGGGACCAGGAGCCCGGTCGAGAACTCGAAGGTATGGTGCAAGGGCAGGACGGACAACATCCCGTCGGTGGGGCCCAGATCGAAGGTGCGCAGCAACTCGGACACCATGAAGGTGAAGTTCCGATGGGTCAGCATCACCCCTTTGGGGTTCCCGGTGGTGCCCGAGGTGAAAATGAGCGAGGCCACCGTATCGGGACTGTGCTTGCTGTGCAGTGCGCGTTTGCGCTCTTCTTCAACCGCCAGCGGCTGCAAGGCAAACACCGTCCCGAAGGGCCAGAGCCGCGTGGGCAAGCCTTCTCTCGCCAGGGCAGCGGCCAGATCGGAACGCTTTTCCAACAAATCCTCGCCGATGATCAGGCCCACCGCGCCCGAGGCGCGCGCGATGTTCACCAACTCGGCCGCGGTCGAATCGTGCGCCACCGGCACCACCGTACCGCCGGCCTTCAAGACGCCGAAGAAAGCCATGGACCACTCGGGCGCGTTCTTGGCGTAGAGGATCACGCGATCGCCGAGCCGGAGATTCTCGCCCACCAGAAAGGCGCCCGCGCGGGTAGCCAGTTCTTGCAGGTTCTGGTAGCTGTACGACTCCTCCTGCTTGCCCCGTTCCATGCGCAGGGCCACGCGGGTGGCGTGCAGCTTGGTGGTGGTGTCGAACAGTTCCAAGAGGTCGTGATAGGCGTACACGCTCTTGGGTTTGGCTGCGTAGGTCTCGTCCAGCTCGGGCAAGACCCACTTCTGCAGTCCGGGAAAGTGGATGTTCAGGAAGTAGTCGTACCAGTCAATGGTCTCGGGCGACCAGGGCAGCAGGGCGCGGTCCTCGGGGAGCAGTCGGTCACGCAAGGCGCGAATGTGGTCGGCGCGCAAGATGTACGCGTTGTCCAAGATGAAGGGCCGGAACAGGTCGATGTTGTCGCCCGCCTCCTTGGTTACGCGCTTGACCTCGTCGACCTTCTTTTTGACCCGGTCAACCAATTCGCCAAAGCGGCCCCCAGCCCAGCGCGGTCGCACACGGTCCAGGGTTTTGGACGCGCGCTCGGCCACGCGGTTAACCAAGGGCAACGACTTCCTATCGTACTCCTCGTAGCTCACCGGCCGGAACTCCATACGCGCGGCCAGTTGATTAAGAAACTTGTTGCCCACCTCCTTGTCCTGGAAACGCCTTCGTTTGTACAGCCCGGTGAGCGTGGTCACCCGTCCGATGTACGAGGGGTTGAGGTCGCCGGCCGCCAACTGGTGCACCAGGGCCGGCTCCTCCACGCAGGCCTGGGCCGCCACCATCAGCATGGCAGCCGCGATGTAGTCGACCGGCACCACGTCGAGGATGAGCGACTCGGACACGGGCAAGAGGTTCTGGCCTTTGAGTGCCAGGTACACCAGAGGCGCCGAGGTGGTGAAACCCTCGTTCCAGCCCGGGAACGGGTACTCCAGCGCGCTTTCCACGATCGCCGGTCGTACGATGGAGCGCGCTATGTCAGTCTCGCGCGCCACCAGTTGCTCGGCCATGCTCTTGGTGTAGGTGTAGATGTTGGGCCAGCCCCAATCCTGGGCGCGCGCGACGCCCCTCTCGGTGAGCTCCGCCCGCACCCAGTCCTTGCGCTCACGCGCCACCGCCAGCTTGAGCGTGGCCTCGTCGTCGGGATCGCGGTGCTGCTCCAGCAGCGCATCGCGGGCCCTTTGGCGCAGCCGCGCGACGACCTGCGCGTCGTCCGCTTGGGCCCGCACCTCGGCTGCGATGCGGCCGCAGTCGGCGATCTCTTGCTCGACAACAAAGCGCGTCCCGGCCAACTCCCCCCGGCGTGGGAAATAGCCGTCCGGCGGCTCGCTCTCCCAGACGTTTCCGCTGCGGTTGCCGGCCACGAAGCAGGTGCTGGTATGAATCAGTGCGGGCCGCCGCATGCGCTTGACGAAAGCGATCACGTTCTTGGTTCCCTGCACGTTGGTGCGTAGGGCCGACTCCAGGGGCGGGTTGAACGTCACCTTGCCTGACGAGTTGATGACCACACTGACATCGGCCGCCACCTGCGCCGCCTGCTCCTCGGACAGACCCAGGTTGTCCTCGGTGATGTCGCCGTCGACGACCCGAATCTTGCGACTCAGGAACTCGCGCAGGCCCTCCGCGCCGCCGAATCTCTCGCGCAAGGGATCGAAAGTTGGCGAGGGCACCACATGGTCCCAGAAACGCTTCTCGCTGGAGGTGCCGGTTCCCCGCCGCACCATCACGTACACCCGGCCGATGTCGGGAAAGCGGTGGAGCAGCATGCTTATCAGCACTTTGCCGAGAAAGCCCGTGCCGCCCAGAAGGAAGACGTTTCGCCCCCGGTAGATCTCGCGCGGCGAAAGAACGGAGTTGGTCTTGTCTACAGGCGGATGCATCGGCTTGCGGCTATTCCACGTCGGCCATCACGATGGGCGGCCATTTCATCAGGGTCATTGACGCTGACGGGCCGACGAATGATCGCGCCATGGCAATGGCTTCGGTCAGCGACTCGGCCCGATCCCAACCCAGCGTGGCAGGCACATGTGCGTTCTTCGCACCCGCCGCGATCACCTTGCCCACGTGCTGACGACCAGCCTCTCCCCAGTACCACATGAAAAAGGGATGCGTGCCGTGGTAGGCGTAACCGCGCCGGTACATCTCGACGTAGCTCGGGTTGCGCGCGAACTCCTCTTCGTACTTGGCACGCAGCTGGTGTGAATCGCGCGTCTCAGGCAACAGCCGATTGAAGAACTCAATGTAGCTCGGGTGGTACTCGGGATCGAAGTCGTCATAGCAGGGGTGACACAGGATCAGCGCTCCGCCTTTTCTCAGGACCGGCTGGCCCCGGTAGAAATGGTGGAAGTATCCCAACGCCATCACCTGCAGCAGAATGGGATTGAGGATCGAGTTGACGTTGTAGGGCGAAATGAAGGGTATGGGGAAGATGACGATGTCGCTCTGGCCCTTGACCTTGACCAGATACTGCTCGTTGAGCTTGGCCACGATGCGCTCATGTACCGGATCGGCCTTGCCGGCGAAGCAGGCGATCAATTGGTAGGGCGCCGGGATGGCGTTGAACATCTTGCGCTTGGCCACCTCCGGCATCTTGGACAGAGCCAGGCGCAAGGTTTCGGCCTTCAAGCGATCGAACTCGGAAAACTCGTCCTCGTTTCTGCCCAGGAAGGCCAGCGGTGAGGAGAACATCCGGTTGTTGAGCGCAGTCTCGATGTGAAAGACGTTCATGTGCTGATCGACGATCGCGCCCATGCGGGCCAGTTTGGTCGCTAGCATCGAACGGGGCGGGTCCATCAGACTGTCGCAGGCCGCGATGGTGTCGGGCTCGTGGTGGACGCGGACGCTCTCGTAGTCGCACAGCCCAACCGCGACCGACTTGTGGCCCCCGTCCATGGGCACCAAGGTCACATTCAGGTAGATGACCAGATCGCTCTCCACGCAGCGACGGCTGATATTGACCGGCTCACCCTGGGCGGTCTTGCCCAAAGGGACGAAGCCGTCCGGATCCTCGGCGTCGAGGTTGTAGTAGCGGTCAGGGTAGAAGGCATCGTAGATCTTCTTGCCCGCCATGCGCTTCATCTCCGCCGGGGTCATGCGCCGATGCGCCGAGCCGAGCGCGATGATGATGTGCACGTCGTCGACCCCGTTCGCGTCGAGGATCTCGATGAGAATCTCGAGCATGGTCTGCCGGATGTCGGGCGTGGTCATGGGCGGCAAGGGCAAACTAATGTCGTCCACCGCGATGGTCACGCGCATGCCGGGCGAAAGCTGGGCATACAGCGGCTCGCTGTCGAGCGGATGGTTGATCGCGTAGCGGATAGCGGCGCCGGGATTGGCCAGGCCCTCGATGGGCGGCTTGGCGTAGATGACCCGCGTACCGATGGGTAGGTCCTCGCAGAGGAGGTCGGTGCCCGAGAATATGATCCGGGGCGCAGAGTTGTTGTCGATGTAGACGACTTGATCGTCTTCCTTGTGGCGGGGCACCGGCCCGCGCAGCGGCTTCGCTTCGCGCTTGGTCATCGGGGCCTCATGCTAGCGCAGATCCAGAATGGGCCAGTCATGTTGTAGGGCTGTGTTCCTTAGACGGAAATCAGGGTTGACGGCGGTGGGGTGACCCACCACTGACAGCATGGGCAGATCGCTCATGCTGTCCGAGTAGCTGTAGCACTCGGTGAGGTTGAGTCCCTCTTTCTCGGCGTAGGTGCGGACCCAGCTTGCCTTGGTGGCGGCCGCCATCACGGGCGGCAGCAGGCGCCCAGTGGCCTTTCCGTCCACGAACTCCAGCCGGTTGGTCACCGAGTCGTCGAGGCCCAGGTGACGCACGAGCGGCCCCGCGGTGAGGTCCAGCGCGCCCGTGACCAACACCTGCCGCAGCCCCAGTCGGCGCGACTTGTCAATCAGTTCATAGGCGCCCGGGAAAATGGATGGCCGGACGACCGTGTCAAAGAGCTCCTGGGCGAGATAGCGCAAGCGATCCTCGGACTCACCCCGGTAGCGACGGAAGAAGATGTCGTTGAAGAGACGCCGGTTGAATGAATCGGCAGCCAGGAACAGGGGGATGCTGGCCAGCGTGGACGCCATCCGCGTGACACTTCTCCACAGTCCCTGTTGGTTGCGCGCGTTGTAGGCAAAGGCGTGCACCAGGTTCGTACGACACAGGGTGCCGTCGAGATCGTAAAACGCAGCCGCTGCCATGTCTGGAAACGCACCGTATATCACGACCGAGACGATGGACCACAATCCGCCGGGCAGGGAAATGCACGGTGTCATGTCGACGCGGGTGGACGGTGGCGAAGCCGGAGCCGGGGCCGGAGGACGGAACCGGGGGCCGGGGCCGGTGGCCGGTTGCACACCGGGACCGGTCCCGCATTCGGCATCCGGCCCCGCTCCGGTTCAGCCGGCGGCTCGCTTCTGCGAGCGGCCGCCAGCCGCCTCTTTCTCCCGCTTCTCCTTGTAGTCGGCGATCATAGCGTCGCGCGCCTGTTTGGGCACCTCGGCGTAGCGCTTGAACTCCATGCTGAACTCGCCCTTGCCCTGGGTGGCGGAGCGCAGGTCGGTGGCGTAGCCGAACATGTCGGCCAGCGGCACCTCGGCCACGCCCGTGACAAAGGCTTCGTGCTTTTCCGTGCCTAGGATGGTTCCCCGGCGCTGGTTGAGCTGTCCGATGACGGCGCCCTGGAATTCCTCAGGGAACTGCACCTCGACCAGCATGATGGGCTCAAGTATGGTTGGCTTGGCCTTGTGGTAGGCCTCGCGGAAACCCATCAAGGCCGCTGTGCGAAAGGCCAACTCAGACGAGTCCACCGGGTGCGACTGGCCGTCGTTGATGAGACAGCGCACACCGACGATAGGGAAGCCGATCAGGGGTCCCCGCTTCATGGCCTCGCGAAAGCCCTTGTCGCAGGCCGGAATGAACTCACGCGGGATCGAGCCGCCCACGATTTCGTCCACGAACTCGTAGCCGCCCTCGTGATCCGAGGGCAAGGGCTCGATGTAGCCCGCAACGCGCCCGTACTGGCCCGAACCGCCGGTTTGCTTCTTGTGCGTGTAGCTGAACTCGCCACGCTGGGTAATGGTCTCGCGGTACTTGACCTGGGGCCGACCTGGAATCACCACGCAGTTGTACTCACGTTTCATGCGCTCGATGTAGATGTCCAGGTGCAGCTCCCCCATGCCGCTGATGATGGTCTGTCCTGACTCCTCGTCGCGCGAGACGCGGAAGGTCGGGTCCTCCTTGGTGAAGCGGTTGAGCGCCTTGGAGAAATTGGTCTGCGCCGCCTTGTCCTGGGGCTCCACCGCCAGCGAGATGACCGCGTCGGGCACATGCATGGACGTCATCGTGCAATTGACATGCCCGTCGGTGAAGGTGTCGCCCGAGGCGCACTCCACCCCGAAAAGGGCCACGATGTCGCCGGCTTCCGCCCAGGGGATGTCTTCCATCTCGTCGGCGTGCATCCGCACTAGGCGCGGGACCTTCACCTTTCTCTCTCCAGCCGAGCAGTTCACGATGAAATCGCCCTTGCTGACCTTGCCCTGGTACACCCGCATATAAGTAAGCTGTCCGTAGCGGCCGTCCTCCAGTTTGAAAGCCAGGCCTACAAAGGGTTTGGCCGCGTCAGCCTCCAGCTTGATTTCGGCCTCGCCGCGATCCTGGTCAAGCGCGATGTTCTCCACCTCGGATGGGGTGGGCAGGTAGTCCCTTACGGCGTCAAGCAGAAGCTGCACGCCCTTGTTCTTGTACGCCGAGCCCATCAGGACCGGCGTGCCCTTGAAAGCGACCGTGGCCCGGCGGATGGCCGGGACCAGGTCCTCGGGGGTGCATTCCTCTTCGCGCAAGTACTTCTCTGCGATGGCGTCGTCCACGTTCGCGATGGATTCGATCATCTTTTGCCGGGCAGCTTTGGCCTCTGCCATCAGCTCGTCGGGTATGTCGGCCCAGCGCACGTCCTCGCCCTTGGAACCGTCGAAGTACACCGCCTTGCCGCGAATGAGGTCAACCACGCCCTCGAAGCGATCCTCGGCGCCGATGGGGATCTGCACGGAGATGGTGTGCAGGTGCAGCTTTTCGCGTAACTGCTCGGTCACGCGAGCCGGGTTGGCGCCCGAGCGGTCCAGCTTGTTGATGAAGGCGATGCGTGGAACCTGGTAGCGCCGCATCTGGCGATCGACCGTGTACGACTGCGATTGCACGCCGGCCACGCCGCAGAGCACCAACACGGCGCCGTCCAGCACGCGCAGGGCACGCTCTACCTCGATGGTGAAGTCCACGTGACCAGGCGTGTCGATGAGGTTGATGGCGCAGCCCTCCCACTCGCACGACGTGGCGGCCGACTGAATGGTGATCCCCTTCTCCCGTTCCAGGTCCATGAAGTCCATGGTCGCACCCACACCGGAGCGGCCCTTGACCTCTTCGATCTTATGGATCTTGCCGGTGTAGAAGAGCACGCGCTCGGAGAGCGTGGTCTTGCCTGAATCGATGTGAGCGGAAATGCCTATGTTGCGAATCTTCTCGATGGACGACATGAAACGTGCCTAACCTATTCTGCGTGGATTACTGAAGGCGCGGCAGTTTATTCGACGACGACCCGAACGCCACCTAAATCTGCGTGACGGTGCGGTGCCATTTTCTTCGCGATCGTCACTACAACGTCGCTCCGGCGTTGCATTCTGCCGCAGGACGCAGGTTAAATGCGTACCCGTGTCAACCCGCCGACCGCTCAGCACCGGCAGACTTTCCTACCAGCGTTTCCCTTTCCGGACTGCTGAGAATGCCGCGTTTCTCCGGCCTTTCGTCAAATGGGCTGGAGGCAAGAGGCAGCTTCTGCGCCAATTCCAATCCCTGTATCCCGAAAAAGACTCGGTCAGCCGCTACCTGGAACCCTTCCTCGGCAGTGGGGCTGTCTTCTTTCACGTCAAGGGCTTGCTGCAGCCCACGCGCGCGTTGCTCACCGACACGAACGCAGAGCTGATCGACACGTTCCTGGCTGTGCGCGACGAGGTGGACAACCTCATCGAACTTCTGCGCCAACACACGAAGCAACACTGCGAATCCTACTACTACGAGGTGCGAACCCAAAGCCCATCGACCCCTGTCGCACGGGCCGCCCGTGTCATCTACCTCAACAAGACGGGGTTCAACGGCCTCTATCGGGTAAACAGCCGGGGGCTCTTCAACGTGCCCTATGGTCATCGTGCCAAGCCGACGATTCTCAGCGAGGCTCTGCTGCGTGCCGCCAGCGTAGCGCTGCGGAACGCGGAACTTCACGCGCGCGATTTTCGAGATCTGTTCGCGGTCGCGCGCAAGGGCGACTTCATCTATCTTGACCCGCCTTACCAGCCAATTTCCAAGACCGCCAAGTTCACGTCCTACACAAGCGGCTCTTTTGGCGAGAATGACCAGCGCGACCTGGCCGCGCTCTACGCCAAGCTCGACCGACGCGGGTGTCTGCTCATGCTGTCAAATAGCGACACGCCTCTGGTGCGCGAGCTATACGCGGACTTTTGCATCCACCAGGTGTCCGCGCGCAGGATGATCAACTCGGACGGCGAAAAACGAGGGCCGGTGTCGGAGGTGGTGGTCCTCAACTACCGCCCCAAGGCGCATCGCGCGCCAACCTCACAACCGGGATAGCTGGGTTGGCCAGAATCTACACGCGCAGGGGCGATCGCGGGCAGACACAGCTTCCCGGTGGGCGGCGCGTGGCCAAGCACGCGCAGCGATTGGAGTGTCTGGGTGCTGTGGACGAGCTTTCCGCGTGCATCGGGCTGGCGCGCGCATTGCTGCATAAGCCCTCCGCACCCGCCGGCGCGGCACGCCTGGATGCTTCGCTTGGCCGCATCCAGCGCGAACTTTGCGGCCTGTGCGCAGATTTGGCGGCCACACGCGGAGACAAGCAACACATAGCCGCCCGCCAGGTCACAGCCCTGGAGCGCAACATCGATGCCTGGGCGCTAGGGCTGCCCGTGCTTCGCGTCTTCATCTTGCCCGGCGGCGGCGCCGCGGCTGCGTGCCTACACCTCGCGCGCACGATCTGCCGGCGCGCCGAGCGCGAGGTGGTGCGTCTCGATGCTCAGGAGCCCGTAGGTGGCCCCGTTGTTCCCTACCTCAATCGTCTATCCGATGCCCTCTTCGTCGCGGCCCGCTACGCGACGCTCCTCGGCGGCCGCGAAGACCTGCCGGCCTCGAAGGCATAAGCCGCCCCTACCTGCCGTTTGTCGGGAAATTCGGGACCAGCGCAGGTTGGCCACCGTGTGCGTGAGCGGTTGCGTGGGCGGTAGCGACCAGCGTGGTGCGGCTTGCGTGGGCGATTTGCGCCCACGCGGCACGCTCTCCGCCTTCCGCGTACCCCACACGAACTCGCTCTCGCCCACGCCCACGCGACCCGCTAGCCGCGATCCGCGACCCGCCCTTCGGACGGCCCGAGATTTCCCGACGGGCTCTACCTCACGTAGACAACGCCCAGATTCACATCCAAGTTGGCCATCACCTTGGGCACGCCCACCAGGGCGTTCGCGCTGACCGCGACCAAGAATGAATCGCTCAACTCGATGGTGATGCCCGCGCCGGGACCAAACAGAACCGGGCCGCCCACGACGGTATCCTTACAACCGTTCGGCGGACAGCCGGTCAGGTCCTGTTTGGGGAGGTTGACCACGTGGCGAATCTGACCTGCGCCCGCAGCCAGGGATAGGAAGGGCGTGACCCTTCTGGGCTCGCCCACGAACCACGTCACTTTGGCCAACCCCGCGAGGGCGTAGTTGGAGGGATGGCAGGTGCCTCCCCTGCAAGCGCTGCTGTTGCCCGCGACCTGGCTGCCATTGACTGCGCTGGCGCCAGTCACGACCTGAATTCGACCCTGCAGCGACAAGACCAGGCTGTCAGAAGCGAAGAAGCCAATCTCGGGGGCAATCTGCAACAGCCGGGACATGGAGATCCCGGAGCTTTTCAGGTTCTGTGCCAAGTCGTTGGTGCGGTTTGCCTCGGGCGTGCCCGAGTGGTAGCCAAAGCCGCTGCCTGCGGCCAGCGCAAACCAGAGGGACAGGCCCTCACCCTCCTCACCGTCCTCCTCCCCCGCCTCGGGCGTCGTCTCACCAGGGCTCACGCCGCCGCCGGCGCCCTCGCCGCCCAGGTTGATGATGTGCGGTTCAGCCGCCGTTCCATTCTGCGCCAATACCTGACCCTCCGCGTCCTGCGCCAGTATGTAGTAGGCAACCGATGCGCCGCTGGTTGCCTCGGCCGGAAGTTCGGTCTGGTACCAGTCGCTATTCTCGAAGGGGTCCATCTCGCGCGTGACGAAATCCGAAGCACCGTCCGGACGGTAAGCCAGCGCCACTCGCTCCCCTGCCAGAGACGCCGGAACCTGCGCCTTGATAAGGATGGGGTGGCCCGGCACGCCCGCGGTCACCGGAGTGTGAGCGATGGCGCTCTCAGAGGAAGCCGCCGGCTGCGCGGGCTGGGCGGGCTGGGCAGGCGGGGCGGGCTGGGCAGGCGGGGCGGGCTGGGCAGGCGGGGCGGGCTGCGCGGCCGGGGGCTCCGGCGTGGCCGCGCTGGGGGCGCTGCCTGCGCTCTTGGGGCCTTCCAAAACATCCGTGGAAGCCTCGGAGAATGCCGCCTGGACCTCGGGGTTGAGCATGGCCTTGGTGATCTTGATCGTGGGATCGATGCGCAGCGCCTTCCTGAACTCCTCCATGCCCTGCTCGCGCTGCTTGAGCCCGACCACGTAGACCACTCCCAGGTGCACATGCGTGCGCGCAGTCATCGGGTGCGTCTCAGGCAGCTGGGTCCCACATAGCTCAAGCGCTTGCTTGAGCAGCTTGGCTGCCTCCTCCACGTCCAGGCTGGAATAGGCAGCCAGCGCCTTCTTGTTGAGCCCGATGACTTTCTGCACAGAGTCCGGATCTTGCGCATTGGCCCGAGGTCCCCAGGCGACCGCCCCACCAAAGGTGGCGAGCAGCACGGCATAGCGATACCTTTTCGAGATAAGCGTCATTGGGGGAAGGCTCCTACGCGGCGGCTTACGTGTTCGCGGATAGGCGAGAGCAGATGAGACTGTATTCTCGTCGGTTCCCACACGTCAACCTACTCGGCGCCGGGATCAGCACCGCCGCAGCTCTGAGAAAGGCCAGCCTCTCGACCAGCCTGTCTAGACCAGTGCTGCGATCGGGCATCCCCCATGCGACATCGGGATGTGGCCAGCCCGGGGAGCCGCATATACTTGAGGTAAGTGCACGCAAGGACCGCCACCGTCATCTTGTTGGGGTTGGCCGGGATAACGGCCTGGTCGTGGCGTGGCGTGCCTCCGCACCCAGACGGCCGGCCTCCGGCCCACGAGCTGCTTGCTGCCGGAGGCACGAAGCCCAGTACGCTGATCGTCGACTTTCGGGATGACATCACGGACCAGGCACTGGCCGCGCGCGGATACTTGGACGAGCCCATCAGTCGCTTTTCGGCGAAGGACCGCCTGTACCGCCTCCGTTTTCGCACGCCGCAAGACGCGGAGGACGCGGCCCGCCGCTTGCGCGCGGACCCCATGGTTGAATCGGTTGACTACGACGTCCCGGTCAGTCTGTTTCCCGAGGACTGGACGCCGAATGCACCGCCAGTGGACGCGCCTGAGTGCACAAGAGACGCCCCCTCGGGTGAGACGGACTCAGGCTTCCCCAACGATCCCTGTTTCCGTTACCAGTGGCACCTGCGCCAGGTCGGCCTGCCCGCGGCTTGGAAGCTGGGCCAGGGCCGTGGCGTCGTGGTGGCCGTGATTGATACGGGCGTCAGCCGCGTCCCTGATCTCCAGGGCACGCGCTTCGTGCCCGGCTTCAACTTCGTGGCCGACAATGACAAGACCAACGACGATCACGGCCATGGCACCCATGTGGCCGGGACCATTGCCCAGAGCACCAACAACGCCCGCGGAGTGGCCGGGATTGCCTTCCGCGCTGCCATCATGCCGCTCAAGGTTCTGAACAGCCAGGGCTCGGGCTCCATGGCAGCCATAGCCCAGGCCATCCGTTTTGCGGCGGACCACGATGCCAACGTCATCAATCTGAGCCTGGGCGGACCCTTCCCCGTCACGCCGGTCCGCCGCGCGATCGAGTACGCGCATCGCAAGGGCGTGGTCGTGGTGGCCGCGGCAGGAAACGACGGACGCGGCCGCGTCAGCTACCCCGCGCGCTACCCTGATGTCATCGCGGTGGCGGCCACCCAGTGGGACGAAACCACGACCTTCTACTCCAACTGGGGCCAGGAGATAGACATCGCAGCGCCTGGCGGGAACATGCGTGTGGACCAGGACGGCGACGGCAAGCCCGACGGTGTGCTGCAAAACACCATCCTGCCTGGCAGCGCGGGCAGCGGATACCTGTGGTTCATGGGGACATCAATGGCAGCGCCCCATGTGGCAGGTATCGCAGCGCTGGTGGTAGGGGCCGGCGTCACACGCCCCGACGCCGTGCAGGCCGTTCTCGTAGACACCGCCCGCAAGCCCAGGCCGGTGTCCTCCGCCAGCGGCCGCCGCATAGATGACCACTACGGCGCCGGGATCGCAGACGCCGGGGCTGCCCTGAGGAAGGCCCGAGGCTCGCGCGGGGCTGCCAGCCTCGGGCTGGGTGCGGCTCTAGGGCTCCTGGGCCTGGGCGGGGTGCGCCGGCGCGAGAGGCTCGGCGGCGCAAGGACCTGGGCCTTTGCGGGCGCACTCGTGCTCGGAGCTTCCGGACTCTTCTTGCTGCCCTGGCTGGGAGCGCCTGCGTGGCTGGCCGATTCGCCGATCGGCTCGGGCGCGCTTGCGTCCCTGGCCTTCTTGCTCGGCCCTACCGGCCAAGGAAACCCACTTCTGTGGAGTGCCTTCCTGCCCGTCGCTGCGGTCGCTTTGCTTTACGGCGTCCGCAGGCTGCGTCCAACCCTGGCTGGCCTGGCCTTCGGCGTGGCTGGCGCGCTGCTTTTTGCCGCCTGCGCGTACACCGCCGATATCCACTTCGTGCCTGACATCCTCGACCGAGCGTGGCTGGCGGTGAACGCCCTCCTGGCCACCGGCCTCGGCGCGCTCCTCTTGCGGAAATAGGACACGCGCGACCGCAGGTCGCCCCTACGGGATCGCAGGTCGGCCAGCGTGTCTCGTGAGCGTGGGCGACCAGCGTGCGACGGCCTGCGTGGGCGTGTGCGGCCCGCGGCACGCAACCCGCTCTTCGCCTCCCGCGCACCGCCCACGAACCGTCACGCCCACGCGACCCGCGACCCGGCCTGCCGGGCGGACGTGCGATGGGCGACCGCAGGTCGCCCCTACTATCCCCCGCTGCCGCGTCTCAGCTCGGTCAACACGGCCTTGGCGATGGCTTTGAGAGTCTCGAAAACTCCCACACCGGTGGTGGCGCGGGCTTCGAACTCGAGCACCCTGGTCGGGTTGAGTTGCGCGTGTAGCTCCGCCACCGACGCGGCGTTGGACAAGTCCCGTTTGTTGTACTGAATCACGAACGGGAGCTTGTCGAGGTTGTAGCCCTGTTCGATCAGGTTCTGGCGCAGGTTGTCCATCGACTCGATGTTCGCTTCCATGCGCTCGATCTGCGAGTCGGCCACGAAGACCACACCGTCGACGCCCTTCAGAATCAATTTGCGACTGGCGTCGTAGAAGACCTGGCCCGGCACCGTATAGAGGTGAAAACGCGTCTTGAAACCTCGGATCTCACCCAAAGACAGCGGCAAAAAGTCGAAGAACAGCGTCCGCTCGGTCTCAGTCGCCAGCGAGATCATCTTGCCCTTGGCCTCGGGGCTGGTCTTGGCATAGATGAATTGGAGGTTCGTGGTCTTTCCACCGAGACCGGGGCCGTAGTACACCAGCTTGCAGTTGATCTCGCGGGATGAGTAGTTGATGAAGCTCATCTGGGGCGACAGCTAGTCGTTGAAGAGCTTGTCGATGTCAGCGTCGGTAATCTCGTTCAGGATGGACGGCCCGGTGCTCGAAGCGGCCTTCTTGGCCACCTGCTCAAACAAGCGTGCCATCTCCTCGGTTGCCTTCCTGACCCGAAGGCGAACCAGGCCGAGCGATGATCGTTCGTCGAACAGGACCACGAGAATGGCCCGGCCAGCCACCAGGGTGATGTGCACATGGGTCTTCTCGCCCTCGTGGAACTGGCTGGTGAAGTCCTTCTCGCGTAGGATTTTGGAGATCCCGCCCGTCGCCGCCACGTTGCCCGCGGTCAGCGACGAAAGCGAGGTCACGTCGATCTCGCCAACCTCGCCAGCCTCGGCAATTGGTTGCCCATCGCGGCCAATGAGAAGCACGGCCTTGGCGTTGGCATCTCGGTGCAAGCGCTGACAGACAGAGGAGATCTGTCGTTGCTCCTCGGGGAACATCACATCAGGTCCGCTCATCTCGCTGTCTAGGCTCCTTCGCACCAGGTCAAGCCCAAAGCGTCAGGTCTTGCAACCATTAGCATCGGCGCGCACTGGCTTTCAAGGTTGGGAATCGGTTGGGTTTTCTCCCACATCCAAGACCGGGATCGGAGGGCAGCTTACCAGGTATCTGGGGCGGGCGACAGATAGCGTTCTGGGACACGGCCTGCCTACATCTCCCGGCGCCCGTCTATCGCGCGCGAAAGGGTCAGGCGGTCGGCATACTCCAGCTCGCCGCCCACGGGCACACCCATGGCGATACGGCTGCAGCGCACGCCGAGCGGCCGCAGCAATTTGGCCAGATACACCGCGGTGGTTTCCCCTTCCACACTCGGATTGGTGGCGATGATGACCTCTTGGATGTCGCCGCTGCAGCGCTTGACCAGCTCCGCGACGCGCAGGTCGTCAGGCCCGATGCCGTCGAGAGGCGACAGCACCCCGTGCAGGACGTGGTAGCGCCCGCGGTAGCCGCCCGCGCGTTCGATGGCCAGGACGTCCTGAGGCTGCGCAACCACGCACACCAGCGACGAATCACGGCGGGCATCGCGACAGATGGGACAGGGATCCTGCTCGGTGAAATCCCAGCACACGCTGCAGAAACTGATCTTGGCGCGCATGTCGCCGATGGCAGCAGCCAGTGCCGCCGCGTCCTCCGGGGACGCGCGCAGAATATGAAAGGCCAAGCGCGCAGCGGTTTTTTCCCCCACACCAGGCAACTTGCCCAGCTCGCACACCAGGCGCGCGATGGGACCTGCGCTACTCATTCACTCGTGCCCCCCGGTGGCATGGCCAGACCGCCGGCCACGGCAGCCAGGTCTTCCTGTGCCACCTGCCGAGCCCGCTCCAAGGCCAGGTTCACTGCGCCTACCAGCAAATCCTCGATCATCTTCTTGTCGGTTCCGGCCAGAAGCGACGACTCGATGGTGATGGACAGCACCTCGCTCCGGCCGTTGACCACGCAGCGGACCAGACCGCCACCCGTCTCGGCCTCGACCTTTTTGTCACCGAGGGCATCCTTGGCCTGGTTGAGCTGCTCCTGCACGCGTTGCCAGGTTTCCATCAGGTTGCGCAGATTGGGTCCGTCGCTCATGGGGTCTTGATCTCCTTGGGCGCGACGCCGAACAGCTCCTGCGCCTTGCGAATCATGGGATGCTCGCGCGCTTCGGTTTCGCGCTGGCGCTGGTCGAGCTGCGCTGCCTCTGCCTCGCGGCCGACCTCGGAACGCACCAGGGGCAGCACCTTGCCGGTCGACATCTTCAACTCGACCCGGGTGGCCGTGCCGGTGATCTGGGTGAGGACGCGTTCCACCTGAGACTTGAACTTGCCGGTCTGATCGAGGGCAAACTTCTGCGCGAATTGCAGAGTGAGTGCGCCGCCCTCCCAACCGCCAACCTCGGCGTGGTCCAGGGCGGCGGCCATGGCAGGCTGGTGTCCAAAGGATTCGCGTACCCGGCGCCACACCTCGGCGATGTCCGAGTCAGGCGGCGGCGACGGGGCCGCCGCGCCTGCCGGCGCAGCCGAAACCGGGGCTGACTGGCGCACGGGCGGTGCGCCCCGGGGCCGCGACTCGGGCGCCACCGGTCGCGCGGGCAGCGCGCCCGCCGTAGCCAGCCGACCCTCCAGCTTTTCCAGCCGATCGAGCAAGTCGCCGAGCGGAAGCAGGGGCTCGGCGTTGCACAGGTCAACCAGGGCCATTTCCAGTAGCAGGCGTGGCGTCTGCGATCGCGCGGCATCCTCCACGGCGCGAGCCCAGCGATCGAAGAGCGAGGTGGCCAGGCCCTTGCCGGCCTTGCCGGCCAGCGCCTTGGTCTCAGCGGCCTCCTCGGCCGTCGCGTCGATCAGATCCTCGACATCGGAAACCGCGGTCAGGATCTCGAGATCATGCAGAAACGCGAGAAAAGCCCGCGCCATCTGCATGAGGTCCACGCCGCGGTCAACTGCATCGGCTACCAGCCGCAGGGTTTCCGCCACGTCGCGTGCCACCACCTTGTCCGCTAGTTGATAGAGCAGGTGGCGATCCGCCACGCCCAGTACCTGGGCTACCTTGTCGCGGGTCAGCGTCTCGGCGCCCACGTAGGCCACCACCTGATCGAGCAGCGAAAGGCCATCCCGCACCGAGCCCGCCGCCTCGCGGGCCACCAGTCGCACGGCGTCGGGCTCGAAAACGATCTTCTCGGTGGTCAGGATCCGTGTCAGGTGGTCAGCCAGCACCTTGCTAGGCAGCAACTTGAAGTCGTAGCGCTGGCAGCGCGACATGATGGTCGCTGGGATCTTGTGCACCTCGGTCGTTGCGAAAATGAACACCACATGCTCAGGCGGCTCCTCCAGCGTCTTGAGCAGCGCGTTGAACGCGCTGGTTGACAGCATGTGCACCTCGTCGATGATGTAGACCTTCTTGCGCGCCTCGGCCGGCAGGTAGCGCACGCCCTCGCGCAGCGCCCGCACATCATCCACGCCAGTGTTGGACGCGCCGTCGATCTCTTGCACATCGACTGACTGCCCGCTGGAAATGGACTGGCAGATGGCGCAAGTCCCGCAGGGGGTCGCCGTCGGCCCCCGCGCGCAGCAAAGCGCCTTGGCCAAGATGCGTGCCGCACTGGTCTTGCCGATGCCGCGCGCGCCGGTGAATAGGAAGGCGTGGTGCACGCGCCCCATGTTGATGGCGTTGGTCAAGGTGCGCGCCACATGCTCCTGGCCGAGGAGATCCTCGAACCTCTGTGGCCGGTACTTGCGCGCCAGAACTAGGTAGGACACGCGGTCATCATGAGAAGTCGACGGTCGACAGTCAACAGCCGGAACGCCGTTGACGCAAACCAGCCAGAAGTTCGCGATCCCGCTCCTGGACCAAATCCGCGTTCTAGTCGCACGGTATGCAAGCGGCGAAGGGACAGTTTGGCAACCCGCAGGTCACTGCCCGATCCAGCTGACAATGAATTGTCCATGCGGGCTGAGGTTGCTGGTTGTCCACGGACCGCCGCCCGGAGCGCCGGACGCCAGAAGATTGCTCGAATCAGAGCCTCTTGCGAGCTTCCAGGCCGTGCCGCCGATCCCATTGGTTGCCATCCATGTGAACCAGTTGTTGGCTTCGGGTTCGCAGAGCTTACCGTCAACACCGCCATCGGCGTTCGTGGCGCCGAACTCGGTCACGAAGAGGGCAAGTCCCTTCGAGATGGCTGTGTCTCCCTTGGTTCGCAGCCACTGGGTATGGGAACAAGAATACCAGTGAAGGGTATAGAGCAGGTTTGTCCCGGCCACAGGATCTGCGGCCGCCAGGTCAACGTCCTGTGAGTACGTTGGCGTTCCCATGATGATGAGGTTATCGGGGTCCTTGGCGCGAATTGCTGCCACGATTGCCGTGTGGTACGGCTTGATCTGACTCCAGGTGACGTTGACCGGCTCGTTGTAGTCCTCGTAGAGGATGTTCGGGCAAGCCCCATACTTGGTGGCCAGGTTGGTGAAAAATGTGACCGCCTGCGACTGCGTGTTCTGGGCATCCCCGGAATGCCAGTCAACAATCACATACATCCCTAGGGAAAGCGCGTTGCTCATGATGGTGTCTATCTTGGCCTGCATGGCAGCTTGATTGCCGATGTATCCACCCGAGGCATCGGTTCCCATGGCAGCGCGCAGTATCGCAACCTTCCAGGTGAGCATCGACTGCATCCCGGCCTTGCCCTCGGCGTCCGGCTGACCCTCCCAGTTCAGCCAGTAACTGCTGATGCCCTTGAGCTGGACAGGGTTCCCAGACTGGTCCTGGATTTTGGTTCCGACGACCTTCAGCTGACCATGGGTCGCAACCGGGGAGCCGGCTGGTGCGGGGGAGTTGCAGCCGGACACGGTAACACTCCCTGCAGCTCCGGTCGTTCCACCAGCTGCGGTCGTTCCACCATTTGCGGTCTTTCCACCAGCTGCGGTCGTTCCACCAGCTGCGGTCGTTCCACCAGCTGCGGTCGTTCCACCGTTTGCGGTCATTCCACCATTTGCGGCCCTCCCACCATTTGCAGTCGTTCCACCATTTGCAGTCGTTCCACCATTTGCAGTCGTTCCACCATTTGCGGCCCTTCCACCACTTGCGGTCGTTCCACCACTTGCGGTCATTCCACCGTTTGCGGTCTTTCCACCAGCTGCGGTCGTTCCACCATTTGCGGTCATTCCACCATTTGCGGTCGCGCCACCTACTCCGGTCGCGCCGCCTGTTCCGCTCGCGCCGCCCGTTCCGGTCACACCACCGGCTCCGGTGTTTCCTCCCGCTCTGGTTGTCCCGCCCGTTCCGATCGCCCCACTAGTCCCGATCGTTCCGCCTGTTCCGGTCATGCCGCCCGCCCCTATTCTCCCTCCTGTTCCTTGCCCTCCTGAGCCGATAGCTCCGCCTACCCTGGTCACACCGCCAGATGCGCCCGCACCGCCCTTTCCGGCAGTCGAGTCCGGCTGGGGACCCTCTGTGCACGCAGAGCTGAGAGCCGTCACCAAGACACCCAGGCCAAGTACGAGGACGGTCCCCCGTGCATTCGTCCAAGAACGGTTGGTTGTTCTGTTACTCATCGTCTTCTCCGGTAAAGCAGGTGGTCTAAAAGCATGTAGATTGCGGCTTGAAAGCTTCACAGGAAGATTGGCTTTTTTCTTGAGATCGGCGTCAAGTCATCATCTCGGCAGCGACCGACATTCATCCAACCGGCGGCCCGCCGACCTCGGCCAGCGCGTTCCACCGGCGCGATGCAATGTGGATCGGGTTACCGAGAGCGCCATTCAGGCCGCTGCCAGATGGCGGCGTCTTGTCGAGTCACCTGGTCCGACTGCTGAGATGCGGCGTCATCAGGACGTGATGAAGTAAACTGGCTTGCGTGCTCGATACAGACTTACCAGCGCCCGGAAATGGCAGCAAGAGCCGCCCCGCCCCCCTGCTCGTATCCGTTCTTGATCGCCCAGGTCCCGCTCGGCGCGGTTTCCAGACGGTGAGGCGCCTCTTGCGTCTTGTCTATGCCCGCGGCGGCGCCGGCCTGGGCTGGTCGGGCAGTCCTTGGGCTACCGGCCTGCTAGTGGTGGGCAGCGTGCTGGTCCTGCTCCTCGCGCTGCGGCTCCGGTTGCCCAATCTCGGAGGCCGGCCGCTGGGGTTCGACGAGGCCTTCCACAGCGGAGCGGTGCTCGCGTCGCCGGACATCGGCAGTTTGCGACAGGCGGTCACCCCTCAGTTCCAGCCATTGCTCGACCATCTCCTACGAAGGTTCTTCTGGGCACCACTCCTGGGCAGTCAGGAACTCGGCATCCGTCTGCCGGCGATGATAGCGAGTCTGCTCGCCATCCTTGCCACGATCATCACAGTGGCCTGGGGATTCCTCAGGAACGGACGGTCGCATCTTGAGGCGGCGATCGCGGCGCTCGCAGTCGGCGTCTGGCACGCCGGCTATGGGCAGGACATCGGCGCATCGGGCTTCGCCCGCCACTACGCCCTGACCGGATGCGTTTCCATCATCTGGACAGGCCTCTTCTTGTTCGGCCAGCCCGAGCGCCGATGGAAGGGCTTCGCACTGGCCAGTCTCCTGTTCACGAACACGCACTTCTTCTCCCTGGCCATGATTGGGACCGGCTACGCCCTCCTGTCGGTCGAGCACCTGACTCGGTCCAAGCGGCGAGCGGCGCTGCGCGAAGTCGTCGTCTTCGTGGCCATCGTCCTGCTCACCGCCGCCATCAACTGGCCGGCTCTCTCGGCGCTGCTGCGCAATCCAATCGAACCCCGATCCATCGCTGAGGCAGGCGCCGTCCTCACTGCACTTGGGGAAACCAGGGTTCTGGTCGAGCGTTTCCTGAACTTCCTCGACCTTCCGGTCATGCCCGCCGTGCTATGGCTCCTGCTGGTGCTGGCCGGCGGGCTGACCCGCGCCCTGTCGCGGTCGCAGGTTGCCCGGGTGGGCAGCCTGGCTTGCGTGGCGGTTCCTGGCCTCTTCTTTCTGGGATGCCTCCGTTCCGGGTATCACCTCGAGGACCGCTACTTCATGCCTTTCCTCGGGCTTGCCCCGGTGCTCCTGGCACTGGGCGCGGTGGTTCTCGCCCGCCTAGTGGAGAAGGCCATCGGGCGCCTGCGGCACGATTCGGAGGCGCGCCTGGCGGGGGCAGCCGCGCTTCCTCTCGCCGCCTACCTGCTCGTCGCCGCCATCCGTCTTGCGCTCTCGCCCGGCAGCCTCCGGGCTCCCGAGCTACCTTCGAGGCGCGCGGGGTTGATCGAGGCCATCAAGCGCGAGCCCCAGCCGGTCTTCCTTCTTTCCAGCCCGTGCTGGACGGACGCGGTGGTCAGGCTGTACTGGCGGTCCATGGGCGTGCGCGCGCCGGCAGACCGCCTCCAGTCCGCCAGTCAACTGGGTTACCAGGCTTGCGTGATCGGCGGCTTCCCCCCGGGTTCGGAGGCCGAGCGGGAGCTGAGGGACTTCCTCGGACGCGCGCCCGACGGGATCATCGCACTCTACCAGCACCACCTTCCCTGTTTTCCTCCCCGCTTCGAGCCGCCGGCCCGGTTGACCACCGACGGGACCGGGAGCAGTTGTCTGACTATTCTGCGGGGCGCCACCTCGGTCGAGAAAGCGCGAGCGGCGGCGGTCTCCGTGGGCTATCCCGCGACGATTCTCCCGTTGCTCAAGCAGCGGCAGTCCCAGTTCGAAAATGTGCGTCTCTACTGACAGGCCATGACCCGAACAATCTTGAGCTTCGTTGCTGTGCTGCCGGGTGCAGTCGAGCGTCGCAATGTGGACCTGACTATCATTGCCCATCCAGGCCGCGCGTGAGCCCCCAGAGGGGATCGGCGAGATTCACCTCAGCGACAACTAGGATCCAGCTGGGTACACGATTTGAATGCCGTTCACCGGCGCGCGCGGCATCTCGGCCGTCGATGTTCCCGGCTGCGCAGTCAAGGTGAAGCTAGTTCCGGTCACGTTCCGAAACACGACGTAGTCACCCGTGCCTTGTTCGGGCGCCAGCGTATGTCCCACATAGGTGTGCACAGTCGGTCCCGTCTCTGTCACGGTGTGTGTCGTCGAGCCGATCGTGTATCGGAAGGTGCGCGTGTCTGCCATGGAGATATCCCCGCGACAGTAGACATAGACGTCGTAGCCGCTGCTCATCGGAGCGGCCAAGCCAGTCACGTCGATCGTCGCGGGCGAGGTAGTCGCCGTCGGATCGAGGTAGCCGTTCATCATGCGCACGTCGCCCGGGGCGTCGGTGAGGTAGAGACTCCAAGTGGCTGATGTCGCCCCGCTCGGCAGTGGCGAATTCCAGGTGATGGACGCGGATGACAGGGTGCCATCTGCTAGCACCAGCGATGAAAGCGTGCCTGCTCTGCTTGTAGCGCTGTTCCAATGGGTGGCCGGCTTGACTCCTGCAGATTCACTGGCAGCCATTACGACAGTCCCCGTATTGCCAGCCAGGCCTCCCCCCACGAAATCAACACTGATGATCATGGAACTGGTCGCACCGCCTGTCCCGCTTCCGCCCGCTCCGCTTCCGCCCACTCCGCTTCCGCCTGTCCCGCTTCCGCCCGCTCCGCTTCCGCCTGTCCCGCTTCCGCCCACTCCGCTTCCGCCCGTTCCGCTTCTCCCGCCGGCTGCTGCGCCGCCCATTCCAGAACCGCCAATTCCACCTGTCCCGGCGCCCCCAAAGCCGCTTGCTCCACCCGCCAACGGCAGACCAGTATCGGGGGACGGACGCGCATCTGCCTCGGAACCCGCGTCCACCGCAACGCTTCCGCCCGCCCCAGTCGCCTGTGTCCCGCTGGTTCCCCCTGTCCCGGCGCTACCGGACCCGCCCGCCGCCGACAATCCGCCCACTCCGCCCGCCGCCGGCAATCCACCCGCCCCGCCCTTGGCTGGCAATCCACTCGCCCCGCCCGCGGCCGGCGATCCACCGGTCCCGCCCGTGGCCGGCAATCCACCGGTCTTGCCTGTGAGTAGCGATCCTCCAGTCCCGCCACTGGATGCTAGTTCGCCCGCCCCTCCGGCAACGATCCGGCCCGCCGTCGTCCCACCGACCATCCCGAGATCGCCTCCCGAGCCACCGCTCGCTGCATCCGGTCCGACCCTGCCTGTTCCATCCTTAGAATCTCTCGCCGCGTCCGAACCCGCCTGGCTATGCTCCACCTCGGCATCCTGCTGCCCCGCCCACGGTGGCGCGAGGTCCACACAGGCCGCAAGGAGAATGGGCGCGCCGATTGCCGCAAGAGCAAATGCGACAAGCCGAGTCATGTGCATACGAAGCCCCTGCCTGGGGCGACGCGCGGGCAAACCCATAGGGGGTTGTTCGGCTCGCTCGCCGCTGTTCCTTAGCGACCCGTGGCCACGGTCGTCCGCTACAGTTCCGTCGCACTGCGTGCGCGAACCTCGGGACTGCCGACGATTCGGTACGAACGCACGGTCCTCTCCTCCGCCAGCAGCACCGAGCCGGTTAGTTCGGCGCGATCGCCAAGGGTCGAGGGCACGATAGCCACCCCGCGCGGCAGAAGAGCGTGACGCACGACCGACGCGCGCACCTCGCGCAAGAAAGGCTCGCCGGCCTCGATCACCGGACCGCCCAACACGATCATCTCCGGGTTGAGGATGTTCAGCAGGAATGAGATCCCACGACCCAGGTGCTCGCTGGCCTGGCCGAGAATACGCTTGGCGACCGCGTCGCCCTGAACCGCCGCAGCGGCAAGGGCCGCCATGCTAAGCGGGCCCTCCACCTGCTGGAGCCGCGTTGCTTGTTTGCCCCCGATGGCCTCCTCGGCCGCGCGGATGATAGCCATGGTCGAGGCCACGGTCTCCAGACAGCCGCGCCGCCCACACCCGCACGGGGGTCCATCGTCGCTAACCGGACAGTGACCGATCTCGCCAGAAAAGCCGCTTTGGCCGTGGAAGAGCCGTCCGTCAACCACGATACCCGCCCCCACGCCGCTGCCCACGTAGAGCCACACGTAGGAACGCACGCCGCGCGCCGCCCCCACCCGCCCCTCGGCCACCGCCGAGGCTTGCGTGATGTTGTTGACCACGACCGGCATTCGCAATTCATCCTGCAGGGCGTCCCGCACCGGAACGTCCCTCCAGTCGAGGTTGGGCGCCAGCACGCACACTCCGGTTTCATGGTCGACCAGGCCAGGCACGGTCGCGCCCGCGGCCGCGACGCGCGCCCAAGGAATCTTGGCTGCCTGCAATGCCTCGTGGACCATCGACCGCACCACCTTGCTCGCCCGCGCCGCCGCATGACGCAGCGATGGCCGCCCGCGCACCACACGGATGACTCCTCGGGCATCGGCCACGGCGACCCTGGTCGCGCGCACCCCGAAATGGATGCCCAGGTACGCGGCGGAAGCATCGTTGAATTCGAGCAGCCGCGCTGGACGGCCCCCACCCGAGAGTGACTCGCCCAGCCCCACCTCGCGCACAGTCCCGTCGGCGATGAACTCGTCGATGATGGTCGAGACGGTGGGCTTGGTCAGCCTCGAACGGCGGGCCAGCTCCGTGCGTGAAACCCGTCCCGCCCGTCGGACCAGGTCCAGAATGATAGACCGGTTGACCTCACGGATAGCTTGGTTGTCGCCCTTGCCCAGCATCGATTCGTGCCGCTTGTGCATGTTGGATCAGGCAGAGACACGTGGCCAACGACCAAATTCGTTTGTCCACGGCAGAAGAACGTACTATCCGGTCCCAGGGAAGACAAGACTGTTTGCCCGCGACCATGGTAAAAGCACTTTCCGAAATGGCGGGGAGTCGTTAGGCTTGCCCCGATGTCCATGCAGGCCTTCTATCGCTGCGCGCTGCTCGGTCTGATGCTCGGCGGATGCATCAAACGAACCGCGCCTCCCCCCTCCTCAAGCGCGTCTGAACCGCCGCAGGCCTCCCGCGTGCTGGAGGCCGCCAACGCTCGCATCGCCAACGTACCCCGGGTTGACCTCCTCGGGGGACACGAAACGCGGGACTTTGTCCCGCAGGGGGAAGTCCAGAAGGTCGAACTCAGCCGGGTTTCCGTTCACCAGCAGGCATTCGGCGAGGCCACCCGCCTGCGGGTCAAGGAAGGCTCGGGCCTGGAGTATGCGGTGCAGCTCCAGGCCGCGACCACCGCGCCGGTTGAGGCTGGTGATGTCTTGCTGGCCACCTTCTACCTGCGCACCGAGCTCCCCAAGGAGGACGGTGTGGGCGAGACGTCTTTCGTGTTCGAGCTGGGGAAGCCGCCCTACACCAAATCGGTGGAATACCCCGTCCAGGCCCCTGCGGAATGGACCAAGGTGCAGATCCGCTTCCAATCGACGGCGGCCTATGCAGCTGGTGAAGCGCACATGAATTTCCACCTCGGCTACGATCCAGAAACCATCGACCTCGCTGGCGTCACCGTCGAGAACTTCGGCAAGCGCATTCCGCTAAGTCAACTGCCCAGCACCCGAACCGCCGACCGCCGCCGGGAGAAGGCCAACGCGGCGCTGGCCGCGGCCCGCGACCAGGCAGCCCTGGCAGGGCCACCCGTGGAGGGTGGCGAGTTGCGTTTCGAGGTCAAGCCCAGGGTCGTCATTCGGACCATCAGCCCGTACGTGTACGGCATCAACTCGCAGAAGAATGAAGGCTTCGGCGCCACGGTTCGGCGCATGGGCGGCAATCGCCAAACCGCCTACAACTGGGAGATCAACGCTTCCAACGCAGGAAGCGACTACCAGCATTCCAGCGACGAGTGGGCCTGCACGGCCATGGGCTACAAGAACTGCAGCACCCCCGGCGCGCAGTTCCTCGACTTCGTGTCGGACAACCGCGCGGCGGGAATGGAATCGGTCGTGACCGTCCCTCTGGTCGACTACGTCACCGCGGACAAACATGGGTCAGTGGCCGAGAACGAGAAAGCGCCCAGCCCGCGCTGGGTGCGCTCTCTTCCCCAAAAACCCGGCCCCTTCAGCCTTTCGCCCGACCTTTCCGACGGGAAGGTCTACCAGGACGAGTTCGTCAACCTGCTGGTGACCAAGCTGGGCAAGGCGCAGCAGGACGGCGCCCACTTCTACTCACTCGACAACGAACCGGCGCTTTGGCCAGGCACCCATCCGCGTGTCCATCCCGAGAAAACCACCTATCGCGAGATGAATAATCGCAGTGAAGCGATTGCGGATGCCATCCTGCGCGTGGATCCGACCGCGTTCGTGCTCGGGGGTGTCATGTACGGCTGGAGCGAGTTCATGACCCTGGAAGGCGCTCCTGACGCGACCGAATGGAACAAGAAGTACGACACCTATCTGGACTATTTTCTGGCTGCGATGCAGAAGCTAGAGGCCAAGCACGGAAAGCGCCTGGTCCATGCCCTGGATGTCCATTGGTACCCGGAGGAGCGGGGCACCAAGCGCATCACCGAAAAGGACGTGTCTCCCAAGACCATCGCCGCGCGTTTGCAGGCGCCGCGCAGTTTTTGGGATCCTGACTACAAGGGCAAGACTGGGATCAGCGCCTCCGGAGGCAAGCCCCTGCGCCTTATCCCCTGGCTGCTCGAACGCATTGCCGAGCGATACCCGGGCACCAAGCTAGCCATGACGGAATACAACTTCGGGGCGGGCGAACATATTTCGGGCGGACTGGCCCAGGTGGATCTGCTTGGGATTTTCGGGCGCGAGGGAATGTACCTGGCCAACTACTGGGGAGACGGCGCCGGGAACACGGTTCTACCGCCCTATACCCAGGCCGCCTACCGCCTGTATCGCAACTACGACGGCAAGAATGGTCGTTTCGGCGACACCGCGGTGGCTGCAACCACGGACAATGCCAAGGCCTCCATCTACGCGGCTCTGGATTCCAAGAAGTCCCTTTCCATGATCGTCATCAACAAGGAACTACACACGGCTTTCACCGGCAAGATCTACATCGCAGGTGCGGACTGCAAGTCGGCGAACGTGTTCGTGCTGGATGGCACAGAGCCGACCCTGCGACCGATGCCCGCGGTCGCGGTCAAGGACGAACAGATCGAGTATCGCTTGCCGCCGCTCTCCGCGACGCTGTTCGCCTGTAGGCCGTAGCGCCGGTCCCAAATCCATGGGGGCACAGGCATTAGGCGGCGGAATTGCGCCGGAAGAGCTGGGGTAGACCACCCTCTCCCTCTGGGAGAGGGCTGGGGTGAGGGTACTGCATTTGCACATCGAATCGCGCCGCGGGCGCAATCACAACAATTTGGTGACTTCAGCGTCCGGCTCACAGGAAGTTCCCAAGTCCCTCTCCCGAAAGGGAGAGGGGTGACCCATCGAACGCTTGTGTCCTCGAATCACGAATTGCCGTTTCATCCCGCCGTTGATCCGCTTTACGCCTATGCCCCCATGGGGGGCGGGCCAGCGCTATCACGCGACCGTGCGACCTACTGGACAAACGAGACGTTGGTAATCGTCAGGTTGATGCCTGTGCAGCCGGGTTGCCCACCGTCCCCCACCGGCGCGGGGGACTGGAACTGCCACTGCAGCCCCACGACCTCGTTCTGGAGGGCCGTCGCTACGATCAACTGACCGCCAGTCAGAGTCGAAAAGGGGACCGTGATGGGACCCGAGGTGCTGGTCAGCTTCACGTTCGGGAAGACGTAGCAATTGCTGGCGCATCCGCCCACTTGATTCGTGCCCGGGGGTTTTTCGTCGAAGGTCTGGACATTGAATATGAGGTCGCAACCCCCGGTGGTTCCGCCCAAGGTGAACTGCACCCCTGTATAGGCCGAAGCATTCACGCATTCGTCGAACGACAGGCCGCCGCCAGCATAGTCGCCGGCCACCACGCTGCCAGATAGGACCAAGGTGTGATTGGTCGAATCGACGCTCGACGCCATTGTGCTTCCGGTCTTGACGCCCCCGTAGCTGAAGATGCCGCCTATCGCGGTGCCCGTTCCAAATTTGTCGGTGATTCCGTTCCATTCCGTTGACGAAAAATTCGTAATCTCCGCCGTGGTGGGTGCAACCCCTGGCGGGCACAAGATCCCACTCGAAGTCCCGCTGGCCCCGGCCGCACCTGTGGTCCCTCCTGTGGCCGTGGAGCCGCCCGCCGGGGTCCCGGTCGTGCCCCCATTCGCAGTCGTTCCGCCATTCGTCGTCGCGCCCCCGCTCACCCCCGGCCGTTCCCCACCGGACGATCCGCCGCAGCCTGCCGCGGAAGCGGCCAAGACCAGGATGCTCGAGATGAGATGCCGTCGCACTTTCACAGCCGTCTTCTCCATGAGTTAGCTCCTTTCATTCGCACTCGCCGAACTATGTCTAGCGCCGCACCCTATAGAAGCGAAGGTTGTCAATCCAGTAGTCAACCCAGCCTGCGTCCCAGGTCAGGCGCACCACCGACACCGTTGAAATATCGAAGAATGACCACCGCTTCGCCCATCCCTGCTGGGACATGGTCGTGAAGGGCACCAGGAAGAGCTGCCATTCGGTGGTCAGATGCAATGGGAACGTCCAGTGGTCCCCGCACCCTTGGTCCGGCTCGGCCGGGGGCGGATCGCTGGCGGGATTGAAGCAGTAGCTGCTTTGGGTTCCGTTGCGGAAGGCATGCGGGGTACAGGGTCGGCCACCGAATTGCGGATCAGGTCCATTGCCCGGGTAGGCGGGATACACCTGGTTGCACTGGGTGATGTTGCAACTGTTGGTGGCCTGCACGCCGGCGCCAGAAATGGTTCCGGGGAGGGGATCCGACGCCGGGTCTCCACAGTAGTAGCCCGAAACGAATCCCGCGCCCGGTGCATCCCAATAATTGCAAGCCTTGCCGTTCACGCAGGCACATTCACGACTCCGCTCACAGTAGCGCGGTTCGTTTGGGTCTTGGACGTACGTGAGATAGCTGATGTCGTCGTCCGTATATTTGTTGCCGACGAGCACGCGCAAGAGAGGCTGGCTGTCGGGCGCGCGCCGAGCCCACACCGCCACGCCGTCCCAATCGCTCAAGTCGAGCGCGGCGTAGCGCACGGGTAACTCGGCACTGTCGGGCTCGCAGAAGGCCGATCGCTCGGACACAGGCAAGTAGTTGGCCTGGCTATCAAAGCAGAGATTCTTGTCCACTGCGAAGTGCTGCATTGCCACCCCCAGCCCACCGCCCCAGCCGAGAAATGGCGCGCCTATGATTGACCCCGCGCCGCCCGATCCGACTTGGACGTGCCCACCTGTGACGTGCAAGACGTAATGACTGGGATTGTTCGGATCATCCGAAGTGCACCGGTTGGCGGTCGTTGCCACGGGTCCGTATCCGGCTGGGAACTGCAATCCGTTGTCGCCGTTGGCATAGATTTGAGCGGTCGCGTCGGTGTACGAGTACATGAACTCGCCGATGTACGCCGGATTTCCGTTCGGGTCGTTGCCGGGCTCTTCGAAGTCGGCCAGCATGAAGGGTGCGAACTCCAGCCCAGCCTCGGCAGCCGCGCAGTTCACCGGCTGCGGCCCTGGATCGGGGCTACAGGATGTCGGCTTGACACAGAATCCCGCCGACGCGTCCGTGGTCTGGCTGCCGGCATTGGGCGTGCATGCCGCCAGCGCGCAAATCCCGGCCAGCAGCCCGCGCTGCAGCTCGGCTCGATTTGCCTTTTCCCGCGTCACGGTCCTCACCACCACATGCGCGCGGACAGCGACACCATGTTGCCGTCCGGAACCACTGAGATATCCTCCACCGGCGGATCGCCCACCCGCACGGTCGTCCAGGTTCCATTAAACCAGTGTGAGTACTGCAACACAACCTGGTCGGTGGACTGCCAGCCGGTATGGAAAATGATCCGGGGCGAAATCGCCGAGAAGCTGTAGCGTTTCTCGTCCACGTTTGGGTCCACGCGATCGTAGCGCATCGAAGCCGCCAACCAGGAAAGCAGGCTGTAGGTGGCCTCGATGCCAAGCTTACGCTTGGTGATGTTGTCGAACTTGTAACGGCTGGTGTTGCTGTCGACGGTCTTGTCTGTGCTCGTCACGTGGGTCTGCATGCCGAACAGGCTGACGAACAGATCGGGACCGTCGCCCGAGAAGGGCACCGGATAGCTGACTAGCCGGCCGATGCTGAGGTCGTACTGGCCGCCCAAGGTCATGAGCGTCCCGGTACCGCCGCTCAGCGGCCCGAGGTAATTGTCCATCAGCCCCTTGCCGCCAAGGGTGTTGAGCACGCTCACGACCCGGCTCACGGTTCGCGCCTGCAGGGCATCGGTATACGCCGCCGCCAGATACAGGTGGCCAAAGCGCCCCAAGCTCAGGCGCGCGTCGCCTGCCAGTACGTCGATTCGGCCGTCAGGGGCCAAGGTCCCTGCCCGGTCGTCCTGGCTGAAGGCACGCAAGAAATGTCCCCCGAGCATGGCCCCCATGCCTCGGCTGGCGTAACCCACGCCCCCATGCACATGGGCCACGAAGGTGCTGCCCGCGCCTGGATCCGCGAAGTTGTTCCACACGTCCGGCGTGATGCTGGACCCCGCCGTGTTGGTCTGGCCGTGCAGCCCTTCTTCGAGCGTGAAGGTGAATTTGCGCCACCCTGTCTTGAGGGCCACGTGTTCGCCCACACCGGTGATGCGCGCGATGAGCGGCGTGCCGTAGCGTCCCTCGTCGTACTCGCCTGTCGTGCCGTAACGGAGGGTGAAGGCGCCCAGCAGCGCCTGCATGTGAACCCGATCGCTCAAGGGCGGCAGAATGCTGAGAAAGACGTCCGTGATGCCGAGCTGGTCGGCCGGTTCGAGAAAGCTTTCAGACACGTTGGCCTGCCGGGCCAGGACGCTGACGTTGGCGGTGATGATGCTGTTGCCCTCGGAGAAGTTGAGCTGCACGTAGGTCGTGGGCACCACGCCGGTATGGGAGAAGGTCTCGAGATCGTCGGGAACCACCGGGGGTGCGTGCAGTACGGTACTGCTCTGCCCGGGCCGGGGATTGGGCCGGCTGCCAATTCCCATGTTCAAGGGCGCCGCGACGTAGCCATGAAAATCGAAACGCCACTCGCCCTCGCTGAGCGATCGCTGTCCGTACGCCGGGGTCAGGCCGCCGGGCATAGCACCCACTTGGGGCAAGGTGGGATCGAGGCTGAGCGAAGGGTCGAATCTCAGCCCTTGCGAAGCATCGGGCGAGGCGACGACGGCCCCTTGGCCGTACGCGGGGCCAACCCGGGCCAGAGTCACGACCGCCGTCGCCGAAATCACGAGCGCCCAAATGGCGCGTCTGTTGAACCTGTCGTCCATGGTTACCACCACATGTTCACGTTGAAGGCGATCAACTGGTCGTCGAGGCCCACGTCTCCCGACACGGTCGAGCCCGTCTCCCCATGGCTGCGAGGGCCATAGAACCACTTGCCGTAAATAATCGAAATCGTCTCGCGGCTGACCCAGTTGGTGCGGAACATTAGGCGTGGCGCCAGCACATAGAATGTCTCACCCGAATCCTTGGAATTCGGCGCCACGCGATCGGCGCGCAAGGCCACGCCCATCCAAGGAAGGAAGGTGTAGACAGACTCGACCCCGAACTTGTAGCGCAAACGATGATTGAAGGTGTCGACCCCCTCGGGCAAGGGGCTGGGGGCGATGGGGCCGGTCGTGGGGCCCGTACCCGAGGCCGTCAGGGACTGGGTCAGGGTGTAGGCCATGACGAAGCCTGCGGTGATCGTCACGTCGGGGGCGTCAGACGAGTACGTCGATCGCAGCATGCGGCCCAGGCTGGTGTTGTAGTTGAAACCCAGGGCCATCAGCTTGCCCGTGCCGTGGCTCAGCGGGCCCCACCAGCGGTCAACCAGATTCGGGCCCTCGCCCCCGAAGGTCAGCAGTCCCCTCAGCGGCTGGGAATTCTCGCCCTGGACATAGGAGGCCCCTGCCCCGAGATAGCCCCAGGCGGGGTTGCGCACGGTGGCGTCCCACCCCAGCACGGTGATGTGCCCATCCTTGATGTAGCTTTCGTCCAACTGGCGCGTGGTGGGGTTGTCGAGGGCCTGCTGGGCGCGATCGTCCTGGGCCCAGTTGTAGAGGTAGTGCAACCCGGTCCGGATGTCGGTGTCGCCGCTCCGGCGCAGCATCACGTGCGCGTGGTGGATCCAGGAGGACGGGTAGATAGGATTGATTGATCCGTTGCCACCGGTGGGAACCACGCCGGCCGGCACATTGCCGTTGCGATTGCCCATGATCCCGTGCTCGACAAACAGAGTCAGGGTTGGTCGCAAGCGATACTCGACGATAGTGAGCTCACCGACCCCCCGCGCCGCTCCCACCAGCGGGTTGGTGTACATGCCCAGCCCATACTCGGAGAGGCTGCCGTAGTAGGGACCGAAGTAGCCAACAAGAACGCGCGGACGCAAGGGACCGAGGGGTGGAATGTTGAATTCGAGATAGGCGTTCATGAGAAAGATCTGGCTGCCGATCTGGTAGTAGGTGGTGGGCGCAGTGGGGTTCCAGGTGTTCAGGCTCAGGTTGGCGGTGACGACGCCATTTCCGTAGGCGAAGTTCAGCGCCACCCACTGCCCCGGCATGGTGTTGGTGCCCACGAACGACGCATATTCGTCGAGAGTCTGCGGTGGGACGTGGAAAACCGTCGTGCTCTGTCCCGGCGCGGGCGAGCTGCGCTGACCGATGCTGGATTGGAAACTGGCGCTCAGAAACCCGGCGTAGCGGAACGTCCACTGTCCGAACGGCATGGGCGCTGCAAAGCCCGGTGTGATCCCACCAGGCGCCGCCCCGACCCGCGGCGAAAGCGGCGACAGGGTCAACCCTTGGTACATGCGATACCCCGGCACATACCCGGCACCGATCAGTTCGTCGTTCACATTGCTCGGCGCCGACGACGTCGCAAACGGAGCAGCGGCCGGCGCTGGGCCAGGCTCGACAGGCGCCGGGGGCGGCGCAAGCGGAGCGACGGCCGGCGCTGGGCTGGGCTCGGCAGGCGCGGAGAGCGGCGCAAGCGGAACAGCGGTCGGCGCTGGGCTGGGCTGCGCGGCCGGTGCCTCTGCACCGGCGGGCGCGCCGGGCGACGCGGTCGGCGCAGAAGCGGCCTCAGGGGATGCCGCCGCCTCAGCCGAAGGGCCGGTGAGCGGCAGGGCCAGCAATTTCAGGACAAGGAGCGCGCAGATCACACCGCGACCGAGACGAGGTTGGTAAGAGCCTCTTACCAAGTTACGGGCCGGCTTACCATCGTTTTCTTTGGCTCAACTGACCACCGACTGGGGTATAGTGCCCGACAGTCCATGCTTCGTCTCCTCTCGTGGTTTCTCGTGCTGGGGGCCGTTTCCGGCTGCATAGGCGTCTCACAAACACGCGCTTCTGGCGGCGCTTTGGGCGCAGCGGATGTCCAGACCTGCCGGCTGGGTACGCGCCCCGCTGTCGATGGTTTGATCGACGACTTCGAGGACGAGAACACCCAGCTCACCACGATCGCGGGCCGTGATGGCTACTGGTGGACAAAACACGACGAGCATGGCTCGACCATCGGACCCGATCCCTTCATCCCTAGTGAAGGCGGAGCCGACGGCTCGGGACTGGCGCTGCGTGCGACAGGCAAGACCGCCATCGGGGAGCCAGTAACCTGCTGGGGCGCAGGCTTTGGGGTGAACTTTCTCAGCCGCCAGGATGCAGTCTACGACGCTTCGAAATATGTGGGCATCTCGTTCAAAGCCAAGGTGGGCGAGAACGCGACCCGCCAGATCCGCTTCGCCATCGGCGATGTGAACACGCACCCGAATGCCGGGGTCTGCAAGGGCTGTTGGAATCACTTCGGCAAGGAACTGACGGCAACGAACCAGTGGAAAGAATTCCGTGTTCTCTTTAGCGAGGTCCAGCAGCAAGCCGGCTGGGGCGATCCTCGCCCCGCCTCCCTGACGCCGAGCAAGCTGGTGTCCATCGACTGGTCCATCACCGGCGGACAGGTCTTCGACCTGTGGGTGGACGACGTCCAGTTCCTCGTGTGCAAGTAGGAACCTCGTTTTTCACCACAGAGATCGCAGAGCAGCCTGACGGCCGCGACCAAAGGGATCACTCCGGCCACGGCCACGGCCACGGCCACGACCACGACCACGACCACGACCACGACCACGACCACGGCTTCTTGCAGCCATCGTGGGGAATTTTCGCGGCTCGCGAAGAAATTCAACGTTAGGAGTACAGAGGACGCAGAGCCGGACCGGAAACGGAGAGGGTCTGGCGCGGCGCAAGTTTGTTCTTCTAATCCGTCTCTGTGGTCTCTGCGCCCTCTGTAGTGAAAAGAGCTAACTATCCGCCACCGGCGAGTTCGTGGCTGCGGTCGCGTCCACCCGCGGGAACGATGCCGCCAGGGCCCGGTTCTCTGGTGTACCCAGCCGCGCTTGCAGCTCGGCCCTTTCCGCCGGCATGCGCGGGCTGAGCAAGGCCTTGAATCGTGCCGTGCGCGCCGCGCTCTCGTGCACGCGCGCGCGCACCTCGGGCCGCGTCTCGGCTGCGCGCACCAAGGCCGCAAAGGCCGCCTCCTGCCGCTCCCGCGGTTCGCGCACCAGAAAGTGGTCCACGCCCGCCAGCAGACTTTGCACGACGAGCTCCTCGATGGGCCAGCGGTCGGCCACCGCACGCATGCCCAGATCGTCGCTCACCAAGAGGCCAGCAAAGCCCAAATCCCCGCGCAAGATGTCGCGCGCGATCCGCGGCGACAGGGTGGCGGGCAGGAGCGCGTCCCAGGCCGGGTACAGAACATGCGCGGTCATGATCGCGGATAGGCCTGCGGCCACCGCTGCGGCAAAGGGCGCCAATTCCACGGCACGCAGGCGAGCCTGGCCGTGAACCACCATGGGCAGGTCCAAGTGCGAGTCGGTTTGCGTGTCGCCGTGGCCGGGAAAATGCTTGCCGCAACCGAGAACGCCGGCTGCGCGCAACCCGCGCCAGAAGGCCAGCGCGTGGGTCTCCACAGCCACAGGCGTCACCCCAAAGGCACGGTTGCCGATGACCGGATTCGCGGGGTTGGTGTGCACGTCGAGCACCGGAGCGAAATTCCAGCCGATTCCCAGGGCGGCCAACTCGTCCCCCAGCCCGCGTCCGACGGCCTCAGTGCGCACGGGATCGCCAGCCGCGGCCACCGAAAGCATGTCGGGCCACACGGTGAGCGGCTGGCGTAGCCTCTGTACCAATCCGCCTTCCTGGTCGACGGAGACAGCCAGCGGGAACCCGGCCGGGCTGGCGCTTCGCAGGTCCCGCACCAGCTCAGCCACCTGCGCGGGCTCGACGATGTTGGGCCGGAATAACATGACCCCGCCCACTTCCGATCGTGTAATGCGGCCCAGCAATTCGGCCGGCGCTTGCATCCCGTCGAAGCCGACAGACAGAAGCTGGCCGCACAAGCTGTGAAGGCTGGCGGAACTCACGCGGCCATCATAGCGAGAACCTTGGCCGAGCGGGCAAGCTGTTGTTATAAGGTGCGCCTACCTAGGGACGTTGCGATGATCAAGCTCAAGAATCCCCGCTCCAAGTCCAGGCTTCCTCGCCTGGCGTTCTCTCTTGTCTTCGCAACCCTTCTGGGCGGCGCAGGCGCTGCCTGGGCCCAGATGGGAGCCATGCCTGGCGGCATGTCCCCGGGCGGCATGGGGGCACCACCGCCCCAGGGACCGGAGCATGAAGAAGGCCCGGCCGAGGCCGCGCCCGAGGAGGAAGGCAAGGCGGCGGCCGACGCCGGGCCCGAGGGGGGCTACGCCAACCAGCACCGGCGCCGAACCCAGGTGATCGAGCTGGATGGCTACTACCGCGTGCGATCCGAGTTGCTGCACAATTTCAACATGGGCCTGGGCTACGTGACGGGCCAATCTCCCCAGAGTCAGAGTGGCTACCCGCCTTTCCCGACGCCGCTCGAGTGCGGCACCGGCACGGGAGGTTGCGCGCAGAAGAACCTGGGCGACACCAACATGCGCCTGCGTCTTGAGCCCACTATTAACATCTCTGACCAGGTTCGTGTGGTGGCGCAGATCGATGTGTTCGACAACCTCATCCTGGGTTCCACCCCGGACTCACTGATATCGGCGTCACAACCGGATCTGCGCACGAACGTTGCGCAGGCAGCAATCCTGTCGAACTCCCAAAACCCGCCCGGACAGAACACCTTCACCTCGGCCATCAGTCCCAAGCGGGTCTGGGGCGAGGTGGACGGTCAGCTCGGCTCCCTGCGCTTCGGCCGCATGCCCTGGCACTTTGGCCGGGGGATGTACTTCAACAAGGGCGACTGCGCGGATTGCGATGGGGGCACCACAGTGGATCGGCTCATGGCCATCACCCAGCTCTATGGCCACCAACTTGCCCTGTCCTGGGATTTCGGCCCTTCTGGCTACGCCTGGGGCATGACCGCTGCAGGCCAGGCCGATCCGGGCGGCTCGCCGCTGGACCTCTCGCAGAACGACGAGGTCGTCCAGTTCACCGCAGCCCTGACCAAGAAGGACGACGACCAGCACTTCCGCGAGCGTGCGCAAGGCGGTGAGCTGGTGATCAACTACGGCGTCCAGTTGGTGTACCGGACCCAGAACAATGAGGTCTTCAAGCTCTCGAACACCGCCCAGAACAACATCGCACCTGCGAATCAGACCGGCCAAACTGTGAATGGGGCGCTCACGCGTGAAGATCTGGACAACAGCACCGACACGACCCCCTCGCTGACTCAGCATATCGACGCCTGGCTGCTCATCCCCAGCCTGTGGTTCAAGCTGGGTTGGAAAGCCCTCACCCTGGAATTTGAAAGCACCGCCTTGGCCGGACACATGGGGAACGCCGGGCCGCTGCGCCTGCAGGAATCGGGCAGCGCCGACAACCATCTCTCCATCCTGCAACTGGGCTGGGTGCTGGCCGCCGATCTAAAGCTGTACAAGGACTCGCTTGTCATTGGGTTTGAAACCGGCGGCGCCACCGGCGACCAGGCTGAAACCGCGTGCAGCGGAACCACCTCCACCTGCGCCCCGAACAACCTCAACCCCAGCCCCTACCTCAACTACCGCTGGAAGTTCGTGCCCCAACCCCTTGGTGACAGTTCGCTGCACAACTTCTATTTTTCGCCCGAGTACCACGTCGACGAGATCTTCTTCCGTCGCATCATGGGCACCGTCACCAATGCCATCTACGTCAAGCCTTCCATCGCCTACTGGTTGGACGTGACCGAGGGCCGCCAACTGGGGCTCTCCGGATCGCTCATCTACAGCCTGGCGCCGGTTCCCGTGTCCACGCCCGGAAACTCGATAAACTACGGCGTCGAAATGGACCTCAGCCTTGGCTACCGCAACATCGGCGAGAAATTCTATGCCGGCATGGTGTGGGGCGTGTTCTGGCCCTTCGGTGCGCTCAACCGTCCCACGGACATTTTCTCCAACGGTGGTGCCGGAACCGCCACCGCAGCCCAGATCCTGCGCGCCTTCGTGGGGATCAAGTTTTAGATAGCTTGGTTCTCACAGAGCGCACTGAGGGCGGAGAGCTCGGAAGAGAAGAAAGGGTTGGTACCGTCCGGTCCGAACCCTTTTCCTCTTCCCCCTTCCGATCTCCGCGTTCTCTGTGCCCTCTGTGAGAACCAAGCTATCTACTTCTTCTTCCCGGTGCCCTCTAGCGACTTGATTCGCTCCTCGGCATCACGTCGCGATCCTGGGTCCAGATTCTCACTTGAGGCCAGGTACTTTCTGAAGGCCGTCAGGGCGTCGTCATAGCGCCGGTCCTGCGAATAGAGCAGACCGAGATCGTAGTAGCCGCCCGCCAGCCCTGGATCGAGCGAGACCGCCGACTCGTACTCCCTGATCGCGTCGTCGGTCTTCTTCTGCCTGCGATACGCCACCGCCAGATTGAGATGCGTCTGCCCATTCTTCGGGTCCAAATCAATCGCCTTCTTCAGCGCCACGATCGCCCCTTCCCGATCGTTGGTCTTGGCCAGAGCCACGCCCAGGTTGGACCAGCCCAGGGGGTCGCCCGGCTTGAGCTCGGTCGCCTTGCGCAGGTGCGGAACCGCTCTGGGATAATCGCCAATCTGGCGCAAGGCTGCGCCCAGGCTGGTCCGGGCTTCGTAGTCGTCGGGCTGCAGGCTCACCGCTCGTTCCAACTCCGTGATGGCCTCGTTCCATTTCTTCTGCCGTGCATAGATCGCGCCCAGGTTGGCGTGCGAATTTCCATCGCTGGGTTCCAGCTTGACCGCCTTCTGCAGCGCCTGAGCCGCATTGTCGAGATCTCCCTCGGTGCGATACAGGGTCCCCAGGGTGAACCAGGCCGCCGCATAGTTCGGCCGCGCCTGGATGGCCTGCTTGATCTCGGCGATGGCCTCTGCGGTCTTACCCTGTCGCTTGAGCTGCAGCCCCATGTTGTAGTGCACGGCCGCATCGTCCGCGCGAACCGCTCCCCCTGCCAGCAGCGCAGTCAACATGATCCCAAGATTCAAGGTCACTCGCGTACGTGTCATAGGCGCAATGATACACCCGCGCCAGCCAGACGCGGAGCTGTTGGCGGCCGAAGCACGAACGCCCGAACTGGACGACCGGTCTTCGGGCCAGCGCAGATCGGCCACCGTGCCCGTGAGCAGTAGCGTGAGCGTGAGCGGCCGGCGGAACGCGGCCTGCGTGGGGCGTCCCAAGCGTGAGCGGCACATCGCGTGCCGCCCACGAACTCGCTCACCCCCACGCACTCGCACACGCGACCCGCGATCCGCCGGCCGGCCCTTCCTTGGCTACCACTCCAGATGCACGCCGATCGAGGGCAAGACCAGACGGTAGGCCCGTTGGACCATGGTGCCGTCTGTCTGGAGTTTCTCGTCGAAAACCTCGCGGCTCATAGTGGCGTTGACCAACTCCACATAAACGTCCATCAGGTAGCGATCGAAGACGAAACGCTTGTCGCCGCGCAGATCAAGCTGGGGAAAGGCGGGGAGGCGCTGGTAGTCAACCCAGCCCGAGCGCGGATCCCAGACCGCATAGGGGCGGCCCGTGTTGTAGTGGAATCGTGCGGATGCGGCGTAGCCGCGGGGAAAGCGGTAGCCCGTCACCAAGTTCAGCACGTGGCGCTGGTCCCAATCCGACGGCGCGATCACGCCATCCACCACGCGCAGGGAGCGCGACAGCGTGTAGGACAGCCATCCATACAGGCGGTGGCGCATGGGCCGGCGAAGCATGATCTCGAGGCCGTAGCTTTCGCCCGCGCGCGGCTCGAGAAAGTCGCGCCCTTGCGGATCGAGGCTGAGCGAGTTGCGCACGTCGGTCACATGCAGGCGTTGGTAGAAGATGTTGGTGTCGAGCGAAAGGTCAGCGCCGTCGCGCCCGCCCACCCCGGTTTCCACCCCCAGGCTGCCCTGCCGCGATTGTTGCAAGCCGTAGCTTTGCAGACCGAAGCCCTCGAAGCCGGGAACCCCCACCGGCAGAGAAGGCATCTGAGAAAACTGACCCACGTGGCCTTTCAGCCAGGTCTCGGAAGCCACGCGATAGCGAAGCGAGAGGCGCGGGCTCAGGGCACCCGCCTGGGCATTCTCCTCGAAGTAGCCGTCATAGCGCAGGCCGGGTGTCACGCGCAGTCTGTCGCCGGCCTTGATGGTCAGGCCCGCATAGCCCCCTGCCGACAGGGCGCTCCGATCGCGAAACAGATCGGTCTGATAGTAGTTGCCCAGTCCCCCGCCCAAAGACGCCAACGCAGAGCGCGGCCGAAAGCGCTGAACCTCGGCATCGCCGCCCACGTCCAAGTCCACCCAGCGCCCGAGACGCCAACCCAGGCCCAGACGTGGTGCCGCCATCAGCATCCGGCTGCTGATGGGTAGATTGAACAACTGCGTGTTGCTGACCGTGGAATCGTCCAGGCCGACCAGAGCGCTGGCCAGAAGGTGGCCGCCCAGCACCCCGCCGTCCCAGCGCAGTTGCGCGCGGTGGAACATGAGCTGGGCTAGGCCGGGCTGGATGTTCGAGGCCAATGGAATCGGATCGGGGTGTCTCTGCTGCAGAGAATCTCCCGAGCCGAAAGCAAACAGGGTCAGCCGCCCCGGCCCCAGACGGTGCTCCACCCGAAGCTGGTAGTCCCAGTAGTCCAGACTGTAGGCGCTGGAGAAGGCGGAAAGCGCAAGCCCAGTGTAGGAATAGCGACCGGCCGCCGCCACGGTGCCGCGGCCGTTGTCAAAGGGCGTGGCCACGATCCCTCCCGCATCGAACAGGCGCACATCAGCCGAGACATGCAGGCGATCGGTGGCAGGCGCGGCGGTGCGTGCGGAAACGATACCCGAGACGTAACGGCCGTATTCGATGGGATAGCCGCCCGGGAAGAACTGCATCTCACTGAGAAAGAAGGGGTGGATGACCGAAGGCCCGAGCGCGAAGTGGAACAGCGCCGGCGCGCGCACGCCGTCGATGAAGAAGCCGGTGTTTCCGGGATTGGCGCCGCGAATGGCGTACATGGGCAAGGGCCAAATCGCCTGGACCACGCCGGGCAACGATTCCACCACGCGAAAGGGATCGCCGAATGCGCCCGGGGTGTGGGTCAGCTCCTCGCGCTGCACGGGAACCGCGGGCGCGCGTTCCGGCGTGGCCGTCACCAGGGTTTCGTAGCGGTCGCCGGTCAGCCGGGGCTGCAGGCGCAACACGAGGTCGCTGGCGCCATGCTCGCCCACGTCGAACTTTCTGAAGAAGGGCTCAAAGCCCGGATATCGGACATGCACCTCACACGGGCCTGACCGCACCGGTAGGGTGAAGCCACCGCTCTCATCCGTTTCGGTGTCTTGAGTCACGCCGTTGCCCAGGATCGCGCGCACCTGCGCACCCACGAGGGGTTCGCGCGTGCCGCGCGCCAGGATTCGGCCGCTCAGCGCCGGCGCCGAACCGGGCGACTCGGCATCGGCAGACGCGCCGGCCTCCTCACCGGCATCGACTTGGACATCGGCGTCTGCCGCGCCCGCCTCGGTCGTTTCACCGGCGTCCTCTGCCCCGGCGTCAGGCCCGGCATCCAGGGCGACCGCCACCAGCAGGGCGGCCAAGATCGATCCGCTCACGCTACTGGCCCCCGTCCTGGCCAGGTGGTGGCGCTAGGGTGGTACCCCACAGGCCGTCGTGGTCCGAAGCCACGCGTCCCCGTACCGTGTACGCGACCAGGCCGCCGGATCCGATCCAGGGGGGAGACTGCGTGGCCTCGAACACCGCGTGCGCCAGAATGCGGCCCCCGCTGTCGTGCAAGTCCTGCACGACCAGGTCGCCCACATTGTCCTGAGCCGAGACGTTGACGGTCCCGAAGATGTGATTGTAGTCCAACACCGTCACGCTTCCGATGGAGCTGGCCACGACCTGCAGCTCCCCAGTCTGGTAGTTGGCGAAGTAGAGGTCATCCGCGTCGCGGACGATGTGGGCCCAGAAGACCAGGATCACGCTGGCGCCAGCATCGGTGCTGGGGCCGTTGATGAAGAAGAATCTGCCTGCTTCGAGTGTCATCCCTGGGGGCGACAGTTGGCGGGGTGGGTTGACGAGATCGCTGTCTTGAACCATCAACAATCCGTGCTGATATGGCTCAGCCACCGTGATGGGCTGCGGGTCGATGTAGATGAGATACTGTCCATCGGGCGAGAACTGCGGGCTCAGCAAGAGCTGTTTTGCCGGGATGATCCGCCGCACCTGCTGGTCATTGTGGCCGAAAAACACGCCATGCCACTGGCTGTCGACATACAGGTCCTCATCGTACGGCTCTGGCGGTCGATGCATGATCGTCGTCAGATCGACCAGAGGGGCTGGCAAGACCAGGGTGGTGTCGATGCCGCTCACCAGATCCAGGGTGTGATACTCCGCGGGCGCACTACCGCTGGCACTTTGTGAGTAGGTGTACAGGTTAGGCTTGTCTGGGGGTTGGGTGAACCCGAGCAAGAAAGGGGGATTGGGTCGCGCCAGCGGTATGTCTTTGCCCGACTGCAAGTCGAGCACCACCACGGTCGCGCTGGAACCCGCCTTCAAGAGGGTAAGCGCGGCGTACTTCTCGTCTGGCCTGAGAGTGAAGCGACTGACGTTGGCGTACAGGTTCTGGACAGGGTCAGTCAGCGCGCCGAGCCGGCTCAGGATCCGAGCAGTGCCCAACACGAAGTAGGCCATGCCGCTGCCGCCGACCTGCGCGTCAAGCATGCTGACCGTCGCCACATCCCCCAGCCGGAGGCTATCCTGGCCGTCCCACAGAAACAGACCCGGGGTGTCTCCATTTGTGGGAACCTGGCGGTAGAGCAAGCGGTTGTCGTATCCGGAGAGCGCGAAATTGGATACGTTCTCGAAGCTCACGTTCGGCTGGTAGTGCGGATCGATGCGGACCAGAGTGCCGACCGTTTCCACCTGCCCTGCACCCGCATCCCCACTTTTCACCTGCTGCTCGTCGACCATGATGAACGAGGATCCGCCGGCCGAAATCGGACCCGAGCCCCATCGATCCGACCAGTCAGCGATCACCAGCCGCTGCTGCGTCCCGTCCCACGACGCAATCCGCAGATCGGACACCGCGCCCTTGCTCGCGGTGGCCGGGGCCTTGCGCTGACTGAAGGAAACCCAGGTTGCCCCGTCGATCGAGACAAAACCGATCCCGCCAATGTCACGACCGGGAAACAGCTTGCTTCCCTCGGGCAAAGGACCGGCCTTCAGGCACCCGGATGCGACCACGAGGGCAAGCAGCGACGTGCAACGTGCGGACAACATGGGACAGCCGATGAGTGTCCAGTCTAGCGGAAGAACCCCCGACTGGCGATGGCAACACGACGCGAGTGTGGGCTAGGTCACAGGTCGCATCCCGATGGGGCCAGGTATCTCACCCAGACGGCAGACGACCACCCGCCGACGGGCAAAGTCCTACGAGGTTTCTTCCATGAACTCGAGCGGAAAGCGCTCCTTCATCACTCGGTTGACCAGCTCCTCCACCTCATCCTCCGTGCGCAGGCGCAAGATCTCCTCGGTCAGCTTCTCCGCAGAGACCATGCGTGTCGCGCGCACGATGGACTTGACCACGGGGATCTGACGCGGCGCCATTGAGAGTGAGCGCAATCCGAGTCCGAGCAGCACCCAGCAGAAGCGCGGGTCGCCGGCCATATCCCCGCACATGGACACCGGCTTGCCGGCGCGTTTGGCCGCCGCCGTCACTTGCTTCACCAGACGCAAGATCGCCGGGTGCAGCGGGTGGTAGAGGTAGCCCACGTGCTCGTCCTGGCGGTCAGCCGCCAGCGCGTACTGAATCAGGTCGTTGGTGCCGATGGAGAGGAAATCGCACTCATCGACCAGCAGGTCGGCAATGATCGCCGCGCTGGGCGTCTCGATCATCACACCCAGCGGGACCTCGGGATTGTGCGCCAGCCCGTCGCGCTGCAACTCCGAACAAACACCCGCGCACAATTCACGCACCGTACGCAGCTCGGCCACGCCGGAAATCAGGGGGAACATGATGCGCAGCGGGCCCACCGCGGCAGCCCGATAAAAGGCGCGTAGCTGCAACTTGAATACGTCGCGCCGCCACAACGAGTAGCGGATCGAGCGCAGGCCTAGCGCGGGATTGTTCCCCGCCGGGATGCGCACCGACGTGGGCAGCTTGTCCCCGCCCAGATCCAAACTGCGAAAGCAGACGTCGCGGCCATTCATGGCGCGCAAGGCGGCCAGCGCGTGCTGGTACTGCTCCTCCTCAGTGGGCAGGGTGCTCCGTTCCAGATACAAGAATTCAGTGCGAAACAGCCCGATCCCGTCCGCGCCCAGCTCGACCGAGATGGGAATCTCCTCCAACAACTCCACGTTGGCGCTAAGGTGCACGCGTTCCCCATCGAGCGAGATGGCGGGCGCCTCACGCGCCCGGCCCAGGCGTTCGGTCTGCACCAGATCGCGCGCGGCTCGGTCGGCGAAGCGGCCCTGCACTTCGGTGTCGGGCTCCAGGATGACCTCGCCACGGCCGCCATCCACGATCACGGTCATCCCGGTGCGGATGTGCTTGATGAACCCCTGCACGCCTGCGACCAGGGGCAGGCCCAGCGCGCGTGCCACCAGCGCCGCGTGCGAGGTCTTGCCGCCGCCTTCGGTGAAGAAGCCACTGACGCCCGCGCGGCCCAGTTGCGTCACATCGGCTGGCGAGAGATCGTGAGCAAACACCACCGCGCCCTTGGGCACGCCCTCATGCCCGGGCGGCGTCATGCCCAGCAGATTGCGCAAGATGCGCTCGCCGATCATGTCGATGTCGCTGCGCCTCTCCCGGAAGTAGGCGTCCTCGATGCGCGCGAACACTGCCTGGATCTGGTCCAGCGCCCGCCGCAACGCCCATTCGGCTGACACCTGGTCGGTGCTGATGATCCGCCGCGTCTCCTCGACCAGGTGCACATCGGCCAGCATCATTCGGTGCGCCTCGAGGATGCGGTACTCCTGACCGTCGCCCTCCTGCTCGGCGATCTGCTGCTGGATGCGCCGCAATTGCGTGTCACTGCGGCCAATGGCGTCTTCAAACCGGCGCAGTTCGTTGGCCACTTCGTCGGTGAAAATGCGGCGCTCCTGCACCTCCACGCGGCCACCCAGAAAATGGGCCACCCCCATCGCGATGCCCGGGGAGGCGCCCACACCCGCCAGTCTAAGCATCCGCAACCCCTTCGCCGAAGCCATCGCTCACCAGCGCCACCAGCGCGTCCACTGCCAGCTCCGCGTCGACTCCACTGGCCATGACGATGACCTCGGTACCCCAGCCCGCCACCAGGGTGAGCAGACCCATGATGCTCTTCCCGTTGACCGGCGCGCCGTCCTTGATCACGTTGACCTCGGACTCAAAGTGGTTGGCGAGCTGCACGAACTTGACAGCGGCGCGCGCGTGCATGCCCAGGCGGTTGCATATTTTGACCGAGCGCTCCGCCTGGCTGACATCTCCCACGTCAGCGTGTCCCTCCCACGATGATCTTGCCGGTCAACTCCGAGCCAATCCGGATCGAACGACGGCCACACTCGCACAATTCCTGAGCCATAGCCCCGGGCGTGAGGCGGGTGCGATCAAGCGTGGCCAGCTTGAGCAGCATGGGCAGGTTCACACCGCACAACACCTCGCCGGCCCCTGTTCCGTCCAGCATCGACATGGCCACGTGAAACGGCGTCGACCCATAGACATCCACCATAATGAGCACACCGGCGCCGTCATCAACCTCGCTGCAGGCGTGGGAGACCCGCTGCATGATCGCCGCGCTGTCATCAGCGGATGACGCACAGGCCACCGTCACGCCAGGCAGGGTTCCGACCACGCGGCGCGCTGCCTCCAGCATAGAGAACGCCACTTGCTCGTGGGAAACTACGACAACGCCCACCATTGGCTTGAGCGTCTTGCCCGGCTGCGGCGTCATGCTGGTCTCATCCATTCTACCCGGTTTGGGCACGAACGCGATGCTGTTGAGGCCCCAAACATCTCACCGTCCGGCTACTTGCGCGCCTCGGGCAAAGCGGGGCGACCGCGCCCGATATCCCGGTGCCGGACGTCGACGTGAAAGGCCTGCAGGCGGCGCGCCAACTCGGCCGCTATGACGACCGATCGATGGCGGCCACCGGTACACCCGATGGCCACCGTGGCGTAGGTCTTGCCTTCGCGTTCGAACGCGGCAATGCAAAGCGCGAGGAGCTCCTCGGCTTTTGCCAGAAAGATCTGTGTTTCGGGGTTGTCCAGCACAAATCTGCGCACGCCTTCCTCCTCACCCGAAAGCGGGGAAAGAGCGGCAACGAAGAAAGGGTTGGGCAGAAAGCGAACATCGAGCACGATGTCGGCTTCAGTGGGCAGCCCGTACTTGAACCCGAAAGATTCCATGGTCACCGACAGGTTGCCTTCAGCTCGACCGTAGCGGGCCAGCACGATCGCGCGCAGCCCGTGGACCGTGAGCTCAGCCGTGTCGATGACCGCCGTGGCCTCTTGGCGGAGGGCGGCCAGGCGCATGCGCTCCGC
>Ga0182010_10000082_pt1 | contig 49370 bp, 42 predicted proteins | sample 611E1MmetaG_FD_120488 | JGI IMG/M metagenome (GOLD analysis project Ga0182010, IMG submission 120488) | Permafrost microbial communities from Stordalen Mire, Sweden - 611E1M metaG | ecosystem: Environmental > Terrestrial > Soil > Wetlands > Permafrost | place: Sweden: Stordalen | collected... | reverse complement strand
GGTCCAGCAGGACCAGATCGGCGCGGTGGGCGTCCCACTGGCGCATGGCCTCGCGGGCAGTCGCCGCCTCGTGGATCTCGTAGCCGCGATGCTCGAGGTACTCGGCCAGGGCGTGTCGGGCGGGCGCGTCGTCTTCGACGATCAGGAGCGCCGGGCCGCTCATCGAGTCCCCCCGGTTCCGCCTGGCATGGCGCCGGTGCCCGATGCAATCTGCCCCGCCTCGCCCTCCGCCGTCAGACGGTCGGGCACCGGCGCTGGTCTGAGCAGCACGTCGACGCGCAGACCGCCGAGCTCGCTGCGGCTCGCCGCGACCTGGCCACCCATCGCCCTGGTCAGGCCCTCGACGACTGTCATGCCGATGCCCATGCCGCGCCGCTTGCTCTCACCCGGGGGCCCGGCCTGGTAGAACTTCTCGAACAGATGCGACAACGCGGCCTTTGGCACGCCGGGTCCGTCGTCCTCGACGCTCACCTCGACCAGGTCGTCCGGCCGAACCGACGCGCGCACTCGGATCTCATCGCCGCCATGGCGAATTGCGTTCTCGAGCAGGTTGGCCAGTACCTGGCTCAGGTACAGCTGATCGGCCAGAACCGGCGGTAGCGCGTCGGGTAGCTCTATGAGCAGGTGCTTGGTCGTGCCGGCGCCGACGCGCTTGGTCACCTGGAGGATGAGGTCGTCGAGATCGCACGGCTCGAGCTCCGGCTTCAGGGCGCCGCCTTCGATCCGACTCAGGTCGAGCAGGTTGCGGATCAGCCGGCCCATTCGTTCGGCCTCCGAGTCGATCGTCTCGAACGCCTCGCGCTGGTCCTGCGCAGTCCAGGCCACCGACTCGTCGAGCATGCTGCCTGCCGCCGCGCGGATCGTGGCAAGCGGGGTCCGGAGGTCGTGCGAAGCCGAGTCGAGGAGGGCCGTCTTCAGGGCCTCGCCCCGGCGTGCGATCTCGGCATTAGTCCGTTCCATGTCCACGCGGTCGCGAACGACTGCCTGGCCGAGCTGGTCTGCCGCGGCCGAAAGGATGCGCGTCTCGGCCCGGTCGGGTTCTCGCTCGTCGCGGGCCCTCAACGCCCAGACGGAACCAAGCGCTTCGCCCGACGCCTCGACCCGAACCCGATGGACAGTGGCACGATCCGCCTTGCGCCGCACCATCGCCGTAGCCACGTGCATGCGGACCCAGCGCGCCGGCTCCTCGCCCGGGGAACGCTGCAGCACCACCTGCCATGCCGGGATCGGGAGTGGCTGTCCGGGCGCCGTGTCGGCGATCGTCTTCTCCTCGGCCGGCGTCGGTCCCAGCCCGAACCAGATACGGTCCATCGCCGCCGCGGCTGCCAGCCGTTCGAGCACGATCGGCGCCGCTTCCTCCACGGTCCGGGTCTCGGCCAGCGCCCGACTGATGCCGAAAAGTGCCTGGGCCTCACGCGCCCGCTCGGCCACCTGCTCAGCATGCCCCGCCTGGACCGCCACGAGCCGGCCAATGGCCAGGGCCACGGCCAGGAGGAGCAGTAGATTGAGCCACTCCTCGGGGCTATTGACGGTAAAGGCGTACAGCGGCTGCACGAAAAGGAAGTCGTAGGCGAGGAACGCCGCCACGGACGTGGCCACGGCCGGGACGGTGCCCCAGCGCATGCCAACCGCGACGACCGCCAGAAGGTAGACGGGAGCGGCATGGGTGACGCCCAGTCGGGCCAGAAGGTCGATCGCCACGGACGCGGCGGCGAGGGCGCCCACGATCGCCGCCGCCATGGGCGTCGCGCGTGCCACCCTGGGCAACCGACTGCCCATTCGCGTCATTGTCATCGACTGGATCGTAGTCCCGTCGGGAAGCCGTGCAACCACTTCGGACCTGCCCTGTTGAGCGGTTGTTGAGCGCGAGCCGGCAGCGCACCCGGCGTTCCTTCGTGGTCCTCCGAATACGGTAGGGAGGTGACATTCGCCGACAGCGTGCTGCATCTGGTTCGTGCTGGCGCCCGGATCGACCCTTGGGGCGGTCTCGGGGCCGCCGGCCTGGCGGAGTCTCAGCCCTCCGTCGCTCCGGACCTGCTTCCGGGCGAGTTGGCCCGCCTGGACGCCTCCTCTGCTCCGTCGCAGTCATCCGAGGAAGCGGGCAACCTGGAGATCGAGTTGGCAGCCGGCGCTGCGCAGACTCTTCAGGAGTACGAGCCCGGATTGGCCGACCTCGAGGCGGCCGTTGGTCTCGTATCCGCCGGTCTGGCGACTCGGGTGATCCTGTCCGGGTTCCAGTCCTGGCCGGGTCTGCTGTGGCGGGCCTACCAGCTGGCCGACACCACGGGCGTGCTGATTCTGCCCACCGTGGTCCGTCCCGGCGGTAAGGTGGACATAGTCGTCACGAGGGACACCGCCGCCAATGGCTGAACAACGGCCCCTGCAGGGCCGGAAACTCGGCGATCGCCGCGTAGTCGTCGATCGGCCGCACGCTCGCTACTTTCGCTACCTGGGCCCCGGCGTGCTCGAGGCGAAGCTCGAGGCGCAGGCTCCGCGCACTCCGTACCAGCGCCGAATGGCCAGCGTCCGTGGCATCCTCTTCGGTCGCCCGCTGTCGTCCGCGGCGGACCTGACCGAGCGGCTGCCGAAGTGGAAGGCACTGCCGGTCTTCTCGTCCGACGTGATGTCCTCGGTCGCCTATGCGACCGGTGCCATGATGCTCATCCTGGCGGGTGCGGGAACGGACACGTTCAAGTACGTCCTTGGGCTTTCAGTCGTTGTCGTTGCCCTGTTGGTGATCGTGACCTTCAGCTACCGCCAGACGATCCGGGCTTATCCAAACGGCGGCGGCAGCTACATCGTGGCCCACGCCAACCTCGGCGTGCTGGCCGGTCTCACCGCCGCCGGATCGCTGCTGACGGACTACGTCCTGACCGTGGCTGTGAGCGTTTCGTCGGGCGTCCAGGCCCTCTATTCCGCCTTCCCGTGGATCCAGCAACAGGGGCTGGCCGTTCCTCTCATCGCCCTTTCGATCTTGCTGGTGATGATTGTCAACCTGCGCGGGTTGCGTGAGAGCGGCACGCTCTTCGCCAGCCCCACGTACATCTTCATCGGCTCGATGCTGCTGCTAATCGGGGTCGGCGTCCTCAGGTCGCTGACCGGCAACCTGCCCCAGGCGAGCGAAGTGCAGCCGCTCAGCGGTGTCGCCACCGAGAACATGGGCATCTTCCTGTTGTGCAAGGCGTTCGCCAACGGCTGTTCGGCCATGACCGGCACCGAGGCCGTGGCCAACGGCGTCCCCGCCTTCAAGCCCGTCGAATGGAAGAACGCCCAGCAAACGATGATCATCATGGCGACGCTGCTGGGGATCATGTTCATGGGTACTAGCTACCTGGCCATCCAGGTTGGTGCTCACCCGGCCGGGTTCCAGGGGGGCGGCGAGAGCGTGCTTTCGCAGGTCGGCCGGACGGTCTTTGGGCCCGGGCTGATGTACTACGTGCTGCAGTTCTCGACGATGGGCATCCTGATCCTGGCGGCCAACACGAGCTTCGCCGACTTCCCGCGCCTCTCCTCGATCCTCGCCCGCGACGGCTTCTTTCCCCGCCAGTTCGCCCTGCGAGGGGAGCGACTCGCGTTCAACTCCGGGATCGTTGCGCTGGCTTTGATCTCGATCGGACTGGTCGTCGCCTTCGGGGGTTCGACCGACCGGCTTATCGGCCTCTACGCGATCGGCGTGTTCACTTCGTTCACGCTCTCGCAGTCGGGCATGGTCAGACACTGGTTCGTCGAGCGGGGATCGGGCTGGCGCCGCAGCGCCTTCATCAATGGGGTCGGCGCCGTCGTGACTGGCGTGGTGGTCGTCGTCATCGCCATCTCGAAGTTCGATCAGGGCGTTTGGATGATCATCATCGTCGTCCCGATCCTCATCGCAATGATGTTGTTCATCAAGCACGAATACGACCTGGAGGGAATCGGCCTCGACGTCCAGCCGGACGTCGTCTTCGGGCCGCCCCACCGCCGCCAGAGAGTGGTCGTCGTGGCCCAGACCATGAGCCGCGCCGTCGTCCAGGCGGTGAAGGTGGGCGAGACGATGGGCGAGGAGGTCCAGCTGGTCCACGTGACCCTGGATCCGGGTGAGGGCGAGCGGTTCCGCGAACGCGTCGAGCGGCAGCTGCCGGGGGTGCGGGTGGTGCTCGTGGAATCGCCCTATCGCGCGCTCGTTCGGCCGTTCGTGCGCTACCTCGAGGTCTCGCAGGCCGAGGACCCGGACCGGATCACCGTCGTGCTGCTGCCCGAACATCTCCCGCGTCACTGGTGGGACCGCATCCTTTACAACCAGAACGTCCACCGCATCCGGGCCGCCCTGGTCGGTCGCAAGGACTTCGTCGTCCTCGATACTCCATATCGGCGAGGGATGTAGCCGCGGCCGGCCCGATCGCCCCGTAGCCCCACCCGACCGTAGCCCCGCCCGCACCCGCGCCGCCTCGCGCTCCGCAGGCGACCCTCTTCACGCCTCCACCGACACACCCGGCCTGGAGACCTCGATCGCTCCGTTGAACGTGGCGCCGGCTCGTTCGATCGCCTCCTCTTCGCCGAGTCCCAGGCCCAGGTGAGTCAGCACCAGCCGCGTTACGCCGGCGTGGGTGGCGACGAGGCCGGCATCCTCGGGTGAGAGGTGCACGGACGGAATCTCGATCTCGGTGGCGAAGCACTCCGCCACGAGGACCCGAGCGCCCTTGGCTAGCGTCACCAGGTTTTCGCAAGGGCCGCTGTCGCCCGTATACGCCAGCCGCCGGTCGCCGAACCGGGCCGTCAGGCCGAACGCTGGAACCTCGTGCTCGACCGTTCGGGCCTGGATGCGCAGGTCGCCGATCTCGGCGATCCCGCGGTCCTTGAGCTCGACAACCTGGAAGTATTCGCCCATGTGGTGGTTGACGGAGCTCCTGACGAAGTCCTCGACGCGGGATGCCCAGCCGACCGGCCCAAGCACCGGAATCTTGCGCATGCGTTTCTCGGAAAACGCAAAGGCGTAGTAGAGAAGCGGCATGTCGGCGAAGTGGTCGGCGTGGAGGTGGCTGATCCAGACGGCGTGCAGGTCCTCCAGCCGGATGTATCGCTGCAGCGATCCCAGCACTCCACCGCCGATGTCCACCAGCACATTTGCCCCGCCTGCCTGAAGCAGGAATCCAGAGCACGGCTCATCGGCCTTGGGATACGGCGCATTGCCCAAGGTCGTCCACCTGATCGGACCTTCCGGCTTCCCCCGTCTAAGCACGCTGCCCTCCCGTGAATGTCGACACCCGGAAAGTTAGCAGCGACTCGCGAAAGGTGTGAATCGAGTTTGCAGGATCACGGCAGAAGCCGGCGCAGGATCGGCCAACGCGGACGCAGAACCGCCGCAAGATGCCGTCGTTCTGTTGCACCATGCGGGCTCGTTCGTTCGGATGACGCGAAGCTGTTCGTCGGTCGTTAGACTATTCGGCTGTGAGCGAAGTATCTGCCAGCCAACTCGAGATAGAGGCTGCCATCCAGGCACTCAGCGGCCTTTGGTATCACCAGGGCCCGGAGGTTCCCGAATGGGTAGCTCAGGAGCTGACCTTTGGCCAGATGCGCCTGCTCTACCTCCTGAGCAAGCACGGCCCGGCGCCTATGAGCCGGGTGGCGGAGTGGCTCGGCGTCGGGCTGCCTGCGGCCAGCGGGACCGTAGATCGGGTTGAGCGCCACGGGCTCGTGGCACGCGAGCATCGCCTCGACGACCGCCGCGTCGTGGAGTGCCAGCTGACCGACGCGGGCCGCCGCCTTATCGACGAGATCGCCGGCATGCGTCTCGACATGATGCGCCAGTTTCTCGCCGTCCTGAACGAGGACGAACTGGCCGAAATGGCCCGTGTGATCACTCTCGCCCTGGAACGGATGAAAGCGAGGACGGCGTGAACGCCTCGCCCGCGACCCGAGTCGTAACGAGCGAGGAGGGCACTCATCTCGCCTAGATTCCGGCCAGTGCGGGGCTCGTGCCGTGCCGCCTTCAACTCGCCATTTCGGCCGCCGGCAATTCGCCGGCATCCGCCAACCGACGATCGACATTTCTGCCACAGCGCCAGGGAGCCAAGGAGCTAACGCGTGATCCGACTGACACAGCTTGCCGTCAGCAAGCGCAGCGTGACTGTTCTCATTACGTTGGCCATGCTGCTGGGAGGCGTCTTCGCCTGGGCCTCGCTCAAGCAGGAGCTGCTGCCGAACATCGCGTTCCCGTACGTCGTGGTCATTACGCCGGTTCCCGGCGCCAGCGCTCAGGACGTCGCGGTCGCGGTGACCGAACCGGTCGAGCGCTCCATCGGCAGCCTGCCGGCGTTGCAGCACATCGACTCGAGCTCGGTGAACAGCCTCTCCATCGTTGTGGCCTCGTTCGACTACGGGACAGACGTCAAAGGGACCACGGCGACGATCGATGCGAACGTCAAGGCCCTTGGTCTGACCGCCGCGTCCACGGTGGAGTCGTTCGACATCAACGCCCTGCCGCCGCTCACGGTGGCGATACAGGCGACCGGCAGCACGACCACGGCCCAACTGGACGCCCTGGCGGGGTCCACGATCGTGCCGGCGCTCGAGAGCGTCGATGGGGTCAGCACGGTCGACTTGAGCGGCGCAAGCCAGGAGCGGCTGATGGTCGAGCTCGACCCCGCCAAGCTGGCCGCGAACAACATCTCGATCAGCCAGATCTCGGGCGTCCTCGCCGCCAACAACCTTGTCCTGCCGGCCGGGTCTCTCCCGACCACCGCGGCGGGCGGGTCGACGATCAACATCCCGGTATCGGCCCAGCATCAGCTCGTGCTCACCAGCGCGAACGATCTCCTCGCTCTCACCGTGGGAGTCAAGACACCGACGGCGGGCTCCGGTACGACGGCGCCGACGCCGATCACCCTGGGCGACCTGGGTACCGTCAAGATGGCTCCGATCTATGCCAGCGGCTACGCTGAACTGAACAGCGACCCCAGTAAGCAGGATGCCGGGTCGTCTCTGGTCCTTTCGGTCTCCAAGACCTCGGACGCCAACACTGTCGATGTTGTCCAGGCCGTTCAGGCCAAGCTCGCCCAGCTGCAGTCGCAAAGCGGCGCCTTCCAGGTGGTCACCGTCGACGACCTGTCGAGCTTCATCATCGAATCTCGCGACAGCCTGGTCCGTGAGGGCATCCTTGGCGCGCTGTTCGCGATCATCACGATCTTCATTTTCTTGATGAGCCTGCGCTCGACCCTCGTCGCCGCGGTCAGCATCCCGGTCTCGATCATGACCGCGCTGGTGCTCATGCTCGTGGCGGGAGTCACGATCAACATAATGACCCTGGGAGGATTGGCGGTCGCCGTCGGCCGGGTCGTGGACGACGCCATCGTCGTCCTGGAGAACATCTACCGGCACCGCGGCCGGGGCGATCCAATGCGCGATTCGGTCATCTCCGGCACACGCGAGGTGGCCAGCGCGATCACCAGCTCCACGCTGACGACGGTGGCGGTGTTCCTGCCGATCGGCTTCGTCGGCGGCATCGTGAGCCAGTTCTTCCTGCCGTTCGCCCTGACGGTGACCTTCGCCCTGCTGGCCTCGCTGGTCTGCGCCCTGACTGTCGTGCCCGTCATGGCGACGCTGTTCATCGACCGCATCAAGCTGAACCCCGACGAGGGCGTGGAGCATCACGACACCATCGTCCAGCGCATCTACACGCCGCTCCTTCGCGCCGCGCTTCACAACAGGCGCAGCCGGTGGAGCGTGATTGGGATCTCCGCGCTGCTGGTCGTGTTCGCCGGGCTGCTGGTTCCCCACATCCCGACGCAGTTCCTCGATACCGGCTCGCAGAAGTACCTCCAGATCTCTGTCGCGCCGCCGTCCGGCACGCCCTCGGCCTCCGTCCTTACAGAGGCGAAGGCGGTCGAGGCCAAGCTTCGGACCTATTCGGAAATCAACCTCATCGAGACAACCGTGCCCGGCGACTCGGACACCGGTTTCTCGGCACTCGAGGCCGCCTTTACCGGCGGCGCATCCAACAGCGCCACGATCGTCGTCCGCCTCGACAACAGCGTCGATCTGAACGCTGAGCAGAAGAAGCTCGCTGGCGACCTGGCCAGTCTCCAGGTTGACTCATGGCAGATCCAGGTTGCCCAGCAGAGCATGACCGGTAGCGGCGCCATCAGCGTTGTGGTCAGCGGGACGAACCCCGCGGACGTCACCTCGGCTACCGCTGCCGTCGTGGCCGACCTCAAGACTCTGCCCGACCTCATCAACGTCAAGAGCGATCTGGCCACGACCGCGTCCGAGTATCAGATCGACGTCGATCCGAACAAGGCGATCCTCGACGGGACATCCACGGCCGGGGTCCAGGCCGAGGTCTCGAATGCCCTGACCGGGACGAAGGCGGGAACGGTCAGCCTGGCCGGCGTGCCCGCCGACATTTACCTCCAGCTGGACTCCAAGCTCGACTCGCTGCAGGCGCTCCAACAGATGCCCGTCGGCGTCGGGAACATGCCGCTGGGCCAAATCGCCACGGTCTCCCAGCAGCAGACCCAGGCTCGAATCAGCCGCGTCGATCAATCACCGGCGTCCACCATCAGCGCCGACACGACCAGCCAGGACACCGGCGGCGTCTCGAGTGAGATCCAGAAGGAGATCAACAAGCTCCAGGCCGCCGGAAAGCTCTCCGGCGTGACGGTCACCCTGTCCGGCGTGACAGAGGAGATGAACAACGCCTTCGGCGGTCTGATCGTCTCGATGGCGATCGCGATCCTGCTGGTGTACCTGGTGATGGTCCTGGTCTTCAACTCGCTGATCGACCCGCTTGTGATCATGTTCAGCCTGCCGCTGGCCACGATCGGTGCCTTTACGGCACTCTTCATCACCCAGCGGGCCATCGGCATCAGCGCCATGATCGGCTTCCTGATGCTGATCGGCATCGTCGTCACCAACGCCATCGTTCTGCTGGATCTGGTCGAACAGCACAGGCGTCGCGGCTTGCCGATGTACGAGGCTCTGATGCAGGGCGGCCGTACGAGAGTCAGGCCCATCCTGATGACGGCCATCGCCACGATCCTGGCCCTGATTCCGCTCGGCCTGGGTCTCTCCCAGGGCGAGATCATCGCTTCGGAGCTGGCCACAGTCGTGATCGGCGGCCTCTTCACCTCGACCTTCCTCACCCTTATCGTGGTTCCCGTCGTCTACTCGCTCGTCGATGACGCGAAGGTGATCACCCGCCGCAAGCTCGGTTTCGAGGCGGAGCAAGTGGAGGAGCAGCCCGCGTCGTAGCGGCCGGGCCCGTGACCCCCAACTGGGAATTCGGAGGCCGGGCGTAACCGCCCGGCCTCTTGCTATCGCGGGAGACCGGCCCAAGCTCGCCGCCGGCGCCAGGGTCGGCGACGCCTGCATCGACGCTGCCCCGGGGAATCAGCACGTAGCCGAGAAGGGCGCCGAGTGCGTTCGCGGCAACGCCGAACGCGATCGCGACCTCAACCGGCCATACCGAAACCATGATTCCCGCGAGCGCCGCCCCGATCGGGAACCCTGAGAAGTTCAGGTTCATCGAGACGGTGAAGGCCCGACCCATCCAGGCGGGGTCCGTGCATCGCTGGCGCATGGTGAACATGGCAATGTCCATGGGGCCGTTCAGCAGCCCGCCCACCGCCATGGACAGGGCAATTGGCATGAGGCTGCCAGGCCATAGCAGGATGGCTGTCGCCACGGTGAAACCGGCGGCCGGGATCAGGATCATGCGTCGCTCCTGCCCTTCGGTCCGGATCCGGCCCGAGACGAAAGCAGAGACGACGCCGAAGGCGCCCATCAGCCCGAACATGAAACCCACCACGTCCTGGCCCATGCCCAGATGCTTGAGAATCAGCACCGGGACGACGATCTCGACCACGCCGCCCGAAAGGTTCATCGTCGACAGCGAGATGGCCAGCGCTCGCAAGGTTCGGTTGTTCCATGTGTAGACGAGCCCGAGCCACGCGTCGCGGAGCAGATTTCCGGTTGACGCCACGTCCGTGCGCGGGTCCGGCGCGCCGAACATGACCAGCGCGGCCGAGGCGTAAGCCACCGCGATACCGATCATGGCGACCTCGAAGCCGACGAACTGAGCCACGACAGCACCGAGCGGAGCGCCCACGACGGTGGCGAGAACCCAGCCGTTGGAGTCGACGGCGTTGACCCTCTCCCAGAGCGGCTCAGGCACGAGGAGCGGGAAGAGGCTGCGCAGGCCGCTGCTGCTCAGCGGACCCGTCAATCCGGCCAGCGCCACGATCGCGACGAGCAGCCCGGCCGTGAGATGGCCGCTCATCGACAGAATGGCTACCAGGACCAGAGAAGTTGCGGCGACCAGGTAGTCGAGGATGATCAGCCGAACTCGACCGTGGCGATCGAGGAGTGCGCCGGCGATCGGGCTGATGATCAGCCCCGGGAAGATGCTGGCGAAGGCCACCAGGCCGGCCAGCGACGTGTCGTTGTAGCGCTGCAGGGCGAACAGGATCATCACGATCCCGATCATCGACTGCGAGATGCGGGCGATCTGCATGGCGAGTAGAACGCGCCCAAGGGAGGGCACGCCAAGGAGCGCGCGATATGAGGGTTGGGCGGTGACGGGCTCGGCCACGGGTTGAGACCTGGGTCGCGGATAAGGCGGTGAGAGTGCCACAGATTGGCAAGGCCCGCCAGGTGGGCGGGTGCTGGCGACCGCGCTCACCTCAGGAGCGCCTTGGGCTCAAGCCGAGCGTCCCAACAACGGATCGACGACCGTCGGCGCGCTCGAAGCGGCGGCGGTCTGGCGGTCGCGGTCGCGCTTGTCGCCATGGGTGGTCTGGCCCTCGACTCGGGCGCCACGATGGGGCCCTGCGTTGCTAACTCTTGGGCTTGGCGTTGCAATGGGCTGGGGCGTCACCTGGGCGGTGCGTGTCGACCGACACGGCCGCACTGCACGCCGCGGATGCGGGCCCGACTCGCCCGCGGACAAGGGCCGCCTGACGAGTCGGCGTATCTGCTGGCGCGTCTCCTCGTTCGGGCGCCCCTTCGCGGTTCCCTGCCGCGGGCTACTCTTTCGGCAGAACCGGCCTGTTTGGTCTCGGCCGGCTGGCGCAGAGGAGACGGGACGGTGCAGTACCGCAGGCTCGGCAAGACCGGCCGTAACGTGAGTGCGATCGGCTTCGGCGCGTGGGCGATCGGCGCCGACTGGGGGAATGTCGACGACGCCGAGAGCCTCCGCGCTCTCCATACCGCCGCCGACTCCGGCGTGACGCTAATCGATACGGCCGACGTCTATGGCGACGGTCGCAGCGAGCGGGTGATCGCCCAATTCCTGCGCGAGCGGAGCGGCGAACGATTCTTCGTCGCGACCAAGATGGGCCGCCGCGCGCCTTTGGAGATGGCCCAGTACACACCGCAGGCCTTCCGAGGGTGGGTCGATCGCAGCCGCGACAACCTCCGCATGGATCGGCTGGACCTCGTCCAGCTCCACTGTCTGCCGACAGATATCTATTACCGCCCGGAGATCTTCGCCGCCCTCGACGACCTGGTTCTAGCCGGAGCGATCGCGAACTACGGTGTCAGCGTCGAGCGCGTCGAGGAGGGTCTGAAAGCGATCGAATACCCGGGCGTCGCGTCGGTCCAGATCATCTTCAACATGCTTCGGCAGCGGCCCGCCGACAACTTTCTGGCCGAGGCGAAGCGGCGCGACGTCGGCGTGCTCGCCCGAGTCCCGCTTGCGTCCGGTCTGCTGACCGGCAAGATGAGCAGGCAAACCTCATTCGAAGCGAACGACCACCGGTCCTATAACCGCCACGGCGAGGCCTTCGATGTCGGGGAGACCTTCGCCGGCGTGGATTACGACGCCGGTCTGGCCTTCGTCGAGGAGCTGCGCGATCTTGTGCCCGCCGGCGCCTCGATGACACAGATGGCCCTGCGCTGGATCCTCATGTTCGACGGCGTGACCGCGGCGATCCCCGGGGCAAAGACGGTGGATCAGGCCAGGTCGAATGCGGCGGCCGCGGATCTGGCGGCCCTCCCGCCCGCCACGATGGAGAAGATCAGCGCAATGTACGAGGAGCGCATCAGGCCGCTCGTCCACCAGCGTTGGTAGGCCGAACGGGCTCGATCTGCCCGTCCGGCGCCGCCGTCGAAGTTGCCGCCCGCAGATCCGGGGTTGCCCGGTTCAACCGTGCGGCAGCCGGCCGTACAGCTCGCGATAGGCGGCCGATTGCTCCGCGTAGAGGCGCGCATGGTCCGGGTTGGGCTCCATGACGCGCGTGTCGACGGGGAGTGGCGACATCGACAAGGCCGCCGAGGGCGCGATGCCGGCCGCAACGGTGCCCAGGAGCGCCGCGCCCCTCGCCGAAGCGTGCTCGGTGGCGCCGAGTGTCACGGGCATGTTCAACACGTCGGCGATGATCTGCTGCCACAGGCGATTCACTCCGCCGCCGGCGACAACGCCGGCCCTGGGCTCGAGGCCCAGGTCGCGCATCAGGTCCAGACCTTCGGCGAGGGCGAAGGCCACTCCCTCCAGAACCGCCCGGGTCACTTCGGCGGGCCCGTGGCCGATTTGCAGACCTACGAGGGCCCCGCGGGCGGCCGGATCGAAGTGCGGCGTCCGCTCGCCTCGCAGGTAGGGGAGGAAGGTCAGGCCGTCGCTGCCGGCCGGGACCCTGGCCGCCGCGGCAAGCAATTCCCGTGCCCCGTTCGGGTCGTCCGGTCGGAGCAGTCGCACGACCCAGTCCAGCGACGCCGCAGCCGAAAGGATAGCGGCCATGATGCACCACTGACCCGGGACGACGTGGCACAAGCCGTGCAGCCGACCGGCCGGATCCACCTTCGGCCCCGCGAGCGGCGCCAGAACCTGCCCGCCCGTCCCCAGGGAGATGAGCACGATGCCCGGAGCGTCCGCCTCGCGGGCAAGACCCAGACCGAGCGCCGCGGCGGGAGCATCGGCGCCGCCAACGGCGACGGCGATCCCCGCCGGGAGCCCGAGCGCCCGGGCGGCCTCCTCTCGCAACCCGCCGGCCGACACTTCCGATTCGAACAGGGGCGCCAACCGTTCGCGATCGATCTCCAACCGCCGGCAGATGTCGTCGGACCAGTTCCTCGCTCGCAGGTCGAACAGGAGCGTTGCCGAGGCGTCCGAGACGTCGCCTGCGACCTCGCCCGTCAGGCGGGCGCGGAGGGCGTCCTTCGGCTGGACTATCCAGCGCGTCCTGGCCATGACCTCGGGCTCGTGGCGCGCGACCCACATTATCTTTGGGGCCGTGAAGCTGACGTTCGACCGGTTGCCGGTGCAAGCCACCAGCTCGTCGCGCGGTATCCGCTCCTCGATCTCGGCAGTCTCGGCTTCGGCTCGACCGTCCGACCAGATCAGGGCCGGCCGGAGGGCCGATCCGTCCGCGTCGAGGAAGACGGCGCCGTGCATCTGACCCGTCATCCCAACGGACGCCACGTCCGCGCCGCGCAGAGCGGGTCGGGCCAGCAACTCGGACATCGCCAGCCGAAGCGCATCCCACCAGCGGTCCGGGTTCTGTTCCGCGTAGCCCGCTTGCCGCGATTCGGTCGCGTATGAAGCCATCGTCACGCCGAGACTCTCGCCCGCCTCGTCCAGAGCGAGCAGCTTGATCCTCGATGACCCCAGGTCGATACCGATCGAGACGCGCACCTATACCTCCGCTGCGCCTACGCGATAGCCGGCCGCCGGCAATGACCCCTGCCCGCAAGCTTAGCGCGCGTGGCCGTCGGGCACCCGTCCGAGACCGCGCACAGGGTTTCGGAACAGTTACAGCTGCGCGCCAGGGAGGGGCACCGGATCTACGGGCCCGCCAGGCCCTTCGCGGCGTCGCCGCTCAGCAGCGCTGGAAGTAGGTGTCGCGCTCCCAGGGCGTGACCTGGCGGCGGTAGGCTTCCCATTCCAGAGTCTTGGCCGAGCGGAACAGCTCCATCAGCTCGCTGCCCAGCGCAGCGGTGATCACGTCGTCGTCCTCGAGGGCGGCCAGCGCCTCCCCGAGCGAAGCGGGGAGTGGCTTGGTCACGCTGTGTCCGCCGCCGCCGAAGCCGTGCTCGATCTCCTCGAGCGGCGACCCGAGCTCCAGGCCGCGGTCCAGTCCGTCCAGGCCGGCCGCGAGCATGACCGTGAAGGCGAGGTACGGGTTGCAGCTGGGATCCGGCAGCCGCAACTCGAGCCGCGTCCCGAAGACCTCGCCCGGCGAGGCATCCCCCCGAACCGGAGTTGGAACGCGGATCAAGGCCCCGCGGCTGTGGCGCCCCCAGCTGCCAGCAACAGGGGCTTCGTAGCCGGGCACGAGGCGCTTGTACGAGTTCACCACCGGGGCGACGAGGGCGCACATGCCCGGAGCGTGCTCCAGCTGGCCGGCCAGAAACGCTTTGGCGAGGGCCGACAGCCCGTATGGATCGCTTGGGTCGTCGAAGACACTTCGACCCGACCGATCGACCAGGACCTGGTGAGTGTGCATGCCGGAGCCCGCGGCGTCGGCGAGCGGCTTGGGCATGAACGTGGCCTGCATGCCGCGTTCACGCGCCAGCTCCTTCACCGCCGGTTTGAGGGTGGTGACCGCATCGGCTGCGACCAGGGCCGGCAGCAGCGGCAGGTCGAGCTCGAATTGCCCGCTCGCCACCTCGTGATGGCTCGACTCGATGTGGATACCCATCGCCTCCAGGCCGGCGACTATCTCCAGCTCCACTCTGCGGGAGCGGCCCCTGCTGCGCTCGAAGTAGCTGCTCGGGTCGTCCGCGAGCGGCCCGATCGTGTCGGCCGGGAAGAGGAAGAATTCGATCTCGGGCGCGACGAGATAGCCGAGCCCGGACGATTCGGCTCCGTCGAGGAGCGAGCGCAGGGTTCCGCGACCGTCGCCTCGGTAGGGCTCGCCGCTCGGCGTCACGACCTCGCAGATGAGCCGCGCGCACGGCACGCCGGCCGGCTCCATAATCGAGAAGGTCGTGGGATCGGGGCGCAGGTACATGTCGGACTCGACCTCGCGAGCCAGTCCCTCGATGGCCGAGCCGTCGAACCACTCGCCGTCCGACAAGACGGCTGCCAGGCGCCGGGCGGGCACCGCCACAGTCTTGACCGCGCCGGTGACGTCGGCGAACTGCAACTCCACCTGCTGTACCCCGGCCTCTCGCGCTCCCGACAGCACGCGCTCTACGGCCCGCCGGACGAAGTCGCTCGGGGAGGCGGGCGAACCAGCATCGGTCGGCCCGTCGGGGCTCGGGCCCTTTCGTCTCGCATCCGAGCCTGGGCGGTCGGTTGGCGTGCGTCCTGTCCTGTGAGGCATGTGGTCCCTCCCGCGCGGTTACGGGGCGCCTGCGCGGCTACTAGTGGGCATGGCCGATGAGGTATGCCAGCACGATGAGGAAGATGCTGGCCGATAGGAATGCGGCGCTGATGCCGAAGATCAGCAGAATCAGTTGCAGGTCAGATCTCTGCGGCGAGACGATTTGCTCGTCGCCGAAGATGAACTGGGAGAGTGGCAGGTCGCGCCAGTGCTCGAGGTCCGAGCGCAGCGAGGTCGCGTCCTCGTAGCGCTCGTCCGGTGCCTTGCGCAGGCACTTCCGGACGATGCCGTCGATCGGCGGCGGGACCTCCGAGGCGATCTCGTGGAGGGGCGGGACCGGGGCGTTGATGTGCTGGCTCATAACCGACAGGGCGTTGTCGCCTTCCCACGGGACGCGCCCCGCAAGCATCTCGTAGAGCATGACGCCAATGGCGTAGACGTCCGTTCGCGCGTCGCCGCGCTTGCCCTGGATCTGCTCCGGCGACATGTAGTCGGGTGTCCCGAGTGCGGTCGAGAACCACCGCCAGGTGAGTCTTCGGGCGCCGGCCATGAAAGCCACCCCGAAGTCGGTGACAACCAGTTTGCCGTCTGGGGTCACGAGCACGTTCTCTGGCTTCAGGTCGCGATGGACGACCCCCTGGGAATGAGCATAGGCCATGGCCGCGGCCAGCTGCCGTCCGAAGTCCACAGCCTTGTCCACGGAGAGCTTCTTCTCCCGCGATAGCAGCGCCCGCAATGTCTCGCCCTCGACGTACTCCATAACCATGTATGGCCGGCTGCGATCGGCTGTGAACTCGATCGGGCGCTGTATGCCGGGGTGTTGGAGATGGCGCGAAATCTCCAGCTCTCGACGGAACCGATCGAAGGTTGAGACGTCGCCCATGATCGATTCGTGGGGGCACTTGAGCACGACCTGATGCCCGCTCGGATCCTCCGCCAGGAACACGTCGCTGAAGGCGCCATGGCCGATCGGCTTCACGATCGTGAACTGGTCGAGTTTCGCACCCGCCTGGAGCTCACTCGTGGTCACGAGAACAACCTCCGCCATCCCTGCGGCGCCTCGGGGCGCTGCCCGGCCTCGCGAACGCGGATCGCCATGGCTGTCGCATTATCGTCGCCGCCACGCTCGAGGGCGAGGTCGACCAGCCGCCGGCATGCCTCGGCCGGGGATCGGCCGAGCGCCTCAGCGATCTCGCTGGACGTGACGTTGCTCCAGAGTCCGTCGGAGCAGAGCAGGAACGCGTCGTCAGCCTCGAGCCGCTCGTTGCGAATCTCGGTCCTGACGGTGATGTCGCCGCCGACCGAGCGCGTCAGGGCGTAGCGGGCCGGGTGCTCGATGGCCTGCTCGGGCGTGATGATGTGCAGCCGCAACAGCTCCATGACCTGGCTGTGATCCGTTGTCAGCAACTCGAGGTCTCCCTCGCGGCGGCGGTAGACGCGGCTGTCCCCGACATGGCCGAGGTGAGCTTCGCCGGGTGTGATCACCAGCGTGCTCAGAGTGGACTGCATCTTCCGGCCCCCCTTGCCGGTAATGGCGGCGTCGAGGATGGCCTGATTGGCCCTGTTGAAGGCGTCCCTGAGTATTCCCGGGATTCGGCCCCCGCCGGCGAGGTTCCTCTGGGCCTGGCTCAGGCTCGCCTCCACGGCCATGCCGGAAGCGATCTCGCCACCACCGTATCCACCCAGCCCATCCGCGACGGCAAAGACGAGGCCGAGATCGGACGTGGCTACGGCTTGTGTGAGGGCGTGCTCCTCGGCGGGCGTGACGTACGCCGCGCCGCCATCAATGGCGACCCAGCCGAAACGGTCCTCGTTGTGTTCGCGGACGTGTCCGATCACCGTCAAGCCCGCGTATTCGACAGCGAGCGCGGTTATCGCGGTCTGCATATCTCGTCAGCCGATGTTACCGACATGGCGGAAATCGTCTCTTCTTCGAGAAGGTGTGAGACCGCGCGGTGGCGAAGGAGCTACCACCGGCGCGGTCTCTTTGTTGAGATGGAATTGTGCGCTATCGCTCCGGGCTGATGACTGGAGGTTTGACGAACAGGCTTGTCTTGGTGGCCGCGGAGTTGAAGACCAGCCACGCGGCACCGACCACTATCCATGCACCCACGATGGCGAGGGCGATCAGCGTGTCGGTCTGAGTCGACCCGCCCGACGAGACGCTCATGAACACGACCCCAACGAGCATCCCGACGTTTGCGACAAGTCCGGCCACCGGGATGATGACGTGCTTGAGGATGTTTCTCTTATGTACGCCCCCGAAGGCGAACAACACGATGGCGTTCGTCATTCCATACACGAGGAACGTGCCCGTGTTGCTGGCCAGCGTGATCTGGAGCAGGTTGTCGGCCGAGAGGACGGCGTAGCCGCCCAGAACCGCGGAGACGATGGCGAGGGCGATGACGCCGTAGTGCGGCGTGGCGTGGCGGAAGTGGAGCATGCCGAGGATGCCGGGCACTTCCTTGTCGCGACCCATGACGTAGGTGATACGGACGCCGGTGTTGAGGCAGGCAAGAGTGGTGCCGATCAGGGCGATGAGCACCGTGCCGGCCAGGATGATCACGAGCGCGAAACCCGTGCCGCCCAGCATCTTGTCGCCGATGAAGCGGACGATGTCACCGATGGGGGCGCCAGAGGCGGCTGCCGCGGCGTAGCCGGAGACGGTATGGCCGGTCGCGTCGGTGGCGGTGACGCTGGTGTTGACGACGAAGTTGGCGGCGACGTACTCGATGACGTACGCGACCGCTCCCTGGATGGCCAGGGAGAGCAGCACGGCCCGCCGCACGTCGCGCTTGGGGTTGATGGCTTCGCCGCCGAGGGCGGTAACCGACTCGAAGCCGACCAGCAGCAGGATGGCGATGGTGCCCTGGAAGAGCACGTTGGTCATGTTGTGGGGCAGCACCACGTCAGCGATGCTCGCGTGCACGTACCCCGCGTCCGGGTGGGTCAGCCTGAAGGCGATTGCCAGAACGGCGAAGCCCACCAGCGCGGTCAGCTGGATGGCATTGATGACGACGGCCGTCATGGTCGACCCTGAGATACCCCGGTATGCGATGAGCCCGACCAGGGCAGAGAAGACAACCGCGGCGCCGATCTCCAGAGGCTGGTTGAGAGCGATGCCGAAGAGGCCGAGGATATACACGAGCAGCGTCGCGGTGAAGGCGACCATGATGCCCGGATAGATCCAGTAGTAAAGATGCGAAACCCAACCGACGATGAACTTCGCCAGCCGGGCGAACTTGTAGTGGATCGCCTCTTCACGCTGCAGGAACGCGGCCTCGGCAAAGTAGTAGGACGATCCTGCGCCGGCCTCGGGGTATATGTTCGACAGTTCCGCGTACGAGAACGCGGTCAAGAAGGCCAGCACGAGAACGAACAACAGGCCCGGAACCATATCGAAGGCCGTGGTCGCCCCGCCATTCTGCTGGACGACCTGCGCCTGGAACGTCGTCCACAGAAACGCACCGGGAGCGATCAGAGCCATTGCATTGATCGTCAGCCCGGTCATCGTCAGGGTTCGCTTCATCTCCGTCCCTGGCGCGGCGGCCATTTCGGTCCTCCTACTCGCGCATGGTTCTTCGCCTGACCGGCATCTGGCCGGCGGCTTCTGCGCGTGATGCGAGAATCGCTGATGACCTGCGCCAAGTCAGCAGCCGAGCAGTGCCGGATTGGGGACGCAGGGGTTGCGGGTGGCCGCTCCGCGGTTGCGGTTGCGGCGCCGCGAGGTTGCCCGGAGGTTGCGCCGGCAAGTGGCTGGCGGGCAAGCGCGAAACGGCTGCGCGGAGTCAGCGCCCCCTGCCGTGGGCCCTGGGTGCCGCGGCCGCGAAGCCGGTGGATCGGCCTAGACGGCCAGGTCGCGCCGCTCGAACAGGACGACGGATGCGACCAGGAAGACCGCGGCGACGGCGCCGAGCACCGCCGCGTCCGCGAGACTGAGGCCGTTGCGGAGCGGGTCGTTGCCCATGTAATACCGGAAGAGCGAGAGCGGTCGCACCACCCCGAGCCCATCCACCACCGTGGCGAGACCGTCGACCAGGTACATCGCCACCATCAGAGCGACGGCCACGCCGATCGCGGCGCCACGGTTGCCGGTGGCGACGGAAATCGCCAGGGCCAGGGCTCCGAACGCCAGGCCCAGCAGGACCAGCATCACCAGGGCGGCAGCCAGGTGATCGGCGGGCAGTGCGCTGGCACTGACAGCCGCGCCGGCCATCGCCAGGATCCAAACGACGACGGCCGCGGCTGTGCACCCGAGCACCAATGCGAGTGTCTTCTCGAGAATGAGCCTCCGCCTCGAAATCGGGAATGACAGCAGCACGTCGATCGTGCCGCGCGACTCTTCGCCGGCCGTGAAGCCGCTCGCCATGCCGGCCGTGAAGGCGACCATCAGGGCGGGCAGGATCATCGAGAAGAGCTCTATGTGGAGGAAGCCGACGAGCGTGCTGGCGTCGCCCATGCTCGCGCCCAACAACTTGGCCGCCGGCCCCATCTTGGCCAGCATGTCATTGAGGTCGAACAGCTTGGAGTAGGTAGGGAAGAGCAGCGCGAAGTAGCCGGTCATTCCGCCCATGCCCAGGGAAACCCAGAAGGTCGGCCAGCGCAGATCGCGGACCTGCTTGGCGAAGACGCTACGCAGCAGCATGGCCCGCCACCTCCTCGGCGGCTCCGTCGCCCGCCCCGTAGTAGGCCATGAATATCTCCTCGAGGCTCGTATCGATGCTTCTCAGGTTGCGGACCTCGAACCGGGCCGCCGCTTTCACCAGCGCATCGAGGCTGCCCATGACGGTGCAGCGGAGAATCCCGTCGTCCACGGTGAGATCGCGAACTCCCGGCAGGTTCGCGAACGCTTCGGCTGGGACGGGCCCGCCGAAATCGATCTCGAGCCTCCGCAGGGCCCGATCCTTGAGATCCGCGATCGACTCGACCGCGAGCAAACGGCCGTCCCGGATGATCCCCACACGATCGCACAGGTGCTCGACCTCGGGCAGCTGGTGAGATGAGATGAAGACCGTCTTGCCCTCTTCGCGAGTCTCCTCGCAGAGGCGTTCGAATTCGAGCTGAATGAAGGGATCCAGGCCGGCCGTGGGCTCGTCGAGGATCAGCAGGTCGGGCCGGATCATGAACGCCGCGACCAGCCCGACCTTCTGCTTGTTGCCCCTCGACAGGCTCTTGATGCGCTTCGTCGGGTCGAGCTCGAGCCGCTCGATCAGCCGGTCGCGATAGGCAGCGTCGACGCTGCCCTGGAGGTTGCCGAGGTATGTCAGAAGCTGCCGGCCGGTCAGCTCGTCGTAGAGCGACACCTCGCCCGGGACGTAGCTGACTCGCCGGTCGATCGCCAGGTGGTCTCGATGGACGTCCAGGCCCAGGACCCGGGCGGACCCGCTCGTCGGTCGGATGAGGTCCAGCAGCAGTCGAATCGTGGTCGACTTGCCGGCACCGTTCGGCCCGAGGAAACCGAAGATCTGGCCCGCCTCGACGACCAGGTCCACATCGCGGATACCGCGCGAGCGGCCATACCACTTGGTCAGCTTGCGGGTCTCGATGGCAGTCGTCATCGGGGCGCCTCCTTTCGAACCGTCAAGCATTGGCGGCGCGCGGTTCGCTCGCTGAAGAGTAGCCCGACTCGGCGGCGGCAACGCCTGCGCTAGCGCAGGATCTTTTCCATGACCACCACGTCTACCCACCGGCCGTCCAGCATGCCCTGCTCGCGGTAGACCCCGACGGTTATGAAGCCGTGGCGTTCGTACAGGCGCATCCCGGGTGCGTTCGTCGGAAAGGCCGCCAGAACCATCTTGTGATAGCCGATGGCGCGGGCCCGGGCCTCCAGGGCCGTGAGCATTACATCGCCCACGCCGCGGCCGCGGGATTCGCGACCGACGAAGACCGACATGTCGGCCACGTGGTCGTAAGCGGCCCGCGGGTTGAAGTGATTCAGAGAAGACCAACCGACCGCGACGCCCCCCGAATCCACGGCCACCAGAACGGGGTGGCGCGCATCGTGCGCGACCAGCCACTCCGCTCGCTCCTCCGGCGAACGAAGCTCCGTCTCGAGCGTCGACGTTCGGTCCTCTATGCCCTGGTTGTAGATGCGAGCCAAGGCCGGGGCGTCGTCGAGATTGGCGTCGCGGATCTCGACGCTCCCGCGTTCACGAGCCGTGGCGCCCGGCAAGGCCCAGGCTCGCGTCCGGTCGCCGACGCTGCCGAGATACGCGGCCAGCGAGTTGAGCACCGACGGATCGAGGCCGTAGTAGCGATTCGGTCCCTCGCCGCTGACCTCGACCAGGCCGGCCTCTCGCAACGCACTGAGGTGCTCGAACAGGCTCGACTGGGCCAGCCCGAGTTCCTCGGCCAGCTGTGGCGCGGTGCAGTCCTTGCGCTCGGCGACGATTTCGACGATCCGTAAGCGGACCGGCGAGCCGAGAGCCCGGAGCAGCCGAAGGGCCCGAGCCTCCGCGGGCGTCTGGGCCTTCTCGAGTCGCTTCAAGGTCGCTCCACGTCGGCGCCGGCCCCGGCCCCGGCGGTCATCACAGGCAGTCGTATTTATCCGATTATACGATGGCGCTCGGTCGAGGGTGGTGCTAGTGAGGACTTCCAGGGAGAAGGTGTCGGCGCAAGTCGCCCCGGCTTGAACCCGGCGAACGCCACCACGACAGCTATTCGCGACGGTTGGCACCGAACCGATGGCCGGCCGGGCGAGTCTCAAGTCTGCAGCCGTTGGCGCCGGGGCCGTCCGGGCAATCGGCCGATGCGATGACCCGCCTCCAGACCTTATGATGACGCCTCGCCATTGTGCGGAGGGCAAACTCGGGCTATGCCATTGATTGAGGCCTCGGGCCTCACCAAGCACTACGGACAGGTCCAGGCCCTCGAGAAGCTGGACCTTGCGGTGGAGCCCGGCATCATCGGACTCGTCGGCGCGAACGGGGCCGGCAAGAGCACGCTCATCAAGATCCTGCTGGGTCTGCTGACTCCCACCAGCGGAAGCGCCTCCGTCCTGGGCATGGACACCGTCCGTGAGACCCGCGAAATCCGCCATATCGTCGGCTACATGCCCGAGCACGACTGCCTGCCGCCCGACGTGGTCGCGACCGATTTCGTCACTCACATGGCCCGCATCTCCGGCCTGCCTCGAACGGCAGCGCGCGAGCGCACGGCCGAAGTCCTGCGCCACGTTGGGCTCTACGAGGAGCGCTATCGGCAGATCGGCGGCTACTCAACGGGTATGAAGCAGCGCGTCAAGCTTGCCCAGGCTCTGGTCCACGACCCGAAGGTGCTGCTGCTCGACGAGCCCACGAACGGCCTCGATCCCGTGGGTCGCGACGAGATGCTCGACCTCATCAAGAGGACCGGCACCGATTTCGGGATCACGGTCGTCGTTGCGAGCCACCTCCTCGGCGAGATCGAGCAGGTCTGCACCTATCTGCTGGCGATCGACGCCGGCCACCTCCTCCGATCGGCTCCGATCTCGCATTTCACCCAGCGCACGCCGGTTCTGGCGGTTGAGGTGGAGGAGGGCGCCGACCGGCTGGTGGTGGCCCTGGTTGCCAGAGGCGCCCGGGCAAAGCAGGACGGAGCCCGCGTCCTCATCGCCCTCGAGAGCGACGCGCTCTACGACGCGGTTCGCGACGTGGTAGCCGATCTGGCCCTGCCGCTGGTTCGCATCCAGCAGGAGCGAGGCCGGCTCGAGGACCTCTTCCGCGATGCCGCCCCTGCTTCGGGGATCGTCCAATGACAGCTCCGAACCCCGCCGCAACCTCGCCCGCCGCGAGCTCGCCGGCCGGCAGCATCTACGACCTCGGCTATCGCCACTACGAAGGCAAGCGGAACGGCCGCGCTTATGCCATGTGGTCGCTGTTCGTGGAGGGGCTTCGCAACGTCTGGGGCTTCGGCCGGCCGATGACCGCCAAGGCCGCCCCCTTCATCCTCGCCGGCCTGTACGCACTCCCGGCGGTCTTTCAGCTGGCCTTTTCATCGGTCATCGCCCAACGAGTCGCTACAACCGGGCAGGCGGCCAACCTGCTGGACTACCACTCCTACTTCGAAGACTTCTACTACCTCGTCACCTTCTTCATCGTGGCCCAGGCCCCCGAGCTCGTCTGCCGCGATCAGCGCTATCAGGTGCTGCCGCTCTACTTCACCCGGTCGATGGGTCGGATCGAATACGCCCTGTCCAGGCTCGGTTCTCTGGCGACGGCTCTCTTCGTTCTCCTGCTCGTGCCCTACGTGGCCCTCTTCGTCGGCGACGTCCTCATGAAGCCGGACACGTTTGCGGCCATCGGCGACGAGCTGCCCAAGGCCCTGCCGTCAATTCCGGCCGCCGCCCTGATCGCGGTCTGCCTGGCCGCACTCTCGCTGGCGATTTCGTCGTTCTCGCCGCGGAGGGCTTACTCGGCCATCGGCATCGTGGCGTACGTCCTGCTCATGGAAGCCATTCCGGCGGCGATCTACTCCATCGGGCAATCGGGTGGCTGGGCCTGGTCCGACAAGCTCTTCCTGCTGACACCCATCACGTCCCTGATCGGAGCTCTGAGCTGGCTCTTCGGCCAGCCGCTCGATCCGGAGTTCGTCAGTGGTTCGCTGACGGCCGGCGCGTATCTGGCCGCCTCGATTGCGAGCGCCGGCGTGTTCATCGCAGTTCTCATGTATCGATACCGGAGGATGCCGGCGTGACGACCGAGCCGGCTCCCGGGACCGCCGCGCCGATGCCGCCGTCCGCGCCAGCGCACGAGCCCGAGACGGCGCACGAGCCCGAGGCGGCCATCTTGCTGTCCCACGCGGCCCGCTGGTACGGCAACGTGGTCGCCGTCAACGACGTGAGCTTCAGCCTCGGCCCCGGTGTCACCGGCCTTCTGGGGCCCAACGGAGCCGGCAAGACGACCCTGCTCCACATGCTGGCGGGCTTTCTTGCGCCGTCCGCCGGCGAGGTCCGCGTTCTGGGCCGCAGCCCCAACCGCGACCCGTCGGTCTACCGCCAGATTGGGCTGGTGCCCGAGCGCGAGGCCGTGTACCCGTTCCTGACCGGCCTGGACTACGTTAAGTTCAATGCCCGACTGCAGGGCATGCCGGACGCCGATCGAGCGGCTCGCGAGGCGATTGCGCGGGTCGGGCTGGAAGACGCCATGGACCGCCAGATCGGGACCTACTCCAAGGGGATGCGGCAGCGCGTCAAGGTCGCCGGGTCGCTGGTCCACAACCCGCAGGTGCTCCTCCTCGACGAGCCCTTCAATGGGATGGATCCGCGGCAGCGCATCGCCATGATGGATCTCCTCGGAGAGCTCGCCGAGGCGGGCCGGACCATCCTGTTCTCGTCGCACATCCTCGAGGAGGTCGAGCAGGTCGGTACCGAGATCCTGGTCATGGTGGCCGGTCGGCTGGCCGCATCGGGCGACTTCCGGGCAATTCGGGCCCTCATGACCGACCGACCGCACACCATCGCCATTCGCTCGAGCGACGACCGGAAGCTGGCAACGACGCTGATGGGCGACCCGGCCGTCTTCGCGGTCGAGCTGACGAAGACAGGGCTTTCGGTCCAGACTGCTCAGCTCGGAGTATTCCGCCGGCTCGTCGCCCGGACCAGTCGAGATGCGGGCGTTCGATTGCTCGAGGTCGTCTCCTCCGACGAGTCGCTCGAAAGCGTGTTCGACTACCTGGTGGGTCGATGAGCGGGGAGCGTCGGATGGGTTCGATCGCCGCCATGCCGGAGATCGCGCGGGTCACACTTCGCCAGTTGCTGGGCCGGCGTCGAACGCTGCTTCTCGTTCTCCTCTCGACCCTGCCGGTGCTCCTCGCCCTCGCCTTTCGCGTCGCGGGCGAGACCGAGATCGAGCGGTTCTCGCGCCGCATCTTCGACACGATCTCGATGACGATCCTGCTGCCGCTCGTCGCGATCCTTTTCGGATCGGGCGCCTTTGGGGCGGAGATCGACGACGGCACGATCGTCTACCTGCTGGCGAAACCCGTGCCGCGGTGGGTCGTTGTGGCGTCAAAGGCACTCAGCGCGATTGCTATCGCCATCCTCCTCACCGGGGGCTCGACCGCGCTGGCCGGTTTCATCGACATGGTTCCGGCCGGGGGCGACGGAGTGCTGGCGACAGAGGCCCAGGTCCTGGCGATGGTCGTCGGATCCGCTTGCTACGTTTCGCTGTTCCTCGCGCTCAGCCTGTTCACGCGCCGGGCCCTGGTCATCGGCATCGGCTACATGCTGGTCTGGGAGGGCGCGCTCTCCCTCATGCTGCCGGGCATCGCCAACCTGTCGATCCGGCAGTACTCGCTGGGGGCGGCAACGGCGATCTACAACCTGCCGCTCCAGGAGACGCGCCTGTCGGCCGAGACGGCCTTCCTGCTCGCGGGCGTTCTGGTGGTCGCGAGCCTGGCGATTGCCACCTGGAGGCTCATGCGCTTCGAGTTGCCCGGCGGCTCCGATTGATCTGCCGGCGCGGTCCGTGCAGTCATCCGATCCAGTGACGCGCCTCGGGATTGCGCCGCGGGTGAGGCTCATGCTGGTGTGGCTGCTGGTGGTCGCCTGGGCTGGGGTGATCTTCGCCCTGTCGGCCACCCCGGACCTGCGCTTCGCCCAGTCGGATACGGTTGACTTCGTCGTCCGCAAGGCCGGTCATATGGCCGTGTTCGGCATCCTGGCTCTGCTCGTCTGGAGAGCGGTCTCGTACTCCCGGCAGCGCGGCGCGGTCGCCATCAGCCTGGCGTTCACGGTCGCATATGCCGCCTCGGACGAGTTCCACCAGTCGTTCACCGCCGGCCGACACCCGTCGCTCGTGGACGTGGGCATCGACTCGGTCGGCGCGCTGATCGCGCTGCTCGCGCTCGTCGCGTGGCTGCGGATTCGGGCGCGCCGGGCCGCCTGATAGCCGGGTCGCCCGCGACCGCGCTACTCCTCCGCGACCGGCAGCCCCAGGATGTTGAAACCGCCGTCGACGTAGATGACCTCGCCCGTCGTCTGGCCCGAAAGCGGACTGGCCAGGTAGACGGCGGTGCCGGCCACGTCCTCGATGGTGATGTGGGACCGCAGCGGGGCGACTTCCTTGAAGCTGCCGTACATCAGCTTGAAGCCGGCGATGCCGTGGGCGGAGAGAGTCCGGACCGGTCCGGCGCTGATGGCGTTGACGCGGATGCCGCTGGGGCCCAGATCCGCGGCCAGATAGCGAGTGCTGGCCTCAAGGGCGGCCTTGGCCACGCCCATGATGTTGTAGTGGGGCACGACCTTCTCGGCGCCGTAGTAGGTCATCGTGATGATCGAGGAGCCCGGCTTCATATACTGCCGCGCCTCCCGAGCCATGGCGATGAGCGAGTAGACGCTGATGTCGAAAGCGGTGTGGAAGCCATCGCGGCTGGTAGACGAGAAATTGCCCGCGAGGTCCTCCTTCTCGGCGTAGGCGACGGCGTGGACCAGGATGTCGAGATCGCCTTCCCGGGCGTGCCAGTGCTCGAAGACCCGCCTGATCTCATCGTCGTCGCGGACGTCGCAGGCCTCGACGAAATGTGAGCCGATCGAGGCGGCCAGGGGCCGAACCCGCCGCTTGATGAGCGACGACATCGAGGAAAATCCGACCTCGGCGCCCTGGTCGTAGAGCGCCTTGGCGATCCCCCAGGCGATCGAATGGTCGTTGGCGACGCCGAAGACGAGCGCCTTCTTGCCCTTCAGCAGACCCTCTCGAACGCAGTCGTCCGCCGGGCGAGCCAGGCGGTGGCCGGTGCGCGGCTTGGCAATCGCAGTCGGCGCTTCGACGGCCGCTGCCCGAGTCCCGTCCGGTATGGCCTCCGCCTCGGTCGCGGGTTCGCCGATAGCCGGCCCCGTATGCGATGCCGGCCTCGTTTCGGATGCCGGCTCCCGTTCGGCGGCGCGGGTGGCCGATCGTTTGGTCAGTCTCATGTGTTCCGTCGGTCCTCCGTTGTCTGCCGTCCCGGGATCGCCGGCCCGCAGGGCAGCGTTTTGGCCGGCTGAGGGTGGGTCCGGGCCGGGACCTCCTGGACCGGGGCGCCGGTGCCGGGCGCTCGCATCATCTCTAACCCCGCCGAGCACCGATCGTTACGCCCGCAGGAGTGGCGGCCGGCGGGTCCGGGCTCGAAGGGCGCGCGCGGCTGGCGCGGAGAATAACCTTTACTTACGCACTAGACAATCGGAGGAGCGGCGCGTTGCCGTTTCTGCAGACGCGGATGCCGATCGCCGCGCAGCCCGATCGTCCGCACTGCCCTCGGTCCGGATCGCCGGGCTGGCTTGGACGGCGGAGGCGCCGGGTCGTCCAGCGCAAGAACTTGACGCCCGGCCCGGGGATGGCTCAGGGTGGTGTCGTGCCCCCGCAGCCTCTTTCAACTCCCGGACCCGAAACCCGTCTCGGCCGACTCGTCCAGCCCGCCGACGCCAACGAGCACGGCACTCTCTTCGGCGGAGAGGCCATGCGGTTCATGGACGAGGCTGCGGCCGTTGCCGCCATCCGTTACGCTCGCGGGACCGTGCGCACCGCCCACGTGGACGCCATAGATTTTCGGACCCCGGTGCCCATCGGCGTCTTTCTCGAGGCGATCGCCAGGGTCGTAGCCGTCGGCCGCACGTCGATGGCGGTCGAGGTGGTCCTCGAGGCCGAGGATCGGCACACGGCCGCCCGTACGGTCACAACGACAGGGCGCTTCATCCTGGTGGCTGTGGACGGCGAGGGGCGACCGCGCGAGGTTCGGTGAAGCCGACCGGGTAGTGCCCGCCGGGGCTGGCAACCAGCAAGCGAAGGAGACGAAAAGGCCAGGGGTCTAGCAGACAGTTGACTGGTGGCCCGGATACTTCCATCTCGCGCGACGGCGGATGCTACGGTTCACGGGACGGCCGCGCCGCGTCCGTCACGAGTCGCTCGGCGGTGCCGTCCCAGCCGCGTTCCACCATCGCGAAGCCGAGGGGATGCCGTGGATAGGGTGTTGGCGTCGAGAGCGCAACGTGAATGGGGACGGGTCGCCTGGGTTGGGGCGGCTGTCGTTGCTCTTGCTGCCGCGGCATGCTCAAACGGATTTTCGAGCCCATCGGCTGTGGCCTCCCGTTCGTCGCTAGCGGCGGCATCGTTGAGCCCGTTGCCCGGCCCGTCCGCTCTAAGCTCCGGCCTGACGTTCGCCGCGACCTCTGCGATGACGCCCCCGCCCCTGCCGCTGCCCACTTCGCTGCCAGGGCCCACGCCCACTCCGACTCCCATCCCGACACCCGGGCCCGCCGGCAAGTTCGTTCGGACCGGGTCCATGAGCGTGGGCCGCGATATGGCAACCGCCACTCTTCTTCTCGACGGCGGGGTCCTCATCGCCGGAGGAGAGGGCTACGATGCCGGGCGATCGGCCGAGCTGTACGACCCCAAGACCGGAACCTTCAGCCGGACCGGCTCGCCGGCCGTTTCCCTGTTCAGCCACCGCCACGCTTCTCCTCGACGGCCGGGTCCTGATCGAGGGCGGTTTCGAGTTCGCCAACGAGGACAACTGGGCACAGACAGCTTCAGCCGAACTGTGCGACCCCAAGACGGGGACCTTCAGCCGAACCGGCTCCCTACCCGAGCCTCGGGTCTCATATACCGCCGCGCTGCTCAAGGACGGCCGGGTCCTCATCGCCGGAGGTGAAACCTCCAGCGAGGGGCTGGGAACGGCCACGGCCTTGCTCTATGACCCCGCGACCGGGGAGTTCAGCCCGACCGGTTCGATGGAGCACGCACGAGTCGACCACACCGCGACCCTGCTCCAGGACGGCCGCGTCCTCATCGCGGGCGGCATCGGCGACCACTCTGCCGAGGTGTACGACCCGGCCACGGGCACCTTCAGTGCGACCGGCATGATGAATCTCGTCGACGAGGACCACGTTGCCACGCTGCTCTCCGACGGCCGCGTTCTCGTCGCCGGCGACGGGGAGAAGGGGGGCGTGACCTACCCCGTGGCCGAGCTGTACGACCCGCAGAGGGGGACCTTCGCCACGACCGGCTCGATGGTCAACGAGTGCAACTGCACCGGGTGGACGGGCTCGCCCGTCTCCGCGCCGCTGCTCGCCGACGGCCGTGCGCTGGTACCCGACTGGCGCCCGGAAGCCTCCGGGAACTGGATCGGGTCGGCCGAGCTCTACGATCCCTTCACCGGTTCCTTCAGCGAGGCCGGCCCGATGAGCAGATTACGCAGCGGCTTCACCGATACCTTGCTCGCCGACGGTCGGGTTCTCTTCGCCGGAGACATGGGCGTCATGCTCGCCGGCGGAGCGCCCACGCTGACTCCCAAGGAGGCTGCGGCAAACGCCGTTGGCCGGGCCTCGGCCGAGCTGTGGGTTCCGTAGGCCGCCCGCCGGATAGAGAGCGGCCGCCGGGCTTAGCCCGACGGCCGCTCTGACTGCGTGGATTGAGCTACGCCAGGAGCGTGCCAATCGCCTCCAGCGGAACCGCGTTGGCCGCCATCACGACCTCGCCCGAGGCCCGGAGCCGCGGGGCGATCGAGGCGATGTAGGCCCGGGCCACGTCCTTCTTTGAGTCGAGCAGGTTCGTGTCGCGCAGCAGCAGCCACGAGCACACGAGCCAGACGGCCATGTCCACCAGGTCGCAGGCGTAGTAGTCGACGCGGTCGCGGATCGGCTCGGCCTTGAGCGATTCGGCCGCCTTCCGGAAGACGACGGTCAGCTCGTCGAGGGTGGCCTTCTCGGCGGTCATGTCGGCCGGGTACTCGGCCGCGCCCCACTCGGCCAGGAGCGGATCGAGGTTGCGGTTGAGCAGCTTGCCGATCGCCGCGACCACCTGCAGCTGGCTCGTGCCTTCGTAGATGTTCGTGATACGGACGTCGCGGAAGAGCCGCTCGATGTTGAACTCGCGCATGTAGCCGACGCCGCCGTGGACCTGCATCGACTGATAGCAGACCCGGTTGCCCATTTCGGTGGAGCAGTACTTCACCATCGGGGTCAGGGTCTCGGCCAGGGCCTGGCACTGCTTGTGACGGGCCCTGGCGGCATCGGGGTCGGGCGCGGTTCCGTCGCCCATGGCCTTTTCGTAGACTTTCCAGAGGTCCACCCAGCGGGCCGTCTCGGCCAGGAGAGCTCGGGTCGCCTGGAGGTCGACCTTCATGCCCAGCAGCAGGCGTCCGACCGCGGGCAGAGCGCGGATCGGCTTGCCGAACTGGATCCGTTCCTTCGAGTAGTCGTCGGCCTCACGATATGCGGCTTCGGCGATGCCCATGGCCTGAGCCGCGACCGCCAGTCGGGCTCCGTTCATGAGGTTCATGGCGTAGCGCATGAGCCCGAAGCGGCGCTTGCCGAGGAGGATCGCCGGCGTGTTGTTGTACTGGATCTCGCACGTGGGCGAGGCGTGGATGCCCATCTTGTTCTCGATGCGGCGGATCTTGACGGTCTCGTCCTTCTCCACCACGAACATCGACAGGCCGCGGGCGTCCGTGGAGCCCTCTTCGCTGCGGGCCATCACCACCGAGACGTCGGCGAGGCCGTTGGTGATGAAGCGCTTCACGCCGTTGAGATGCCACTTGCCGGTGGCATCGTCCAGCGTGGCGCGCGTTGCCACGGCGCCCAGGTCGGAGCCGGCGTCGGCCTCGGTCAGGACCATCGCGCCCGAGATCTCGCCCCGCGAGAAGCGGGGCAGGACGCGGGCCTTGGTCTCCGGATCGGCGTATTCCTCGATCAGCGACGCAATCTCCTGGAGACCGTAGACGGTCATCAGGCCGCTCTCGGCCCGAGCTACGACTTCGACCATCATCTGGTAGATCGACTCGGGCAGGTTCAGGCCGCCGAACTCGCGAGGAAGCATCGCCCCGAACAGCTCGGCCGAGCGGAGCGCGTCGATGGCGTCCTGCGTGGCCGCGGCGTAGGTGACCACGCCGTCGTCGAACTGGGCGCCTTCCTCGTCCGCCTCGGCCGCTCGAGGCGCGACTCGCTCGCCGCAGATCTCGCCCAGGATCTCGAGGACAATGCGGTAGTTGTCCTTGGCGTCGGGGTAGTTGCGCGGAGCGCCGGGGAAGACCGCGGCCTCGGAGTAGCCCTTCTCCTTGAACTCGAGCGCCTCGCGGAGGTCGAGCTGCTCCAGCCGGAACTGAAGGTCCGGGTTGTCGAGGAAGAAGTTCTCGCTCATTCGCTATCTCGCTGGTCCATGGAGCGCTCGCGCAGCGTCTTGATGATCATGGGCAGGACCTCGGCTACGTCGCCGACGATCCGGTAGTGGGCGATCTGGAACATCGGCGCCGCCGGGTCCGTGTTGATGGCGATGATCTTGGATGACTGGTCCATGCCGGCCCGGTGCTGGATCGCGCCGGAGATGCCCGCTGCGATGTAGAGGCGCGGTCGCACCGTGGTCCCGGTCTGGCCCACCTGATGAGCGCGGTCGATCATGCCCGCGTCCACTGCGGCTCGCGAAGCGCCGACCTCGCCGCCGAGCAGATTGGCCAGGTCGCGCAGGAGGGCGAACTCCTCGGCCCCGCCGACGCCGGCGCCGCCGGAGACGATAACCGTCGCGTCCTTGAGCTTGACGGTGGACTTGCGGACCTGGCGACTCAGGACCTCGAGGGCGAAGTCGCCCGGCTCGAACGCGGGGACGACCTTCTCGATGACGCCGCTGCGCTTTGGGTCGGCGGCCGGCTTGCGCATGACGCCTTCCCGAACGGTTGCCATCTGCGGCCGCGTCCTGGGGTTCACGATCGTGGCGATCAGGTTGCCGCCGAAGGCTGGCCGGATCTGATAGAGCAGATCCTTGTAGGTCCGGTCTTCCTTGCGGACGTAGTAGTCGCCGATCTGGAGGTCCGTGCAGTCGGCCGTCAGGCCGCAGCGCAGGGCGCTGGCGACACGCGGTGCGAAGTCGCGGCCGTTGGGCGTTCCACCGATCAGGAAGATCTCGGGCTTTCGGGCCTTCGCCTCCGCAATCGCTACCCGCGCGTAAGGCAGAGTGCGGTACAGGGCCAGTTCTTCGTGATCGGCGAGGATCACGCGGTCGGCGCCGTGGTGGATCACGACCTCGGCCAGAACGTCCACGTCGTGGCCGCACAGCAATCCGACCACTTCGTAGCCCAGCCCGTCGGCCAGTTCGCGCGCCTTGCCGGTGAGTTCGAGGCTGACGTCGGCTATCTGGCCGTCCGTGTGTTCGATGAATACCCAGATGCTCTTCCGCTCGGTCATCACGCGCCTACCCGACGATGTATTCATGGACCAGCTCGGCCACCATCGCCGCGATTCCCTCGGGCGTGGGCGAGATGGTCTTGCTCTCGGTGCTCTCCAGGACCACGAAGTTGATCTTGTGGACCTGCGTCGGAGAGCCCGCCAGCCCGATGCTGCCCTCGGTGGCGCCGATGTCGTCGGCCGTCCAGACGGGGATCTTCAGGTCGTGCGCCGTGAGGTATGCCTCCAGGGCCTCGTCCGTCTCGAACTCGGGCCACTGCGTGCGCAGGGCCGCGTACTCGCCGGGGGCGGCGGCGAGCTTGCGTTCCATCTGGCGCCGGACGGAGGCGGGGCGGGGCGTGTTGGCCGAGCCGACGACGGTGAGCAGGCAGGGGAGCGTGCAGCGGACGATCTCCGATCCGGAGTCGAGGGCGCGCTGGGCCGTGATCTTGCCGTCGGCGATCTCGATGATCGTCTCGGCGTAGGTGATCTGCGGGATGCCCAGCTTCTCGGCGGTCTGCGGCCCCACCTGGGCGGTGTCGCCGTCGATGGCCTGGCGGCCGCACAGAACCAGATCGAACCGGTCGAGCTTCTGGACTGCCATCTGGAGGGCGACGGATGTGGCCAGGGTGTCGGCCCCGGCGAACTTGCGGTCCGTTAAAAGGACGACCTTGTCGGCGCCGCGGAAGAGGGACTCGCGCAGGATGTTGGCCGCCTTGGGTGGGCCCATGGTGATGACGGTGACGGTTCCGCCGTGGCGCCCCTTGATCTCGAGGGCCATCTCGAGGGCGTTGAGGTCCTCGGGGTTGAAGATGGCCGGCAGGGCATTGCGGTTCATGGTCCCGTCTTTGGTCATGACCTCGCCGGTGAGGTTGTGCGTGTCGGGCACCTGCTTGACCAGGACCACGCTGTGAATGGGTCTGGAATCGGTCATCCAAGTCTCCGGAGACCGCCCGGCAGCGCCTGGCGGATGATGTTCAAGGCTTTCCCGGGTGTGGGTCGCCTCCGGGATGGCGCGGAACCGACGGGGACGCACGGCGCGGTTCCGGTGAAGGATACCCTGCCGGGGGTTTCGGTCGTCGCCCGCTTCGGCGCGGGCCCGCTTCATGATGGCCGGGGCTCGGCGGCTCTCCGTCCTGGGCTCGGCGCGGCCCTCAGACCGGCTCCGAGCTTATCGCCCGAGGGGCGGTAGACTGATCCTCAACAGAGGCTGCGCCCTGCTGCGAGCGCGCGGCTCGAGGCGGTGCGGCTCTCCTCAGGGCACGACCCCAGGAGGGTGTTCGGATGACCGCGACGTCTGGGCCCCGGCTCAAGATCACCTACGCCACGCTGCGCAACGACAACGAGCAGCTGCACGCCTCCTATGACGCTGGCCTGGCGACGGCTCGCGGCGAGCTGGGCGCCACCCATGGCCTGTTCATCAATGGCGAGTGGCGAAAGGCGGAGGGGACGTTCGCGAAGCGCTCGCCGATCGACGGCTCGCTCGTGGGAAGTTTCGCGGCGGGAACGCGGCAGGACGTTCGCGAGGCCGTCGCCGCCGCCCGCGCCGCGGCGCCCGGTTGGGCAGGCACGCCATGGCTGGAGCGGATCGCCGTCATGCGCCGCATGGCCGACCTGATCAGCGAGCGGCAGATGGAGCTGGCGGCGCTGATGGCCATCGAGGTCGGCAAGAACCGCCTGGAAGCGCTCGGCGACGTCGAGGAGTCGGCGGATCTGATTCGCTACTACTGCGACCAGTTCGTGGCCAACGACGGCTTCGATCATCCGATGGGCAACCTTGGCGATCCAACGGTCCACACTCGATCGGTGCTCAAGCCCCACGGCGTCTGGGCCGTGATCAGCCCGTTCAACTTCCCGATGGCTCTGTCGGGCGGCCCGTCGGGCGGCGCCCTGGTGGCCGGCAACGCAGTCGTGTACAAGCCATCCAGCGACGCGCCGCTGTGCGGGGTCAAGCTCGCCGAGATCGCGGATCTGGCCGGGCTGCCGAGGGGCGTCTTCAACATGGTCAGCGGCCCGGGCGGGACTGTCGGTGCCGAACTGCAGGAGAACGAGGGCGTCGATGGCCTGCTCTTCACCGGCTCCTATGAGATCGGCTTCAACCAGATCTTCAAGACATTCAGCAAGCGGTTCCCGATGCCGGTCGTCGTCGAGATGGGCGGCAAGAACCCGGCGATTGTCAGCGCTCGCGCCGACCTTGAGGAGGCGGCCGAAGGCGTAATGCGTTCAGCATTCGGCTACGGCGGTCAGAAGTGCTCGGCATGCAGCCGCGTCTACGTCCAGGCACCGGTTTACGAAGCGTTCCTCGAGGCTCTCATCGCCAAGACGAAGGGCATCGCAATCGGCGACCCAACCGATCGGAAGGTCTGGCTCGGCCCGCTCGTCAACGCGAAGGCCAAGGCAAAGTACGAGGCCGCGATCGCCGAGGCCAAACGCGATGGCCGGATCGTTCTCGGCGGCGAGATGCTGGCCGGTCACGGCACGGATCTGTACGCAGCTCCGACGATCGTGGCGGACCTGCCGGCCGATCACCGGATCTGGCGCGAGGAGCTGTTCGTGCCCGTCGTGGCCGTCGCCCCGGTCAAGTCGCTCGACGAGGCGTTCGAGCGCGCCAACGACACGATCTACGGGCTCACTGCGGGCTTCTTCAGCGAGGATCGCGAGGAGGTCGAGCGCTTCAAGGAGTCGATCGAAGCGGGCGTGATCTACATCAATCGTCGAGCGGGTGCGACGACGGGCGCCTGGCCGGGCATCCAGCCTTTCGGTGGCTGGAAGGGTTCGGGCACCACAGGCAAGGCCTCAGGCGGCCTTTATTACGTCCAGCAGTTCATGCGCGAGCAGTCGCAGACGCTCGTCGACTAGGGACGGCGTTTCAGCGTTCTCCGCCAAGGGCTCGGCAACTGGAGGCAAGAGATGCCGTTCAACGAGGACATCGTCAAACGGGCGAAGGCCAACACGTACTTCCGTGAGGTCCTGGCAACCGGGCCGCACAGTCAGATCGTGGTTATGAGCATTCCGCCGGGCGGGGACATCGGCGACGAGGTTCACGAGGACGTGGACCAGATCCTGGTCTTCGTGCAGGGCGAAGGCGAGGCCATCCTGAACGGCGAGAAGAGCGCCGTCGGCGTCGATCGGCTGGTCCACGTCCCGGCCGGGACGCGCCACAACTTTGTGAATACCGGGGCTATCGACCTTCGGCTGTACACGGTCTATGCCCCCCGCGAGCACGAACCCGGCACCATCCACAGGACCAAGGCCGATGCCGACGCGGCGGAGGCGGCCGAGCACTCGAAGAAGTAGCCCGGGCGCCGGCGGCGTCTGGCTGCGGCGGACCCGCGGAACCATGGGCGAGCTGAACGGTCGGCGTCCCGGCCGACTTCGTCTGGCCAACTTCGTCCGGCCGCTCGGCTATACTGAACTTACTATCCAGCCTGCATAAAGGCTATCCGCTCCAGCGGTGGCTGCGCCCGTTCCGCGGCCCCGCCATCCTGTCGAGGTGCACCGTGACTCAGGCTCCCGGCAAGCTCGCCCACGCTCCCGCCGTTCCCCACGTCGTCACAGAGCTGCCCGGTCCAAAGGCACGCGCTCACCTCGAATTCGACCGCCAGTGGACTTCGCCCAGCGTCCCACGCGCCTACCCTGTGGTTCCGGTTCGGGGCGAAGGCTGCACGATCGAGGATATCGACGGCAACCTGCTGCTCGACTTCAATGCCGGCATCGCCGTGACCTCCACCGGCCACTGCCACCCGGACGTGGTTCGCCGCATCCAGGATCAGGCGGCGAAGATGATCCACTACAGCGCGGACTTCTACCTGCCGCTCTATGCCGAGACGTGCGCCGAGCTGGCCCGCATCGCCCCGATGAAGGAGAAGTGCCGGGTCTTCCTCGGCAACTCCGGAACCGAGGCAGTCGAGGGCTCGATCAAGCTCGCCCGCTTCGCTACCGGGCGCCAGTACCTGGTCTCGTTCCTGGGCGGGTTCCACGGCCGGTCCTACGGCTCCGTTACCCTGACTGCCTCCAAGGCGAAGTACCACGCCGGTTTCGGACCGATGCTTCCCGGCGTCTTCCACGCCCCGTTCGGCCACGTGGCGGACCTGAAGTGGTTTGACGACGTCCTGTTCGACCGCCTCGTGCCCCCAACCGAAGTGGCGGCGATCGTCGTGGAGCCGATCCAGGGCGAGGGCGGCTACGTAGTCCCCGAGGCCGGCTTCATCACGGGCCTGCGCCGCATCTGCGACGAGCACGGCATCCTGTTGATCGCCGACGAAGTCCAGGCCGGCGCCGGTCGCACCGGCAAGATGTGGTCCATTCAGAACTGGGACGTTGAGCCTGACATCGTCGCAACCGCCAAGGGCATCGCCAGTGGCATGCCTCTCGGAGCCTTCATCGCCCGCGATTCGCTGATGACAAAATGGGGCCCCGGAGCCCACGGCACGACCTATGGCGGCAACCCGCTCGCCTGCGCGGCTGCGCTCGAGACGATCAAGCTGCTAGAAGGCGGCCTGATGGCCAATGCGAAGGCCCGCGGCGACGAGTTGCTGGCGGGGCTCCACGCCGTTCAGGCGCGGTTTCCAAGCGTGATACGGGACGTGCGAGGGATCGGCCTGATGATCGGCGTCGAGTTCGACACGCACGAGCGTGCCGCGGCAGTGGAATGGGGCGCGTTCCAGCGCGGTCTGCTGGTATTGGAGGCCGGGCATACCGTCGTGAGAGTGTCGCCGCCGCTGGTGCTCACGGCCGATGAAGCTGCCACCGGCCTCGAGCTCTTCGCCGAGGCGGTCGCCGAAGCGGCAGCCAGATAGGGAGTCCCGCCACGGAGTACGAATGTCTCCGGACGGCGGATGGGCTGCATGACTGCCCCGTCGTGTCGCCTTCTAGCCAATTGCCAGCCGTGGTGGCGCGAGTCCGCAGTCCGGCTCTCCGTTCTGGCCAATTGCCAGCCGTGGTGGCGCGAGGCGATCTCGTGGGGCTTCGGGACGTGCATCTCGATCTGATTGGGCGTCCTGAGCGCAATCGGATCTCTCGCCGTGCTACCCGCGTTGGCATATGGCAGGATGGGCCGAGCACGGGCGGTCGGACGCGCTTTGGGCACGGGCGGCGGGGCCCGCTTGGACCGCTGGTCAACCCGGGCCGCTACCCAACCCCTCGGCCAGAACTCAACCCGGATGACGCCAGGTAAGCCGCAGGTAAGTCGCAGGTGAGCGCCGATGAGTAAGGTCATGTCGATGCGCGACGCCGTCGCCGCGAATGTCCATGACGGCGACGTCGTCGCCATCGAAGGCTTCACCCACCTGATCTGCTTCGCGGCGGGTCACGAGATCATTCGCCAGCGCAAGCGGGACCTTACGCTGGCGCGCCTTACGCCGGACCTGATATACGACCAGATGGTTGCGGCCGGGACGGCGCGCAAGCTCGTGTTCAGCTGGCTCGGCAATCCAGGCGTCGGCGGGCTGCACGCGATCCGCCGTCGCGTCGAGGACGCGGATCCGGCGTCGATCGAGTTGGAGGAGTACAGCCACTTCGGTATGGTCGGACGGTATACGGCCGGGGCCTCCAACCTGCCCTTCTTTCCGCTGCGCTCGTACTTCGAGACGGACCTGCCCAAGGCTAACCCGCTCATTCGGCCGATCCGCTCGCCGTTCGGTGAAGAGACCGTCTATGCGGTTCCTCCACTCAAGCCGGACGTGACGATCGTCCACGCGCAGCGGGCCGACGCCGTGGGCAACACGCAGATGTGGGGCCTGCTCGGCTGCCAGAAAGAGGCGGCCTTCGCGGCGGAGCGAGTCGTCGTCGTGGTAGAGGATCTGGTCGACGAGGCCGTCGTTCGGGCTGACCCCAACCGCACCGTGATCCCCGGGCTGATCGTCGAGGCGGTCGTCCTGGAGCCGTTCGGCGCGCATCCCTCGTACGTCCAGGGCGCCTACGACCGCGACAATCGTTTCTACCGCGACTGGGATGCCATCGCCCGCGAAGCCGTCACGACACAGGCCTGGCTGGATGAATGGGTGTACGGAGTGAGCGGTCGAGCGGAGTACATGGGAAAGCTCGGGGCCGAACGGGTCGCCGGTCTGCGGCCCTCGGGCCAAGCGCCATCCGGCTCGGTCGACTACGGGGTCTACCGATGAGCGAACCGCGCGGCGCAAGACCCGCCGCTGGGGCTGGACCGTCGGCCGCCGCGGCGACATTCTCGAAGTCCGAGATGATGATCGTTGCCGCCGCCCGCGAGCTGGCCGGCCAGCGTGTCTGCTTCGTCGGCGTCGGCCTGCCGAACATCGCCGTGAACCTGGCTCGCCTGACCGTTGCCCCGGCGCTGGAGCTTGTGTACGAGTCCGGCGCCTTCGGTGCGAAGCCGGCACGACTGCCTCTCTCCATCGGCGATCCCACGATCGTCACCGGCGCGACCGCCGTCGTATCGATGTTCGAACTATTCAGCTTCTACCTGCAGGGCGGGCTTGTTGACGTTGGCTTCCTGGGCGCCGCCCAGATCGACCGCTTCGGCAACATCAACAGCACCGTCATCGGCGACTACGAGCATCCCAGGACCAGGCTGCCGGGCTCGGGCGGGGCGTGCGAGATCGCCATCAACGCCCGCCAGGTCTTCGTGATCATGCGCCAGTCGAAGCGCTCCTTCGTCGATCGGATCGACTTCCGAACCTCTCCGGGAAACCTCGGCGGTGCGGAGGCGGCGGCCCGAATCCGGCGCGAGGAGGGGTGGCTTGGGCGCGGGCCGTCGGTCCTGGTCACGGACCTGGGCATCTACCACTTTGATGACTCGGGCGAGATGCTGCTCGACTCGATCCATCCCGGCGCCACGCTCGAGCAGGTGCGTGACACGATGGGCTGGGTGCCGAACGTGGCCCAGCCGCTCGCCACGACGCCGGCACCCACGCCCGAGGAACTGCGACTCATCCGCGAAGAGCTCGACCCCGAGGGCGCCTACACGAAGTAGCCAGTGGGGTGGGCTGACGCCGCCGCGGCCGCGCGATGGCGTTGGCTCCGGGCTACCGATCCTGCGCCGCATCGTCGTCGTTGCGGCGACCCGAACTTCGGGTCGCCGAAGATTGAACGATTCATCGTCGCCGGTCGTTGTTCGCTCCAGAACCGTGGATAGCCGAGGTGGAAGCTTGTTTGCAGAGGCCGCGATCGCCGTGCTCAGCGACGACGACATAGCCGAGTTGCTCGCGTCCCGGACGCCCGAAGCGCATCGGCTGGCCACCTGGATACTGCGCGACCCGATCGCTGCCGAAGATGCCGTTCAGGAAGCGGCCCTGGCCGCCTGGGATGCCCGCAAGAAGCTTCGTCACGCCGACAACCCGGCGGCATGGTTCACGACCATCGTTGTGAACGTCTGTCGCGACGAACTCCGCCGTCGTGGCAAGAGGCGGACGCTGCCGGAGCAGCCCCCACCGATGGCCGGCGGTTCGCCGGATCGATTGGCCGTCCGCGACGAGATTGGACGCGCCATTGCCCGTCTCTCCGCCGATGAGCAGCTAGTCATCGGCCTCCGCTTCGGTCGCGACCTGACCGTTCCACAGATCGCGACGGAGACCGGTCTCGCCGAAGGCACGGTGAAGTCAAGGCTCCATCACTCGCTCGAACACCTTCGTTCCGCGCTGGCGGCCGAGCGTCGCGTTGAGGAATCCCGACGATGAACGACATCGACATCGACAGAGTGCTGCGCGACTACTACAAGTCGATCGCCCCGGCGGATTCGACCCGCGCGACCACATTGGTCGCGGCGTCGATCAGGGCACGGCGAGAGCGGAGCGCGGCCCGAGATACTTCGGTGCACCCCAGGACATACCTGGCAGTCGCGGCCGCACTGATCGTCGCGATCGTGGCCGGCGCCTGCTTCGCGGTGTGGCGCGCCGGTTCTGGCGGAGGTGCCCCGGTGGCGGCGCCGGGGACTGCCACCATTACGGCGTCAGGCGTGGAGCCCAGCACGAATGCGATCGAGCCGGTCGCAAGCGCCGGCGCCGGTCAGAGTCCGACGGCCCGGCCATCGCCGACGCTCAGGGCGGCCACCAAGTGGACGCCGTCGGGCGGGTTCAGCCCGACGGGCTCGATGGACGGCCAGTACGACACGGCCACGCTGCTCCTGGACGGCCGCGTCCTGATGACCGGCGACCACGCCAAACAGATGATTGGGAACCTGGGCGTGAACGTATGGACGGCCTCGGCCGAGCTATACGACGCCGCGACCGGCACGTTCGCCCCGACCGGCTCGATGGTCCAGGCGCGCGGCGACGGCACCGCCACTCGGCTTCAAGACGGCCGCGTGCTGCTTGCGGGAGGCGTCAACTACTCCAGCAATGCCGGTCAGCTCGTGACGTCCGAGTACGCCGCCGCGGAGTTGTTCGACCCCAATACCGGCCGTTTCAGCCCCACTGGGTCGATGGACTCCGCCCGGGAGGGCCAGACCGCCACGCTGCTCGGCGATGGAGAGGTCCTGATTGCTGGCGGCTCCGACTTGTCCGGGTCGCTGAGCACGGCCGAGCTGTACGATTCGAAGACGGGGACTTTTCGTTCAACCGGGGACATGACCACGCCGCGTAAGTGGGCGAAGGCGACACTGCTATCCGACGGTCGGGTCCTCGTCGCAGGCGGCTTCAGCGGTTCCATCCCGGTCGCGTCCGCCGAGCTGTACGACCCGACAGCCGGCACCTTCAGCCCGACGGGCTCGATGACTACGCTCCGCATGCCCGACTCGTACACCGCCACTCTGCTCCAGGACGGACGGGTCCTGATTGTGGGTGGGCAGTCCTACGGCACAGCGACGCTCGCGACGTCGGAGCTGTATGACCCGACGACCGGGACGTTCAGGCCGACAGGATCGATGGCCACCGCCCGCGGCGCCCATACGGCCACGCTGCTCTACGACGGCCGCGTCCTGATCGAGGGCGGCGTGAGCTCTCCGGGCGTGGGCTACGTTCAGCCGAAGTTCGCCGCGGTCGAGGTAGAGGCCGCACCGCTCCCGGGCCGCTTCGCCATGGTCTCGCTCGACCTGGGCGGCCCACGTGCCGTTTCGACCGGAGGCCCGAGCATCGTCGGCGCGACGGGCCCTTCAGCCTGGCTCACTTCGGCAGAGTTGTACGACCCCAGTACCGGCAGATTCAGCCCCACGGGCGCAATGGGAACCGCGCGCGCCGACGCAACCGCAACGATGCTGCTGGATGGACGGGTTCTCGTCGCGGGAGGCGATTCGGCCGTGGGTGCATCAGCCGAGCTGTATCAACCGTGAGACGCCGGTCTGATCTTGGTGCCGGCGTTGGTCGCGGGCAGCTCAGCTGAGCAGCACCCCTGCGCGCGCCGACGCGACCTCAGTGCCGCGTCGCCTCGAGTCTGGCGCGGACCACCATGACCGGGCAATGAGCGTGCCGGACGACGTAGTCCGAGACGCTGCCGATGAAGAAGCGGCTGACGCCGCTGCGGCCGTGCGATCCGACCACGATCAGATCGGCGTTTTCCGAGTCGGCGGCAGCGACGATGGCTTCACCCGGCTCGCCTTCCCAGACGAGAAACGTGGCGTCAGCGCCGGCGGCCCTGGCGCGCTGGACGATGGCCTGGGCCTTGGACGTCAGGGAATCGCGCGAGTCGGCAACAACCGCTTCCGGCGAGGCTTCCGAGGGACGGGAAGAGGCGGACAGGACGCTGACAACGAGAAGGCGCGCCTGGACCTGGGCGGCGAGGTCGATCGCTTCCGCGCTCGCGGGCTCCGACGCCCGCGATCCGTCGGTCGCCAGCAGTATGGTTTCGAGGTGGGACATGTCCCCGTCCGTCCGGCCGATGCGCTGGGGTGCTGCCGGTCTTCGTGTTGGGCAAGGGTGGGCGCGGCCCAATGGAGGGCCAAGGGACCTCCGGCCCGTTCCAGCGGGTCCAAGGTCCCCGGTCGCCAACCCATGTGGCGAGCGGCCGCCGGGGTGATGCGGCGCCATCGCGGCGCAATGTCGTCGCCGCCCGGCGCGGTCGCGAGCCGAACCTCGACGCAACAGGCGACTGGCGCAACGGCGCACGAATCGGCAGCCTGCTAGGCTCCAACTGATGAGCGCCCCGCAATCGACTTCGAACGCGAGCACAGACTCGACAGGCCTGCTAGGTCTGCGCGAGATGTCAGCTGCCCTGGAGCTCTGGCAGACCCATCCGGGCCCGGAGAGCCACCGGCAGCTGGTCTCGGCATTCGGCAGCTTGATCGCAAGTTCGGGCCTCGGCGGCGGGTACCTCCACCTGCATGCCCCGCCCCTTACCGAGGTTGAGCTGCGAGCCGGCAGCTTGCTCGACGAGGACGGGGAGAAGGCCGGCCTCCGGACTTACGAGCTTCGCTTTGGCGATCGCGCCTTGGCCACGCTCCGGCTCGATGCGCCGCCTGGGGCCGTCTTCTCCGTCGACGAATGTGCCCGAGGCCTGGAGATAATCGTCGGCTCGACGTGGTCGAGGGCCAGGGCCGGCCAGGCCACCGACGAGCTGGCAGCGATGGACGCCGCCACTCGAGGCATCGCCGGCGTCCTGGATCTGGACCGTGTTCTGCAGCTGATCACCGACCGCGTGCGCGAGCTGGCCCACGCCCAGTACGCGGCCCTGGGCATAGTCGACCAGGAAGGCGGCATAGAACGGTTCATCACCAGCGGCATCAGCCGCGCCGAACGTGAGCGCATCGGGCCGCCGCCCCACGGCCTCGGCCTGCTCGGCGTTATCGCCCACGAAACCCACCCCGTTCGCGTTCCCGACATCGCCGTCGACCCGCGCCGTCATGGCTTCCCACTGAACCACCCGCCGATGCAATCGCTGCTGGGCGTCCCCATCGGGGTCAAGGGCCGATCGATCGGCCGGCTGTACCTGACCGACAAGCAACCGTCCGGCGACTTCACGGAGGACGACGAGCGGTTGGTGGAGATGTTCTCCCTTCACGCCGGCATCGCCATCGAGAATGCCCGGCTCCACGACCAGGTCCAGCGTCTCGCGATCGTCGAGGAGCGCGAGCGGATAGGCCGCGACCTGCACGATGGCATCATCCAGAGCATCTACGCGGTGGGCCTGTCGCTCGAGGACGTACCGGAGCTGATGGCGGACGAGCCCGATGTAGCTCGGGCCCGGGTGGAGCGGGCCATCGACTCGCTCGACCAATCGATCCGCGACATCCGCAACTTCATCTTCGGACTCCGGCCCGAACTGCTCGAGCAGGCCGGCCTGGTGGGCGGGCTGGCCGCGCTCGCCGACGAGTTCCGCGTCAACAGCATGGTCGACGTTGACCTCGACACGGCGGAGGCGGGGGAGACGGATCTTCCGCCAGATCTTATCGGCGAGCTCCTGTCGATCGCCCGCGAAGCCCTTAGCAACGTCGCCCGCCACTCCAAGGCGACCCGGGGCAGCGTCCGAGTCGAGACCCAGGATGGGGTTGTGACTCTGATCATCAGCGACAACGGCGTCGGTTTCGACGCGACCCAACCGCGCGCGGCCGGCCATCAGGGCCTTGTCAACATGCGTGCCCGGGCCTCGTCCATTGGTGGCCGACTCGAGGTTGAGAGCCAGCCCGGGTCGGGCGCGCGTATCATCGTCTCGGTGCCCCTTCGCGAAGCATCGAGCGGGGTCACAGACCGAGGAGATGAATGACCGACCAGATCGAAGCACGCCCGCTGCGGCTTCTCGTGGTCGACGATCACGAGGTCGTTCGCCAGGGCCTCGTCTCGCTGCTGGAGCGGCGCGAGCACTTCCAGGTTGTCGCCGAAGCGGGCACCGCTGCTGAAGCAGTCGAGATGGCCCGCAAGTTCGAGCCGGACCTCGTCGTCATGGACGTCCGGCTGCCGGATGGCTCGGGCATCGAGGCCTGTCGAGAGATACGGGCCGAGTTCCCGGGCACGCGCGTCGTCATCCTGACCAGCTACCCTGATGAGGAAGCGGTCCTGTCGGCGATCATAGCCGGCGCGTCGGGCTATCTCCTGAAGCAGATTCGCGGGCGCGACCTCGTGAGCGCGCTGGAGTCGGTCGGCCGTGGCGAATCGCTGCTGGACCCGGCCGTGACGGAGAAGGTCCTGGACCGCGTCCGCCGCATCGCGACGGGAACCTACACCGACGAGATGGCCCAGCTGACCCAGCAGGAGCAGAAGATCCTGCTGCTTGTCGCCGAGGGCAAGACCAACAAGGAGATCGCGTCCGAGGTCTTCCTGTCCGACAAGACGGTCAAGAACTACGTCAGCTCGATCCTCTCGAAGCTCAACCTCGAGCGCCGTGCCCAGGCAGCCGCGTTCGTCGCGCGCCACCGCCTCAAGGGCGGCGCGTAGGGCCGCGTAGCCGGCTGCCTCACGACCGGTTCCGCCCCGATATTCCGCCTCCCTGACCGGGTGATTCGCCGGCGGTGCACGATCGGCCCAAACGGCTCTCCCGCATTCCGGCGCGGCTTCTAAACTCCTCGTCATGCGTATCGTGAGCGCCGATGAGGCCGTCTCTGGCATTCAATCCGGTCAGCAACTATTCATGCACGGCGCCGCGGCAACGCCGTCCGTGCTACTCGACGCGCTGTGCCGGCGCGCCCCTGAACTCCACGACGTCAAGATCGTCCATATGCACTGCGAGGGCCCCCATCCGCACCTCGAGCCGGAAATGGAAGGCCACCTTCTCCATCGCGCCGTGTTCATCGGGCCGAACGCGCGCCGAGCCGTCAACGAGGGCCGGGCGGAGTTCATCCCGGTCTTCCTCTCGGACATTCCCCGACTTATAGAAAGCGGCTTGCTCCCCCTGGACGCGGTCTTCGCCAACATGACCCCGCCCGACGAGCACGGCTTCTGCTCGCTCGGCACCTCGGTCGACACGATGCTCACCGCAATCCGGTGCGCCAAGACGGTCATCGCTCAGTTGAACAAGAGCATGCCGCGCACCCTGGGCGACGGCTTCGTCCACGTCAGCAAGATCGACTTCGGAGTTGAGGTCGACCAGCCGCCATACAACTACGACCGCGGCGAGGTCGGCGACGTGGAGCGGCGTGTCGGCGAGTTCGTGGCGGATCTCATCCCGGACGAGGCGACGTTGCAGATGGGCATCGGCGCCATTCCCGGCGCCGTCGGCCAGTGCCTGGACGGCAGGAAGAACCTGGGCGTCCACACGGAGATGTTCACCGACGTGCTGGTCGATCTCGTGGAGCGCGGGATTGTGACCTGCCAGCGCAAGGAGATCGACTGCGGCAAGGCCGTCACGGCCTTCATGATGGGCTCGCAGCGCCTCTACAAGTTCGTCGACAACAATCCGATGGTCGAGATGCGTCCGGTCGACTACACGAACGACACGGCGATCATCCGGCGCTTCAGGCGCATGACGGCCATAAACTCGGCGATCGAAGTGGATCTCACCGGCCAGGTCTGCGCCGACTCGATCGGCCACCGCATGTACAGCGGTGTCGGCGGCCAGATGGACTTCATGCGTGGCGCGGCCCTTGCCGAGGAGGGCCGGGCCATCATCGCTCTCACTTCCACGGCCGCTGACGGTCAGTTCTCGCGCATCACCGCCAGCCTGAAGGAAGGGGCCGGAGTCACCACTACCCGTTCCCACGTCCGCACCGTCGTTACCGAGTACGGTGTGGCAGAGCTGTTCGGCCAGAGCTTCCGCGAGCGAGCCAAGCGCCTCATCGCTATCGCCCATCCGGACTTTCGCGACGAGCTGACAGCCTACGCCAGGAAGTACCACGAGCTCTAGGCCCGGAGCGGGAGACCCATGATCGGCGGTCGACAACCGAGCCTGGTCATATTCGACCTCGACAACACCCTGGCCGACCGGGAGTGGTTCTTCAATGAGTGGGCCCGTGGCTCCAACAACCGATGCATCTCGGGCACAAAAAGGGACGAACGCCGGGCGTCCCCTCCGGCGTTCGTCACGAGTCGAAGTCTGCGAGCGCACACATCTGCTGCGCAGTGCCGAATGGCCCTCCGCGGTGGGCATGTCGTACCGCGCCAGAACGTGGTCTGAGTCGGGCTGAAAGCCGCCCGCCGACCCGTCCGATCCGCCCCTCCGACGCCACGCCGGCGCCAGGTCAATGCCGCCCCGCCGCGGCCAGTGCCCACCCATTGGGGCGGTGGGTTCCCATCTCGTCCTGCACCTTCGCGGGCCATATGGCCCCCGGTCTTAGGGAGCCCTGTCGCTACGGGCCGCAGAGGCCACGGCGCACGCTATGCACATGCTCGCCGACTCGCAGGTACCCCTGCGCCGACTGCTCATCGTCAGCCAGCACCGCGCTGCAACCGAGGCGCTCTGCGACCACCTCTCTCGCCATGGCTTCATCGTCGCTCAGGCGTCGTGCGAATCCGCGGCGCGCGAGGCCGCTGCCGCCCGACCGGATGTGGTGTTGCTCGATGCCGACGTCGCGGGGGGTTGGCGGCCGATGGTTGCGGCACTGCACGATCTGATCCCTCCGGATCGGATCGCGGTGCTGGCATCCTACTGGCATGCGGACGAGCAACGCGAGGCAGCCGCCAGCGGGATCGGCGGCACCCTGCTCAAGCATTTGGATGGAAGCGCGCTGGCCCGCCAGCTGCGTGCATTGAGTGAACCGACCATCGTGACGAATACGCCGACTCCGGAATTTCCAGGCATCCCAGCCATCATCGACGGCTCCGAGGCCATCGCCTACGTCGAGACGCGAATCAGCGACGGCGCTTGCGCCTACCCGATCACGCCATCGACGACCATGGCGGCGGTCTACCAGGTTGCTGTCGCCAACGGCACCCCGAACCTGTGGGGCACACACCTGAAGTTCATCGAGCCGGAGTCGGAGCATTCCTCCGCCTCAGCCGCAGAAGGCTTCGCCCTGGCGGGCGGCCGGGTCACGAACTTCACCGCCGGACAGGGCCTCATCCTCATGAAGGAAGTCCTGTACGTCATCTCCGGCAAGCGACTGCCGGTAGTTTTTCACGTCGGCGCCCGTGCGCTGACCAGCCAGAGCCTGAACATCCACGCCGGCCACGACGACATGATGGGTGTCGCCGATTGCGGCTGGGGGATGTTCTTCGCCCGCAACTGCCAGGAAGCCGCCGATCTGACGGCCATTGCCCGCCGGGTGGCCGAGGACGCCGAGACCCCGTGGTTCGTTGCTCAGGATGGGTTCCTGACGACCCATACGATCGAAAACGTTCAACTGCCCGAGGATGAGCTGCTGAAGCGCTTCGTCGGCGACCCGCGCGTGACGGTCCGCGACCTGTTCGACACCGAGGACGGGCTGATGACCGGCGTGGTCCAGAACCAGGATTCGTACATGAAGGGCCGCATCGGACAGCGGGCCTGGTACGAGCGCCTGGCCGAAATCGCCGAGCGGGCGATGGCTGAGTGGACTGCTCTGACCGGCCGCCGCTACGGCCTGATCGACGCCTACCGGACCGAGGACGCCGACTACGTCATGGTTTCGATGGGGACCATGGCCGATACGGCCCTCGCGGTCGTTGACGCGCTCCGCTGCGACGGCCGAAAGGTCGGCTGCGTCACGGTCACGAGCTTCCGGCCGTTCCCCGCGGCCCAGCTGGCTGCGGCCCTCCGCAACGCGAAAGTCGTGGCGGTTGTCGAGCGGACCGATGACCCGGCGGCGGCGGACAACCCGCTCACCCGCGAGCTCAAGTCGGCTCTCGCCGACGCGGCCATGAATGGCGCGCCGCTGCCGCGTGTCGTGTCGGCCTCGGCCGGCCTCGGCTCCCGCGACATCCAGCCCGGCGACCTCGGGGCTGTGTTCGACTGGATGGCCGATGAGAAGGCCGTCAAAGAACGGCGCCGGGCAGTCCTCGGCATCCGCCACCCGGCGGCTCTGGCGAACAACGGTCTGAACATCCGCCCGAAGGGTGCCTACAGCCTGCGCGGCCACTCGGTCGGCGGCTTCGGCAGCGTCACCACGAACAAGCTCGTGGCGACGACCGTCGGTGAGCTCTTCAATCTGTACGTCCAGGCCTACCCGCGCTACGGCTCGGAAAAGAAGGGCCTGCCGACGGCCTACTTCCTGACCATCGCCGAGGAGCCGATCCGGCTTCACAACGAACTGACCGAAGTCGACTTCGTGCCGCTCTTCGACACCAACTCTTTCAAGCAGGGCGATCCTCTCGCCGGGCTCGTCGACGGAGGCACGGTATTCGTGCCGACGCCACTGACCGACCCGGAAGAGGTCTGGGCCGCCCTTCCGCCAGCGACCCGAGCGGAGATCCTGGCCCGCAAGATCAGGCTTCTCGCCCTCGACACCGCATCGCTCGCCATGAAGTTCGCGCCCCGGCCGGACCTCGAGATCCGGATGCAGGGCGTTGCCCTCGTCGGCGTCTTCCTCAAGGTTTCGCCCTTCGCCGAGCGTGCCGGTCTCGACCGGCCGGCACTGCGTGAGGCCGTCCGAGGCAACCTGATGCGCTTCTTCGGGAAGCGCGGCGCTGCGGTCGTGGATGCCAACCTGGCGGTTATCGACGGCGCCTACGACGGCGTGATCGACGTTACCGCGGCGATCGCCGGCAAGGCCGCCGCCCCGGCTGCTGCCGAGGCCGCCAGATGACCCAATCTCGAACCGTTGGCGAGGTCATGACTGCCAACCCGATCTCGATCGCCGAGACGGCCTCCCTCGCGGAGGCCGCCGGGATCCTCGACGGCAAGAAGATCAACGGTCTTCCTGTCGTCGATGCGAGCGGGGCCCTGGTTGGCGTCCTGAGTCAGACCGACCTCGTTCGAGTTCGAGCGAATCAGCACCTCGTCCAAGACTGGCCCGGCCTCGCGGTCGGCCAGGTGATGACCAAGCCGGCACTCACCATCGCCGTAACGGCCAGCCTCGAAGAGGCCGCCCGGTCGATGGAGGAGCGCCGAGTCCACCGCCTCGTCGTAACAGACGCTGCGGCCACCCCGATCGGCATCATCTCGACCAGCGACCTCGTGCGGTCGTGGTTGAGGTAGACCGATGACTGAGCGAGTGATGACCGACACGATTGCTGCTACCCACATCGACAAGCTCGGGGCTGGCCCCGGGTTGATCGCACCCCAGACGCTCGACATCGCGGCGTATGTCGAGGACTTCAACAAGAACGTCATCGATGCCT
>Ga0182010_10000079_pt1 | contig 49729 bp, 39 predicted proteins | sample 611E1MmetaG_FD_120488 | JGI IMG/M metagenome (GOLD analysis project Ga0182010, IMG submission 120488) | Permafrost microbial communities from Stordalen Mire, Sweden - 611E1M metaG | ecosystem: Environmental > Terrestrial > Soil > Wetlands > Permafrost | place: Sweden: Stordalen | collected... | reverse complement strand
TCGGCGACGCAGATGACCTTGCCGAGCTCCACCGCGAACTCGATCAATGCCCGGGCGTTCGCGGCGCGCTCGGTGCTGTACGCGTCGAGGATGGCGTCCGTGGCCTTGCCCGACAGGACCAGGTCGAGCTTCCAGTCCAGGTTGGCGGCGTCGCGCAGCCCAGCGCACAACCCTTGCCCGGCGAAGGGCGGCGTCAGATGGGCGGCGTCACCGGCCAGGAAGACCCGCCCCACGCGCCAATTCTCGGCCCACTTGGCCTGGAAGGTGTAGACCGCGTGCCGTTCGAGCGTGGCATTGCGCGGCGTGACGTCCCACGGCGCCAAGAGCTCCCAGGACCTTCCGGCGTCGTTGAGCTCATCGATCGACTCGTGCGGGAGTCGCATGAACTCCCAGCGCCGCCGGCCCGGACCGCCCGAGACCACCGTGGTAGGACGCGCCGGGTCACAGATCTGCACGTTCGAGGGATCGAAGACCCGGGGCTCGCGGAGGGCCACGTCGACAATCAGCCAGTCGTAGTAGAAACCGAGGTCGGTCATCTCGATCCCGAGGAGCTCGCGCACGTTGCTGTTGGCTCCGTCGCATCCGACGACGTAGCGGGCGTCGATCGTCTCGGTGTCGCCCGTGGGCTCCGCGCCGCGTCGGCCGTCGGCCTCGTGGACGACCATGGTGCGCCGGATGGTGAGTGCCACCGACTCTGCCGTCTCCTCCATGCCCTCGAGCTGGCACCCCCGGCGCACGGACACAGACGGCAGCGTGGTAACGGCTCGCTCGATCACGGCCTCCAGGGCGGGCTGGGAGAACATATTGGAGGAGGGCCATCCTGACCCTCCCGCTTCCTGGGTGGCGAAGCGGAGCAGCACCTGGCCGCTGCCGTTGCGCCACTCGTAGACGTCGGCCGGTTCCGTGATCGCGCCGAGCTCGGGCCCCAGGCCACAGGCCTGCAGGATCCGCGCCACCTCGTGGTCGAAGTGCACGGCACGGGGAAGTGGGTACTGGGAGGCATGGCGCTCGATCACCACGACGCTGTGCCCGCGGCGCCCGAGCAAGCAAGCCAGCGCACCGCCGACGGGGCCCAACCCGATGATCGCGACGTCGTAGGTCTCTGTGCCGGTCATGGCTCCCTCCCAACTCCCCATGGCGCCCCTTCCGGCACCGAAGATATCTGATCACATGATCAGTATACTGTCAATATCCAGATCATTTGATTAGGATGGTGCCATGGCGTCCCAGGCTTCCCCGACAGCGGCCCGGACGACCCGGCCCTCGGCCGACAGCACCCGGGACCGGATCCTGGCCGCCGCCGTCGACCTGTTCTCCGAACGGTCCTTCGAAGGCGCGACCACCCGGGAGATCGCCGCGCGCGCCAACGTCACCCAGCCGCTGCTCAACTACCACTTCCGCTCCAAGGAGCACCTGTGGCACGCCGCTGTCGAAGGAATCTTCGGAGAGCTCACCCAGGCGCTGACCGCGCGGATCGAGGGGCTGCGCGGCGTGGACGAGCTGTCGGTGGCCAAGCTCATCGTCCGGGAGTTCATCTACTTCTCGGCTGCCCACCCGCAACTGCATCGCATCATCATGCAGGAGTGCAAGGTGGACGGCGCACGCATGGACTGGCTCGTCGACCGTCACATCCGCCCCCTCTACGAACAGACGGTGTCGTTGTTCACACGGCTCGTCGAACGCGGCGACATTCCCGACGTCCCGGCCACCCACATTTACTATGTGATCACCGGTGCGGGTGCGACCATGTTCGTCCTCGCACCCGAGTGCCGGCGGCTCGCCGGGTTCGACCCGCTGGAGCACGAGGCCGTCGAGGTGCATGCCGATGTGGTCACGACGCTCCTCTTCGGCTCGTGAGGAGAGGACATACGCCAGTAGGTGTGGGAGGATCCATGACGATGGAAGCGATCTTGTCGGGGACCGGGTCTCGCACCCCTTCCCTGGCCGGGTCGGCGCCCGGCACGGCTCGATGCCCTCGCGATGCTGCTCTTGACCTGACCCCGATTCCGGTACCAGCTGCGGATGCTTGAAGTCCGTGTCGCCCGGAGCCATTCAGAGAGTCAGGTCAACTACATGCGGGCAGGCCGGCGGACGGATTTCGCTCGCGCCCGCACCGATCGGCATCCGACGTGTGATCAGCCATCGTGGAGTCTTCTCCAGTGCTCGGCGACCCTTCATGCCAAGGTTGCGTGCGAGCCTTCCGGTCGGCTCTGATGGGGTCAATGTGGCGGCCGAGGCATCCTGTCCTGATTGTCAACCCGCGATCCGGTGGCGGCAAAGCCGAACGCCTCAGTCTCGCCCGCGAATGTAGCGCTCGTGGCATCGAACCGGTCACACTCCAGCGCGACGACGATCTGCTCGGAATCGCCGAGGCTGTCGTCTCCCGGGGTGCGGACGCGATCGGTATCGCAGGTGGCGACGGTTCGCAGGCCCTCGTTGCGACAGTCGCGTACCAGCACGACCTTCCGTACGTCTGTGTTCCGGCTGGGACCCGCAACCACTTTGCGTTCGACGTTGGTGTCGATCGCACCGATGTCGTCGGTGCCCTGGATGCGTTCGCTCAGGGTGCGGAACGTCGGATTGATCTTGCTCGCGTGAACGGACGCCTGTTCATCAACAACGCGTCCTTGGGTGCCTACGCGAAGATCGTACAGTCGGAGGATTACCGCAACGCCAAGCTGGAGACGGTCGCCCGGTTGCTGCCGGATCTGCTTCCGCCGCGAGCCGTGCCGTTCGACTTCGGCTTCGATGCACCCGACGGGACGCGGTGGCAGGGACCGGAGCTGATGCTGGTGTCGAACAACCCCTACCGCGTGCCTCGTCCGGGTGTACCGGGCACCCGGCGTGGTGTCGATCGGGGTGTGCTCGGCGTCATTGCCGCGCGCGCAGTGAGTCCAAGAGAACTCCTCACCCTCATTGCGACGGAATCGACGGGAGCAGTTCCACGGCTCCCAGGATGGCTCGACTTCACGGCCACGGCCTTCACGGTGGACGCTGGGACGCCCGTTGACGTTGCGCTCGATGGGGAGCCATGCGTGCTCGATCCACCGCTTCGGTTCGAGTCTGTTCCGGCCGCGCTGCGCCTTCTGCTCCTGACTACGAGCAGCGATTGACCCGCACGACGGGCACAAGGTGCGAGCGCGTGACGGGTTCAATCGAGTTACGTCCTTCAAGGGGTTCGAACGTCGCCGTCTTCCTCGGTCGGCAAATGGAGGCCGGAAAATCCCCTGTCTACCAGGGAAGACGTCGTCATTCTCACAACTCGGTGGACCTTGGGGGACACAATAAGAACCGGAGTCCAACTGTCTCCGGTCCGGCCATCAGGCTCGGATGACGCACCAGGGTCCAACGCCCTATCCGAGTTCGACTGGGCCCCCCCGGTGATCCCGGTCGCAGGGTATTCGGCGAAGTTCTCTAAGAGGCCGGCGTGACTCCGCTTGTGGGCGGAGTGGGACTGTCCTCACAGCCGATCTGGGCCGGCGGATCTGTCGACGGCGGATTGGAAGCTGTGGTCTCTTGGGGCGAGGACCCTGGCGGGCTAGCTACCGATGTCGGGGGAGCGGTTCCAGTCGCAATGGGGCTCGGCGCCGAAACTGAAGGGCTTCTCGTACCGCACCAGGACTCTCCCAGCAGGGTCAGGAGTTGCGCCGACGGCACCCACGCTTGAGCGTCTGAACCGCCACCGACCTCAACGTAAGCTGCCCCGCTGGTCGAAACTGCCACGATGGTCGATCCGGCGCCGTGTCCTAGAATCACGAGGAAATCGGGCGCCGACGCGAGATCCAACGGCGACGCCGGGGCTCTTGAGGCGTTGAGGGCAGCGACAATTCCGTCCAGCGATCCACCGGGTGCGAGCTGTTGAATGCTGGTCGGGCTATTCGACCAGTAGCCGCATACGGTGGCACCGCCAACAGCGCCTGTCACAACCGGCCCATACGGAATTGCGGCAATGGTCGGGACTTCCGGCTCGGGAGCCGGGCACGTCATCATCGTATTGGTCGATGCGCTGGCTGAGGAGAACGGGGGTCTCGGCTCAGATGAGCTCGTCACCGCGTTCACTCGATGCGACCGTAGCCCCATGACTCCGATTGAGATCGATCCAACGAGCACCACGGCCGCGAAGAGTACGAGTGACAACACCCACGCTAGAGGTCCGTTGGACTCATTGATCACGGGCATTCTCATGGAGCCAGCCGATGACCGAAGTGATCGCACCACCTGTGTCCGTGCGAACGAACCTGCGCGGTGATCACTGGCGAGTTGGCACTCCTCTTGGCGTTGAAGGATCGCTGTCGGCTCCCATCTCACCATGCGAGGATCTCACGGACAGGGGGCTAACGAGGCTAAGGGGAGTGAGAAGCAACCAGACTGCAACCGGTTCTGAGCCTGCCTCAGCTCTATCGCAGATCATCAATGCGCCGAAGGTGCCGCTGAAGCGGTTACTACTCGGACTTGGGCGATCTCAGCACCACCATCGACACCGCCGCCCACAAGATCCGCCGATCATTGCCGTTACTGCGGGCTACGACGCGAGGCCAGACCTGAGTGCGGCAGCATCGTGCGCGGAGAATCTGTGGCTGTATCCGCACCGATACGACATTCCAACAATCGCTTTGCCACCGCAGAGGGACGGCACGGCCAGATGCCATGAGGAGTCAGAACGGTCCCACATCGATGTCGGGAGGTCGTCGTCCAAGGCACGCTGGGCAACTTGAGGCAACGGTTCGTAGCCCATCCCCAGCACGTCGGGGCAATGCCGAGGCGTCGGTTCGGGCGAAGTCGATTCTTTCCAAGAGCTGAGCACTTCTACGTTAGCGACGGCCTCGTCGACAGCGGAGGCCAGCCGTGAAGGGTGAGGAGAGTGTACGGCCTCGTCACCAAGCTGAAGTTCGATGATCAGGTTGCCGCCTTCGATCTCTTGGAACTCGGCCCGCACCCGCAGCCCAAGAGCGGACTCCACATCAGAGCAGGCAAGATCAATGGCGAGAGCCGTATCGGGGGTGGCGACACGGAGCATATTCTTAGCGGTCATTGCACCTCCATTGTGAACCGCACTCCTACTGATGCGGTTCGGGGAATACCTTCAACCTATGGGACGCACATAAGCGGAGCGTAATCTCAGCGTTACAATCGCATTGTTTCTTTGTGAAGTGTTCACAGTCGAGTCGCGGAACGCCTGTGTCTGACGCGGACTCGCCAGGATTTGACGCTCGGCCAGTATCCCTGAACGTGGAGGTCGCCGGTCGAATCAGGCCGGGGTACATCGGGATCAAGTGATTACGGCCAAGCGGGTGGTCGAGACGTCCTTCAAGTTTGCTAGGTAACCATGCACTTTTCGACTTCCTTCACAATGTTCGATCAGCCCATTGCCGTAGTGCGCGATGTTGCCCGTCGCATTGACGCGGCTCAGAGGTGCAGCGCGGGCGTCATCAGCCGGGATCTCTCTATACCATTAGCCTCGATCATTCGTCCGACCTCGGGCTGACGGCAGAATCGTCGGCGAGTCGGTGAGGGTGTTCGATCTCGTCGACCGGACCGCATCGTGGGCGTGAAGCGCCGCGGTGTTGTCATTCGGTTTTCGGATGTCACGCCCTGCAGCAGTGCTTTCGGATCGGGCGTTCTGACCCACGTCGTCAGGGGATGGCCGCCCGGAGTTTGACGAAGGCGTTGGAGAGGTCATCCACCCACGGCGAGTCTCATCCAGGCGGAGAATGAGTCCCCTGCTCTTATGCACGAGCAGTGCGGCCACGTGGAGCACCCGGTAGCGCATGGTCTTCGGCTCGGCCTCGGCCAGTGCGTCCTCGGCAGACCATCTGGCTCCGGGCCAGCAGTGCACCGGCGATCAGGCTGTTGGCCACCCAGGCCTCATTGCGGACGAAGGAGTCGAAGGGCAGGTTGGAAAGGCCACAGTCCTTCCAGTTCCTGATCCGGTCCTCCACCCGGGCGTGTCCCCGGTGACGGAGCTCGAGGGCGGCGATGTCACCTCCGTCGGTGTTGGTGATGAAGCAGGTGTGGCGGAACCCCTCTACCGTGTCGAAGAGCGTCAGCTGGGCCCCGGTCCGACTCCACTAGTCGCGCCACCCGGTCGATGAAGGTGACCGTCGACGGGAAGAATCTGGTGTCCCACGCGGGCACCGCGTTGTTGTCCGAACTGGCCGATCGCAGCGGCCTCACCGAAGCGATGTCTGGTGCCATGGCGGAGTGCGGGATCAACTGGCACACCCACGAGCCGGGCGTCGTCCTCACTCACTTGGCCGTGGCCATCGCCGATGGTGCCGACTGCCGGGCCGACATGACGTCCCTTCGTGAACAGGACGAGCTGTTCGGTCCGGTGGCCTCGATCGCCACGGCCTGGCGGCGACGACGGCGGCGGCGGCGGCGGCGGCGACTACTGCCACCCAGCTCCGGGCCATCCCCGACGCAGTGGCTGCCGCCCGAGCAACGGTGTGGGCCGCCTCTCCGCCCGGGGACTCGCTGGTGTTGGACTTCGACGCCACGTTGCAGAACTCTTGATCGGAGAAGTAAGACGCTGCTCCCACCTACAAGAAGGGCTTCGGGTTCTTCCCTCTCGGGGTGTGGAGGTTATGGGACTATGTTCGAACCCCTCCTGGCCCGCTGACCTGGGGAAATGCGGCAGCAAAGTGTGAACAATGACCGAGTTCGAACTCTTCGGGGTCCGCCGCAAGGTCGGCAAGTGAAGTAATGGGACTATGTTCGAGCCCCTACCGAAGCGTCGCTGGTGTCGAAAAATCCTGGCGACGATCCGAGGCGGAAGCGGCTGCCGAGACGGCGGGTTTCGGCGAGACCTGACCCCGTACGCGCTCGCGGAAGTTGCCTGCCCACTACCGGCACTCGGGGGCAGGCCACCCTGGGGCAAGCCAGACTGGGATCATGTCGATTCAGATCGGCTGACACAGACAGGAGACTGACGATGTCGGCAACCCTCAAGTTGACGCATAAGGCAATCGGAGCGGAAGTCCGTCGAGGCACGTACGATGTCGTCGTCGACGGCAAGCGGGTCGGGTCCGTCGAAATGAACGACACAATCGAGATGCCAGTCGAGCCTGGGCGTCATACCCTGCAGGTCCGCGATGGCCGCAATTCGAGCAGCACGAAGACCTTCGACGCCGCCGAGGGCGAGTTCATCGCATTCCGATGCACCGGAAAGAGGTTCTTGCCGATCTTTCTCGCATCCTTCGTCGTTCCCAGGCTTGCATTAACACTTGTGCGCGAGTGAGCCGTCACCACCGTCGTAGCAGTCGCGTCCACGTGGTCAACGCCGCTCGGCTCGCCCGGAGTGGTCGTGCCACCTAACGCCGAGGTGGGGCGACTATTGATCTCTCCTTCAGCTCAGCTCGCGGCCGAGGAAGGCCGCGACTCGGTCCGCCGCTGGGCGCTCGTCGCCGCAGGGCTGCTCCTCACCGAATGGACGACCATCACCGCGGAGCCCAGGGCGGCTCATCATCTGCTTCGAGAACGCGAGTACGTATTCCGCCAGTTCCGGGTCGAGGTCGGTCGGCTGTCCGGTAGCGATGGCGAGGTCCCAGGCGTGGGCGAGAAGGTCACTTGTCCGCAACTCGATGAATGCGGTGCCGGGAAGTTCTCCGATGGGCAACTGGTAGGTGCGGGTAAGGGCCTGGGGCTCAGCGAAGGTCTCCTGCGCCGCCTTGGCAGAGGAGCGGTGGGCGGCGCCGAGGTCTTCGGGGAGTGGCGCCACTTGGCCACCGGCTCGCTCTACGACTCGCTGGTTGCCCGCTATGACATGGTCGATGAGGGCCTTCACATCCCATTCAGGACACGGCGTGGGTGACGACAGCTGATCGGATGTCACGTTGACAAGCACATGGGCGAAGGTGTCCTGCGCCCGCTGGTGGGCGACCAGTGGGTCCATGCCCATGGACCATACAGTGCATGCCGTCGCCACGGTCGGTCCTCGAGGCAACCGAGGCACTGGAGGCGACTCCCGCAGATCTGGCCAACGCGTATCAGGGTCGCCCAATAAGGCGCTGGTCTCGGACGGCCAACGCGACCCATACCGGCGGATCGGTGCGGCACCCCTGTGCCGCGGGTGCACCCTGGCTTGCCCCGTCTTCGTCGTCCTAAACGATTGACTCCTTGAGGTGTTCGTCGAAGAACGTGATGATGCGACGTCGTGCGTCCAGTGCAGCACTCTCGTGGTACTGGGCGCCTGAGAGCTTCGCCATGACCTTGAAAATGATCGAGGCCTCGGCAGGATCGTGATCGTTCAGGAAGGAGTGCCCGGCATCGGCATACACCTTGACGTCGTGCTCAACTCCATTGAGGCGCAGCGCATCTTCGAGGCGGCGAGGTGCCTTGCGCAGAGAGCGATCCTTGGCGCCGTAGCTTCCGATCACCGGACATGCGCCCCGCAGGAGATCATCGGTGTCCTTGGGCACCGCTCCGTAGTTGACGCTTGAAGCGTCGAAGCCTTCTCGGGGTGCCAGGAGGAGGGCGAAGCCGCCTCCCATGCAGAAGCCGATGACACCAATCCGCCCCGTGCAGTCCGGTCGGCCAGCCAGCCACGCCCTCGTCGCCTCCAGGTCATCGAACGTTCGACCCCTTCGGGCGAGCGCATCCTTCATCACCGTTCGGATGCACAAGAGCTTGTTACCTCCGCGATAGAGGTCGGGGGCCGCTGCAAGATACCCCTCGCTCGCCAGCCAGTCAGCTTGCCTTCGCAGATCTGAGCTCATCCCGAAGGCGTCGTGGACGATGACCACGGCTGGCCATGGCCCCTCGCCGGGTGGCACGGCCACATAGGCCGGAAGTGTTCCAACAGTCGGAATCTGCACCTCTGTCATGGCTCCATGATGGTCGGGGGTGACCTCGGCGTGCTCTACCATGTGGGCGGTATCTCCATGCCGGATGGGTGGGGAACCTCGCGGCTCGGTGCGCGGACATCTGCTTGCCGGGGCGAGCGACGTCACTTGCTCAGATGCAGCTGCAACGCGGGGGTTCGAACATCGGCATTTTCCTCGTTTGGAAAATGCCAATGAAATATAGCCTTTGAACAGGGAAAACGTTGTCATTCCGACAACACCGTGGAGATGATGGTGGAGGTTATGGGACTATGTTCGAACCCCTCCTGGCCCGCTGACCTGGGGTTACGCGGCGTGAAACTCTGAGAATCTGCGGAAATCGGGTCCCCGGGGGCGCCGCAGAGTCAGGCCCGGAAGTGATGGGACTACGTTCGAACCCTTTCCGGAGCGTCACCGAGTACGACGCGAGACCGGAGCGACTGTCGACACAGTGAGTCTCGACAAGGCCTGAGGGCTCAGCCTCGCGAGCGCTCGGGGGAGTGGCCCGCCCCTTACCCTCGTCCGGGATACTTCTCGGCGCTCGGAGAGGCCACCGTCTCAGACTCAGAACATTTGGATCAGCTTATGCGCTTGCGGGTCCACCAGAGGCCGACAGCAAGCAGGGCAATGGCACCGGCGACGAAGATTGCAGACTCACTCAACTGCAGTGCCCAGTAGCGGCTGGACGGAAGGTACGTCGCGATCGTGTGGAGGTGAAAGCTATCGACGCAACGTTGCACTGCTGCCTGCATCTGCGCCGTCGGCGCCTGTCCAAGCGGAGAGAAGCTGTTGCCGCATTTGATAACGCCGTTGAGATTGCCGGCTCCATGGAATGCGTTGCTGATGCCGACGACCGTCCCGGCGGCCGGCGACTTGAGAGTCCTCGCAGACAGGTCACGTCTCGCACAAATCAGATCCCTGTCCGGGCGAACCCGCCGTGACGCAGCCCAACGTCCGTTACCGACGAGGGCTACAGGGGCGGTGCGTCTCCGAACTTGAGGATCGAGCCATTCGCTAGGAGGAGCCAGTACCCGTTGCCCGAGGCACTGCCGGCCATCGCGCTGGCCCGGGCCGGCAGCGACTGACCGCCGGTGGACCCGTGGAATGTGGCGTCGCCGAATGCGAAGATGCCGCCGTCCGAGGCGACGAGCCAGTACCCGTGGCCGTCGGGGGTGGCCGCCATCCCGACCACCGGTCGGTTCAGTTGGAGGCTCCCGGTGGACCCGTAGAATGTGGCATCGCCGAAGCTGAAGATCCCGCCGTCGCTGGCCACCAGCCAGTAGCCGCGGCCGTCGGGCGTCGACGCCATGCCGACCACCGGTAGGTTGAGTTGCATCCCTCCGGTGGACCCGTAAAAAGTGGCGTCGCCGAAGCTGAAGACGCCGCCGTCGGAGGCGACGAGCCAGTAGCCGCGACCGTCGGGGGTGGCGGCCATGCCGACCACCGGTTGGTTGAGTCGGATGTTCCCGGTGGAACCGTAGAAGGCCGCGTTGCCGAAGCTGAATACACCGCCGTCGGTCGCCACTTGCCAGTAGCCAACCTGGGCGGGGTCAGCAGCGATCCCCTCGATCGGATTGTTGCTGGTCAGTGGCGTGTTGTTCAAAAATGGAGCGTCGCCGCGGACGAACACGTTGAGGTTGTTCTGGGTCACCCAGGCCCCCGCATGGTCGGGCGTGATGGCGATACCGGTTGCCACCTGCGCCTGATCGACATTCGACCCGATGGGGCTGAGGTGACTCGTCACACCGACGCCACGGTCCTGGCAGCTCGGGTCTCCGTTGTCCGCGTACGTGCTCTGGCCTCCAGCGCTCACACTCAGTCGAACGGGTTGCGGATCACCGCAGCGGGGGGACCAGAAGAAGGTGTACGTCGACGCGCCACCGCCCGGTACGAACTGAATGGTGGCCGTGGCCGTGATGGGGTTCCCGGAAACATTGCCCGACAACGCACCGGCAGGCGTGGCCAGAGTCAGGGTAACGGGCGCAGAGGTCACGCAGTTCTCTGTGGTGAAGGCGGGGATGAAACTGGCGATGACCCCCTCCGAGCCCGCTGCGCCACTGGTGCCGATCGGTCCGAGGTACCACGGGCAGGACGCCGGGCCGGCAGCGCCTGGGGGAGACGTCGTCGCAGACGCCGGGTTCGCGAAGACAACGAGCGAGCCGATGGTGCCCACGAGACCGGTTGCAAGGAGTACCGCCACAAGGACCCGTCCACATCGCCGAATATCCATCGATCATTCGCCACCTTTCACGGAAGCGCTCTGTTCGCTCATGTGGGTGGAACAGTACAGGGCCGGCACGCGCCCTGCTACCCCTCCAGCTTGGGTTTCACCGACATCGACGGCAGAAGCTGGTCTCGGAGAGAGTGGGTCGGCCGACTGAAATTGTTGATGACCAACCAGGAGGTGTCCGATGACCCACAGCTGAAGAGGGCACGTGGCAGAGCGGGACGAGCGGTCCACTAAAGGCGCGCTCGGATGACTGTGGGGTGTGGTACCTCTTCCTCGCCGAACTCCACCGAAAAAGTGGCTCTGAACAGGGGGAAGAATTTCCGCGAGCACGTTGTATTTCCTACAACATCGGTGGAGATGATGGGACTCGAACCCACGACCCCCTGCTTGCAAAGCAGGTGCTCTAGCCAACTGAGCTACATCCCCGGGAGGGGCGGAATCACAGGCGACACATGCGACGCCCTCGAATCGGAACCACCGGTCCATCAATACTAGGCGACCGTGCGAGACCCGATTGTGGCGGAGCCGGCTCGGGAGGCGGGAGGCGGAAGGTGGCCGTTGGGAACGCCCGACATCCGAACCTAACTGTCAGTGATGCCGGTCAGCCACGCGCACCAGGCATCGACGCCTTCGCCCGTGCGGGCACTGGTGAGGACCGTGCGAACGCCGGGATTGACGTCCGCCAGGTTTGCGAGGAAGAGGTCGAGGTCGAAGTCGAGGTGGGGAAGGAGGTCGACCTTGTTGACGACGACCATCTCCACGGCCCGGAACATGACCGGGTACTTGAGCGGCTTCTCCTCTCCCTCCGTGACCGAGTAGACCATCGCCCGGGTGTGCTCGCCGACGGCGAACTCTGCGGGGCAGACCAGGTTGCCGACATTCTCGATGATCACCAGGTCGAGGTCGGCGAGGGGGAGGCGCGGCAGGGCCGACCGCACCATCGTTGCGTCCAGGTGGCATTCGCCACCGAACCCGTTGCCGGTGTTGACCAGCGAGACGGCGGCGCCCAGTCCCGTCAGGCGGTCGGCATCGAGGCTGGTCTCGATGTCGCCCTCGACGATCCCGACCCGAGTGGTGGACGCGAGCCGCTCGAGCGTGCGCTGCAGCAGCAAGGTCTTGCCCGCCCCCGGCGACGACATGAGGTTGACCACCGAGACACCGGCGGAGGCGAAGTCCTCTGCATTCGCCGCGGCGGTGCGGTCGTTCTCACCGAGGATCCGCTCGAGCACCTCGACACGGAGCGGCCCCGAGTCGTAGCCGGAGTGATCTCCCACGTCCCGGTGGTCGTCGTCGTGATCGTGACCGTCGCCACCGGAGTGGTCGTGGGCCGTGCCGTCAGCGCGGCCGTGGAACCTGCCCATCTAGGCCTCCGTCAGATCGAGGGATGTGACGAGGAACTCCTCGCCGGACACCAGGACGACGTCGCTGCTGTTGCACGTGCCGCACCGCAGCGCCGGGAGCATCAGGAGCGTGTGGGCACCACAGGCCGTGCAGTCGATGGCGGCGGGCACGTGCTCGACCTCGAGCGTCGATCCGGCCAGGTCGGTCCCCTCGTTGAGCACTCCCCAGCAGTAGACGAGGGTCTCCGGGACGACCTGTCGGAGGGCGCCGATGCGCACCCGCACCCGTTCGACGGAGTGGCCGGCCGAGTGATCGCCGGCGATGCCGGCGATCGAACGACACAGCGAGAGCTCATGCACGACTGCCCGCCCTCAGCAGATGCGGGGTAGTTGCTCGGACAGAGGAAAGTCGACGACCCGGGTGCCGCCGATGCCGGTGCGGGCCACCACCACGCCAGCATGCTCCGCGACGACCTGGCCGATGGCCGTGGCTCCGACGCCGAGCGGGTCGGACCGGAGCACCTCCAGGGCATGGTCGGCGTCGTCGCGGCCCACGAAGGCGACCAGCCGTCCCTCGTTGGCCACCTCGAGCGGATCGAGTCCGAGGAGGCTGCAGGCGGCGCTCACCGGCTCGGGCACCGGAACCGAGCGCTCCACGATCTCCACACCCGTGTCGGAGCTGGCCGCTATCTCGTTGAGGATGGCGGCGACACCGCCGCGGGTCGGGTCGCGCATCATGTGCACGTCGACCCCCGCAGCCAGCAGGGCGGCCACCAGCCCGTTGAGCGGTGCCGTGTCCGAGAGGATCTCGGAACCGAACTCGAAGCCGTCCCGCACGGAGAGCACGGCGATGCCGTGCAGCCCGATCGGCCCCGAGACCAGCACGACATCGTCCGGCTGCACCCGGTGGGGCCCGAGGTCCACGCCGGGGGCGATCAGTCCTACGCCGGCCGTCGTGATGTAGGCGCCGTCGCCGTGGCCCGCGTCGACCACCTTGGTGTCGCCCGCTACCACCTCCACGCCGGCCCGGCGGGCCGCAGCCCCCATGGTCTGGGCGAGGATCCCCAGCTCGTCGAGGGCTAGTCCCTCTTCGAGCACGAAGCCGGCCGAGAGGAAGAGCGGCACTGCGCCGGTCATGGCCACGTCGTTGACGGTGCCGTTGACGGCGAGATCGCCGAGGTTCCCCCCGGGGAAGAAGCGGGGTCGCACGACGAACGAGTCCGTGCTGAAGGCCAGCCGCGCCGCGCCCGCCTGCACCACTGCCGCGTCTCCGAGCTGGGCCAGGATGCTGCCGGTCCCTCCGAAGGCCGGGAGGAAGAGGTGCTCGATCAGTTCGGCCCCCAGCCTGCCGCCGCCGCCGTGACCCATCACGATGGTGGGATGGTCGCGGAGGGGGACCGGGCAGGACCAGTTCTCCGGATCGAGGGGTGTGGTGGTCACCGCGGTCGCCCCGTCAACTGCTCGCCAGTGCCGGCCCGTTGAGGCGGCGGAACTGGTAGTAGGCCGCACAGGCTCCCTCGCTCGACACCATGGGGGCCCCGAGGGGCGAGCGGGGGGTGCACTCCGTGCCGAAGGCCTCGCACTGTGGTGGGGTGATGTGTCCTTGGAGCACTTCGCCGCTGCGGCACCGGGGCGACTCCTCGGCCACGATGCTCCCCACGTCGAAGCGCTGCTCGGCGTCGAACTCTGCGAAGGCCGGCGCGAGGCGCCAACCCGAGCGGGGGATCAGCCCGATGCCCCGCCACTGCCGGTCGCACACTTCGAAGACCTCGTCGACGACGCGCCGGGCCGTCGGGTTCCCCTCGAAGGAGACGGCGCGGGGGTAGGCGTTCTCGAGCTCGGCCCGCCCTTCTTCGAGCTGGGCCAGCACCCGCCGGATGCCTTCGAGGACGTCGAGGGGTTCGAAGCCGGTGACCACGATCGGGACCTGGTAGCGCTCCACCAGCGGGACGTACTGGGCCATGCCCATCACGGTGCACACGTGCCCGGCAGCGAGGAATCCCTGCACCCGGCGCCGCGGGGCTTCGAGGATCGCCGTCATCGCCGGCGGGACGAGGACGTGGGACACCAACAGCGAGAAGTTGGTCAGCTCGAGGCGTCGGGCCATATGGACCGTCATGGCGTTGGCGGGAGCCGTGGTCTCGAAGCCGATGGCGAAGAACACGACCTCGCGCTCGGGAAACTGGCGCGCGAGATGCACAGCGTCGAGCGGTGAGTAGACCAGCCGGACGTCCCCTCCGGCCGCCTTGACGCTGAGCAGGTCGCCGTTCGACCCGGGCACGCGGGCCATGTCGCCGAACGTGCAGAAGATGACCTCGGGCCGGGCGGCGATGGCCAGGGCGCGGTCGATGGTCTCGAGTGGCGTCACGCAGACCGGGCAGCCCGGGCCGTGGATGAGGGTGACGTCGTCGGGCAGCAGCTGATCGATGCCGTTGCGGATGATCGTGTGGGTCTGCCCCCCGCAGACCTCCATGATCGACCAGGGCCGGGTGACCGTCCGGGCGATGTCGTCGAGCAGGCCCCGGGCCAGTTCGGGGTCGGCGAACTCGTCGAGGTACTTCACGCCGTGCCCAGCTCCTGGTCGAGCAGGCCGGCCTCGCGGAACAGCGCCAGCGTCTCGAGTGCGGACGCCTCGTCGAGCCGGGTCAGGGCGAACCCGACGTGGATGATCGTGTAGTCACCGACCACGACGTCGGGCACGTACGCCAGGCAGACCTCCTTTCGGATGCCGCTGAAGTCGACCGTGGCCATGCGGGTGCCGTCGGCCTCCCACACCTCCTCGACCCTGCCGGGAATCCCGAGACACATTGTGTTCAGCTCCCTCCGCCGCTTCCGGCGGCGACCTCGATCTGGCCGAGCGCCAGTCCTCCGTCGTTCGGTGGCACGACACGGTGGGTGAGCACCGTGAATCCCTCTGCGGCCAGCCTGCCACGGCAGCCGCCCGACAACAATGCGTTCTGGAACACCCCGCCGGTCAGCCCGACGGTGGTGACGCCGTGCTCGACCCGGACCCGGCGGGCCACCTCGGCCACCGCGTCGGCCAGGGCCTCGTGGAAGTAACGGGCGGCGAGGGCGGCCGGTACGCCGGACCGCACCGAGGCGACCCCGGCTGCCAGAGCGGGGGCCGGATCGATCAGCAGGCCCCCGCCCGCCGATCGCACGTCGAGCCGCCAGTCCGGAGCGGCCCCGGGCCGGGGGGGCACCGTGGCGGCGAGCGCCTCCAGCTCGATGGCGGCCTGCCCCTCGTAGTCGGCGTCCTGGCACACCCCGAGCAGGCTGGCAACGGCATCGAACAGGCGGCCCATGCTGGTGGTGGGCGTGCAGGAGGTGCCCGTGTCGAGCATCCTGGCGACCACCTGGCGTTCGGTGGCGTCGGCGGCGGCCACCGGGGGGAGCAGGGGATCCCACTCGATGCCCGCGGCGCGGAGGTGGGCGAGTGCACTGCGGGCCGGCCGGCGGATCGCCGCGTCCCCCCCGGGCAGGGCGACGGGGACCAGGTGGCCCACCCGTTCCACCGCCCGGTACGAGCCGAGCAGCACCTCGCCGCCCCAGATGGTGCCGTCGGAGCCGAAGCCGGTGCCGTCGAAGACGAATCCGAGCACCTCCTCGCCCGGAGCCACCCCGTGCTCGGCGAGCAGCGACCCGAGGTGGGCATGGTGGTGCTGGACCAGCACCAGCGGTGCGCCCAGTGAGCCGGCGCGGTCGGCCGCCCACCGCTGGGAGAGGTAGGCGGGATGGGCGTCGGCCACCACCAGCTCGGGCCGGATGCGGGTCAGGGAGATCAGCACGTCCACCGTGCGGTCGAGGAGGGCCAGCGTCTCGAGGTTGCCCGTGTCTCCCACATGCTGGCTCATGACGGCGCGGTGACCGGCCGCCAGGCAGGCGGTGGTCTTGAGCTCACCACCGACCGCCAGGGCCGGCCGCGAGCGGAGTGGGAGCGCGACGGGGAGCGGGGCGTAGCCGCGACTGCGGCGGACGGGCAGCATCGCTCCTCCCGCGGTGCGCACCACCGAGTCGTCGCAGGCGACGTGGATGGGGCGATCGTGGTGCAACCAGGCATCGGCGATGCCGTCGAGGCGGGCATCGGCCTCGACGGGGTCGGTGCAGATCGGTTCTTCGGCCAGGTTGGCCGAGGTCATCACCAGGACGGTGAAGGACGCCCCGGGCACTGCCGGGTGGGGCGTGAACAGCAGATGGTGGAGGGGTGCGTAGGGCACGAGCAGCCCGAGGAGGCCGTTGCCGGGCGCCACGGCCCGGGCCAGGCGCGCCGGACCGGGCTCGTCCGACCGGACGGGTGCCAGCACCACCGGGGCCTGCGGGGAAGCCAGCAAGGAGGTGGCCTCCGCCGTCAGGTGGACGAGCGAGGCCGCCACGCCGGGGTCGCGGACCATCACCGCGAACGGCTTGGCCGAGCGCCGCTTGCGCTTCCGGAGACGCTCGACGGCGTCGGTCCGGGTGGCGTCGACGGCCAGGTGGTAGCCGCCGACTCCCTTGACCGCGACGATGCCCCCACCGGCCAGCACGCGCAGCGCGGCGGCGAGGGCGTCGTCGCGGAAGGCCGAAGGCCCTGGCTCGCCGGTGGCGCGGAATGCCAGCTGCGGGCCGCATGCGGGGCAGGCCGTCGGTTGGGCGTGGAACCGGCGGTCCGTGGGGTCCTCGTACTCGCGTCGACAGGCGGGGCAGAGGTCGAAGCGGGCCATCGTCGTGGAGGGGCGGTCGTAGGGCAGGCCGGTCACGATGCTGAAGCGCGGGCCGCAGTGGGTGCAGGCGATGAACGGGTAGCGGTAGCGGCGGTCGGATGGGTCGTGCAGCTCGGCCAGGCACGCCTCGCACACCGCGGTGTCCGGAGGGACCGGCGTGACGTCGCTGCCTCCCCCCGGGTCGCTCTCGACGATCGAGAACCCGACGGCTCCCGACGGCTCCAGCACCTCGGTTGCGACCCGGTCGACGAGGGAGCGCGGCGGCGCGTCTGCCCGCAGCCGGCGTTCGAACTCCTCGATGGCGGCACGCGGGCCCTCCGCCTCGATGAAGACGCCATCGGCGTCATTGCCGACGTGGCCGGCCATCCCGAGGGAAGTCGCCACGCCGTACACGAAGGGGCGGAACCCCACGCCCTGGACCACCCCGGTCACCCGGATGCGGACCCGTGCCACGGTCGGGGCCGTCACATCGAATGCCACCGCACCACCCTATTGTGGTCGGGATCGGCGATCGCCGGCTCATTGCTGGCGAAGCAGGTACGGCGCGACCGACCGGGCTGTCGGCTCTGGCCCGGCTGGTGCACGTCCCGACCAGGGTCTTTGGGGTGTCCTGGTCCAGCGGAACAGCGGGCAACCGCCGGCCCCGTCACAGGCCGGGCATACCTTCATGACCCACGGACCGCTGACGCCGTCCGGCTCGCCCTCTGCGGGCGCTCCCGGTGACCCCCGGAGCCCCGGAGGTCTCGGCGATCGCCCCTCGGCGGGGCCGTCGACCCGGTGGCACTCGACCCATGCCCCGACGGATCCGACCGCATGTTCCGTTGTCGGACCGGCACCGGCCCAGCGCTTCCTCCTCGAAGGGGGCCGATCCGATCGGCCCGTACGCGGGGTTCGGGTGCACCACGCCACGACCCACGAAGGACCTGCACGTCATGGACGCCACCCAACGCAACGAACTGCTGGAACAGCTGACAACCGGGATCTCGGATCTGACCGACTCCGAGCAGTGGCGGCGGCATCTCGACGTCCAGGGCAGATTCCACCGCTACAGCTTCGGAAACGTCGTGCTCATCGCCGCCCAGTGTCCCGATGCCAGCAAGGTCGCCGGCTTCAGGGCGTGGAAGAAGCTCGGGCGGTCGGTGCGCAAGGGGGAGAAGGCCATCTGGATCCTGGCGCCGATGGTGGCCAGGGCGGCCGAGGGCTCCGACGGGGAGAGCGGGGAGCACAGGGGAACGGTCCGGGGGTTTCGATACGTCGCGGTGTTCGACATCTCCCAGACGGACGGAGAGGAGCTGCCGGCCGTTTGCCGCAGGCTCCTCGGCGACGAGCCGGCGCAGTGCTTCGCCCGGCTGACCGAGGTGGCCGGATCGGTCGGCTACGCCGTCGACGTCACCGAGCTCCCCGACGGCGTCAACGGTGACTGCGCATTCACCCACCGCCGCATCCGGGTGGAGGGTCGCAACTCCCCGGCCCAGCGGGTGAAGACCCTCGTCCACGAGCTGGCCCACGCCCTGCTCCACGAGGGGCTCGGCGACCGGGCCCTGGCCGAGCTCGAAGCAGAGTCCACCTCCTACGTCGTCTGCCGGGTCCTCGGGCTGGACAGCGGCGCCTACTCGTTCGGCTACGTCGCCTCGTGGGCCGGCGGCGGCGAGCAGGCCGTCGCCGGCATTCGGGCATCGTGCGGACGAATCCAGCAGGCCGCCGCGGTCATCCTCGGGTCGTTCGAGTCCGAGGAGGAGTCGGATGCCGCCTGAACGGCCCGGTGGACGCGCAGCCGATCCGGTAAGGTGGCTGGGCGGTCCGATCGCAGCTGTCCCTGCGGGAACGGTCGCCCTGGCTTCGATGCCATCAGGTGTGATCCGAAGAACAAGTGGAGGAATGACCATGACCGTTTCGTCCAACGTCAGCGACACCCTGCTCGGTGTCGCGCAACACGATGCCGGCGCCCTCGAAGGCCTGTTCCAGGCGCGGCTCGACAACCTCGACGCGTCCGGGCTCGATCCCAAGTCCTACTCGTTGGCCAACATCGCCGCCCTGATCGCTTCGGAAGCCTCCCCGGCCTCCTATGCCTTCCAGGTGGGGATGGCCCTCGATGCCGGCGTCACACCCGAGGAGATCCTCGGCCTCCTGGTCGCCCTCAACCCCACCGTCGGCAACGTCCGGATCGTGTCGGCCGCCGCGGAGATCGCATTCGCCCTCGGCATCGACCTCGGCGCCGAGTCGTAGAGAGGAGCGTTCCGATGATGATGCGTAGAAGCCCATTGCTCCGTGTTGCCGCCATCGGGGGAGTCGCCTATATGGGGTCCAAGGCAGGCGCCAACAAGGCCAACCAACAGCAGGCCGCAGCGGCCCAGCAGGCCGCACCGGCTCAGGCCGCACCGGCTCAGGCCGCTGCCCCACAGCCTCAGGCCGAAAGCACCGATGACAAGTTCGCCCAGCTGAAGGAGCTGGCGGGACTCCACGATTCGGGTGTCCTGACCGACGAGGAGTTCGCTGCGGAGAAGGCGAAGATCCTCGGTTGACCACCGGGGCTCGGGCGGGATGACCCGGGCCGCATCACCGGCAGCGTTCGCCGAAGGTCACCGACCGAGGGATCGTGCGCGCTCGAACGAGCGCTCGATCTCCTCCCACGCCGCGTCTGCCCCGTCGAACCCGCCCACCTTGGTCAGCTTGTCCGGTTCGAGGTCCTTGTAGACCTCGAAGAAGTGGGCGATCTCGAAGGTGAGGTGCGGCGGGAGCTCTTCCAGGTTCCGGATGCTCTCCCACATGGGATCACCGCAGGCCACCGAGATGATCTTGGCGTCCGGCCCCTTCTCGTCGGTCATCCAGAAGACCCCCACCGGCCGACTCTCCACCAGACAACCCGGGAAAGTCGGCTCGTCCAGGAGCACCAGGGCGTCGAGCGGGTCGCCGTCCTCGGCCAGGGTGTCGGGTACGAAGCCGTAGTCGGCCGGATAGAAGGTCGCGGAGAACAAGCGGCGGTCGAGCCGCATGACATGGCGTTCGTGGTCGTACTCGTACTTGTTGCGGCTTCCACGGGGGATCTCCACAACGACCTCGATCGTGCGATCAGTGCTCACGGAGTGCGCCTTTCCTCAGCGGGTCTGCTCTCCCCATTGTGGCCCACCTCCGGCGGGTCCACGCACGCCGGAGCCGGGCCTCGTGCCGCAGCTGCGCTTCTCGTTCCCCGGGCCTCGACGCCGCTCCTGGTGACGGTGCTCCTGGTGACGGTGCCCGGGGGCGACGCCCGGAAGGTGACAGGAAGCCGGTTGCTATCGTTGGCTCGATGAGTGTGGATGCAGTGCGTGGTTCCCAGATGTATGCAGGGCCCGGTTCCGACTCCAGGTACTTCGCCCGCCAGTTGTCCGATCTTGATTTCAACGACCGGCTGCTGGACCTGGTGGACGACGCGGGCATCCCGTTGCTCGAGCGGGTCAAGTTCCTGGTCCTCTTCAGCGAGCGCATCGACGAGTTCTTCCAGGTTCAGGTGGCCGGCCTGCGTCGCCAGGTCGTTGCCGGCATCAAGAGCCTTGCTCTCAACGGCAGCACCCCCGAGCAGCTCCTCGGTGACGTGCGGGCGTCCCTGGAGCGCATGGTGCGCCGTCAGGAGTACCTGCTGTTGGACAGGCTGTCCCCCGAGCTCGAGAACGAGGGGATCGAGCTCTGCGAATGGGAGGCGCTGGACGCCGAGGATCGCACCTACCTGCACGACGTGTTCGACCGGATGATCCTCCCGGTGGTCACCCCGCTGACGGTCGATCCGAGCCATCCCTTCCCGTACATCTCCAACCTCTCGCTCAATGTGGGCGTCGAGGTGCGCAACCGCAAGGACTCCACGTCTCGGTTCGCCCGGGTCAAGGTCCCCCCGAACGTGGACCGCCTGCTGAGGCTGCCGGGCGGCGACCGCTTCATCCCCCTCGAACAGACGCTGATCGCCTTCCTCGACGAGCTCTTTCCGGGGATGGACGTGGGAGCGCCCTGCATCTTCCGGGTCACTCGGGACGCCGACCTGGCTCTCGACGACGACGCCGCCGACGACCTGCTCCTAGCCCTCCAGGAAGAGCTGCGCCGGCGCCGGTTCCTCCCCGTGGTGCGCCTGGAAGTGGATTCTCGCACGTCCGAGGCCCCGGTCGAGCGCCTGACCGAGGAGCTGGGACTGGGTCCCGACGACGTCTACCGCTTCGCCGGTCCCCTGGGGCTGAACTGCCTGTGGGCCGTCCACGCCCTCGACCGGCCCGAGCTCCACGACGAGCCGTGGACGCCCCTGGTCCCGGCGGCGCTCACCACGGTCGAGCGCGAAGAGGACGCCAGCATCTTTGCCGTGCTCGACCGCCAGGACGTGCTGGTCCACCATCCCTACGACTCGTTCTCCGCCTCGGTGGAGGAGATGATGAACGAGGCCGCGGACGACCCCCACGTCCTGGCCATCAAGCAGTGCCTGTACCGCACCTCGGGGGACAGCCCGGTCGTCGCCGCCCTGGTGCGCGCCGCCGAGCACGGGAAGCAGGTGGCGGTGCTGGTCGAGGTGACCGCCCGCTTCGACGAGGAGGCCAACATCGGTTGGGCCCGAGCCCTCGAGGAGGCCGGGGCCCACGTCATCTACGGCCTGATGGGTCTCAAGACGCACGCCAAGACGACCCTGGTGGTCCGCCAGAAGGGGGACGCCGTCCGGCTCTACTGCCACGTCGGCACCGGCAACTACAACCCCAAGACGGCACGCATGTACGAGGACCTGGGCATCCTGTCGTGCCGGCCGGCGCTCGGGGCCGATGTTACCCGGTTCTTCAACTACATCACCGGGTTCAGCCAGCCTCCCCACTACCAGGAGCTGGTGACGTCGCCCGGGGGCATCCGCGACCGGGTGGTGGAGTGCATCGACAAGGAGGCGGAGGCGGGTCCTGACGGGCGCATCGTGATCAAGGTCAACGGACTCGACGACGTGGCCGTCATCGATGCCCTGTACCGGGCGTCCCAGGCGGGTGTCCCGATCGATCTGATCATCCGTGGGATCTGCTGCCTGCGACCCGGCGTGCCGGGCCTGTCCGAGACCATCACGGTGCGCTCCATCGTAGGGCGGTTCCTCGAGCATTCGCGGATCCTGCGCTTCGGCGGGGGGGCCGGCCGTCCGGCCACCTACTACATCGGGTCTGCCGATCTGCGTCGGCGCAATCTCGACCGGAGGGTCGAGGCGATGATCCCGGTCGGTGATCCGGACGCGGTTGCGCAGCTGGAGGAGGTCCTCGAGCTCAACCTGGCCGACGACATGCAGTCGTGGTCGCTGGCCGCCGACGGGAGCTGGCACCGGATCCCCACGGTCATCGGTGTGGCCACCCAGCGCGCCCTCGAGGTGGCGGCGCTCAAGCGCGGTGCGCTTCCCGACGACGGTCGGGGGCCGCGTCCGTAGGGCCCCGGGCCGCACCCCTGCCCACTGGACCGACCACTCGCGACCCGCAGGACCCCAGGTCCGGGCTGAACGGCCGGTACGGAGGCGGGGCCTGGTGCATGCCGGAGGGACTTAGGCTTGGGGCGTGGCCGAAGACGAGCGCACCGACCCGGAGCTGTATGCCAGCGTCTACCAGGCGCTGCCGATCCAGGCCAAGCGGCGCGCCCGGCGGCTGGGATGGATCTTCTCGGCGGCGGCGGTGGCGCTGCTGCCGTGGATCGTCTACCTGGCGATCAGCCTGCCGCGGCGCGACCTGGACAGGCACTACCGGGCGGCGTGGGTGGGGTTCGACTGCCTGTTGGTGTTCGTCATCGTGCGCACCGCCTACATGGCGTTCCGTGTCGATCTGCGTGTTCAGATTCCGGCTGCGGCTACTGCCACCTTGCTGATCGTCGACGCCTGGTTCGACGTCGCCACGTCTGACGGTCGCGCTGCGATCCTCCAGGCACTGCTGCTCGCCGTGTTCTTCGAGATCCCGGCCGCGGTCTTCTCGATCTATGTGTCCCGCCAGGTGAGCCACCAGGTGCTCCTCCTGGCCGGTCACGCTGGTTCACCGCCCCGTGGCCCCGGGTCCGAGCCGGGTACCAACTCCCGGGGCGGCCCCCCACGGCCGACTGGGTAGCCGCAGGCTCCCGCGGTTCAGGTGGTGACGGCGTCGATCCTCTTCAGCACCTCATCGGTCAGTCTGGGGAGGACGTCCAGCGCGGCCAGGTTCTCGTGGACCTGCTCGACCCGACTCGCCCCGGTGATCACCGAGGACACGTGCGGATTCCGTGCGCACCAGGCGATGGACAGCTGGGCCAGGGTGCAGTCGAGCTCCTCGGCGACCGACCGGAGGGAGCGGACCTTGTCATTGCGCGCCGGATCCGTGAGGAGGTTGCTCAGCCACTCGTACCCGGGAAGGGTGGCACGCGAGCCTTCGGGAACACCGTCGAGGTACTTGCCAGTCAGCAGGCCCGAGCTCAGCGGGCTCCAGGTGGTCAGACCCAGCCCGATGCCGTCGTAGAGAGGGGCATACTCCTGCTCGACCCGATCACGCCACAAGAGGTTGTACTGGGGCTGCTCCGCCACCGGCTTGTGCAGGTGGTGCCGATCGGCGATGTCCCAGGCCTCCCGCACCGCTTCCGCCGACCACTCCGAGGTGCCCCAGTAGAGGGCCTTGCCCGACGAGACGATCTCCGACATCGCCCAGACCGTCTCCTCGATAGGCGTCTCGGGGTCGGCCCGGTGGCAGTAGACGAGGTCGACGAAGTCGAGGCCGAAGCGCTCCAGCGACCCGTCGATGGCCTGCATCAGGTACTTGCGATTGAGGGTGTTGCGCATGTTGACACCCTGATGGATCCCCCAGAAGAGCTTGGTCGACAGCACGTAGCTGTGGCGGGGCCAACCCAGCGACGCGATCGCCTGCCCCATGATCCGCTCCGACTCGCCGGCCGAGTACGCCTCGGCGTTGTCGAAGAAATTGACCCCGGCCTCGTAGGCCGCGGCCAGGCAGTTCTCGGCCAGGCTGCCGGCAAGCTGGGGGCCGAAGGTCACCCACGAGCCGAAGGAGAGCACGCTGACCTTGAGCCCTGATCTGCCCAGCCGCCGATACTCCATGTCCATGGTGCCTCCGTTCGTGGCCGACCATCTGGATCCTACGGGGTGCGTCCCCGGGATCGTCCGGCCGGCGGTACGATCCCGTTCGCCTCGCTGACCCACGGGGACGGGCCGGCCCTCGATCTGGTGTTGGTCCGCATGGGGAGGACCGACACCGGGCACTCCGCGGACCTGCACCGGTGGCGGGCTGGGGTGATCCGGTCCTTCGATGAGGTGTCTGCTGCATCCGGATCCGGCGCGCTCCTTCGGCCACGGGAAGGCCCTACCATCAACTCATCGGGCGTCTGAACCGGGGTCGCGGGGCATGCCGTCCCTCGCCAACGGGGAGAGGACAGGTCCTTCGGCACATGGCGGCAACCCAGGGAGACTCGAACGGGCGGCGCAGCACCGTGCTGCGTACGACCGGCGTCGTGGGAGCGGCCGGCGTGGTCGCCTACGCATGGTGGGCCACCGGGCTGCAGCCGTTCACCACTCCCGCGTACGTCGCCGTCGGACTCCCGGTTGCCGGGCTCGCGGTCGTGGCGGTGGTCGGACGGCCGGGCAGTCGGTTCGCGGCCGGGGCCGCAGTGGATGCCCGGGGGGTAGGTCGTCTGCAGCTGCGCTCGACGTTCCCGTGGGTGGTGCTCCTCCTGCTGGCGGTCGGGCTCGAGGTGGCCGGCCTGGCCCTGGGCGGGAGGTCGGCCGAGGTTCCGACGTTGAGCACGGTGATCGACCGTGCGCTGGGCTGGCACGGTGCGCGCCTCGCCCTCTTCCTGGGTTGGCTGGCCGTCGGATGGGCCCCGGTTGCCCGTGTGGCGGTCCACCGGCGGGCAAGGGCGGCCTGACGTGGCGGTGACTGTCGCCTGGCTGGCACTCGCCCTTGCCGCGATTGCCTGGGAGATCTCTTGCCGCCGGGCGGGCCCGCGGTGGACAAGCCTCACGGCCATGGGATCGGCGCTGTGGGGCCGGCTCCCCGGGCGGCTCGCCCTCATCGCGCTCTGGGCGTTCGTCGGATGGCACATCTTCGCCCGATACACACTGCCGGGTTGATCAGGTGCCGTCTCCAGCATCCGACTGCACGCGGACCGGATCACCCCGGTTCCTTCCCGGTGCGAGGCGGGCACCACCGGGCCGGCGCCCGGCGGGGGCACGCGGCTCGTCCGGTGATGTCCGGTGAACGCGACGATTTCGGCTGCCGACTACTGGTCGTCGGTCGTCGTCGCCGCCATCGGCTGCATCGTCCTGTGCACGGCCGCCCGGCGGCATCCGGGCCGGTGGACCGTTCTGGTGGCACAGGTCATCGGCCTCCTGCTCGCGGCTGATGCCGTCAGCTACACCGTGGCACTCGTCGTGCAGGGCACGTGGTCACCCAAGACCTCGCTCCCGCTGGCGCTGTGCGACATGGGCGTCGTCGTGGCTGCGGTGGCGTGCTGGTGGCGCATCGCCCTGCTGGTCGAGATCACGTACTTCTGGGGTCTGGCCGGCACCCTGCAGGGGATCATCACTCCGGATCTCAACGTCGGGTTTCCGCACCTGGTGTTCTTCCAGTACGTCGTGGGGCACCTCTGCATCGTGCTGGCGGCCCTCTTCCTGGTGGTCGGCATGCGCATCGAGCCCCGGCCGGGCGCCGTCCCCCGGGTCTTCGGCTTCACGGTCGGCTACACGGCAGTGGTCGGGCTGGTCGACGCACTGACCGGGGCCGACTACATGTTCCTCCGCGAGCCACCCGGCGAGTGGACGCTGCTGCGGCTGCTGGGTCCTTGGCCCTGGTACCTGCTGAGCGCGACGGTCGTGGCCCTGGCCCTGTTCACGCTGCTCGACGCTCCGTTCTGGCCGGGCCGACGGAGGGCGGCGGAACGGGCGGGCGCGGAGAGCAGGGCGCCGACCGGCGGCACGTCGGCGCGCGCCGAGGCAACATCGGCCCCCTCCGTAGTGGTCGACGGCCCCGCTGTCGCCGACCGGAAGCCGTCACCGTGATGCCAGAGCCCGGCACGGAGCCAGGCACCGGTGCGGAACCCGGTGCGCCCCAACCGCTCCACCTCCACGGCTGGACAAGCCGCGCCGTCATCGGCGTGGCATTGGCGGCATTCGCCTCGGGCTTCGGCCAGTTCGGGCTGGTTGCCGCCCTCGGCGACGTGGCCCGCGACTTCGGTCGGGTGACGCACGGTCTCAGCATCGCCGATCAGGTCGGGCTGTCGGGCACCGAACTCGGCATCGGGTTGGCGATCATCCGGCTCGCATCGCTGGGCAGCCTGCCGCTCATCGGACTGGCGGACCGGTACGGACGCCGGACGCTGCTCCTGGGTACCTTGTCGCTCGGGCTGGTCCTTACGGTCGTCTCGGCGGCCAGCCCCGGCTACTGGTGGTTCGTGGCCATCTTCGCCCTTGGCCGACCGATGCTCAGCGCCACCAACGCCCTCTCCGGGGTCGCCGCAGCGGAGCAGACCGACTCCAGGAACCGGGCCTCAGCGGTGGCGCTGACCGCCGCCGGCTACGGGGTCGGCGCAGGTCTGATCGCCGTCATCCACAGTCTGGCATCCGGGGTACTCGGGTTCCGGGGCTTGTTCGCGTTGGTGCTGCTGCCGCTGGCGCTGGTGCCGGTCCTCCGCAGGTGGATCCAGGAGCCGGACCGGTTCACCGTTGCCGCGGCAGCGGAGGAGCATCCCCTGCCGGTGCTGGGAGCGGTCGGCCCGAAGTTCCGCCGGCGGTTGGCGGTGATCGTGGTGCTCGCCTTCGCGGTCTCGGTGATCACCGGGCCGGCCAACAGCTTCGTGTTCCTCTACGCCCAGAACGTCCTGCACCAACCTGGGTATGTGACGGCCGCCATGGTCGTCGGGGCAGGGGTGGCCGGCTTGGCCGGCCTGTTGATCGGGCGATGGTTGTCCGATCACCTCGGTCGCCGGCCCACGGGGGCGCTGGCGATGGTCGGGCTCGCCGTGTTCGGCGGGCTCGCCTACGCCGGGTCGCGCCCCGCCCTGGTCGTCGGCTACATCCTCGGCGTGATGTCCGGCTCCGTCTTCGCCCCCGCGGCGGGTTCACTCCTGACCGAGCTGTTCCCGACCTCGGTGCGGGCGTCGGTGACGGGATGGTGGGTGGCCTCGGGCGTCATCGGGGCGGTCGTCGGGCTCGTCGTGTTCGGGGCGGTGGCCGATGTGGGCAATCGGTTCGCGGTGGCCGCGGTCCTCACGTTCCTCCCCGCGGCAGTGATGGCCGGGCTGTTCTGGCTGGTCCCCGAGACACGCGGCAGGGAGCCGGAGGACCTGTGGCCGGCACCGACGGCCGGGGCGGGAGGCGCCGCCGGCTGAGCACGGGAAGTCCAGCGGCAGTGCCCGTGCCCACCTGCATTCGTCGGCTGGGGACTCTTGCCTCTGGCGGACGGCCCGAGTTGGGCAGACGATGGTCGGCGTACTTGGTGGACCGTCACGAGAGGAGGGTGCAGATGGCATCCGGCACACCGGGTGGTGCGACTCCGCCGAAGGCGGATCCGGAGGCGGAGCTCGTCCTGGACGAGGTCGTCTCGCTGCTCGCGGACCTCCACGAGGGTGCGCCGACGGGCGTGAGCCTCGACAGCGATCTGGCCGGCGAACTGGGTCTCGACAGCCTCGCCATCGTCGAACTCCACGACCGTCTCCAACGCAGGTTCGGCGTCACCCTGCCCGAAGAGGTCCTCGCTTCGGCGACGACACCGGGCGAATGGTTTCGTGCCGTCGTCGCGGCCCAGGGTCACCCGATGGCCCCCCGGGAGAACCGGCCCGTGGAGAACGTGACCACGCGGGCGCCCGGCGGCGCGTGGCCGGTGGCTGCCAGGACGCTCACCGAGGCCCTGGCGTGGCATGTGGAGGAGCACCCGGACCTCGTCACCATTCGGCTCCTCTGCGGGCACGACGGGTCCGCCGTCGAGGAGTTGACCTACGCCACGCTGGCAGCCGAGGCGGAGGAATGCGCACGCGCACTGTCGGCCGAGGGGATCGGGCGCGGTGAGCGCGTGGCCATCATGCTGCCACCCGGTCGGGGTTTCTTCGTCGACTTCCTCGGCACCTTGCTCGCCGGCGGGGTACCCGTCCCGCTCTACCCACCCATCCGGCCGGCAGAGTTGGAGGCGCACCTCGGCCGCCAGGCGCGGCTGCTCGACGATGCGGGGGCCAGCGTACTGATCGCCGAGGCCGAGCCGTCGGCCGCGGAGCAGATCCTGGGCCCGCTCGTTCCTACACTTCGGTCGGTCCGCACCCCGGCGATGCTCCGCGACCCCGGGGGCAGTCCCCTGAAGCTCCTGGTGCCGGGCGAGGACGACACCGCCCTCATCCAGTACACCTCGGGGAGCACCGGCGATCCGAGGGGCGCCGTTCTCACCCATGCCCAGCTCCTGGCCAACGTGCGGGCCCTGGGGCGGGCGGCCGCGGTGAACACCGACGACGTGTTCGTGAGCTGGCTGCCCCTCTACCACGACATGGGGCTCATCGGTGCCTGGCACGCCATGCTGTACTTCGGTCTCCCTCTGGTGCTCCTCTCCCCTCTGCAGTTCCTGGCCCGGCCGGCCAGCTGGCTGGAGGCGATCTCTGCGTACCGGGGGACGTTGTCGGCAGCACCGAACTTCGCCTACCAGCTCTGCGTGGACCTGATCGGCGACGACGAGCTCGCCGGGCTGGACCTGTCGCGCTGGCGGTTGGCGATCAACGGCTCGGAGCCGGTCAGCGCCCTCACCCTCGAGCGCTTCATCGATCGGTTCGCGGCGTGTGGCTTCCGCCGCCAGGCGATGTGCCCCGCCTACGGCCTGGCCGAAGTGGGACTCGGGCTCACCTTCACCCCACTCGACCGGGGACCGCGGGTGGACTTCGTCGCCGGCGCCGAGCTCCGGCGTTCCGGCGAGGCGGCGCCCGAGGCCCCGGGGACCGCGGGGGCGGTCGCCGTCGTGGGCTGCGGCATGGTGCTCCCCGGGTACGAGGTCCGGGTGGCCGATCACCGGGGGAACGAGCGGCCCGACCGCCACGAGGGGCGAGTCGAGTGCCGGGGGCCGTCGGCGACCGCCGGCTACTTCGGCAACGAGTGCGCCGGCCGGGCGCTGTGGCGCCGGGGCTGGTTGGACACGGGAGATCTCGGTTATATCGCCGAGGGGGAGCTGTTCCTCACCGGTCGGGCGAAGGACCTGATCATCCGCGGCGGACGCAACATCCATCCCGAGGAGCTCGAGCGGGCGCTCGGCGAGCTCGACGGTGCCCGCCGCGGCGGCGTCGCCGTGTTCGCCAGTGCCGATCCACGACAGGGGACCGAGCAGCTGGTCGTCGTGGCCGAGACGGATCTCGAGGCGCCCGAGGCCCGGTCCACCCTGGAGGCCCGGATCGTGCGCGCCGCGGTCGCTCTGCTCGGCGCTCCACCTGATCAGGTCGTCCTCGTCCCGGGCGGGGCGATCCTGCGGACGGCCAGCGGCAAGATCCGCCGGGCGGCAACCCGTGAGGCATTCGAGTCCGGAACGTTCGGTCGACGCAGCGCCCCCACGGCCGGCCGGCCGGCTCTCCTCTGCCGGTCCGCGTGGGAGTCGACCGGTGGTCGTCTGCATGACTTGGGCAGAGCGGTCGCGACTCGTGTCTATGCCGCCTATTTGTGGGCGCTCGTGGCGCTGATCGGAGCCCCGCTCTGGGTGGCGGTGCAGCTGCCCGGCACCCGGCGCTCGCGGTGGGTGATGGCACGAACCGCCGGGCGTTGCCTGGTGGACCTGGCCGGAATCGACCTGCGGGTGCAGGGATGCCTCCCGCCCACCGGCTCTCCTGCGGTCATCGTGTCCAACCACTCCAGCTTCGTCGACGCGGCGGTGCTCCTCCTCGCGTCGCGGGACCCGGTCGACTTCGTCACCAGCACCGACCTCGAGCGCAATCGCCTGGCCGGCCCGCTTCTCCGTCGGCTGGGGTGTGTCTTCGTCCAGCGCGACCGGGCCGACCGGAGCGTGGGGGAGGTGGCGGAGTCGGTCCGGCTCGTCGACGGTGGGCATCGTCTGGTGGTCTTCCCCGAGGGGTCGATCACCCGCGCCCCCGGGCTGCGGCCGTTTCGCTTGGGTGCCTTCACCATCGCCGCCGCCGCCGGCTGCCCGGTCGTCCCGGTCGGCATCCGCGGGACACGGGACATCGTGCGGCCGGGGACCTACCTGCCGCGCCGGGGAGCTGTCGAGGTGGTTGTGGGTGTGCCCATCCTGCCGACGGGCGACGACTTCGCCGGGCATGTCGACCTCGCCGAGCGGGCGCGGCGGGCCGTCGGCGAGTTGAGCCGCGAACCGCAGATCAGCTGGGAGCCGCCTCCTGCGAGACCAGCCAGTCGATGAGCTGGGCGTAGTGGAGCAGGTGCTTGTCGCCGATGTAGTTCTCTAGCACGTGCTGGCGAGCGCTCGTTCCGAGCTGGAGGATCTCGTCGGGCTGCAGCAGGAGCTCGGCGAGCGTTTCCCCGAACGTGGTGAGATCGGCCGGGTCGTCGAGCAGGATGCCGGTACCGGGCACCACCTGGGAGGTGATGCCGCCGACGCGGGAGGCCACCATCGCCCTGCCCTTCCACATGCCCTCGGCCACGGTGAGGCCGAATCCCTCCGCCAGGCTCTTCTGCACGACGATCGTGGCGTGGCGCTGGAGGGCGTTCACCATCGCCGCGTTCTCGTCGATATCGTCCATGGGCAGGGTGACTAGCCTCACCCTGCGGCGTGCCTCTTCGGGCAGTGCCCGCCAGGCCTCCATGCACTCGGCGAACACCTCGCCACCCTCCGGGTCGTCGGTGACATCGGCCACCGAGGGCCCGACCAGTGCCAGGTAGGCATCGACCCGTCCCACCACCGACGAAGCGAAACCCTCCAGGACCCCGGCCATGTCCTTCAGATGGTCCCACCGGGACACCTGGATCACCAGGCGGTCGCCGGGGTCGAGGGGCGTGGCGTCCTCGGGGAAGATCGCTGCCCGTCGCTCGACCCACCCGGGGGCGTCGTCGCACCGGGTGAACTCGACGGGCGGGTCCCCCGCCATCCCCCGGAGCACTCCGATGCGGCCGAGGGCGCGGACGGCATCGCTCGAGGACATGTCCTGGTTCTTCGGCGAGAACGGGTCGATGGACGGAGGGATTACCCAGATGGTCGACTCGTCGATCCACCAGGGGGCGTACTCGCGCACGGAGAAGATGAACGCCTCGCAGGCAGGTAGATGGGGCCGGAGGAAGGACCACGCCTCGTCGGTCCACTGGTTGGTCTCCTCACGCCCGACGTGGCAGCGCCAGACCACCCTGGCACCGGCCTCGGCGAGCGCCGGGGCCATGCCCGCCGTCTGGGGGTCGTGCAGGATCACCACATCGCCCTCCCGGATGCGGCTCAGCGCGCTGTCGAGGTTCGACGCCGTGACGTAGTCATAGTGGGCGGCCTCCTCCGGACCCAGGTCCCCGGCGTCACCGGCGGCGCCGTGCAGGCGATTGTGGATCCTCTTGGTGATGGAGTAGAACTCGGGATCGCCGGTCATCACGAGCCAGCGGATGTCGACATCGACGTCCTGGATGTAGCCGACCAGCACGTGGAGCATCTCGGAGACCCCACCGCCGGCGGCCGTCGAGCTGAAGTTCCAGACGGTCCTCCCGTCGAGCCGCTGGTGGGCGAGGGCGCCGGCCCATTGGAGCTCCTCGTAGCGATCCTTCCCGATGAGGGGTTCTAACCGGGAGACGGAGTGGACGGGTACTTCGACTTCGCGGACGCAGAACTCGGGAACGCCGTCTTCGGTCACGGCAGTGATTGTCCCAGATCCGGGTCCCCACGTGCACGCACACCGGTAGTGCCGGTGGCGCTCGCCGGGCATTGGTCACCGCCGGGGCGGGCCCGGCGGTGGCAGGGCTCGCTCCGGGTCGTCGATGGGGCCCGCCCGCGATTCGACGGGGTGCACGAGGGCGGGCACCAGGTAGCACAGTGCCGGCACCATCAGTGCGCCAGCCAGGGTGAAGGCGATCCGGATCTCGACGGCGCTGACGGCGGAGGCGCCGCCCTCTCTGAGCAGGAACGCCCCACCGGCATGCGAGTTGAACGCCTTTCCCACCGCGGCAGCGGACACGCCGATCGCCAGGTACTGGACAGCTGCCGCGAGCCGCAGGTGGACCGTCCTCTGCCTACCACGCATCCCACTTACTGGCCCGGGAAGGGCTCCCTGCGGGCATGGGCGCATCGGCGGGACCGAACGTCGACGGCAGGTCGACGAAGCCGCCACAGGATCGTGGCCGCAACCAGAAGTGATCGCGCCTTCCTCGTGGGCGGGGTGCAGATCCGACAGCAATGCGACCACCGCGTCGTGCAGGGTGGTCATGTTGCGTGAATCCGGTCGTCCAGTCCGACGGCTGGTGACCTCCCCTGCGTGCTGCTCAACACGGAATGCCATGAAACGCCATCGCCGGCCACTGCTTCGGCTGAGACCACGGACCTGCGCATCCCGGCGGTTCCCAACGGGAGGGCGGCGGCGTTCAACGCTCAATGCGGTTGGAGCGTCACTGTATGGGCGTGCTGCCACAGAAGTAGCAATTCGGACTTGACATGCGGGGCGGCTAGTAGGCAAGACTCTATTCCAGAGAGGTAGGGGCAACGAAGAAGAAAGATGGCGAGTGTTTGAACGAACACCGACATTGAAGGCGCTCTATCAGCGAAGTACGGGGCTACTGAACTGTGAAGGAATTCTCGACCGGCGTATTGACAGGTGCAGGATTGGCACGGCCAGAGTGGGAAGGTCGCGCCACGGAGGATCTGCGTGGTCGGTGCCCTGGCGGAATGCACTGCGTGGCATCGATGGATGACGAGGGGCAATCGTGGACGCGCCGCTCGTAGCCCCGCCGCCGCCGACGGACCGTCGCTCGCGTTGGGAAGAGGGACCCCGGCTGCTCGAGCGCAGCCAGTTCCTGAACGAGCTCGAGGCGGTCTTCGACCAGTCCCTTCCGGTGCCCAGCAGATGCATCGCCGTGGAGGGGCCGTGGGGCTCCGGCCGCACCGCAATGTTCAATGCCGCCTGTGCCGCGGCGAGCCGCTCCGGGTGTCTGGTCCTGCGGGCCAGATGCGGCCAGGTCGAGAAGCGGACCCCGTTCGCCGTGCTCGGCAAGTTCATCGAGTCGGCCACTGCGTACGCGAGCGGCACCGAGGTGGCGTTGGAGCAGGCAGAGGCCATTGCGGCGTTGGTGGGCACGGCGGACGGGGCGCGTGCCGACCCCGAGCACGTCAGCCCGCTGTTCTACTCACTGGTCACCGCCCTTCGTGAGCTCGGGCCGGTCCTGCTCGCCGTCGACGATGCGGACTTGGCCGATCATGAGAGCCTGGCGGTGCTCCGCTACGTGGTCCGTCGCCTCGAGAATGAGCAGATCTGGCTTCTCGTGACCACCCGTCCCCTTCACCCCGGGGTCGGTCTCCGCCCGGTCGACTTGCTGGAGACGGAGTCGGAGAGCCGGCTGTTCACCCTCGAGCCGCTGCAGTCCGAGAGCGTCAGGATGATGCTCGCTGACTACTTCGGCGAGGACCCTCACCCGACCTTTGTAGCAGCGTGCTACGAGGCAACGGGTGGGAAGCCGCTCTTCCTCAATGCACTTCTGTCCTCCCTCGGCCGGCAACGGGTGCTGCCCACCGCCGACATGGCCGGACGGGTGGAACATGTACCGATCCCGAAGATCACACAGGTTGTGCTGAGTCGGCTGGCACTGCTCCAGGTGGCTGCCTCCGACCTGCTCCAGGCCAGCGCGATCCTCGGTGACGGGGCGGATTCGACCGTGGCGCGCCAACTGGCGAAGATCGATGGCCTGGCGGCCGAGCGGGCGGCCGACGCGGCTGCGCAGATGGAGCTCCTGAGGCCCGGCCGCCCCCTCATGTTCAGCTCTCCGCTGATCCGCGGGGCGATCTACCACGACATCCCGACGGCGAGGCGATCCCACCTCCACGCAAGAGCGGCACAGCTTCTCGCCGAGCACGGCGCCGGAGAGGCCACGGTGGCCGGGCACTTGTTGGCCACCGAACCGTCCGGGGACATCGAGATCGCCAACCGCCTGCAGCAGGCGGGCCGTGCGGCACTCGGAGCGGGCGACGTGGACCTGGCGCTCCGATGCCTGAGCCGGGCAGTGGCCGAGTCCCCGCCTGCCCAACAGCGGGGATGCCTGTATCTCGATCTGGCCTCGGCCGAGACGATGCAACGGCTCCCTTCGGCGCTGCCGCACTTCCGGAGAGCTCTCGAGCTCGAGGCGGCAGATGACCTCTCCGTCATTCGAGTGGCGGTAGGCCTCCTCCGCAATCTGGTCGACACGCCCCAGCTCAGGGCCGAGACGCTGATAACGGTTCGGGGATTGAGGAGCCGGCTCGATGCCGTCGATCGCGACCTGCGCATCGAGTTCGAGTTGGTCCTGATGATGGCGTCGAGCCACCCGACCCAGCGGAGCCAGGGCCTCGGAAGACTCCGGGCGCTTTTGGAGGAGCCCGGAGACAACGGACATGCAGTGCCCCGGATGGCCCGAACCTTCATGGACATCCACGACGTGGCATCGGCAACGGCGATCACAGCCGTTGAGCTGGCCGCCAGGCTCGAGCAGGTGGTCGATGTGGACCAGCTGCTCAGTTCCGATCCGGTGGTCGAGAAGTTCCAGACCATGGCCTTCTTCGGACTGCTGTGTGCGGATCGGTTCGCAACGGTGGACGACCTCCTCCGGACCGCGCAGAGTCGTGCACGGGAGCGCGGCCATACGGCGTCCGAGCTCAGTGTTTCCTTCCTGTCGGGCATCTCCGTCCTGTGGCAGGGATCTCTCCTGGCGGCAGAGGAAGAGTGCCGACGCGGACGTAGGCTCGGCGCCCAACTCGGCGGTGGGCAGTGGAACCGACCGACCCTCGGGCTTGTCGAAGCGCTCGTCAAGCAAGGGAGGATCGACGAGGCAGAGCACCTCTCGGACTCGTTGCGCCCCGAACAGATCGACGATGGAATGTTCCGGGCCGTCGCCCGTTGCGAACGAGGCCGACTGCTGGTGGCCCGTGGCCTCCCGCGCGAAGGTCTCGAGGAGTTCCTTGCTGCCGGCGACGACGCGCTCGGAGCCGGGATCGTGAACCCGGCTCTGAGCCCGTGGCGGGCGGACGCGGCGATGGTGCTGGCGACACTGGGGAATTGGGATGAGGCGAGCCGGCTGGCTGACGAGCATCTCACCCTGGCTCGGGCGTTCGGGGCCGTTCGTACCATCGGTATCGGCTTGCGAGCCATGGCGGCTGCCACGCCCGACCTCTCCGAGAGAATCGCCTGGCTCTCCGAGGCCGCTGACCTCCTCGAGCCGTCATCGGCCCGCCTCGAGGCCGCCCACGCCCTGGTTGAGCTCGGAACGGCGTTGGTCGGCCACGAGGACAAGGAGGAGGCCCGGGGTGTGCTCCGGCGAGGAGCCAACCTTGCCTCGCTTTCCGGGGCCCACCAACTCGTTGAGGAGGCCGGGATTCAGCTCCGCGCCGCCGGAGCGCGACCGCGCAGGCTCGGGATCATCGGGCCGGACTCGTTGACACCTGCCGAGCTCCGAGTGGTCCGCCTGGCGGCAGCCGGCAAGACCAACCAGGGGATCGCCGCCGACCTGTATGTCAGCGTGAAGACGGTTGAGGGCCATCTGGCCAAGGCCTACCGGAAGCTCGGTGTCGACTCGCGCCAGAGCCTGGCCCTCGCGCTGCACTCCTGTGATGATCCCGAGGAGTTGATCGACTCCCCGGCTTCTTGAGGCGGCCAGCCCGACCCCGAGCCTGTCGGGCGCCGAACTGCACCCAGAACTGGTCGCCTCCGAGGATGTGCTGAGAGGGCTCCCAATTGCCGAACAGCGTGTCCACTGCGCTGATCTCTTCCGGGTCCGGCCATCAAGACCGTGCCTCCCGTGGCTTGGGCGGCGCCCTGACAGGTGAAGACGAACGGAAACTACTGGCACGTGGATCTGTTCCAGTCCTGCTGGAATTGCCGGCATTGGCTGGCGCGAGGTTGGCCTGGACGATGCACGGATCGGAGGCGATGGCGACCCGGCTCCCTGGAGACCCCGTTGTATCGACTCGTCATTCTCGGCGTTGGACTCCTGGAGGGCAACCGCGCCGATGGTGGCAACTCTCAACGCTGGTGGTAACCGTTCAGGCTCTGGGGGAATACGCAGCCGGCGGACCAGGCGCCCGGAGAACCGGCGCAGCGAAGCACCGGCGTGGACCACCCCAACGACACGGTCTGGGCCACCGGGGTGAACGGCAGGGTCAGCGCCGGCAACTGGGGGACGAGCGTGGCGTCGGTGGCGACGTTGACGAAATCGGTGGCAGGGCCGGCATCAGTCCAGGCGAATGTCATGGTCACGGGTTGCCCCGGAACCAGAGTGGCAACCGTCGGAGTGGCGGTGGCACAGCTGTCGGAGCAGCTCGGTGCCACGGTGATCGAGTAGTCGGGAACCGTCCCCGACACCGTCTGCATCTCCAGGGTCACCTGCTCGCTCCATGAGCGACCGCCGGTCGATGCGTTGACGACGTCGGTCACCCCGAGGGTGAAGGCGCCAGGGAGGAGGCCGTCCACCAGCGAGCGCGAGACGGTGAAGGACCCGACCATGCAACCGTCGGTGCGTCCGAGGTGCCAGGTGTCGTCCGGGGCGGACGGGCAGCGCGGGTCAGTGGCGGGCGGCTGTCCGGTGGTCGACCCCGACGGCGGGACGGCGGCCTGCTCGACTGCCGTCTGCACGTACTGGCTCAGCGCGGCGGCCTGGTTGGCTGGGTAGGGAGGGCTGGTGGGCGCCGGCGCGGTGCCCAGGCTGATCGGGTCGGTGTAGCTCAAGGGGGAGTAGCCCTCCCCGTTGAAGAGCACGGTCTGACCTGCAGGGGTCCCGATATCGGCGGCCGGAATGGTCCACGAGTAGTCGTCGCCGGCGGTGACAGTGGGCGCCACGGTGTCGACGGTCGTGTAGGTGAAGTCGGTGCCGGTGCCGGTGTACCGCAGCACCTGATTGTTCTCGATCAGGTAGTCACTGCAGATCGGCGATGCGTTCCCGGTGGTCCAACAGGGCGTGGTGCCGGTTGCGATGAACACGCGCCGGAAGGCGAATGGGGTTGCGAAGTCGGCGGAGTACGTGAAGGTGCCGTTGCCGTTGGCCTGGACGGTGGGTGCGGTGATTGCCTGGTCGTTGGGCAGCGGGGTGGTGGTGACAGGGACATAGCTGCTCGGAGACGAGAGGTTGCCGGTGCTGCCGATCGCCTGCACTGAGAAGGTGTAGGTGGCCAGACCGGGTTGGAGCCCCTGCACGCTGACGCTGTCGACCGATGCCGGCACCGTCAGGATCGGGGAGCCGTCCTGGCTGATGGTGTAGCCCGCGACGGTCTGCCCCCAGGCGCTCGATGGGTTCCACTGCAGGGTGGCCGTCGAGAAGGAGCTGGCGGTGACCGTCAGCTGTGTGGGGGCATTGGGCGGATACGGATCGGGGGCGGCGGTGTTGACGGTGATGGACTGGCTGGGGTTCGAGACGTTGTCGGCGGAGTCGCGAGCCTCTACCGTGAAGGTGTAGGTGGTCGACGGGCTCAACCCGGTGACGGTGAAGCTGTCGGTGCCGGCACCCACCGAGCCGAGCCACGTGCTGCCCTGGTAGACGTCGTAGGCGACTACCGGAGCGGAGGCCCCGGTCGATGGTTGCCAGCTGAGCTGTACCTGGGTGCTGCTCGCGTCGTTGATGGAACCGCCGCTCCCGTTGTTCTGCCCACCGAATTGCCCCGACTGGCCCGGCGCCGTCAATCCGGTCGGTGCCGACGGCAAAATTGAACCGGGGTTCCCGAACGGGTAGCTCTCGTCCTGTTCGTCAGACCAGTAGGGCGCGGGGGGAAGGGTGTCGTACGGGTTCGCCGGGACGTCGTTGGTCACGTAGATGTATCCGGCGTTCCGGCTCTTGCTCAGGGCCATGACGTTCTCCATCTGGTCCTGCGTAGTCGCCCCGTAGACGATGTGCCAGATCTTGTTGGGGTCGACCGGGGTCCAGGAGAGCGGCTGGTATGCCTCGGCCGGTGACACCGGAGTCCCGGTGTAGTCCCCGTAGGTGCCCTCGAAGGTCACCAACACGTCGGCGGAGTTCTGGAAGCACTGGGGGACCGCTGTCCCGGCGTTGAGGGCGGTGAGCGCCCCGGGGTGGGCCTGCTTCACATAGGAGCTGAGGGCCGCGTAGTCGGCGGCGTAGAGGTTCGATGACGGTGTCGGCCCACACTGGCCGGCGCCCTCGTCGAAGAAGATCCCGCCGAGGTCGGATCCGTAGAACTGGTACCACGCGTTGACGTCGGCCTCGGCCTGCGGGAGCCAGGCCTGAAGGCCGGTCAGACCCGATCGGGTCAGGAGCCCGTTGGGCTGGCCGGTGATCGGGCTTCCCAGGTAGCCGGTGTCCACATACCCGAGCACCTTGCTGCCGGCGGCGTGCGCCCCGTGAATCGCCGAGGCCCAGGCCGGCACCGCCTGGGAGTCCGGGCCACTGTCCACGTTGGCCACGACGATCCCGACCGTACCGGGCTGGGAACCGTCCAACTGCGCCCAGGCACCCGGGTTGGCGGACGGGTCGATGTAGGCCGGTACCGCGAGCTGCTGAGCTAGGTTCGAGTTGGTGGGCTGCACGGGGTTGGCGCCGCTGACGGCGCCCGAGGACGGCAACGCCAACGCCACTAGGCATGCGATGGCTATCCCCGCCAGGTACGTCTTGCACCTGCCCAATCGGTCCAACTTCATCGGGCGGGGCGAAGACAGGGTTGATGCCATGCTGTTGAGCCTAGGAACCCTGCCTCCGGTTAACCACCCTGGATCTTGTCCTATGGCACCCCTGCCCTGGTGCCGATCACCCCTTGGAACGGGATGGCGCAGGGACTTGGGACTCCACCTTTCCGGAGGCGGGTCCGACTCTGTCGAGCCGTGAGGCATCGGCCCAGCTCAAGGGTCGGACCGACGTTGGGTTGCCCGCAGTGCGCGTTCCCGGCGAGAAGTGTTGTCAGGTTGGATGCCAGAGAGTGCGGCAGTAGCGGTCGAAGTCTGGCAGCTGCTGTGCAAAGCGCGTAGGCGCGCCACCCGACCCAGCGACAGGTTCGAGCACCGGAGGCCACTGTGCAGGGGTATCGCAGGAGTGCAGTAGCGACGGTCGTGCTCATCGTCCTCGGCGCCGCAGGCGTGTGGGTATCCGGGCCATTCGAAGGGGCACCCGGGAGCCCTCCCACCCCGGGCCGGAAGGTGGCCAACGGAATGCACGGTGCCCGGAAGTGCAGCTTCGGCTTCGCCTTCGGCCTACGGTGTCGTGGGTCGGCCGCTGCCACCCCCACCACTACTTCCCCTACATCGAGGTGGGGGCGGTGGAGGGCCATCGTCCGGACCACCCGTAGTTTCCTGCTGCAGACCTGGGCAGCGTGATGCCGGGCTACTCATCCGAGCGGCACCTCAACATCAACGACCCGGCCACGATGCGAGTGATCGAGGCCTGCATCTCCATGGGTGCGTCGAAGGAATTCGACGCGGTGGAGCCGGACATCGACGACACCTGCACCGGTGCCACCGGCTTCTTCATGACGGAGAGCCAGAACATGGTCCACGACACGACCCTGGCCGCCCATGCCCACTCGCTCGGCCTGGGATGGGCCCTGAAGAACGGTGACGACCCGAGCGTTGCGACAGGGATGCAGCCGGTGAGCGACTTCGTCGTCGACGAACAGTGCCACCAGTAGGACGCCTCCGCTTCCTCCGCATCGGCAAGGCGGTGCTCGACGTCGAGTACAACCTGGGCACGAGCCAGTTCTGCCCGGATGGCAACGCCGCCAACGAGGACGCCATGGCAATGAACATCAATCCCACCGGCGGACCCTAACCTTGCCGTTGAGGTTCTGGCTCCGACTCTCCACCGTGACCGTCTTGCCCAGGTTGCGGAGCCGGCCGATGTCGTGGCCGTGACCCTGAGCGGGCCGGGCCGGTGGGCAAGGTTCCATCGGGCAGCGCGTCGATGACCGAGGCGAGCATGCGCTCAGTAGCCCACTGTGCGGGTGCCGGATGGGTGCCGGTCATCCGGACCTCGACGAGGTGGGCCGGGGCTGTCCGTTCTGGAGTGCCGGCGTCGCTTCACCGCGTGGTCCTCTTCACTCCGTCACTCCGTCCCGGGGCATCGAGGTCGCACATCGGCTTGCTCGGCTCACCGTGACAGCGTCAACTGCGATCGACCTGAGCGGCCGTCTCGCAGCGGTCGGTGCCGACCGGGACGATGGTCGCCCCTCGACCGCTGACTTCTTGGAGCACTTCTTCTCCCCCAGGCAGTTTCGGCCACCACACCCACCGCCACGATGCCCGGCTCGACCAGGACGATGGGGCGTTACTCGAACCCGTCGGCCGCTCCGCCGGGTCCTTGGTCTGTCGGAACACCTTGTCGAGTTGGTCGGGGGGCAGTCGATCAGCTGCAGGGCTGGCGTCCGCGGTCGAGGTTGACGTTGAAAAGGGCGCCGTTGAACCCGGCTGCGATGTCCGCCGGGCAGAAGGAGCTGGTCGGAAGGTTGTACTCGGCGTTGAACACCGCTTTGTGACCCTGGTAGGCGCTGAGGTGGTTGCAGGTGCCGTACTGGTTGCACTGCTCGGTCAGCACCCCGTCGGCCAACGACGCCATGTCGGCGGCGTAGCTGTCACCGGTGTCGTCGGGGTTCTTGATGATCCAGCCCAGCCCGATGCCGTGCATGTAGTTGGCCAGGGTCGTCATGTACTGCTCCTCGATGGCCTTGGTCGACCGGAAGCCGGTGGTGTTGGTGTAGCTCTCGTCGATGTCCGTCTCGACAGCGTCGAAGCCCTTCTGCTGACACTGCCGGGAGATCATGTTCTCGATGATCGTGACGGTCTGGGGGTTGCCGATGTCGAGGTACTCCTCGGGGTAGCCGGACACCTTGGCGCCGAGCGCGCCCGCCGCATGGAGCTGGGCATAGTACGTGGTCGCGGTGCCTTCCTGGGCTGCCGTGTAGTAGCTCCCGGCGGAACCGACCTCGATGTAGCAGATGACGTGGTCCCCTGCGGCATGTAGGGAGGTCACCGTGCTGGCCGGATTGAGGATTCCGTCGATGTCGTACACCACCGGGTTGGGCGCGGGCCGGCCGTTCGGCAGCGTTGCCCCGGTGCCCATGTCGCTGGTGCTGGTGAGGCTCAACGGGTGGCCGATCTCCCACTGCCATGGCACGTTCCCCAGTGGTGGGCTCCAGTGGGCCGGCGCCGTGTGGGATGCCACCTGACATGCGGACGGCAGAATCACCGTCCCGGCCAGGGCGATGGCCACTGCCGCGTTCCTACCCAATCTCCTCATGCTCTATCGGTTGTAGCGTTCGTCGCGGTCGTGGACCAGAAGCACCGTCCGGCTTCAACTACTCCACGGTCACGGTCTTGGCCAGGTTGCGGGGCCGGTCGACGTCGTGGCCGTGCGCTTGTGCAAGCCAGTAGGCGAGGAACTGCAGGGGCACCGCGTCGACGACCGGCGAGAGCATCGGCTCGACGGCTGGTACCCACAGGACGTGATCGGCCAGGGCGGCCGTCTGGTCGTCGCCGTCGTTGCCGACCAGGACAATGGTCGCCCCCCGACTCTTGACCTCTTGGATGTTGGAGCACAACTTCTCCCACAGGCAGTTGCGGGTGGCCACGCCGACCACCACGGTGCCCGGCTCGATGAGGGCGATGGGGCCGTGCTTGAGCTCGCCGGCCGGGTAGCCCTCTGCCCGCAGGTAGGAGATCTCCTTCAGCTTGAGCGCGCCCTCCAGGGCTACGGGATGGCCGACGTGGCGACCGAGGTAGAAGAAGTCCCGGGCCTCGGCCAACTCCTGGGCCACCTCCGCCACGTCCTTGGTCCGCTGGAGCACCTTGTCGAGATGGTCGGGGAGTCCGAGCATCTGGTCCGTGACCGCGCCGATCTCGCTGGCGGAGAGGGTGCCACGGGCCTGTGCCAGCACCAGGGCCAGTAGTTCGAGGGCCACGATCTGGGTCAGGTGGGTCTTGGTGGCGGCCACGCCGATCTCGGGTCCGGCCCTCGTGTAGAGGACGCCGTCGGCCTCGCGGGCCATCGACGAGTCCACCACGTTGGAGACCACCAGCACCTTGGCTCCCAAGGCCCGAGCCTCCCGGAGCCCCTGGAGGGTGTCGACGGTCTCGCCGGATTGGCTGACCCCGATGGTCAGGGTGCGATGGTCGAGGATCGGGCGGCGGTAGCGGAACTCACTTGCGATGTCGACCTCGGTGGGAAGTCGTGCCCACTCCTCGATGGCGTACTTGGCCACCAGGGCGGCGTGGTAGCTGCTGCCACAGGCGACGATGCAGACCCGGTCGACGGCACGAAGGTCGTCCTCGCTCAGCCCGGCTGCCTCGTCGAGGGTCAGCGTCCCGTCGGCCTGGCGACGGCCGAACAAGGTGGCGGCGACTGCATCGGGCTGCTCGTGGATCTCCTTGGTCATGAAGTCGTCGTACCCACCCTGGCGCGACGCCGTCACGTCCCAGTCGATGCTCAGTGGCGTCGCCCTGGCCTCGGCTCCGTCCAGGGTGGTCACCCGCACGGACCCCGGGCGGAGCTCGGCCAGCTGGTCGTCTTCGAGGGCGAAGAGCCGCCGCGTGGAGCCGAGCAGTGCCGGGATGTCCGAGGCCAGAAACGAAGCGTCGTCGCCCAGCCCGATAATGAGGGGGGACACCCGGCGGGCGGCCACCACCAGCTCGGGCTCGTCGGCGTGTACCGCGGCCACTGCGAAGGATCCCCGGACCCGTCGCAGCGCGAGGCGCAAGCCCTCGACAAGTGTCGATCCCCGGGCCATCTCCACCTCGACGAGGTGTACCAGGACCTCGGAGTCCGTTTCGGAGGCCAGCACGTGCCCGGTGGCCACCAACCCGATGGCCAGGTCGGCGTGATTCTCGATGATGCCGTTGTGGACCAGGGCCAGTCTGCCTGTGCAGTCGAGGTGGGGGTGGGCGTTGACCGTCGTCGGCTCACCGTGGGTGGCCCACCGGGTGTGGCCGACTCCGCTGCTGCATCGCGGGGGCGCATCCTCGCCGAGCACCCGGAGATCGTTCACCGAATGGGTCCCCTCGGCTGCCCTCGTCCGCCAGAGGGTGCCACCGGTGACGAGGACCACGCCGGCTGAGTCGTACCCTCGGTATTCCAAGCGGCCCAGCCCTTCGAGGAGCAGTGGCAAGGCGTCGTCGACTCCGATGACTCCGATGATTCCGCACATGTTCTTAGGTTCCTGACTGCCAGAGGTCCGCAACGGCCTCGGCGATGGGAGTGGTTGGGACCCACTGGAGGTGGCGCCGGAGGAGGGTGACGTCGGCCTGCTGCCAGGGCACGGCCGCCGAGCGCTGCGAACCACCGACCGACTCGAAGACATCCCCTTCGAACCCTGCGGCGTCGGCCAACAACTCCACCATGGAGCGGCACGACATCGCCACGCCTCGCCCGACGTTGAGTACCGGGTGGGCGTCGATGTTGTGGATCGCCCGGAGGGCGGCTGTGGCCACGTCGGTACTGGCCAGGAAGTCACGGAATGAACAGAGCGGCCCCAGGGTGATGTAGGAACTCCGTGAAATGAGGGCCCGATTGATCGCCCGCGCCGCGGTGCCGGCAAGGGAGTTGGCCGGTGCCGACCTGCCGACAGGGTTGAAGACCCGAAGCACCGTGGCGCGGATGGCACCTCTGGTCACCATGTTCGTCACCAAGTCGGTGGCCTCGAGCTTGGTCCTCGCATAGTCGCCTACCGGACGGGCAACGGCGGACTCCTCGATGGCGATGCCTTCGGGCTGACGTCCGTACTCGGCGGCCGATCCCATGTGGACCAGCGGGATGGGCTCGGTCACGGACAGTGCCATGACCAGCTTTTCCACCACCGTGGCGTTGGCCGCCTCAAGTAGCTCCGGCGGGCCCGACGTGCACCCGACGCAGTTGATGATCGCGTCCGGCTTGCTGTCGGCGAGGAGCGACACGAAGTCCTCTGCTGAGGCATGTACCAAGTCCATCGGCTGCCACCTGCCATTGGCCGACGTCCGGAGGCGCGACGGATGCCTGCTGACCGCCACCAGAGTGGGTGAGTCGTCCGACCTCTCGATGGCCTCGCGCACTTGGTTACCCAGGAACCCGTTGGCGCCGAGAAGGAGATACGTGGTCACCGAAGGCTCGGAAGCAACCGCGGACCGAGAACGTCGAACTCACGGTTCGCCTGGTCGTAGTCGTCGGGTCGTCCGATGTCGAGCCAGAACCCGTCGAAGTTGTAGCTGGCCGGCAGCGTTCCCCGCTCGATGAGGTCGAGCATCAGCTCGTCGAAGCCGTAGGGGAGGCCGGCGGTGTACCGCTCGAGGTGTCGCTTGCTGACACCGTAGATCCCCATGCTCACCGAGTAGGTCAGGGGTGGCTTCTCGGTGAAGCAGGTGACCTTGTGATCTACGACGTCCAGTACGCCGAAGTCGACCTGGTGGACGCGTTCGTAGGTGGCCACTGTCAGCGGTGCGCCGGAGGCGATGTGATCGTCCATGAGGTCGGCGTAGTCCAGGTCGGTGAGGATGTCACCGTTCATGAGGAGGAAGTTATCGGGCAGTTGATCCAGGACCATCAGCGCGGGCCCGATGGTGCCGAGCGGTGACTCCTCGTGGACGTAGTCCACCTCGATACCCCATTGGGACCCGTCGCCGACATAGGCGCGGATGAGCTGACCCAGGTGGCCGATGGCCAGTGTGGCCTTCCGGAAGCCCTTCGATGCCAGTTGGCGGAGGACGATCTCGAGGATCGAGTACTGCTCGCCGATGGGCACCAGTGGCTTTGGGATGACGGTGGTGTACGGGCGCAGGCGGACGCCCTTGCCTCCGGCAAGTATCACTACCTGTCGGGTATCGGTGGCGCACGGGTTGTCGATGAAGCTCGAGTCAGTCATGGTGATGCCCTTCTTCTTGGTAGTGCAGTCAGACGTTGTACTGGTCGGTCTTGTAACGGCTCAGGTTGTCGGGATTGCAGAACCACTCGATGGTGGAGTGGAGGCCCTCGGCAAGTGTGTGCGTCGGCTTCCACGACGCTGCCCGCTTGATGGCAGAACTGTCGGACACCAGACGGGTCACTTCGGAGCGTTCGGGGCGCAGGCGCTCCCCCTCGACGCGGATGTCCAGCGTGGTCCCCATCAGTTCGGCAATCAGCTTGACGGTGTCGGCTACCGAGATCTCCACGCCGCTGCCGGCATTGAAGGTCTGCCCGACAACATCCTCGAGTGGGGCCTCGAGCATCGATTGGAAGGCAAGGGCGGTGTCGAGCACGAAGTTGAAGTCCCGTGTCGGGGTCAACGAGCCCAAGGCGATCTCCCGGCGACCGGCGGCCAACTGTGAGATCACGGTGGGGATGACGGCGCGGGCCGACTGACGAGGACCGTAGGTGTTGAACGGTCGCAGGGTGATGATCGGGAGGTCGAAGCTGAGGTGGTAGCTCTCGGCCAGCTTGTCGGCGGCGATCTTGGAGGCGGAGTAGGGCGATTGGGCCTGGAGGGGATGATCCTCGGTGATGGGTACGATCTGAGCGCTGCCATAGACCTCGCTGGTCGAGGTGCAGACGATCCGAGAGGTCCCGAGCGCCCGACCCGCCTCGAGCACGTTGAGTGTGCCGCCGGCATTGGTCTCCAGGTAGGACCACGGAGCCTGGTACGAGTAGGGGATGGCGATCAGGGCGGCGAGATGGCAGACCATGTCGGCGCCGGTCATCAGGGCCAGGACCGTGTCGCGGTCACGGACATCGCCCGGGACCACCTCGATGGCGGCCAGGGTGTGGGCGTCCAGGGACTCGAGCCATCCCCACGAGCCGAACGAGTTGTACTGGACCATCGCCCGGACGCGATAGCCCGAGCCGACCAGGGTCTCGGCAAGGTGGGAGCCGATGAATCCGTCGGCTCCGGTGATCGCTACGGTGGTGGACATCGGGATTGGATCGCTTTCTCTAGGTGGTTTGGACTAGTAACTCAGGGGCGACATAAGGACGCGCCGTGCCAGCACGGTCATGATGACGATCGCCGCCCCTATGGATACGAGCAGGGCGGTGAGCCCTGCCCACGGAGTGATATGGCTCCAGATGACCTCAGTGCCTGCCAGGGAGGCGCTGAGGATGGCGAAGGTGGCTGCCCAGCAGGTGAGGACCAGGTCGATCCGACCTGTCGAGCCCAGCAGCAAGGCGAGGAAGAAGGAGACCCCGAGCACCCCGACCGCGGCGAGTAGGAGCGGGACCATGGAGGCGTGCAGGTGGTGGCCGATCACCACGCCCGCCACGGACAGGACGGCCAGTGCCGCCACGTAGGTGCCGACCGTCCGCCCGAAGGCCGACCGGATCTGGTGACCGAAGTGGGTGAGATCGGGGCTGGTCGCCAGGGCGGAGGTGGCCCGGCTGCGGAAGGAGCGCAGTTGCCACTCCATCAACCCGAGGGTCAACAGCAATGGCGAGACAGCGATGACCATGGCGCCGCCACTTCCGTTGGTCTCCTCGGCAAAGACGATGTACACCGAGGTCAGGAGCCCACAGCCCAGCCCGTAGAGGAAGTACTTGGCGGACCGCTCCCGCTCGGCCCGTTGCAGCGCGGGGCGCCGCCAGCGCGGTGACAGCACGTGTCGGTTGGCGACCGCGATGACCAGGCCGGCCGTCGCCACCACCGTCCACGCCGCCGCCAGGTGGCTGATGGTGACCGGAAGGAGCCCCGTGGCGGACAGCGACCCGACCGCGGCCGGCAGCATGCAGATCGCCAGTAGCCATTCGGCCTGTTGGAACAGGAGGATGCCGGCGGCGCCGATGTAGGCGGCCACACCCACCGCTATCACCACGCTCGCCTCGCTCCCTCCCAGTGTCCACCAGGCAAGCACCGCACAACCGAGGCACACCACGGCGTTGATCAGTATCGAGCCGAAGGCCACCAGGGAGTCGCTCCGCTCGTCCCCCTGCCCTCGCAGTGCCCAGGCGACTGCGGCGACAGCTTGGCTGATGGCCCATCCAACGGTGAGGCCGACCGGGAGCACCCACCAGTGCGGATGCACAGAGAAACCACGCGCGATTATCGGGAAGAACAGCGCAGGGAGGGCGTAGAGCGCACCGCGCAGCAGGTCCAGTGGCCCTCCCATGGGCTCGCTCGCTGGAGCCGGCGCCTCGACGTGCTCGAACGGTAGGGATGCGTAGACGACATTGGCCGCGGCGAACACATCGGGGTAACCGAACGAGTCGACCGCCACCTGGCTGCTCATCCCGTGGGTCTCCAGTCGGGCGGCGATCTCCAGGGGGTCCACCGCGGCGGAGCAAGTGGCCGCCAGCTGTGGGTCAGCCAGCACCCAGTCGATGAGCCCCCCGTCCGACCGATCGACGTCCGGTCGCTCGGCCTCCACGTGATGGATGGCCGGCTGGCCGATGTTGGCATCGAGCTCGACCTGGTGGCCCGCACCCGGCGTCGTCATGACCGGGACCCGCTCTCCACTGTGTCGCGCATGGGTTGAGTGCGGGCTTTGGGAACAACGGCGGGCTCCGGGAAACCGAGCCTTCGGATCGGGGGCGGACCTTGGGCATCTCGCTCCCTGCGGCTCTGATCCTGGTCGCGCTCGAGAACGAGGGCGCTGGAGATCCGACCGGTCACCTCACGGTAGAGGTCCCCGAAGAGGGCAAGGCTCTGTTCGAGCGTGAACATCGACAGGATGCGGGTGCGCGCCGCGTGGCCGAGGGTCTGGCGGAGCCCTGGGTCGGACAGAAGCAGGAGGCACGCCTCGGCTGTCTTCTCGGGGTTCTGGGGAGGCACGATGAAGCCGGCGTCGCCGGTGGCCTCTCTCACTCCACCCACATCGGTGGCCACGGTTGGCTTGCCTGCGGCCATCGCCTCGATGAGGGTGTAGGGGAACCCTTCCGAGATGCTGGTCAGAAGCACGATGTGTCCGGAGTGGTAGGCATCCACTACTGACGCGGCGCGGCCTTCGAACGTGGCAGCGCCGGCCAGGTCGAGGGAGTCCCGCAGGGCGACGCAACGGTCGAGGTAGCGCTGGTTCTCCGCCGAGGCGCTTCCGAAGATGCGGAGCTGGGCGGCGGGCAGGGCCTCGCGCACCTTGGCAAAGGAGCGGATCAGGGTCTCGACGTCCTTCAGGGGGTCGATCCGACCCAACCAGACGAGGGTCGGATGGTCCGGTTCGGAATGGCTGGTGATGAAGTTCGCCGCGTCGACCCCGTTGTAGATCGGGTGGATGCGTTCCGGGGCGGCCCCGTTGGCCTCCAGCCATTGGCGGTTGTACTCGCTTCCCGGCGCGATGGCGTTGGCGATCTGGTAGCCGGCCCAGGTGAGGCGCTTGAAGAAGCGGAGCATGATGGATCGAACCGGAGCCGAGTAGGCCTGGGGCCCGTAGCTCAGGTACCGCTCACGCAAGTAGATCCCGTGCTCGCTCAGGACCAGAGGGGTGTTGCGGGACCAGTGGGCCCCGAGGGCCAAGAGCACGGAGAGTCCGTTGGCTGTGGCGTGGCAGAGATCCGCCTCGGGGGGCGGGGCGAAGAGAGGCCGCAGCTGATGCTCGATGAGCTCGAGGGCCAATCTGGCGTCGGACACGGTAACCGGGTCCGGATCGGAGTCGCACGCGCGGTCGCCGGGCCCCGCCTGCCGCATGGACTCGAGAAGCACTTCCAGCGATTCCGTGGTCCATAATGCGCCGACCATCGGGGTGTGCTGTGAGAGTGCGAAGAGGTGGTGGAGTGCGGAGAGGAACCTCGCCTCGCCGTCGGGCTCCACCATCGACGTCGCCAGTTGTTCGAATGCGGCACGGAGTTCCGCGGAGTTCCGCACCGACCGCTTGGGATGGGGCGCCGGGTCCCACAACGGGATGGAATGGAGAGCGTCGACGTTGTCGGGGAGTTCCCATGCGGGGTCGCGGTCGCCGCCGCCGGTGATGGCGTGGACAGTGAACCGATGGGGTGCCAGCCCTCGGACGAGCTGGTCGCACCACACGCTGACTCCGCCTGGGTGGTATGGGTAGGTGCCCTCAGAGAGGAGCGCGATGTCCATTGTGTTGGTGCCCTCTGTCCGCCTTGCGATGACCCGTCGGATGACGAGTCCGTTCGGCTTTGTCCTTAGCTATGACAGTAGAGAGGCGACTCCGATGTGAACACCCCAGACTTTGATGCCGGGGATCCGATCCGTCACCTGCCTCAGCATCGGTCGACCCGAGTGACATCTCGGGCGACCCTGTAAAGAGGATTCGCCCACCCTTGGACTAGGGCCGCGGGTCCGCGTGCCGCCGGTACGGCCGTGCCGACGTGGCCGTCTCCGGGAGAGCTCGGAAGCGGCACCTGGGCGCCGCCGGCGAAATGCCGGGGTCGGCTCCGGTCCGGGGCCGGAAAGTTCAGGGTGTCGATCCGACAGTGCAGGGTGGTGGAGCGACACCTCCGGGCTTACTGTGGCCAGAGGCCCTGGGGCGCACTCGGCGCGGGCTGCCGGAGGAAGGGCAAATCATTCTCATGACTCGACTTCGGCGATCCGTCGTTGTGCTCGCGATGACCACTGTGCTGGTGGCCACGTCGGTGTCGGTGGCCGCCCGCTCGGCGGCGGCCGCCACCCCGGTGCAGCTCAACCTCAATGTGCTCCTGATCGGCACGGGGTCGTCGGACCCGACCACTGCGGCGTGGCAGTCGGC